>OBAI01000005.1_pt1 | contig 350456 bp, 311 predicted proteins | sample 1517461 | NCBI WGS metagenome assembly OBAI01 (sample SAMN04571696, study PRJEB22368) | human gut metagenome | biome: human gut; material: stool | host: Homo sapiens | place: Luxembourg | collected 2012-06-29
TGACCTTGTTTATCGTTATGACTCCCTCGGTCACCAGATCAACGCCCTCGATCTCCGCAATCGGCGGAACGTCGCTCTGTTCAAAATTGAGGCTTGCCTTGAGCGGCTTGCCCAGATATTTGGCGGCGATGGACGAAGTAGTGCCGCCGCAGATGATGTGCTTGCCCTTACACCAAAGCGCTGTATTGCAGGACTCGGGCGGATATCGCTTGCATAATACCCGCCCAAAGTTCTGTTTAATGAGAAATGAAATTTTGAAGCCGCTTGTAAGCAGCCGACAAAATGGAGTTGTCTAATTGAACCGCCCATATGGGCGGTATTTGTAAAACTAAGGAAACGTCGTAACGCTTCCTATACAAAGGCGAATGAGCCTTTTGATAACCTAAGTTAAAATCCAAGTCACGTCTTTTCGTCAGCCGTCGTTTTACCGTCCGCAAACTTGTGCGCCCGATTCGTCCCGGAACGCCCGATACTTAACTTCTCGCGCTTCCTCGCGCTTGGATTTTTGGAGCATCCTGCGTGACTCGAACACGCAACCCGCTGCTTACAAGGCAGCCGCTCTACCATTGAGCCAAGGATGCACACGGGATATTGGTTGCGGAGGCGGGACTTGAACCCACGACCTTTAGGGCATGAACCTAATGAGCTACCAACTGCTCCACTCCGCTATATAAAACAACAGCAAGCAAACCGTCTAACAATTGTCTAACACTATTATTATTTAGCGATTTTTCGCACCACGCGAACCGTTTATTAATTGCGTTATATGGGAAAAATCACGGTTCTACACTGCATGGAATCAAATGACACTGTTTGATATTCGCGTCACAACCACTGTTAACTGGCTCGGAGCACCGCGCTGCCTGCGGCAGATGAAGCGGTGCTCCGAGCAGGAAGAAACAAGGAGCATTGCGAAGCGCTCCAAGCGAGCAAGGCGACTATGTTTCTGAATGAAAGGGTCGTTGATTTCAATACACCTTCGGTGCATGAAAAATGAAGTCACTTCGCTAATGAAGTGCGGTCAAACCGCATAAAAAGCAAGAGGTGCGTTTACTTCATGCGAGTATAGCGAACGCTTCATGACAACGAAGTTGTCGCTTTGTGTTTGCGGAGCAAACACTTCATTTATTAAAAAATCATTGTACTAAATGAATTCTATTTAACTAACAGGGCAGAAAGACATCAGTCTTCCTGTTCTTTTTTACTTTACCTACTGACCCAAACAGTGACTCTGCCACACACAGCCACACGGCTGTTAACTGGCTTGGAGCGCTAATGTAAACAGATTTATTTTGTGATGGTTAAGTATACTTTATTATAACGAGATGGCTTACTTATGAGTAATATAAATAAAAAGATTAACTGTCCAACAAAACGGACAAAATCTGGAATTTGAAAAATTTCTGTTGACAAAGGATTTTTTGGGAACTAAGATATAGATGAAATTAATGTTCGGTTAACGAAAGGAGAAAGTTATATAATGGGATTTTTAAGTTCATTTCTTGGTCTGATTGGTGCTTCGGCGGTGTTTGTCGGGGCTGATGTAAAAGAGCGTTGGGACGAAATAGACCGTGAGCGGCAGCGCATTGCGGCAAATCCCGCGCCGCCTCCGGAGATGAGGGGAAATTTAAGAGATAAATATGAATCTGAGTGGCACAGAGGTGATAACACCCACTTCCCGGAAGAATATCTTCCTGCTCTTGAGAGCGATCCAGAGGTGCTTTACTGGTGGATTGAGCTTCTTGCAGAGCGTGAGATAAGGCGTCAGGGTTATCGCGGCTACCCTATCAGTATTCAGGGTAATTTCAATCGAGTGTATAACGCTTGGAAGGAGCGTCAGAATTGGGTCAGATAACCCAGCTTTGTGAAGGTTATTTGATAAATGACGGAATAGATTTGTATAGTGATACAGTTAAGTAGTAATGAAATCCTTGTTTTTTTGAATTTGGCACAACACACTTCAGTTGCATAAAACAAAATAATATGAGGTGTGTAGGTTGTTGAGCGGTTTACACGCCTCAATTGCATATTAGCGAAATATAAAGACATGTTAACGGTGATATAATATGAAAAAAAATAAGAAAGAGAGAATAGCGGAAAGATTAGAAATTTTACAAAAAAGTCGTTCTACATACGACGATAATGCGCAATTTAGATTAAAGCAAATAGAAGCTAGAGCCAACCACATTAGAGCGATAGAGGAACGAAGACGGCTTGAAACTATAACAACATATTTATATGAAGATATATATGTGAGGAATTTTGATAAAAAAAGATGTTATAGCGCCTTTGAGAAAAATTTTAATTTAAGTGAAGAACAGCTTGAAAAGGATTTATCATTATTTTTAAAAAATTTTAATTACATTTTTGATAGTAATGGAAAAGGCAATATCAATACTGCTGTTTTAAAGTATGTGAGAGAAAACTATGAGAGTAGCCCCTTGGATATCATAAACGATGAATATTACAATATATATGAACTTGTATTTTTGATAAGCTGTTCTCTTGATGCTTTGAATAATAGAAGGGATTTAAAAAAAATTATCACATCATCTAGTTATAAACTTGCCGAAAAAGCTAAACAGTTCAAAATAACTACACATAAAGCTTTATATGAAGAGCGTTATGTTATGAGAATGATTCTCTTAATAGTAGGTTCATTGTCCGAAAATATGGGAATAAATGAAACTGATGCAAGACTGCTCGAGGCATTAAATTTATATAGAGAAAACAAGAAGCATTTTTATACGCTGCTAAAGCTTTATAATGAAAATTCCAATGAAAAGATCAGATCCATATTTGTAAAAAATCGAGAAAAAATGAGAAAAGTTTATCTAAACAAGTCTATAACATTGGAAGTTGAGTCGGCAAGTGCAGAAGATAATGATAATGATCTACAACAAGAAAATAATGAAAGAATGTTTGATTTAGATAAAACGAAAAACATCTTATATATACATAGAGGAAATATTGTATGCTTGAAAAGAAAACATTCCATTGAGAGCATGAAGGCGCGTGTTACTACCTTTAATGATGAAAAAGTGATTATTAATATTAATCATTGTAAGACTTGTGAGAAATATTTTATAAATATTTCTGAATATGAACGATATATGGCTATATATAATTTTTTGCCAATTCATTTTGAAATGGTTAACCATAATGGGGATTTTTTTATAGAGCACGATGTGCGCGCCGAGGCATCTCCTCTAATGCTGTGTGGATATAGCGTGTCGCGAAAACATAACTTTAGTCGCGAATATAGGCATAAAGTGTTAGAAAGAATTATATGTGACGGAGTACTTAGTAAATATGAGATAATGAAATATCTAGATATGTTTATTCGAATAAACGGACAAAAATATAATATGGATGTTGCGGTTGCAAAATGGGAAGATGATTTGAAATTTGTACGTGAATATAATTTTGATAAACAAAGAATTGTACGGATAGATAAAATAAAAGCATATAATTATTAAGTCTATATTTATATAACCCCCCGAGCAGTAAGAGTCAATCTTACTGCTCGGGGGCTAACTATTTATAAAGTTTTTACTCATTCCTCCAAATACCAATACGACCGCATGCCGGACATATATACTCTTCCGTTCTTCGGCACCTGGCGTATGGCGTTGAAAACATTGTAGTAGTCGCCTGCGCCCATGCTCGTGCAGATCATGCCGAACATGGTCAGGAATATAAGCTTTGGGAAAATCATGCCAATAACATAGGGGACGATGCCGAAAATTAAGTTCGGGAGCATCGACATGAATATGAACCTGCCCTTACTCATCGTCTCCGTGCCTATAACAAACAGCATGCCCTGCTTGAGATTTGTGTAAAGATACACATCTTTTTTGAAGCAGAGGGCGTGGAGCAGCTCGTGCGGGAAGATTATCACTATAGAGCCGAGGAGCGCCGCAAACCAGGTGATTGTCGCGGATTTTGGTTCTGCAACGGGAACAATTCTGAAGAACGCCGCCGCGCCGAGAATGACGAGTATTATGCAGGCGACGGTGTTCGCGATAACGGACAGTTTTTTCATGCTGTCCGCCTCTTTGAATTCCACCGCGCCGGGCTTGTGCTCCGCCTGCGGCAGGCTGTCCGGGTCGAGGTTGAATTTGCCCATGTAATGAAGCTTCATGTCAGCCGCCCTTTCTCATCTTTTCAATCGTTTCTTTTATTTTTTTCGAAGCCTCGGTGGGGTCGTCAATGTCCATAACCGCCTTTTCCATCGGGCACATGCCGTCTTTTTTGCGGTTTATTATATATTCGACCTCTTCGCCGCAGGAATATTTTATTCCATACTCGTCAAGAATCTTTTTGGCGCTCCGGCTCATAATCGCGGCATATATTTCGCCGACGCCGAGCAATACGAACAGCATCGCCGCCGCTTTGCCGACCGTCTTATCTGCGGCGGAATATCCGCGGACATCAATATTGCTGTCTAAAAGCTCAATGAGCGGCGCGACTCCGCGCTTTTCGCTCGTGTGTATGTCATCGCCTCTGCAAATGACGCAGGTGTATCCCTCGCCTGTAAGAAGCTGTTTTGCGTGTTCGATATCAGTCATGCTTTCCACCGCCTTGTAAATTCCCTGTGTAAAAGATTATACTATAAACGCATCGGCTTTTTCAATCGGCAATGGACAAAAAGCGCGGGTTGTGCTATCATAATGAAAACGCTTTCGGAGGAAATGCATGGACTGCAAATATATTTTTCTTGATATAGACGGAACGCTTGTCGACTTTCAGGGCAAGCTCGCCGATTCAGCACTCAAGGCACTGGAAACCGCAAAATCAAACGGACATAAGCTATTCGTCTGCACTGGCAGACAGCGTTCGCAGATATATCCGTGGCTTCTCGAAAAAGTGGAGTTCGACGGCGCGGTATGCTCATCTGGCGCATATGTTATGGCAGACGGCGAGTGCATATCTCAGCACTGCTTTTCAAAAGAATATATAACCTTTCTTTCGGATTATTTCACCGCCGCGCACACTCCGTACTGCGTGCAGACAGAGCATACGCTGATGCTCGAAAAGTGGTGCGGGGACGCGATAGTTGAGCATTATCTCGCCGACGGCATCGACCGCGGCAAGATAGATTCGCTCTTCGGCATGACAAAAATAGTCGAGAGCGTGCCCGAACTTACGGTTGCCGAAAAGCTCATATATTACGGAGCGCCGAAAGGGCTTTCCGATGTTGCCGCCGACCTCGGTGACAGGTTCAGCGTCGTGCGATACAGCTTCGGCAGTATGGGTGACCGCTGCGGCGAGGTGACAGACAGCAGATACACCAAAGCTACCGGCATGGCGGAGATACTGCGCCGCTTTGACGCGCCTCAGAGCGCGACAATAGCCTTCGGCGACGGCGACAACGATCTTGAGATGATGGACTTCGCCTCTTTCGGAGTCGCCATGGGCAACGGAACTCCAGCTCTGCGCGCGGCCGCCGATATGGTGACCGACGATATAAATTCAAACGGGCTCTATAACGCGTTCAAAAAGCTCGGATTGATATAAAAAATTAAGCCGCCCGGCTGTATTTATTACAGTCGGGCGGCTTTTGCTTGTTATTTTATCAGTTGTCCTCGTCGAAATGATCGATGTCGTTTTCGCTGTCTAACTCGCCGCCGTCATCGTCAATGATGCTCAGCTCCTGTTCGAGTCTCTCGCGAAACTCAATGAAAACCTCGTCGTATTCCGGCTCGTTGCCGGTCACATAGGTGTATTCGTCGGTCTCCTCGTCGTATTCGATCTTCATCACGGCGAACTGCATGTCGCCCGATTCGATGTTTTCAACGGGCAGGAGAATGACATAATTTTCGCCCTTGTGCTCGACTATGTCGACTACCGACATCTCAACCTCGTTGCCCTCGTCGTCAACGAGAGTAACGTAGCTGTCCTCGGCGCAGGAATCCTCCTCGCCGTCGGGATAAAAATCAAGAATGTTGTTGTCCTCAGCCATAATTAACTCCTTTTACACATTGAATCTGAACAGCACGACATCGCCGTCATTCATGACATATTCCTTGCCCTCGCTGCGGACAAGACCCTTTTCCTTTGCGGCGGTCAGCGAACCGCAGGCGATGAGATCGTCGAAGCTTATGACCTCGGCGCGTATGAATCCGCGCTCAAAGTCGGAGTGAATCTTTCCTGCCGCCTGGGGAGCCTTTGTGCCGCGGGTTATCGTCCAGGCTCTGACCTCGGGCTTGCCGGCGGTCAGATATGAGATAAGACCGAGCAGGTGATAGCTGCGCTGAACGAGCAGATCGAGTCCGCCTTTCTCGATTCCGAGATCGGTCAGGAACATCTCGCGCTCCTCTTTTTCGAGCGAGGCTATCTCAGCCTCAAGCTCCGCGCAGATCGGCAGAACCTCCGAACCCTCTGCGGCGGCTATTTCTTTGACCGCGAGATAGTGGCGGTTTGTATCAATATTGTTTGCAAAATCGTTTTCACTCATGTTGCAGGCATATATTACCGGCTTCGCGGTGAGCAGGGCGATCTGAGCCAAAAATTCACGCTCGTTCTCGTCGCACTCGACATTTCTCGCGGGCACTTCGCTCTCAAGTTCGGTTTTGAGTCTCTTGAGGAACTCGAGCTCCGCCGCAGCGGATTTATCGTTTCTCGCCTGTTTCGCAACCCTGTCTATCCTGCGCTCGACCATCTCGAGGTCGGAGAGGATGAGTTCGAGGTTTATCGTCTCGATGTCTCTCTTCGGGTCGATAGTCGCGTCAACATGGACAATGTCGTCGTCCTCGAAGCAGCGAACAACATGTATTATCGCGTCGACCTCTCTTATGTGCGAGAGGAACTTGTTGCCGAGACCTTCGCCTCTCGATGCGCCGCGCACAAGACCCGCTATGTCAACGAATTCGATCGTCGCGGGGGTTATCTTGTCCGGGTGATACATCTCGGCGAGCTTGTCCAGACGCTCGTCCGGCACTGCGACCACGCCGACATTCGGCTCGATGGTGCAGAACGCGTAGTTCGCGGACTGCGCGCCCGCGTTTGTGATGGCGTTGAAAAGTGTGCTCTTGCCGACGTTCGGCAGACCTACTATTCCTAATTTCATTTCAAATGACATCCTTTATTTTGATTGATATTCATTTAATTATAACCTCTGGCGGACGAAAAAACAACCGCAACCGCGCTTTTATCAATAAAAAATTGCAAAATCTTCGCCCATGGTGTACAATAATCCCATAAGAAACTACCGGAGGCAGATGTTTTGGATCTTTCGCGCTTTTCAAGAAGTGAAATGCTCATAGGCGGGGAGTCGGTCGAAAAGCTGAGCCGCTGCCATGTCGCGGTGTTCGGGCTCGGCGGCGTCGGCTCTTATACTGCGGAGGCGCTCGCCCGCGCAGGAGTCGGCGAGCTGACCGTTATCGACAATGACGAGGTTGCGATTACCAACATCAACCGCCAGCTATACGCCCTCTCTTCAACGGTCGGCATGAAAAAAACTCAGGTCGCGGCGGCGAGAATAAAAGATATAAATCCCGACTGCAAGGTGAATATTATCGACGGGTTCTATCTCGAAGAGAATTCTGCGGATTTCTTCGAGAACCGCTATGACTATATGGCTGACGCGGTCGATACCGTTCAGGCAAAACTGTCGTTAGCTGTCGAATCGCAGAGGCGGGGGATACCGCTGATATCGTGCATGGGCACGGGAAATAAGCTCGACCCGACGCTTTTTCGGGTCTCCGATATCACAAAAACTTCGGTCTGTCCGCTGTGCCGCGTGATGCGCCGTGAGCTGAAGGTCAGAGGCATAAGTCACCTGAAAGTCGTCTGGTCACCCGAGCAGCCGATAAAGCCGAATGAGACCGCCGAAGTGACTTCACGCAGGGCACTGCCCGGGAGTATATCGTTTGTTCCGCCCGTTGCAGGCATGATAATGGCGGGCGAGATAATTAAAGATCTGATAAAATAACGTAAAGCTATATAACTTTACACTTCCCCGAGAGGAGATAAGTATGAAGAAAAAAATTATCCGCGCCGCGGCGGCGATACTTGTGCTGACGGTCGCGCTTTCTTTCGCATTCAGCGGCTGTTCAAACAAAAAGGACGGCGGGGACGAGACAACCACCATGCCGCCCGAGGCGGTCGAGGCGGTGCAGACCCTCAAACTGCCGTATTCAAAAGGCGATAAGCTCAATCCCTTTACGGCAACAAGTATGCTCAACCAGCAGCTGATGCCGCTTATCTATGACGGTCTGTTTGCCCTCGACAAAAATTATAATCCTCAGCCGCTTCTCGCGTCGAATTACAGCCGCAGCGGTCGAACCCTGACGGTATCTCTTGCGTCTGCAAAGTTCTCGGACGGTTCGAGCGTCTCGGCTTCCGATGTTGTCGCCTCGTTTGCGAGCGCGAAGAAATCGCCCGCATATAAAACTCAGCTTGCGAATTTCAGCAGCGCAAAAGTCAGCGGGAACAGCGTCGTGTTTTCTCTCACCGATGACGATCCGTATGCCGTCAACTGTCTGACCTTTGCTGTCACAAAGGGCGGCTCGACTGAGGACGGTGCAGCCGGCAGAGGCAGATACACATATTCTTCGGAAAACGGCGTCGGCTATCTCAAAGCGAGCAGCGCGCGCGGCAACTTCTCGCCGAAGAAAACGAGCATCACTCTCTATGATGTCAAAGACTTGAGCATGCTCAAATATACCCTCGCCATCGGCAATATAAGCTTCGCTTTTGACGATCTGCGCGGAGGTTCTTATACCCGCTATTCCGCGTCGGTCGCGGATATCCTGATGAATAATCTCGTATATCTCGCTTTCAACAAGAGCAGCTCCGCGCTCTCATCCGAGAAGGTGCGTCAGGCGGTGGCGCTTGCCATTGACAGGGCGAAGCTCGCCGACGAGTCGTTCCAGGGTCACGCAAAAGCGGCGTATACTCCGTTCAACCCCGACTGGAATGTTATCTCCGGCAAAGATTATACAGTCAAAACCGACCTCGAAGCGGCGGGAAAGCTGCTTGACGAGGCGGGATATACTTCAAAAAATGACGCCGTGCGCGCGGACGCAAACAAAAAACAGCTTTCGCTGAAAATAGTCGTCAACAAAGACAACGGCTTCAAATCGGCGGCGGCGCAGAGCATAAAAGAGATGCTCGAAAAGCTCAAAATTTCCGTCACCGTCAGCGCGCTGAGCGAAAAAGATTACCGCTCGGCGGTCGCGTCCGGCAAATATGATATGTATATAGGCGAGGTCAAGCTCACCGAGAATATGAGCCTTTCGCCGCTTCTCAAGAGCGGCGGCAGCGTGGCTTACGGCATCAACACTTCGGGCGCCGCGAGCACTGCGTATTCGGCGTTTCTCGCAGGCTCGTCCGATGTGAACACATTTATAGATGCGTTCAATGCCGATATGCCGTTCGTCCCGCTTTGCTACCGTTCGGGGCTTGCGATATACACGCGCACGCTGAAATACGGCAACGCTAATCATATCAACGATGTCTATGCCGATATCGATTCGTGGGATTTCCATTGACAGCAGAAAATCAAACAGGGCTTCCGATTTTTAACGGAAGCCCTGTATTTTTTATATTATTGCGTCCTCGGGGTCGGGGTCGCTGCCCGTGAGTATCGCGTCGGCGCACTCGTTTAGCTTTCTGAACAGCGAGTTGTTTTTCATTATCCGCGAGGGAATCGATATCGTCCCGGTGACGAGGCGGTAGTACGCACTGTCCCTGTCGACTCTGTTCATGCCGCCGTCGAGGAACGAGAGCAGGACATTGTGAACAATGTCGATAACTTTCATGTCCGCGAGTTCCTCGGCGTCCTCTTTGCGGAGAATTTTGCCGAAGGTCAGTCGGTTTACTTTTTTGTAGAAGCTCATCACATCGGATTCGAGCAGCAGCTTTGCAATCGGCTTTGCTATCGGACGCAGCGCTGATATTTTCTTGCCGTTCGCACCGAGCGCGTCGAGCCTTTTGCCGAACTCTTCGCGGCTAACGAGTATGCCCTTGAGCGGCAGGTCTATCATCTGCACCGCGTGCGCTTTCAAAAACTCCTGCGCGTCGTCTGCGCCCTCGAAGCTCTCAAGATGCTCCGTGACTATGTGCAGGCGGTTGTCGTCCGTTACAGTGACATTGACTATCGGCGCGGGATAGCCGCACAGCGAGCCTATGTTCACTTCCGTTATCGGATTTCCCGAGGGTGATACAAATGTATCTATTCTCTGAATATGCGAGTGACCGACGAACATATAGCGGAGTCCTGCGTCCGCTAATTTCGCGGCAACCTCTTCGCGGTCGCCGATGCAGTGGCCGCTCGTGATGAACGGGTGGATGTGCGCGATGAGCAGGTGATGTTCCATGCCGATCATCAGCTGACCGTCCTCTTTTGCCTTGCGTATCTGTTCCTCGATCCACGCCATGTGGTCGGGGGTGTAGCCCGCGCGCCCTTTGCCGTTCTGGTCGTCGTTGAGCGCGAGCAGGCGGACTCCGTCGGCAATCTGCGCGACATATGAGTATATGCCGAGATGTGTCTTGTATGAGCTTATCGCGCGGTCGAGCCCGAATTCGCGGTAGAATTCGCTCAGCTCCTCGTGCGGGACTGTCTCAACGTCGTTTGTGACTTCGCTGCCCGTGAATCTGCGCGGATTCTTGTCACAGCACCAGTCGTGCGTCGCGGTTATGACATATACGGGAACGTGCTTTTGAAGCTCACGCAGCTTTTCGCGGAACTCCTCGTGGCATATGCGTTCGCCGTCGTCGGATAAATCTCCGGCTATCATCACCGCGGCGGGCGGGTCTTCGAGTATCTTCTCAAAAGCCGCGTCGATTATCTCGCCCGTCTCTTCGAGGCACTTCTGATCCGATTCGCTGCGGTAGGCATATGCCTCGCCGCCGTCTGACAGGGTGCGCGAGAAGTGGTGGGTATCGGCTATGAAAACGAAGCGTGGGTTCATTTTGTCTCTCCTGCGCTCTGCATCTCGGCGGCAGTCTCGGCTGCTATAGATGCGCGGCGTTCGGCGATTTCGGACATCATCTTTCTGTGTCCTTCGCCGGTGATGTTATAGAAGTGTATAGGTATGAGCATGAGCAGATAGCCTATTGCTGGGACTATCGTTGTCATTGCGAACAGCGCGAGATTGGTGCTGTGGTTCTGAATCAGTGAGCCCTCTGTGTGGCTGACATAGCCCACAACGCCGAGAATGGCGATGCCGATGGACGAAGCGAAGGTGTTCTCAATCTTTCCCGTGAAGCTCATTATCGAGAGCATGATGCCCTCAACGCGGCGTCCTGTTTTCCATTCGATGTAGTCGACCGTCTCGGCCTCCATCTCTTTCTGCATGAGGTTCTTGAACTCAAGCGGGATGGTGGTAAGACCGGTGAAGAGAATAACAAGAATAGCCGTGAATATCGAAGCGGACTGACCTGCGGGCTTGTTGACGAGACCGCCGTAGGTGGTCAGCGCGAAGAGCAGGTGGAGCACTATTGCACTGACGCAGCAGATCTGGAAGAATCTGCGCGAGTCTGCACGCTTGCCGAGCTTTTCGACTATCTTGGGCACGAGAATACCCGCGAGCAGGAAGCCCGGGAATTTGATAACATCTATAAAGACGTTGTATTTTCTGTTGAAAAGAAGGTCGGCGACAAAGTAGAACGAAATCTGCTCGGGTATCTTGCAGATAAGGAAGAAGATATTCGCAAAGAAGAGCATGAGCAGGGGACGGTTCTTGAACAGGAGCGCGAAGCACTCCTTGACGCTCGGCGTGTCGGACTGGTGCTGGGCGCGCTCGCGTGTGTTGTGATATGTAAGGCGCGTGAGCACGACTATGAATACAGCGGAGATTATCGCGGAGGTCAGATATGCCTGCGGGGTGTGATCCTTGAAATAGGGGAGCAGAGCAGCACCCGCGACGAAAACCTGCGGCAGAGCGCCGACGACGGATCGGGTTATTGAGCTGACTCCGAAGAGCTTCGTTCGCTCGATTCCGCTCGGGGTTATCGAAAAGGCGAGAGCGCCCATCGGGATATCAAACGCCGTGTAGGTGACGTCGAGCATGACGAAAAGGAAGGTCGTGTAAATGATGTTGAACACGGGGCTCGCGTTTGCGCTGCCGACGAAGAACAGCACCATGACGAGCGAAACGAACAGCGGCGCCCACTTGATATAGGGTCGCATCTGACCGTCCTTTGTCCTTGTTTTGTCAACAAGAACGCCCATCATCGGGTCATTTATCGCGTCGAAGATGCCGCAGAAAAATCTGATCTTTGACGCAACGCCCATTGGGTTCGAGAGTTTTTTGAAAAGAACATCGGTCAGAAAGAAGTTTATGTACTTCGAACTGGTCATGCTCGTGTTCATGCCCTGCGCGCCGCGGCCGAGGGCATAAGAGAGCGTCTCTTTCCAGGTCAGTACGGTTTCTTCTCCGACATCGCTCTTGACGATTTTTGAGTTGAGAAAATCGGATACTTTGCTCACTTCATCATCTCCAGATAAAAATTGAAACAATTATGTAATTGTATTATATAACCTGCACTGAGAAAAGACAAGAAACAAATAAGCAAAAAATGTCCGATTTAAACGAAAAAATAAAAAAGTATATATTTTTTGTGCCGGAGTTTACTTTTGGCGCCCGTCTTGGTATTATTATGTATAGATAAATAAACTTGAAACGGAGGAGTTTCAGTGTCAGAAAAAATCAAGGTTGCGATAATCGGCTGCGGCGCGATAGCGAACTCTGCGCATATCCCCGCATATATGAAAAACGAAAAGGCGGAGATAAAGTATTTCTGCGATATTATCCCCGAGAGAGCGGACGCTGCGGTCGAAAAATACGGCTGCGGAAAAGCGGTCTATGACTATCACGAGATACTTGACGATCCGGAGCTTGATTCGGTTTCCGTCTGCACCCATAATGACCTGCACTCGGTCATAGCGATAGACTTCATGCGAGCGGGCAAGGATGTTCTCAGTGAGAAGCCCGCCGCGCGTGTGCTCTCCGAGGCGCTCGAGATGCAGCGAGTCTCCCATGAGACGGACAGAATTCTCAGCATCGGCGTGTGCAACCGCTTCGGCAACGCGGTCAATCACATAAAGGAACTTATAGACGCAGGCGAGCTCGGCGAGGTCTACCATGTCTATGCGAGCTTCCGCGCGAACCGCTCCATCCCCGGCATCGGCGGCGACTTCACCCGCAAGGCGGCGTCCGGCGGCGGCGCGCTGATAGACTGGGGCGTGCATTATCTCGACCTCATTCTCTATTGCTGCGGCGAGCCCAAGCCCCTGACCGCATCGGGCGAGGCGTTCTGCAAGCTCGGCAAGAACATAAAAGACTATGTCTATACGAACATGTGGGCGGAGAATACCGCCGACAAGGACGGCGTTTTCGATGTTGACGATTCCGTCACCGGCATCGTCAGAACCGACGGCCCGACCATAACCTTCAACGGCGCGTGGGCGGAGAACATCGGCGAGGATGAGACATATATCGATTTCATCGGCGACAAGGCGGGCATAAGGCTCGAATACGGCGAGGGCTTTGTTATCTATTCCGTCAAGAACGGCATGCTCATGCGCAGCGAGCCGAAGTTCAGAACGAACAATTTCTACGAAGCGGAGATAAATTCGTTCGTCGACTGCGTTATAAATCATGAGCATAACCGCGCCGATATCGATCTCGCCATCGGAACTTCCAAAATAATGCAGGCGATATATGACTCGTCCGAGCTGCACAGAGAGGTCGTTATCGACTGATTGCTTGAAAATCGGCGGAATTTGTGCTATACTCGCCAAAAAGAGGTGATTTGATTGAAGATCTCCACAAAGGGACGCTATGCCATGCGTCTGCTTATCGATTTGTATGAAAATCAGGGCGACGGCTTCGTTGCTCTCAAGGATATTGCCGCAAGGCAGGATATATCGAAAAAATATCTCGAACAGATTGTGCCCGCCTTAACGGGCGACGGGATTTTGAAGACTTCGCGCGGATTCCAGGGCGGCTACCGCCTTGCACGCGAGCCGGAGGATATCCCTGTCGGCGATATACTGCGCCTCACCGAGGGCAGCCTTGCGCCCGTGGCGTGCCTTGACAGTAAGTCCAACGAGTGCCCGCGCTGCGCGGATTGCCTGACTCTTCCGCTTTGGCAGGGACTCGAGCGCGTCATCAACGAATATCTCGACGGCGTGAGCCTGCGCGATGTCATTGACGGGAATATAAAATAAGATATATTTATTGAAGCCGCTGTGTTTTGCAGCGGCTTCTGACTTTTTTATGCGGGACACGCATAGATATGTAGCAGACAAAAAACAAAGGAGAAATAAAAATGAAACGCCTTTTTGCCTGCATTGTTCTTTTTTGCCTGCTCTGCTCATGCGCCCGGATTCCCGCAAAACTTCCGGAACAGACGAGCAATAGCACAACGGAAACTTCCGCCGTTTACACTCCGAAGCCTGATGAGATTCGCGCCGTGTGGATAAGCTGCTATGAGCTGCCTGATGCAACTCAGGGCGAAGAAAAATTCCGCGAGCGGGCTGAGGAGATGTTTAATAATGTCGCCGATATGAAGCTCAACACGGTTTTTGTCCATGTCCGCGCCTTTGCCGATGCCGTCTATCCGTCGAAGCTTTTCCCGTGGTCAAAATATTCCTGCAAGGGGAGCGACCCGGGCTTCGATCCGCTGAAAGTGATGGTCGAATGCGCCCACAGAGCCGGGCTCAAAATTCACGCGTGGATAAACCCGTTTCGCGTCAGCTCGTCCGATAATATTGACTCTCTGCCGCAGGGGAGCCCGGCGAAAAAGCTCATTGGCACGGATGCAGTTATTCAGCTCAAAAACGGAATATATTTCGACCCCGCGTCAACCGATGTCCACGCGCTGATATATGACGGCGTGCGCGAAATTTTGGATGGCTACGAGGTCGACGGCATACATATCGACGACTATTTCTATCCCACGCGCGACGAGAGCATAGACCGCGCGGAATATGAAGCTTATGTCTCCGGCGGCGGGGATAAAGGACTCAACGAGTGGCGGCGCGACAGCGTCAGTGCGTTCGCGGCGGGTCTTTATTCGCTCGTTAAAAGCTACGGCAGCGACAAGATATTTTCGATAAGTCCCGCGGGCAATATCGACGGCAACGAAAACGCTCTGTTCGCGGATGTCGAGCTGTGGCTCTCCACTCCGGGTTACGCCGATTATATTATCCCGCAGGTCTATTTCGGCTTTGAAAATCAGTCTCTGCCGTTTGAAAAGACTGCAAAACGTTGGGCTTCTGTCTCCGACGGGCGCGTTGGGATAATCTGGGGTCTTGCCGCCTATAAATGCGGGACTCAGGATAAAAATGCCCGGTCGGGGAGCTCCGAGTGGGCGGAGAACAGTGATATTATCGCCCGCCAGCTGTCTTTCGTCCGTCCGCTAAATGCCTATTGCGGATTCGCGCTTTTTTCATATTCATATATGTTCGGAAAAATCAACGAAAACGCAAAAAAAGAAATGCAAAATCTCGAAAATATGTTATAATGTATACTGTCTTATTATAAATTGGGGATATCACATCCTTTTTGGTGAAAACTTTTCTGACGGAGGGTAAATGAAATGACGAAGGGAAAGAAAAATGCCGTAATAGTAATGTCCGTCGCTGTCCTGCTGCTCGTCAGCATGGCGGTGAGCGCGGGCATAGTCGGAACAGATAAAATCCTGTCGTTCCTCGGCGGCAAAAAGCCGGGCACGACAGAAGTTACCGGCGACGATGGCAGCAATGTCCAATTCGTCACCTCGCGCCCCGCGAAGCTTTCCGCAATTTTAGTCAGAACGGACAAGCTCGGTCTTTCGTCCTCTTCCGATACAAAGACAAACTCCGATATAATAGCGAAAGCGGCGGAAAATATAAAAAACAAGGGCTTTGATTCAGTGTTTATTGCAATCCCCGAAGAGAGCGGATTTGCCTGCTCGGACGGGAAAATAGATGTCATTTCAGTGCTCTCAGAAAAGGCGAAAGAGCAGGGACTTTATGTCTGCCTTGTTTACGGCGGCACCGAGTTCGGAAAAGACGAATTATCTTCGCTCGGAAGCAGCTTCGACTGTGTGGCGTTCTCCGGCGATATGACCGCCGAGCAGAGAAAGAACGCTGTCGGCACTCTCCATTCCGAAAATAAAAAAGTCAGCGCGGCGCTCTTTGCCGATGCTTCAAATGCGGCGGACTGCGCGGCCGTGCTCGATTCAAGATTCGCGGATTTTCTTATAAGCTTCCCGGCGGACAAGTCCTCAGCGGGCGAAAAATATGTCTCTTCGCTCGAACAGGTGAATGACTCCGCGCGCGGGAGCGGGCTGAGCTTCGCGGCGGCTGTGCGTGCAGATCTCTTTGCGTCCGACGGCACGGATGAGGCGATGATGATAACCGAACAGCTCGATGCCTGCGATTCGCTCGACTCCTGCGTGGGAACGGTCATGTATGACTATGAGCTTTTTTCGTCGGATAATTCACTCGCTTCGGCAATTCTCAAATATATCGCGGAGCGCAGCCGCGAAGAGCTTGAAAAGGACTTTGAACTCAGAAATTTTGAGGGCAGCACAAAGACCACAAACGAATCGAAAATAACCTTTACAGGCTCAAGCAGCCCGCTGAGCCCCTTGAAGCTCAACGGCAAAGATGTAAAACGCGAAGCAAACGGCGATTTCTCGTTCGAGTCCGAACTCAAGGTCGGAAAGAACGAATTCAGCTTTGAACATAAGGGCAAGACTCATAAATATACCGTTACATATGAAATAAAAATACTCGAGTCGATAACCCCGACAAAATCTATGGAGGTGCCGGGCGGCAGCAGCATCACCGTCACCGCGACCGCGCTCAAGGGCTCGAATGTTACGGCGAGCCTCGGCGGCACGAAAGTGAAGCTCAAGCAGCAGTCTAATTTCGTTCAGGACGAAAACGGCACAAAGCTCGACGAAAACTCGGATTTCGCCGTCTACAGCGGCAAGATTTCGATCCCCGCGAGCACGTCAAAAGTGCAGTCGCTCGGAAGAATAAAAGTATACGCAAGCTTCAACGGACTCTCCGCCACAATGAGCGGCGCGAGCGTCAGCGTCAGCGCGGTCATTCCGACTCCCGAGCCGACCCCGACCCAGCCCGATACCACCGAGCATCCGTCAACCGATAAACCGTCCGACACTACCGACGGAGGCACGGGCGGCAATGTCGATTTCGACCCGTCAAAGATGCTCACTCCTTACGCCTATGCGGGCGTTGCGGGCAGATCGAAGATGTGCGAGATAACCTCGCTCTGCGAGACGATGCCCGCGAATGTAGTTGACGACTGCGTGCCCTACAGCTCTCCGCTCCCGGCGGGAACGTTTGATTATATTTCGAGCGAATATACTTACGGCGGCAGCAAATACTATCGCCTCGCCAGCGGCAGAAATATACTTGCGAGCAAGACGAAGTTAATAGCTCAGGGCTATAATCTTCCGCAGAACAAAGTGTCTGTAGTTTCGAGCTCTTCAAACTCCGACGCGACTACTATAAAATTCGGCTTCACCTGGAAGGTTCCGTTCAATGTCGCGGTCAAGAACCAGTCATATATCCCTTCGTCTCAGGCTTCGGGCGGTTCGCTCTATGCCGTGACTGCATTCAACGGAAAATATGTTGATATCACCTTCAGCCATTCCGGCAATGTTGTCGGCAAAATCAATGTCTCCGGCAGCAAGATAGTCTCCGCCGCCCAATGGATAACGGACAGCAAGGCGAAAACGCTGACTTTGCGCCTGACTCTCAGGACTCCCGGCAGATTCTACGGCTATTCCGTCGGCTATACTTCGGACGGCTGCCTTACACTCAAGATTAAGGCGAAGCCCGCTTCGTCGCTCAGCGGCAGTGTCATTATGATAGACGCGGGTCACGGCGGCAACGATTCCGGCGCGATATGCGCATATAACCCCAACAGCTCCAAAAAATACGAGAAGCAGATAAACCTGCTCCTCGCCCAGAAGATAAAAGCGAAGCTCGAAGCCCGCGGTGCAACTGTAATTATGACGCGCTCTAATGACACATATGTTTCTCTCGACGCCCGTGCGAATATGGGCAGGACGAAGAACCCCGATATGTTTATCGCTGTCCACTGCGACTCGAGCGAGAGCGCAAGCCCGATGGGCACTACGGCATATTACTATCAGGCTTATTCGTTCCCGCTGGCGTCAGCTGTTCATAAACGGATAGTCTCCGCCTATAAGAGCAGCATATATTCGGGTGCAGGCTCGGCGACTCTGAATAAGATAGACCGCGGTACGAATATGTATCCGTTCCGCGTGACGAGAATTGAGGAGTGCCCCGCCGTGCTCATAGAATACGGCTTCGTTAGCAATATCAGAGAGTGCAAGCTCCTCTGGTCGGATTCCGTCCAGGAGAGGCTCGCCCAGGCGACGGTAGACGGCATCGCCGACTACATCGCCTCGAACTGATTTCGCTCTTTCGGCTCAAATTTTCTTTTGAGCGAAAGGCACAGATATTCCGCCGGGAAATAGAGAATGAACCAAACCGCCGAAAACGGCAGGCAGATTTGCCCGAGAAAATTCAGCGGCATATTCGAATAGTCCCAGACATCCTGCCTGAGCAGAATGTTGAATATCACCCCGGCGATAAGCTCGATGCAGGTTATCACGAGCGCACCGATCATGCCGCCTATCACAGGGTGGAGCGCGGCGAGCCAGTCGCTCAGAAGATAAAAAATCAGCAGCACCGAGCCGCCGGCTACGGACATCGACCAGTGCGTGTAGCCGCGGAAAATCACCTCGACGAGGTTGTATATTACCGCGCCGAGGAGAAAGACAAAGACATAGCGAAACCCGTTTTTCAATATCATCACCGAGCTTATTTTTGACCGCAGATGCCTCGATATTCCGCGTTTGCGGCGGTGGAAAACCTTTTCAAAAAAGGAGAATATCCGTGCTCAAAAATATGTCTATCAGAAACAAACTTGTCGTGTCGAATATGCTTATGGTCATCGTCCCCGTGGCTATTATAACCGCGGTCATATTGCTGACCACATTGTCCATAACATATTTTTCGACATCGAAGATGTCGTTCGACCCGTCGTTCGGCTCTTATCTGCTTTATAAGACGCAGTTCAATGTCTCGTCGCTTGAGGACAAGATAAAGACTCCGAAAAAGAGTGATACCGACAGGCTCGGCGCGATGGATAAAAAGCGTATCGCTCCGCTCAGAGCGGGGATAACCAAGTCAGGCAGCGGCATGGAGGACAGAATAAGCGACGCCGTTCTCGGCGCATGTGCGAATATTCAGAGAGACGGCTCGGATATTATGATCCTCGCGAACGACGAGATAATATATAAGACTGTAGAAGCGGATGTCTATGAGATGGTCGGCGCGGTCATTGATATCTGCGGCAAGAGCCTGAGCGATATAAACAGCCCATTCGTCACCTCGGACGACAGCGGAACGGTCGTCACCGATGTCTTTTCCGTCGAGGGCGAGGGTATTGTAAAAATAATTGTAGTCAACAAAAATCTAAACGCAATAGTCAGCCCCAGCATCTACAGCGGCAGCTCCGGCATACCGATAAAGGGCAATAACATCATCGCCATCGCAGCGGTCGTTGCGGTCGTCGCGATAATCATAACAAACGGCTTGCTCGTCATTCTCATGCTCAAGAGCATTATGGAGCCGATGACAATACTCCAGACGGCTACCCATGAGCTGCGCGACGGCAACCTCGACTATAAAGTGCCCTACAGCTCCAAAAATGAGATAGGTCAGGTCTGCGCGGACTTTGAAGAGATGCGCCAGCGGCTCAAGGAGTCGGTCGAACAGCAGCAGAAATACGAAGAGAACAGGATGCAGCTTATCGCCGGCATCTCACATGACCTCGGCACCCCGCTGACCACTATAAAAGGCTACGCTTCCGGCATACTCGACGGTATCGCCGACACGGACGAGAAAAAGATGCGCTATGTCGGAGTCATTTATGACACCGCGCAGGGCATGGACACCCTCGTTTCCGAGCTTTCGATGCTCTCGAAGCTCAGCCTTGACAAAGTGCCGTTTTATTTTGAAAAGATAAAGGCGAAGGACTTCTTCGAGGAGTATACAGCCTATGCCGCCGACACCCTCGGCGAGGCGGGCATAGAGTTCATATATAACTTCGAGTGCGACGAGGACAGGGAGATAAACATCGATCCCGCCCAGTTCAGGCGCGTGCTCAACAATCTTATCGACAACAGCCGCAAATACGGCGCGGAGGACGGAACGGCTAAAATAATGCTTTCCGTCAGAAACGGCGAAAACGGACACACCGAGATATCTATCGAAGATAACGGTCAGGGCGTCCCGGCGGACGAACGCGATAAGATATTCGAAACTTTCTACAGAGGCGACAAGGCGCGGACGGGTCACAAAAACGGAAGCGGCCTTGGCCTCGCGATAACAAAGCAGATAACCGACCGACACGGCGCGTCCATCCGCGCGGATGAGAGCGAGCTCGGCGGACTCAAGGTGATAATAGATTTGCCGCAGGCAAAATAGGAGGAACGAAAAATGAGCAAAAAGATTCTTGTTGTTGAGGACGAAAAAAATATAGCCGAACTCGAGCGCGATTATCTCGAGGCGAACGGCTATACGGTTGAGATAGAATTTGACGGAAAGAGCGGACTCGATAAGGCGCTCGGCTCTGACTATGATCTCGTGATACTCGATGTCATGCTTCCCGGGCTTGACGGCTTCGAGGTCTGTCGCCAGATACGCAAGCACAAGGAGTGTCCAGTGCTCATGGTTTCGGCGAAGAAGGACGAGATAGACAAGATAAGAGGACTCGGTATCGGCGCGGACGACTATATAACCAAACCGTTCAGCCCCTCCGAGCTTGTCGCGCGCGTCACGGCGCACATTTCCCGCTATGAGCGTCTGACCTCAAAGGGCGAAGAGCCTGTTAATTATATTATAAATGTCGGCAAGCTTTCGATAGATACCCACGCCCGCCGCGTTTTCGTCAACGAGAAAGAGGTCACGCTCACGAACAAGGAGTTCGACCTGCTCACGTTCCTCGCATCAAACCCGAATGTGGTCTACAGCAAGGACGCCATATTCGATAAAATATGGGGACTCGATGCGATAGGCGAGACCTCGACCGTCACCGTCCATATCAACAGGATCCGCGATAAAATCGAGACGGACAGCTCCAACCCGCAGTATATAGAGACAGTCTGGGGAGCGGGCTACCGCTTCAAGGCATAAAAAAGACTGCCGCAAAAACGGCAGTCAGATATTATTTTTTCAGCCCTCGAGCTCGGCTGTCCAGTCGAACGAAAAAGTCTCGCCCTTTTCTAGTTTTTCGATGCCGCGTTTTTTTGCTATCGAATCTTTTTTGTCACAACTGTCGTTGACTCCGTACCACGGCTCAAGGCAGACATACGGCGCGTTGGGCTTCGCCCATATTCCGAGATATGGCGCTTTGCCGAAGGTGAATTTTACAGTTCTGTCGCCGCTTACGAGGCGCAGGCTCTCTGAATTAAGTCCCTCGAGGATAAGCGCGTCCTTGTCGAAAATATGCTCTGTGAGCCTTATCGTGCGCCCGTTTTCGAGCTCTACCGGGAAAGTCTCATCCATGAGAATGGAGCTTGAATCTATTCTCATCGTGCGAAGATTTTCGTCTTTTTCAAACTCTATCGCGTCGCCTATGCGGCAGTTGAAGCCGGGGTGCGCGCCGATCGAGAAATACATCTCGCCGTCGGTCTTGTTTATGACTGTGCTCGTGCAGCGGAGTGTGTGCCCGCTGACGGAATATTTTATCAGCAGCTCAAACTCGAACGGATAGCACTTCCTCGTCTCGTCGCTCGACGCGAGGGAGAAGGTCATGGAATCTTCGCTCTGCTCTTTGATAGCAAACACCGAGTGGCGCGCGAAGCCGTGCTTCGGCATCTCATATTCGCGGCCGCTGTAGCGATACTTTCCGTCCAAGAGCTGGCCGATTATCGGGAAGAGAACCGGCGCTCTGCCGTACCAGACTGACGGATCGCCCTGCCAGAGGAACTCTTTTCCGTTTTCCTTGAGCTCTACGGAGCTCAGCTGTGCTCCGTCGTCCTCCGCGCTGACGCGAAGAAATTCGTTTTCAATCGTGTATATCATATTTTCACTCCTGCTGTGACTTGCGTCACGGATTTTATCTTTACGAAGTAATTTTATCACCGAACAGGCAATAAATCAATTCAATTCTGAAAGGAAGAGGTTATAAATGAAGGTTTATGTTATTCACGGGCCCAATATGAATATGCTCGGCATAAGGGAGCCGGATATCTACGGCAGGCAGACCTATGACGATCTTGTTGAATATATCCGCGCGCGCTGCGAAGAGAACGGCATGGAGCCGGAGTTTTTCCAGTCTAACCACGAGGGCACGCTCGTTGACATAATCCAGCAGGCGTATTATGAAAAAGTCGATGCGATAATAATTAACCCCGCGGCTTATACTCATACGAGCATCGCGATACATGACGCGCTCAAGGCGGTCGGTATTCCGACGGTCGAGGTGCATCTGTCAAATATTTCCGCGCGCGAGGAGTTCCGCGAGAATTCATATATAACCCCTGCCTGCGTCAAAACATATATAGGCTTCGGCTTTGAGGGCTACGAGAAGGCGGTAAAGCATCTGAAAAAGCACTATTGCAAGGATTGAAGCAAAAAGTTTACAAAGCGTTAACCGATTTTGTGGTTCTTTGATATAAAATAAGCTAAAGAGACACAGAAAACTTTTTGGGGGAAAAGATGACAGGCTATATCAAAGCTTTCAAGCCCGAGCTCAAAATCAAGGATTATGAGCTTTACCGAGGCGTATATTGCTCCGAGTGCAGAGTGCTCGGCAAACTTTATACCCCGATAGCGCGGATGCTTTTGAGCTATGATTTCACTTTTCTTTCGATAGTTCGCCTGGCTCTTCAGGAGCAGTGCGGAAAATTTGAAAAAGGACGCTGCTGCGCGAATCCCGCGAAGAAGTGCCTCAAATGTACCGAAGATGCGGAACTCGAACGCAGTGCCGATGTCGTTATAATCGTCTCTTATTATAAACTGCTCGACGATATCGCGGACGGCGGATTCTTCAAACGCCTTGCGTGCCGGCTTATAAAGCCCGCGCTTTCGCTCATGCACAAAAAAGCCGCGAAACGGCAGGAGATGCTCGACCGCGCCGTCGCCGCCGCAATGGAAGAACAGCAAAAAATCGAAAAATCCGGCACGGCGTCGCTCGACGAGGCGGCGGATCCGTCCGGTAAGATGCTCGCCGCAATATTCTCTCAGGGATACTACGGCGAGGACAAAATACAGCTGTGGCGTTTCGGCTATCTTCTGGGCAGGTGGATATATCTGCTCGATGCCGTTGACGATATCGAAAAGGATATAAAGAGCGGGTCATATAATCCGCTAAAAGCAAAATTTCCCGATGCGAACAGCCTCTCGGGCGATGAGTTCAGAAAATTTGCCAAAGAGCGTCTTGACCTCACGGCGGGCGAGACGGCGAACGCACTGAACGGACTGAAGTTCAACCGATTCGGAGATATAATAGAAAATGTGGTCTGCGACGGAATGTTTGCTTCGCAGACGGAAATATTCAGAAAGAAAGAGGGTGTGAAGAATGAAAAAGAATCCGTTCTCGGTTCTCGGAGTACCGGACACGGCGAGTGACGAGCAGATAAGAAACGCTTATCGCGAGCTCGCCCGCAAATACAGCGACTCGTCGGACGACGGCAAAATGCAGGAGCTCAATGACGCGTATGACCAGATAGTCATGCTCCGAGGCGGACTCGGCGGCTCTTCTTCATCGTCTTCGCGCTCTTCATCATATGCGAACAATACGTCCGACCTGTCTGATATACGCGAAAAAATACGCAGCGGCAGGATAGAGGACGCATTGGTTCTGCTCGACGGAATTCCCGAGCAGTATCGCGCTGCAGAGTGGTATTATCTCAAGGGCGCGGCTCAGCAGAGACGCGGCTGGCTCGACTATGCATCTGAGAATTTTGACCGCGCGTGCAGAATGGATCCCAACAACCGCGAATATGCGGCGGCAAAGGAAAATCTCGACGCGTCGAAGAACGGCGGCTTCCGCAGCGCCCGCAAATCGTCGAGCGGATGCAGTGCCTGCGATGTTTGCTCCGGTCTGCTCTGCGCCGACTGCTGCTGCGAGTGCATGGGCGGCGATCTTATCCCTTGCTGCTGAGGATTGATCTTGATATGAAACAGGAAATGAAAAAAACATCCAAAATAGCTCTCAGCGCCGTCTTTGCGGCGCTGTCTGTCGCTCTGATGGCGTTAGTCTCGATTATCCCGAATCTCGAGCTGGCGCTCCCCGCGATATCGGGTCTGTTCGTCGCGGTCATAGTCATTGAAGTTGACAAAAAATGGGCGCTCGGCGTGTGGGCGGCGGTGTCAGTGCTGTCGCTGATAGTCGTTCCGAATAAAGAGTCTGCGATAATCTACGCAGTCTTTTTCGGCTATTATCCCGTGCTCAAGGCCGTGCTGGAGAGCAAAACGCAGCGCGCGGTCGAGTATATTATAAAAGTGCTGACCTTTGCGGGCGTTATGACTCTGTCATATTTTTTGATGATAAAATTTATGGGCATCGACCCCGACCTGCCGGACTTTCTCGGCAAGTGGGCGATACCCGCGATAGCGCTGCTCGGCATAATCGCATTTTTGCTCTATGATTATGCCCTGTCAAAGCTGATTACATTCTATTGCCTGCGCCTGAGCAGCAAGCTCAGAAAGATACTTAAATAAATATATCCGCACTGCTTTTGCAGATATAAAAAGTTAAACCGACCTATGTGTTTATAGGTCGGTTTTTTATGTTATTGCAAGGCGCCTTTTATCGGTTCGGGCAATTGGAATTTGCGGCGCCGTTTTTGTTATATCAGCTCGCCCTCGCACCAGTCATCGCCGCAGGCGGTGATTTTTACTTTGTGCAGACCATGTGTGCAGCCGCTCTTTATTCTGACCGGCGTGTAGTTCGCCGTGTAGCCCTGAATACTGCCGTCGCGCAGCTTCTCTTCAAACAGCACTTCGACTGTTCTGCCGATTTGTCTCTCCAAAAATTCATGCCGAACTTCGCCTGCCGCCGCGATCATCTCGCGGCTTCTGCGCTCTTTTTCGGCGTTTTCAACGACATCCGGGAACTCCGCCGCCCGCGTGCCGGCCCTGCGTGAATAGGGGAATACGTGAACTTTTTCGAAGCCTATCTTCTTGACGAAATCGCGCGAAATCTTAAAATCCTCTTTAGTCTCGCCAGAGAAGCCGACCATAACATCCGTCGTCAGCGTCGTGTCCTCGAACTCGCTTCTGAGCCTTGTGCAGAGTTCTTCATATTCGGCGGCAGTGTAGTGGCGGTTCATGCGCTTTAGCGTCTTGTCGCATCCGCTCTGGAGCGATATGTGAAACTGCGGGCAGAGCTTTTTGCATTCTGCCAGCCTTTTTGTAACGTCCGGGGTCATGTGGTCGGGCTCGAGAGAGCCGAGACGCACGCGCTTTATCCCATCGAACGATGCGGCGAGCTCGACCGCGTCGCATATGCTCGCCCCACAGTCAGTGCCGTATGCCGAAAGGTTTATGCCGACGAGAACTATCTCCGAAAAGCCTTTCTTTTCGAGCGAGGATATCTCTTCTCTTATGTCTTCGAGCGGCTTCGAACGCACGCGCCCGCGCGCATATGGAATGACACAGTAGGAGCAGAAACGGTTGCAGCCGTCCTCGATTTTGACCGTCGCCCTCGTGCGCTCGCGAAAATCGTTTATCAGCTCGCCCGAGAATTTTTCGCCGTTTTCGTGCTGAGCTATGCGAACGATCCTCTCACGCGTGCGGAAGAATTCATCGATCATGTCGGGAATCTGCTTGTTCGAGCGGTTGCCGGTGACGATATCCGCCTGGGTGAGCAGACGCGCGTCCTCGGGGAACGCCTGCGGCATGCAGCCCGTGAGCACTATCACGGCGTCCGGATGCAGCTTTCGCAGATGGCGCACATTCTGCCTCGTTTTGCGGTCGCTCTCGGCGGTTACGGTGCAGGAGTTGACTATGTAGACATCCGCCTCTTCGCTCGCCCCGACACATTCAAAGCCGCGCTTTATCAGCGCCTGCTCCATCGACTGCGATTCATATTGATTGACCTTGCACCCGAGAGTGCAGAATACGACCTTCATATCATCACCGCGGCAAAAGCCGCCCTTCCTTTGAGTTTTGCAGTGAAATTATACAGCATTTCGCCCTCTTGTGCAAGTCCGCGGGGCTAAGATGCAGATAATCGGCATATATCTTTAATACTGTTTTTATATCCGCTTTTGATTTTCGGGAGATGATGTTATGAACCGTAAGCTGAAAACGGTGCTCTGCGCCGCCCTTGTTCTTCTGCTGATGTTCTCTTGCTGCTGCGTGAGCTTCGCCGACGAGCCGATGCCCGTCACCGTCAAGGCGAAAGCGGCGGTGCTCATGGATGTGGATTCCGGCAAGGTGCTCATGAGCATGAACGCCGACGAAAAGCTTTATCCCGCTTCTGTTACGAAAATAATGACCCTCTTGCTCGTGACCGAAGCGCTCGACAGCGGGAAGATATCGCTCAGCGACACCGTAACCGCCTCCGCCTCTGCCGCATCAAAAGGCGGCTCGCAGATATGGCTCAAAGAGGGCGAGCAGATGACTGTCGACGATCTGCTCAAGGCCACCGCTGTTTACAGCGCGAACGACGCTTGCACGGCTCTGGGCGAGCTGCTCGCAGGCAGCGACGAGGCGTTCACCGCGATGATAAACGAGCGTGCCGGGCAGCTCGGCATGAAGAATACACATTTTGATAACTGCACAGGTCTTGATGACACCACAACGACCCATTTGACCACCGCGATGGATGTCGCGATAATGTCACGCGAGCTGTTGAAGCACGAGCGCATAATGAACTATACAACTATCTGGATGGACTCCCTGCGCGGCGGCGCAACGGAGCTTGTCAACACGAATAAGTTGGTCAGGTTCTACAAAGGCACGACCGGGCTCAAGACCGGCACAACGGCGAAGGCAGGATGCTGTGTCTCCGCGAGCGCGAAGCGCGGCAACACGCATCTCATAGCCGTTGTCATGGGCAGCCAGACGAGCGACGACCGCTTCAACGGAGCAAAAGCAATGCTCAACTGGGGTTTTGCAAACTATTCGACCGTCACGCCCGAGATAGACCCGTCGCTGATAACCGATGTCGCTGTAATAGGCGGCGTTGTCGATTCGATTCATCCGTCTCTGCCGAAAGCCGCCAGCGTGCTCGTCAAAAAGGGCGAGGAGGGCAAGATAAAGACCGATGTCGAGCTCTGCGTTGACGTTCAGGCGCCTGTCGAGAAAGGGCAGGTGCTCGGTAAAGTTGTGCTGAGCCTCGGCGACGAGAAGATAGGGGAGTATAATATTGTCTCGCCCGATGCCGTGCGCGCGCTGACTTTCAAAGATATTTTCTTCCGCCTGCTGAAATCCCTCGCCTGAAAACTGTATGAATATACAAATTGAGCACCCGCTTTTTGTCGGATAATACAAAAAAGACCGATATTGTGTATTGGGAATAAAATAAAACTCACAGATGTTATAATTAGCTCGTGTGTTTAAGGGAAAAATAAAGAAAAGAGGAAAAATTTGTGAAAAACTATTTCAGCCGGCTTATGTCGAGCGCGAAGAAGTCGGAATTCATCGTCTGGTGGATTTTCCGTCTTATCATGATCGGCGCGATGGTGAGCCTTCTATTTACCAACCCGCCTTCTGACTTGCCGAAGACGCAGATGGCGCTTCAGCTGTTTGCAAATCTCGTCGGAATGTTCGCTTGGGAGATAATCCAGGCTCTGCCCGAGAAGAACTGCCTGCGCCAGCTCCCGGCTTATTGCCAGACTGTTGCGTCTGTCGGACTGCTGCTCGCATCCTTCGGCGGCGCGTTCCTGAACTTCTATTATTCTATCTTCATGTGGGATAAGATTCTCCACCTGCTCGGCGGAGCTGAGGCGGTGTTCATGGGCTATGAGCTCGCGACCGCCATGCAGAAGCGCGACAAGAAGCAGTGCGATCTGCCGATAGTTCTGCTCTGCGCCCTCGGCTTCTCGTTCTTTATCTCCACCTGCTGGGAGCTCTTCGAGTTCAGCTTCGATCAGATAGCGGGCGGCGATTCTCAGCATTGGTCGTATGAACTTGCAAAGGCGGCGAACAATACGAGAACTTTCTTTAAGCCCAGAGATCCCGCGCGTTTCGCTCTCATGGACACCATGACCGACATAGTTTTCAATACCCTCGGCGCAGTGCCGTTTTATATCATACTTAAAATAGCGCCTTATCATCATAAGGGCAAGAACAATGTCAACGAGATGTTCGCTCCCAAAGGTGCAGAAAAGGAACTTGCACAGGCAAAATGAGTTTTCGCTGTCCCGTATGCTCGCAGGAGCTGAAAAAAGAATAAAAGATATGGGTGTGTCCGCAAGGGCACACCTTTGATATCGCTGCAAAAGGCTATGTGAATCTGCTGATGAGCAATTCGTCCGGCGCAAAGCGCCACGGCGACGACCGCCTGATGATAAACGCGCGGCGCGATTTCCTTTCGAAGGGCTTCTATGAGCCTTTGCGCGAGGCTGTTTATGATGCTCTTTCGGCGGATTTCCCGCGCGACGGCACTCTGCTCGACGCGGGCTGCGGCGAGTGCTGGTATACTTCGTATTTTAAAAGCAGGCTCGATGAATCGGGACTTGAGCCGCAAGTGCTCGGCGTGGATATCTCAAAATACGCGCTCGAAAAAGCGCCGAAAAACTGCGGAGTTGAACGTGCCGTGGCGAGCATATATAAGCTGCCCGTGGGCGGCGGCGAATGCGATGCGCTCGTGAATATCTTCGCGCCCGCCTGCCCGCAGGAGTTTTCACGCGTGCTCAAAAAAGACGGTGTATTCGTCAAAGCAATACCGCTTGAAAAGCATTTGTGGGAGTTAAAAAACGCTGTGTATGACGCGCCGTATGAGAACGAAGTTCCGCCGCATGATATCGAGGGCTTCCGCCTCGTCGGTGAAAAGAAGATATGCTATACTTTTGCGCTCGAAAGCGGGAAGGATATAACCGACCTTTTCAATATGACTCCCTATTGCTACAAAACCTCGCAGCAGGACAGGGAGAAGCTCGAAAATTTGAGCTCGCTCACCGTCAGCGCGCAGTTCAGCGTGCTCACTTATAAAAAGATATAACGCTGCGCAGCATATGATTTCCCTCGGTTTTAATTTTTCAAACCGGGGGATTTTTCTGCTCTTTTTGGCGTTTGTTATTGTAAAAATTGCGTTTTCGTCGTATACTAACTATGTATGAAAGCCACGCGGGAATACCGCATCAATATATCCGGCAGGAAAGGAAGTATAATTTATGCAGCTTGAACTCAAAAGACCCGAGGATTGCATGTTTGATGAAATATCTCTCGGCGAGATAATGCTCCGCCTCGATCCGGGCGCGGGCAGAATAAAGAATTCGCGATCTTTCACCGCTTGGGAAGGCGGCGGAGAATACAATGTCGCGCGTGGACTGCGCCGCTGCTTCGGACTTCGCACCGCAGTCATAACCGCCCTCGCGGATAACGAGGTCGGCAGGCTCATAGAGGACTTCATTCTCCAGGGCGGAGTCGACACCTCGTTTATAAAATGGATGAGCTATGACGGCATCGGCAGAAACGTCCGAAACGGACTCAACTTCACCGAGCGCGGCTACGGAATCCGCGGAGCCGTTGGAGTGTCCGACAGAGGCAACACGGCGGCATCTCAGCTCAGAGCCGAGGATGTTGATTGGGACTATATCTTCGGTAAGCTCGGCGTCCGCTGGCTGCACACGGGCGGAATTTTTGCCGCTCTGTCCGAGACGAGCGCGCAGACCGTTATCGCCGCAGTCAGAAAGGCGAAGGAATACGGCACCGTCGTCTCCTATGACCTCAACTACCGTCCGTCGCTCTGGAAGGGTATCGGCGGTCAGGAGAAGGCGCAGCAGGTCAACCGCGAAATAGCCAAATATATCGATGTCATGATAGGCAACGAGGAGGATTTCACCGCCTGCCTCGGTCTTGAGGTCGAGGGCAACGATGCGGGACTCAAGAAGCTCAATGTTGACGGCTACTGCAAGATGATCGAAAACGCCGTTAAGGTATATCCGAATTTCAAGGTTGTTGCAACAACGCTCAGAACCGTCAAGACCGCAACGGTCAACGACTGGAGCGCTATCTGCTGGGCGGACGGCAAGCTCTATGAGGGTATGAAGCTTGACTCGCTCGAGATATTCGACCGCGTCGGCGGCGGCGATTCGTTTGCATCAGGTCTCATCTACGGTCTGATGACCGAGGGTGATCCCCAGTATGCAGTCAACTGCGGCATAGCGCACGGTGCGTTGGCGATGACCACCCCGGGCGACACATCAATGGCAAGTAAACGCGAGGTCGAAGCCGTTATGAACGGCGCAGGCGCAAGAGTTCAGAGATAAGAGAGGAAGATAAAAATGGACAAAGAACAAATACTGACTAAAATACAGGACTGCGGCATCGTTGCGGTCGTAAGAGCGGAGAGTGCCGATCAGGCGAGCAGAATCGCCGACGCGTGCATCGAGGGCGGCGTCGCGGCTATCGAGCTTACTTTCACCGTTCCCCATGCCGATAAGGTTATCGAGGAGCTTGCAAAGCGCTACACGCCCGAGCAGATGATTCTCGGCGCAGGCACGGTCATGGATGCGCCGACCGCGAGAATAGCCATGCTCTCCGGCGCAAACTTCGTTGTCAGCCCCTATTTTGACCCCGAGACCGTGAAGATGTGCAACCGCTACAGAGTTGCCGTCATGCCCGGCATAATGACCGTCAAAGAAGCTGTCGCCGCCATGGAGGCGGGCGCGGATATACTCAAAGTATTCCCCGGCGATGTTTACGGCCCGAAGATAATCAAGGCTATAAGAGGACCGATACCCTACGCGAAGATGATGCCGACCGGCGGAGTCGATGTCGATAATGCCGCCGATTGGATTAAGGCGGGCGCAGTCGCAGTCGGCGCGGGCAGCTCGCTGACCGCAGGCGCAAAGACCGGCGACTATCAGCGCATCACCGACACCGCACGCAAGTTTGTCGAAAACATAAAGGCGGCGCGCGAGGGCAGATAAACCCGAAAAGAAAACAAAAGTAAAGGAACTTCTATGTTTGTAGATATTGCAAAAATCAAAATCAAGGCCGGAAACGGCGGCGACGGCGCGGTGACTTTCCACCGCGAGAAATATGTCGCGTCCGGCGGTCCCGACGGCGGCGACGGCGGCAAGGGCGGAGATATCATATTCGAGGTTGACGATAACCTCGCGACCCTTGCGGACTTCCGCTACAAGAGAAAATATACCGCCCCCGACGGAAAGCGCGGCGACGGCGGACGCAGGCGCGGCAAAAACGGCGAGAATCTTGTCATAAAGATTCCTCGCGGAACGATAATCCGCGAGGCGGAGTCGAACGCCGTTATGGCGGATATGTCCGAAAAGACCTCGTTCGTTGCCGCAAAAGGCGGCCGCGGCGGCTGGGGCAACACCCATTTCAAGACCCCGACCCGCCAGACCCCGCGCTTTGCAAAGAGCGGCACTCCCGGTGAGGAGTGGGAGGTCATTCTCGAGTTGAAGCTTCTCGCCGATGTCGGTCTGCTCGGTTTCCCGAATGTCGGCAAGTCAACGTTTATCTCGGTCGTCAGCGAGGCAAAGCCCATAATCGCGGACTATCATTTCACAACCATAACTCCCGTCCTCGGCGTTGTCACCATGGGTGAGGGCGAGTCGTTTGTCGTCGCGGATATCCCCGGACTCATTGAGGGCGCGAGCGACGGCGTCGGTCTCGGCCACGAATTTTTGCGCCATGTCGAGCGCTGCCGTATGCTCCTGCACATAATCGACGCGGCGGGCAGCGAGGGCAGAGACCCGATAGAGGATTTTGAGAAGATAAACACAGAGCTTGAAAAGTTCGACCCCGAGCTTTCAAAGCTTCCGCAGATCGTTGCGGCGAATAAAATAGACATGGCGGACGACGCTCAGATTGAGCACCTGCGCGAGTATTTCACCTCCCGCGGCTATGAGTTCTATACCATGTGCGCGCCGATTCAGGAGGGCACCGCCGAAGTCATAAACGCAGTCGCCAAACGGCTCAAGACTTTGCCGCCTATAAAACGCTATGAGGCGCAGGAGATACCCGTTGAGATGTTCGAGCGGCAGAAAGATACGGGCTTCACCGTGCGCGAGGAGGACGGCGTGTTTATCGTCGAGGCTCCGTGGCTGCTCAAGATACTTCAGCGCACCGATATGGACGACTATGAGTCGCTCCAGTATTTCCAGCGCGTGCTGCATTCGAGCGGCATACTTGACAAGCTCGAAAGCATGGGTATCCAGCAGGGCGACACCGTTGAAATTTACGATCTCGAGTTCGACTATATGCCGTAACGGAGGCTTCTCATTTGATAGGAATAAGCGAAGAACTGAAAAATACTGATCCAGATTTGCTCAGTCCGCTGACTCTCGCCTTTATAGGCGATACGGTGTTTGACCTGCTCGTCAGGGGTAATCTCGTCATGCAGGCGAACCGCCCCGTCGGCAAGCTACATCCGCTCGCGGCGAAGCGAGTCTGTGCTGCCGCTCAGGCGAGGGCTGCGCAGGTCATAGCGCCTGTTTTGACCGAGCACGAGGCCGATATCTATCGGCGCGGCAGAAACGCACATACCGGCAGAGTCCCCAAGAGCGCAAGCTCCGCCGAATATCACAGCGCAACTGGTCTCGAAGCGCTGTTCGGCTGGCTCTACCTCAGCGGGCAGGATAAGAGGATTGAAGAACTGTTTGAACATATTTCCAATGCCGAAAAGGCTGACGAGGTGAAGTGATGAACAGGAAAAGCAGAAAGAAAGAGGCACTGACCCCATACGAGCGGCGCAAAAGGCGGCTTGAAAAAAGGTTTTCCACCGCGCCGAAAACAACGGGACAGAAAGTGGCAGGGGCGGTAATAGACAATATCTGCTGGATAGTCGGCTGTTCGCTCTATTCGATAGGCGTTGTGGCGTTCGCATTGCCCAACAGCATCGCGCAGAGCGGCACGACGGGTCTTGCGATAATAGTCAACCATCTTTTTGAATTCATTCCGCTCGGCACGGCGAACTTTCTGCTCAATGTTCCGCTGATGATTTTAGCCTTTATTTTCATCGGCTGGCGGTTCGTTGCAAAGACGATGTGGGTGACGGTGATTCTCTCCGCCACGCTCGATCTTTTCAGCAAATTTTTGCCGACCTATACGGGCGACAAGATTTTGGCGGCAATATTCTGCGGCGTCTGCACGGGCGCGGGGCTGGCGATTGTCTTCATGCGCGGCGCGACTACTGGCGGCACCGATATCGTCGGCCGTCTCGTCCACAAGGCGTTCCCGCACATTCAGATAGGCAAGGTCATTATGGCTGCCGATGCGATAATAGTTATCCTCGGCGCGGTCGTTTTCCGCTCCATCGAGTCCGCTATGTACGCGGTTATAGTTATTTTCGTCAATTCCCGCCTGCTCGATTATATTCTCTACGGCACCGGCAGCGGCAAGCTGCTGCTCGCCGTGACTGAGCACGCGCAGGAGATATCCGATGCGATAACTTCAAAGATGGGCAGGGGAGTCAGCATCCTGCCGGTCAAGGGCGGCTATACTGGCAAGGAGAAGAATATGGTCGTCTGCGCCGTGAAGAAAAACGAGGTGCCCCAGCTGACGAAGATAATCAGGCAGATAGATACCGATACGTTTATAATCATCACCGAGGCGGGCGAAATCCTCGGCGAGGGCTTCATTGCGCCCGGAGTCAATTGAATAAACAGAGCGCGGAGGCTTTTTGTGAACCTCCGCGCTTTTTTAAAATTTTTTCCAAAACAGGTGAGAAAATCCGCAGACTTCTGCGACAGTATAAGTGAAAGGCGGGACGCCGCCCTGAAAGGATTGATCCGATGGACAACGGTGAGAGTAGCTACCGCCGTTTTATCGAAGGCGATCAAAGTGCGTTTGATGAACTCATGGACGCCTATCGAGACAGACTGATATTTTTCATCAAAGGTTATGTCCGCTCCGCTGAAGAGGCGCAGGATATAGCTATGGATACCTTTGTCGAAATTCTCGTGCACCCCGGACGTTTTCGCTTCAAAAGCTCGTTCAAAACCTACATATATTCCGTCGCGCGGCACAAGGCGATAGATTTTCTCCGCAAAAAGCGCACCGTGCCCGACGAGGGAGAGGAGATTTGGGACGAGAGCGCGATAGACTCTTTTTACAGGGGCGAGGACGCGAAAACCGTGCGCGAGTGCATGGACAGACTGAACGGCGATTACAAAACCGTGCTGTATCTTGTCTATTTTGAGGAAGTGGACGGCGACGGTGCGGCAAAGATTATGGGCAAAAGCAAAAAGCAGCTTGCCAATCTCCTCTACAGGGCGAAGCAGGCGCTTAAAACCGAGCTTGAAAAGGAGGGCTTTTGCTATGAAGACCGATAAGGAATTCAAAAATGAAGTTTATGCGCGCGCTTCAAAGGAACGCGCAAGAATAAAAAAACGCAACCGCGTGATAATGACCGCCGTGCCGTGCTTTGTTATTGCACTGACCGCCGCCACCGCAGCAGTTTATCATTCAACATCGTTCTCTATGAAGGATGCCATGCCCGTCGAGCAGCCGATAAATGCCGGGAATTATGTTCAGACCGAGGGCATCCCCGAGGGATACAAGTCCGCGCCGCTGACGAGTGAGGATCAGGAATGTTATCAGCAGCCCGATATCGCGACAGATATTTCAAGCGGTTCTGTTAAATCCGGTTCGAGTGGTGTGCCGACCGAAAATCACGGGGCGGCCGTGACAACGGTTGACGGCGACAAAAAAGGTGACTTCAACCGCCTCAGCTATGATTTCAGGGCTTTCCCCGACAAGAAGGGAGAAAAAAGCAACGGCACGCCCGATGCGATAGTAATAAGCAACCGAGAAAAGCTCGCGGAATATCTCGCAGTGCAGGAGAAATACGGAATATTGAGCGAAGAACTGAAATCTGAGCTTTCGGGCAGGGACGATGAATATTTTAAAAACAACACCGTTGTGATAATAACCGCGGACTGCGAATATGATTTGGCGGACTGCACTATGGGCTCAAGCAATACGCTCACCGTCTCGCTCAAAAAGTCGGAGAGCGAACGGAAAACCGGATGCCATATGATTTTGACCGTGTATAACAAGCATTTTACAAACGTCGTCCTGAGGGACGCATGAACAAAAAGGGGAGGAAAGAAATGAAACTCAAAAGGTTAGCGGCTCTTCTGCTCTGCGCCGCCGTCATGCTGCCGCTCGCAGCGTGTGCAAAAAAGCCGGATTCCGGAACATCGCGGACATCGCAGACTACAGATGACACCACCGTCACGCCGACAAAGGACGGCGATACCTCTATCACCGCGACTGACAAGGACAATAAAGGCGCCGCCGCGCAGGATCTCATGCAGGGCATAACTAAGGGCAAGGGCGCATCCAAAAAGCCGGACAGCCGCTTTGCGAATGTCGCCGCGTCGTTTGCGCTTGATCTTTTCAAGGATGAATACAAGTCCGGCAAGAACACCCTCGTTTCGCCTCTCTCCGTGCTCACCGCGCTCGCCATGACGCAAAACGGCGCAGAGGGCAAGACCCTCTCCGAGATGCAGAAGGTTCTCGGCGGGCTCGACCGCGATACTTTAAACGCATATATGAACGCATATCTCGCCGCAGTCGCGGGCAAGGACAGCGCACTCAAATGCGCCAATTCCATATGGGTCGGCAGCAAGCTCGATGTCAAGAGAGCGTTTCTCCAGAAAAATGCGGATTTCTATTCCGCTCAGGCGTATAAAGCGGACTTTACGAGCACGAGAACCGTAAAAGAGATAAACTCGTGGGTCAGCAAGAACACGAACGGCATGATAAAGAAGCTGGTCGACGAGTTCGACCCCCTCACGGTCATGGTGCTCATGAACGCGCTCTGCCTCGAGGCGGAGTGGGATGACCCCTATACCGACAACTGTGTGCGCGAGGGCACGTTCAAAAATGCCAAGGGCAATCTCGTCAAGGCGGAATATATGTATTCGCAGGAGACGGAATATATCGAGACCGAGAATGCCACGGGCTTTGTCAAATATTATAAGGGCGGCAAGTTTGCCTTTGTCGCGCTTTTGCCGAACGAGGGAACGAGCATCGACAGCTATATCGCCTCGCTGACTGGCAGAGACTTCCTTAAAGCGTTAGGCTCAAGAAAGAGTGAAAAGGTCAACACGCAGATGCCGAAGTTCAAGTGCGAATACAGCAACTCGCTCGTTGACACTCTCAAGAAAATGGGTATGAGCACGGCATTTGACGGGGACAGGGCAAACTTCTCGTCCATGGCTACCTTAAAGAACGAAAATATTTACATAAGCGATGTTATTCACAAGACCTTTATCGAGGTTGCCGAAAAAGGCACACGCGCAGGAGCGGCGACTGCCGTTATCGTAGGAGAGAGCGCAGCAATGCCTGTCGAACAGCCGAAGGAAGTAAGGCTCACAAGACCGTTTGTCTATGCGATAATAGATACCCGGACCAATCTGCCGCTCTTTATCGGCGCGCAGACGGATATTTAAGGAGGTGCGCCCGTGAAAGTCAAGAAAATGCTGGCTGTTTTCATGAGCGTTCTGTCGCTTGCCGCCTGTATTTTACCGTTTTCCGGCTGCGGAAAGACCGTGGGAAAAGTTCATAACAAGGGCGTGAAAAGCGGCGCTGTACGCGACCTGACCGAGGGGATTTCAAAGAACGAATCCGCCTCAAAAGCCCCCGACGACGAATTTAAAGCCGCCGCCTCATCGTTTGCGGCAGAGCTTTTCAAAGATAACTATTCAAACGGAAAAACAACGCTCGTCTCGCCGCTGTCCGTGCTGACTGCGCTCGCGCTCGTGCAAAACGGCGCCGAGGGTGAGACTCTCGTTCAGCTTGAGCGGGCGCTCGGCGGATTAGACCGCGATGCGCTCAATAAATATATGCGCGCTTACTGCGACTTTCTGAGCGCCGGCGACGAGCTGAAAATCGCGAACTCCGTTTGGACGGACAGCAGCGTTGAAGCAAAGCAGGCTTTTCTGCAAAAGGTGGTGGACAGCTACTCCGCGCAGATTTTCTCCGCCCCGCTGTCGAGCAAAAAGACCGTCAGCAGCATCAACTCATGGGTTAAGAAAAACACTGACGGCATGATACCGAAGATAATCGAAAATGCCGATAGAGACGCCGTTATGATGCTCATAAACGCCGTTGCGTTTGAAGCAAAGTGGGAGACTCCGTACACAAACGACGATATCGAAAAGCTTGAGTTCAATTCATATTCCGGCAAATCGAAGAAAACCGAATTTATGTGTTCGACCGAAAGTGTATATCTTTCGGACAGCGACGCGGTCGGATTCATGAAGCCCTATAAGAACGGCCGCTTCGCTTTCGCGGCGCTCCTGCCGAACGAAGATGTGAGCATCGATGACTATATAGCCTCTCTCAGCGGCGAAAAGCTGATGAAAATATTCTCGTCCGCCAAGAAAAACGAAGAAGTCGATGTGAAAATGCCGAAGTTCAAGGCGGAGTACAGCACGCAGCTTATCGACACGCTCAAAAAGATGGGCATAGAAGATGCGTTTGACCGCAAATCTGCCGACTTTTCTTCGCTCATAGACAAAAACGACGGCGCTTATATCGGCACCGTGATGCACAAGACTTTTATCGAAGTCGATCAGGAGGGCACGCGCGCCGCCGCGTCAACGCTCGTCGGCGCCGATACAATGAGCCTTATGGAGCCGTATAGCGTGTTCCTCAACCGTCCGTTTGTCTATATGATAGTGGACACCGAAACGAACCTGCCGCTGTTTATCGGCGTGCAGACCGAAATATAAAATATAATACGATACCTCCACCTCTATTTTCCCCCAAATAGGTGACCCCGCCGGTTGATTTTACCCGGCGGGGTCGCTTACTTTTATGATTATATTTTACTGCCGATAATTTTTCAGCTCTTCCGCTTCCTCTATCTCTATCTCCGGATCCTCTCCGAGAACCGGCGGCGCGGAGTCCGCGGCGGTCAGCTGCTTTATCCATTTTCGGCTCTTGAATCTTATCAGGCAGAGCACGGCTTTCGGCGTGTCCTCCGCGATATACATCGCAATTATCAGCACATAGAACGGAACGTCTGTCAAAAATCCGAGCGTGGTCACTATCGGTATACTAAATAAAAACAGCGCGCCTATGTCGAGGAACATTCCTATTTTCGTGTCTCCGCCGGCTCTGAATATGCCGACCACGCAGACATACGAGATGTTTCTGACTCCTATCCACAGCGAGTAGATGAGCAGGAGCGTCGACGTCATCTGCCGGGCGCCCTCCGTCTCAATGGGCAGTATCCGCAGCAGCGGATTGCGCAGGAATATCATGGCGACTCCCGTCAGCACTCCGAGCAGGGGAACGAGCTTTATGAACCGCTTGCCCATGGAGTAGGCCTCATCCGCCTTGCCGGCGCCGATCGCCTTGCCTGTCATTATCGAGCAGGCGTGGCAAATGCCGACGAAGAAGACGAAGGCTATCTGTTCTATCGAGCTGAATATCGTGTATGCGGCGTAGCTTTCGCTGCCCTGACGCGCATAAACCATGGCATAGACATTGGTGCCCACTCCCCAGAGCAGCTCATTGAGCATTATCGGGACACAGACACGCAGGAACTTTTTGAAAAATTCAATATCCTTCTTGAAAAATTCGCCGATCGGTGCATGGATGATATTCTTTTTCGCGTTGCCTATCACAAAGAGCAGTACCGCCTGAACGACCATGGCTATGGCCGTCGCTATCGCCGCACCGCGAAGCTTCAGCGCGGGGAAGCCCAGCTTGCCGTATATGAGAATGTAGTTGAGCACGGTGTTTGTCGCAACGGACGCTATCGAGCAGACAAGCGGCGTGTGAACGTCCTCGGTCGAGCGCATGACGGTGCTCGTGACAAGCGAGATGGCGACAAAAATTCCGTAGGGCGCAACGGCCTGCAAATACTGCACTCCGGCGGCTATGACCTCCTCCTCGGAGGTGAAAACGCGCATCATCTGCTCCGGGATTGCGAGCACCAATACAGTGTATAATGCACCCACGGCAAGCGCGAGTATGAGCCCTATGCCGTAGCTGCGGCGGATGCTCCGTCTGTCGTTTATGCCCCAGAACTGCGCCGTCATTGTCGCCGCGCCGGAGCTTATTCCGAACAGGGCGAGGTTCAAAAGGAAGCCCCAGCGTCCCGCGACACCTATCGCCGCCGTGCTGACGTTGCCGAGTCCCACGGTCATTGCGGTATCGACGAGCTGAGCGCATGAGGTCAGCAGCTGCTGGAGGGCGATGGGTATCGCCAAAGAAAACATTTTTTTGTAGAAACCCGAGCGGGTCGAATTTGACATTTGACTGTTATTATCTCCTATTTCTTATTCTTCGATCGCGGCCTTTGCGCTGTTTATTCCGTGAAACACGGTCATATCGAATTTCGGCTCGCGGTCGTAAGTGTAAAGTCCGTTTTGCTCCTGCTCTATGTCGTAGAGCTGCGTGTAGCAGAAGCCGAACATCAGCTCGTTGCCGAGCAGGGCTTCGGTGAGCCCTCTGTATCTCTCGATAAACTCATTCTCTGTCCTTGGCGCGTTGCCGTAGCCCCAGGCATTTTCGTCCTGCTCGCCGACGACCCACTTTATGCCGCCGTATTCGCTGACGAAGGTGGGCTCGCCCGCGTATTTCTGGCGGCTGTCGTGCCTGTCAAACAGAGTGCCGTCCGAGACGAGCTTATCGTAATTTTCTTTGAATATCTTCGGATCCTGCTCATAGTCGTGAACGTCGAAGATATCGCTCATAACATGGAAATTTCCGCTTGTGTCGATGCACGGGCGGGTGCTGTCGAGCTGTTTTGTAATTTTATAGACTGCCTCAAGCAGTTCGTCTCTCTGCTCGCGGCCTGCGTAGTCCCAGGTTTCGTTGAACGGGCACCAGCCGATTATCGACGGGTGGTTGAAGTCACGTTCCACTTCCTCGCACCACTCGGGCAGAATGCCGTAAATCGCGTCGGGCGCGGAGTAGTCAAGTCCCCAGTTCGGATATTCGCCCCAGACGATATAGCCCAGGCGGTCGCAGTGATAGAGAAATCTTTGCTCGAAAACCTTCTGATGCAGTCTTGCTCCGTTGAAGCCGGCGGCAAGGGATATTTCTATATCTTTTATCATGTCGCTGTCATCGGGAGCGGTGTATATTCCGTCGCGGTAGAAGCCCTGGTCGAGCACAAGGCGCTGGAAAACGGACTTGCCGTTGATGAGATATTTAAATCCGTCAAGGCGGACATCGCGCAGACCGAAATAGCTCTTGACGGTGTCGCCGCCGAAGGTGATGACAAGGTTATAGAGCCTGCCGCAGCCGACCTCCCACAGGTGTTTTTCAATGAGCTTCATGTCACCGCTGACGCAGCCTGCCGCATTTTTGCAGTCGTATCTGCCGACCAGTTTGCCCTCGTAGAGAACATCTATTCCGAGCTCACCGCTGCCGCAGAGCTCGCAGGAAAAAGCGACGGAGGAGTCGGTCGGGTTCGGGAAAAGCTTTATGCTTTTTATGTAGCTCTCGGGCACGAACTCGACCCATACGGTCTGCCATATGCCCGTTGTGCGGGTGTAGTCGCAGTCGTGCGAATGAAGCCGCTCGCTCTGCTTTCCGCGCGGGACGAGCGGATTTCTCACATCGTCTCGGGCTTCAACGGCTATCGAGTTTTTGCCGACTCTCAGAAACCTTGTGATGTCTCCGGAAAACGAGACGTAGCCGCCCTTGTGGTGCATGGCCTCTTCGCCGTTTATATAAACCGCAGCGTCGTAGTCAACGGCGCCGAAGTGCAGTATGACTATGCCCTCAAGCTCGCTTTCGCTGATTTCGATGTCGCGTCTGTACCACACGCAGTTCATGAAATCGGTGTTCTCAACGCCGGAAAGACGGCTCTCGGGGCAGAACGGGACTATGATCTTTGAGCTCAGATGCTCCGCATTCTGGAGTCCGCGCTCTCTGCCGCTGACGCTGTTGTCAATTTCGAACTCCCATTCTCCGTTGAGGTTGAGCCAGCTTTCTCTTTCAAACTGCGGATTCGGATGCTCCGCTCTCGGAATAGAATTTGCCATTTATTTATGTCCTTTCAAAATAAATTACTTGTTGAAATATGTCGCCTCCGCCATCGCGCACAGGGCGTGATAGACGGGGAGAGTCAGCTCCTGGACTTTGAATGTCTCGGTCTCCGGCAGGCGCAGGCAAACCGTGCACATCTCGCTCATGAGGCTCATTTTTTCTCCGGTTATGCCGATGCTCTCGATCCCCATGGCGTTGGCGACCTTCACTGCGTTGACAACATTCGCGGAGTTGCCGGAGGTGCTCAGCGCAATGAGCGCGTCGGGGCTCGACGATGCGTATGCCCAGACCTGCTGAGCAAATATCATATCGGCGGCTATGTCGTTTGCAAATGCGGTATTCAGTCCCTCGTGCGCGCTCAGCGCAACCGCGGGCAGCGCGCCCTGAAGATGGTTTGCGAGATATTCGCCGTCCTTTATTTCCAAAAAAGCCTGTCTCTGCTCGTCGGTCAGCTCTCTCTTGAGCAGAAAGCCTTTCATCAGCTCGCCGACTATGTGCTGCGCGTCCGCCGCGCTTCCGCCGTTGCCGCAGATGAGCAGCTTGCCGCCGCGGTCGAAGCAGGCGCAGATAACATCATAGGCGCTCTTGATGTCTTCTCTTATCCCCTCAAGAGCGGGGTAGCGGACAAAGAGCTCTTCAAAAATTTCCTTTTCCCTGTTCATGCTTTTCCTCCGTTTGCCGCGGCATCGAGCGCGATTCCGAGCGACGCGAGGTCGCCTATCTTCTCGCCGAGTCCCGCGGGGATTATCCTGCATCCGGCAGTCTGGCTCAGAGCCTCGCGGTGCAGCGCCTTTTCCATGCTGTCTTTCAGAAGATGCCCGGAGCGGGCGAAGATGCTTCCGATTATTATAGCCTGCGGGTCGAGTATATCGGCGAGTATCGCGAGCCCCTCGCCGAGCTTTTCTCCGCATATTCTGTATACTTCTTTCGCCGTCTCGTCGCCGTTCTCTGCGGCTTCGACGGCGGATTTTGCCGTTATATTTTCAATATCCTCGGCGGTTTTGCACATCAGAGTGCTCCCGCCGTTTTCGAGCGTCTTTCTCGCCATCTCCTGCGCGAGTCGGCCTATTCCGCCGCCGCTGCAAAAGCCCTCGAACGAGCCGCGCTTGCCGTAGCCTATGGGTCCGTCCGCGGCGATTCTCATGTGCCCGACTTCGCCCGCCATGTCGTTTGTGCCGCTGTACAATTTGCCGTCGAGTATCAGTCCCGCGCCCATGCCCGTGCCGAACGTTAAAAATATCATGTTGCGAAGTCCCTTTCCTGCGCCGAACTTCCATTCGGCGAGCGCGCAGGCGTTCGCGTCGTTTTGTAAATACGCGTCGAACCCGAACCGCTCTTCAATCATGTCGACTATCGGCACGCACTCCCAGTCGGGGAGATTCGGCGGCGCAAGAATAACTCCGCGCCTGCTGTCGAGCGGACCGCCGCAGCTTATCCCTGCGCAGAGAATATCTTCGGGGGAGAGGGCGTTCTTTTTTATTATCTCTTCAACATTGTCGAGCAGCTCCTCCGTCACGGCGCGCCAGCCGCGCCCGACCCGTGTCTCAAAGCGGAGCTTGTCTATAATAATATCGTCGACGTCTCCCTGCGCTCTGCCGAGCAGAACGGCGCACTTTGTTCCGCCGATGTCTATACCCATTATATATTTTTTCATATTATATCAAATCACTTCCGATTTTACTGCACACATATTATACACATAAATCTTTTTTCGGTCAATCGGATAAAGATGCAAATACAAGAAAAACTACTGTATATAGCATTTACGGAGGTAGAAAAATGGTTCTGACGATACTGAGGATTTTTATATTATATGTTCTGGCGACTGCGGCGGTCAGAATAATGGGAAAAAGGCAAATAGGCGAGCTTCAGCCGTCTGAACTTGTTATAACTATTCTGCTCTCCGAAATCGCGGCTATACCTATGCAGGATACGGATATCCCGCTGCTCAATTCCGTCGTCGCGGTGCTTCTGCTCGTGGCGTTCGAGATAATCAGCTCGGTCATTTCCATGAAGAGCCGCGGCGCACGCAGGCTGCTCGAGGGCAACGCTGTGACAGTCATACGCGACGGCAAGATCGATCAAAAAGAGATAAAACGCCTGCGCTATACCGTTGACGATCTTCTGACGGCGCTGCGGCAAAAGGATGTTTTTGATATCTCGACAGTCGGCTATGCCGTGCTTGAGACGAACGGCAAGCTCTCGGTCATGCTCAAGCCCGATGAAAATGCGCTGACCGCAAAGACTTTGCAGCTCTCGCTGCCAGATCCCGGCATGCCGTGCCTTGTCGTCAGCGACGGAAAAGTGATACGCGAGCACTACGACGACTGCAGCATGAACGACAGAGAACTCAAACGTCTGCTCAGGGCAAAGGGGCTGACGGTCGAAGATGTGCTGATAATGACCGTTGACCGCGACAAAAACGCTGTTATAGTCGAAAAGGAGAAAAAAGTATGAAACGCTTTGTGACGGCACTTGTTCTGCTAGCCCTGACTCTGACTATGAGCATCGGTGCGCAGTTCATATTTTCAAAAAAGACCGGTGAGCTGATAACGGATCTCAAATCCCTGCTCGCCGCCGTCGATGCCGGGGAGGGAGAGAAGCAGGCGCTTGATAAAGTCGAGAGCGAATGGAGAGATTCAAAAAGGATTCTGCACATTCTGCTCGTCCACCGCTCGATGGATGAGATCGAGATAAACATAAATAGTCTCAGGGAATATCTCGACTCAGGCGATGACGAGGCTCTGCGCCAGGCGTGCACCGAGGCGCTAAAACAGCTTGAAAACCTGCGCGACGCGGGAAAAATAACGATAGAAAATGTGCTGAAAATCGAGTAAAACGGTGTTGACAAAACGCTCCAGATATTGTAAAGTTATTTTGTAAATATCGGTAAAAAGGAGCGTCACCATGAAAAAAAAGCACGATCCCAAAAGTGTGATACTGACGATAATTCTTATAATAACTTATGCGCTTTCCGTCGTTTTCAATTTTTCGCATATGATGGACGGCAAGGGCAGCAGAAAGCCCGGCTTTGCAACGGCTGGTCTGTTCCTGCTCGCGGCGTTTGTCTATATTATTTTCAAGCGCATGAACAAGCGTCCGCTTGTCGTCGGAACGGTGTTCTGGTCGATTTCGCTCGTGTGCTCCGCCTATGCGCTGATGATGTGCTTCTTCTACAATGACCTCATGAGCCTGTTCTATCCGCTGATGATGGCTTTCCTCCCGCCGAGCTTCGGCATCGCAGCGCCGTTCAAAACGAACAACACGCTCTATTTTGCTATCCTTTTTGCAATCCCAGCGGCTGAGCTGATATTTCATATTATCCTGCTCGCCCTGCGCTCGAAAAAGGTCAAAAAATAAACAGAATATAACATTGTGATTTTCAGGCTGTTCCGTTTCGGAACAGCCTTTTTTATCTCCGAAAGCCTTGATATATAAGCATATTCGGCTTTTTTGCATTTTTGGCGTTTATTTAAACTTTATAAATGCAATACAAATTTAACTTTTTTTAACCAAACTTAACCGCGCCTTATATTGACTTTGTTTATGCACTGTTATAAATTAAATTTATCTCGGCTTTTACCCTTTTGTAGCGGAAAATATATTCCGCGCGGGGCGGAGCCAAAATGACGGAACATCACGGAGGAGAAATGGAAAAGAAAAATGCAACGCCGAGCGTCAGACAGCTGTTATGCGCTTCGGCGAAGAAGTATGGAGAAGAGATATTCATAAAATTCGTGCGAAACGGCGCGGTCGAAGAGCGCAGCTATGTCCGCGTCAAAACGGACAGCGAAGCGGTCTGCCGCTGGATCAGAAGCATATCGAAAGAGGGCATGCATGTCGCCGTTGTCAGCAAGACGAACTACGAGTACATAACCTGTATCACCGGAATACTCATGAGCGGCAGCGTCGTTGTACCGTTTGCGCCCGATATATCCGCTAAAGAAGCGTCGGAGCTTTTCGACCGCGCGGATATCGACATGGTGCTCTATGACAGCACATTTTCCGAGAATGTCGGCGAGGTCATGGCAAACTGCCCGAAGATAAAGCATGCGGTCGACCTCTCGGACGAGAACTTCTTCGCCGGTATCTATGAAAAATATTCGGCGGCGAGCGAATACGCGCCCCTCTCCGACTACGAAGTCGATCCCGACAAGTGCGCGGTCATAATATTCACCTCCGGCACGACCGGGGTCAAAAAAGGCGTTATGCTCTCGACCAACGCCCTCGTTGGCAACATCATGTACAAAGAATATATTAATATTTTCAGCGAGCGTACCTCGACCCTCTCGGTGCTCCCGATGCACCATATCTACTGCTTCTCGGGCGACTATCTGAAAAACCTGTGCGACGGCGTTCAGGTCTGCCTCAACGGCAATCTCAGCGATATCGTCCCGAATCTTCAGCGCTTTGAGCCCAACGCCATGCGCGTCGTTCCGATGATAGCTCAGCATCTGCTCCAGCGCATAAAAATAACCGCGGCGAAAAATCCGGATATCACTCCCGCCGAGGCGGCAAAAATCGTGCTCGGCAAGAACCTCAACTGGATAGTTTCGGGCGGCGCATATCTCGATCCGCTGCTCGTCGAGGAATATGACAAGCTCGGCATAATGCTCCGCCAGGGCTACGGCATGACCGAGGTCGGCTGCCGCATTTCCGTGCCCGACAGAGGCGTTTCTACCGAGTCCGTCGGCAGGGTTATAAATATCTGCGATGTCCGCACCGAAAACGGCGAGATCCAGATAAAGACTCCGACGATTATGCTCGGCTATTATAAAATGCCCGAGGAGACGGCGCAGATGTTCACCGAGGACGGCTGGTTCAGGACGGGCGACATCGGCTATGTCACCGAGGACAGGCAGCTGTTCATCACCGGCAGAGTCAAGAATCTGATAATCCTTTCGAGCGGCGAAAACGTCTCTCCCGAGGCGATTGAGAAGAAGTTCAAAAAATTGAATATAGTTGACGAGGTCGTGGTTTACGGCGAAAACGACCGCATCGTCGCCGAGATATATCCCGATTTCGAGCACGCGAAGCAGGAGGGGATAGAGGATATCCCCGCCGAGATAGAGCGCCGCATGGACGAGATAAACGCGGGCGCAAAGACCTCGCATTTTGTCTCGGAGCTGAGATTCCGCGATGAGCCTTTTGAAAAGACCTCGAGCGGCAAAATAAAGAGAAAAGAAACCGTTGTGGGCTGAGAAGGAGAGAAAAATGAAACCGAAGGCAGGAACAGAGGTATTTGAGCTCATCCCCTCGCAGAAGATGATAAACTTCATGCTCAAATACAGCTTCTTTCACAAGCAGGTCATTCAGATACCCATGTCGATAGTCACGCACACGCCGATAGATTTCGATGTGCTCAAAAAGGCGCTGAATATAGAAATAGAGCGCAACGACTGCATGAGGCTGCGCTTTTATAAAGAACACGGGGAGTTCTATCAGTATTTCCTTGACAAATATGTTGTTGACGATGTGCCGGTCGTGACCTTTTCGACCGAAGAGGAACAGCAGGCTTATCTCACCGCTGATGCGCGCAGACCCATACGGCATTTGAAAGGCGAGGATTTTCGCATTATATTCTTCCGCTCGTTCGACGGCGGCTACGGAATATATATCAACATCACCCATCTGTGCATGGATGCTGCGGCGGTCTTTGTGTTCTTCTCCGATCTGCTCGGAGTCTATGACCACCTGAAAAACGGCAAGCCCATGCCGCGTCCGCTCGGCGAATACAAAAAGACGATAAGAAAAGAGCTCGCCATAGTCGCGGACGAAAAGAAGATGAAAGAGGAAGAGGAGTTCTATACTCAGTTTTTCCTCAAGGACGGCGATCCGCTCTATGCCGGAGTTCACGGCCCCGAGTTGCTCGAAAAAGAGCGCAAAAGAAAGCACGATCCGTCCCTCAGAGCACCGTCCTGCTTCGACCCGATACACGACAAGGCGGAGCTTGCAAGATACGATGTCTCGAAAGAGGACAGTGCCAAGATACTCGCATTCATTCAGTCGAGCGGTGTCAGCCCTGAGTGCCTTGTCCAGCTTGCAATGCGCCTGCATATCTCGAAGATAAACTACAGAACGAACGATTCTTATTTCGTCACCCTCTGCACCCGCCGCAGAACCCTCAGCGAGAAGCGCTCCGGCGGCACGCTTGCCGAGCCCCTCCCGTGGAGAATAGTCCTGCCCGAGAGTTTGACCTTCAGTGAGGCTCTCGACAAGATGGCGGAGCTTCAGATGACCCTGTTCAGGCACATGGATTACCCCTATCTCGAGTGCCGCGAGCTTGTGAGAAAGCTGTTTGATTACAGCCCGGTAGCCGCGTCGTCCTCGATGATGTTCTCGTGGTTCCCGCTCGGCAAAGACACGATGAACGGCTGGGACTATGAGTTCACGGGCTATAGCCTCGGCAGATACATCATGCCGCTCTACAGCTTCGCAATGTACGACGCGCACAGCGGCTGCTTCAAATTTTCGTATATGCACCGCACGAATATGATAACCTCTGAGCATATAAAAGCTCTGCATGAAAAGACCGTTCGAGCCCTGCTTCTCGGCGCGGAGAACCCCGACAGAACGCTCGGCGAGATACTCGATATACTTTAATCTTAAAAAGGAGAGACAGTTATGCTTGAAAAGATTGCCGAAATAATCTGCGAATATGTCTATATCGACCCTGCCGAAATTACCGAGCAGGCGAACCTCAGAACCGATATCGGTCTGAGTTCGCTCGACCTTATGAGCGTCGCGTCGGATATGGAAAACACATTCGGGGTGAAGATTTCCGAGAGGGCGATACTCACCGCCAAGACAGTCAAGGATCTTATCGCCTGCGTGGGCTGATAAACAAATGTGATATAAAAAGAAAGCTGCAATCCATGGATAAAACCGTGAATTGCAGCTTTGCTGTTTGTTGTTTAACTCAGATCTTCATCGCAACATCATATGCGCGCCACACGACGGAGCGGAGGTTGCCTATTGCAAGGCAGTCGCCGACGAGGTGGACGTTGCCGGACTTCTCGGCAAGCGGAGCGGGGATATAGCCCGCGCAGCTGATGACGGAGTCACAGTCGATGTTGATGTCCTTGCCGTCCTTGCCGGTGCAGACGATAGAGCCGTCCTTGACTTCCTTGAGTGTCGTCTCAAGATAGACGGGAGTCTTGTGCAGGGCGAACCACTCTCTGAGATAAGAGGAGTTTGCAAGGCAGACGCCGGTCTGGCTGATAAGGTCGTCCTTCATCTCGACGATGATCGGATTCTTGCCCTGGAGAGCGAGCTCGTAGGCTATTTCGCATCCGGTCAGTCCGCCGCCGATAACAGCTACGGTGTTGCCGACTTCTGCGCCGTTGAGGTAGTCGCAGCCCTCGATCATCTTCTCGTAGCCGGGGACTCTTCTGAGGAGTCTCGGGGTCGAGCCGGTCGCGATGATAACGGGATCGCTGCCGAACGCCGCGATATCCTTTATCTCGTCGTTGAGTCTGACTTCGATGCCGAGCTTCGTCATCTGGCGTCTGTACCAATCAAGCAGGTCGCGGAGCTTGCCCTTGTAGGACTCTGCGCTCGCGGGGATGAATGTTCCGCCGAGCACGTTGCTCTTCTCGTGGATTATCGGATTGTGTCCGCGGAGCTTGAGCACGCGGGCAGCCTCCATGCCGCCGATGCCGCCGCCGACGATGTGGACGGTCTTGGGCGAGTTGGTCTTCTTTATGTAGTGCTTGTTCCACTGCATCGTCTCGGCGTTGATAGCGCAGCGGGAAAGATGCAGGCTGTCGGAAAGCTCCTGATCGTTGGGTACGCCCTTGTAGTGGCACATGTTGAAGCAGCCGTTGTGGCAGAGAATGCAGGGACGGATGTCATCCTCCTCATCATTCATCATCTTCGTGACCCACTCCTGATCGGCGAGGAACTGACGCGCGAATCCTGCGCCGTCAAGCTTGCCTTCCTTTATCGCGTCCGCGGCAACTCTCGGATCGAGGCGGCCGGCGCAGATAACGGGAATGTCGCAGAACCGCTTGATGTATTCAACATCCTCGAGGTTGCAGTTCTCGGGCATGTAGATGGGCGGGTGAGCCCAGTACCATGCGTCGTATGTGCCGTTGTCGCAGTTGAGGCAGTCATAACCGGCATCCTGAAGATACTTGACAGCCTTCTCGGACTCTGCCATGTCGCGTCCTACTTCGGTATAGGCCTCGCCCGGGAGCGCGCCCTGACGGAAGCCCTTGGTCTTGGAAATTATGCTGTAGCGCAGGGAAACCGGGAAATCGTCGCCGCACGCCTTCTTGATAGCCTGAACGACCTCGACTGCGAAACGATAGCGATTCTCAAACGAGCCGCCGTATTCGTCGGTGCGCTTGTTGACATATTTAAGGGTGAACTGGTCGAGCAGATAGCCCTCGTGGACTGCGTGAACCTCAACGCCGTCAACGCCTGCGTCCTTGAGCATCTTTGCGCTCTCTGCGAACGCATTGACAAACTCCTTGATTTCAGCCTTGGTCATCTCTCTCGAGGGAACTTTATCAGACCAGCGGTTGGGCGAGGGGCTCGCGGAAGCCGTGATCTTGTCGAGATCCATGAAGGGCTTGCTGAGGACTCTCAGCGCGGGGTTGGTGTAGAGCTTCTCCATCATTTCGCTGATGGTGAAGGAGCGGCCGAAGCCTGCGGTCAGCTGAACGAAGAGCTTCGCGCCGGTCTTGTGGAGCTCGGGAGTCCACTTTTTGAGGTCGGCATACATCTTCTTGTTCTTGTGGAGCCACTGGCCGAACATGGGGTTGTAGACCGGCTGACATCCGGGGAGAACAAGACCCACGTTGTTCTTCGCGACTTCCATGATAAAGCGTGCGCCGTCTTTATCGAAGTGGTTCTTCTCCATCCATCCGAAGAGGTCGGTGCCGCCCATGCTCGTGAGCACGATGCGGTTCTTGATCTCGCAGTTGCCGATCTTCCACGGAGTGAATAAGGGCTGTAATCTTTGATCCATATAATTGCCTCCAACAAAGAATTGAATATTTCATCGACAATATATTATCACATTCCGGCTTATTACGCAACAAAAAAACGCGCTTTATCAATACTTTTTTATCAATACTGCCCGTCCTTTTTGACCATCAGGCAATAGCTGACTCCCTCGGGGGCGAGTATCGGTTCTGTATTTTTCATTTCGTTGTGCGCCTTGAAGAAATCGCGGTCAATATCGCCGCTGTCCGCAAGCTCATAGATGAGCGCGCCCGCTTCTCCCGCGATGCGCTCGATATCCGTGTGTGAGTATCGCGCTTTCATCTCTTCGCCCGCGCCGCCGGCAAGCAGTCTGTTCTTCTGCTCCCGGGTGCAGTCCCGGTCATTCGGGAAGTCGAACACGAGCGCGCTTTCGCTCGCCGAGTTTTCAAACAGGATTTTAACGCAGCGTGCGAACTCGTCTTGGGTCAGATAAAAGCTTATGCCGAGTAGGCTGAAAAATGTCCTCTCCTTAGGGCCATATCCCGCATTTAGCAGAGCGGGGATAAAACCATTGCCGAGGTCGCAGCCGACATAGCTGATATTTTCGCGGTCGATTCCAGCTTCGTCAATGCGTCTTACCTTGTCTTCAATCATCTCGGGGCGGTCGAGCTCGAATACTTTGATATCTCTGTCAATTTTATAGCCCGATGTGTCGTAGCCCGCGGCGGCGATGACATATTGCCGCGCGCCGAGTCTTATCTCGTTTTCCATATGCCGCTTGCAAAACGCGGAGCGCGCGATTACACTCGGCGCGATGAAGCTGTTCATAACGCGCCCGAGCGGGTCGCCGCCACTGTAATTCGGGTCAAAAAATGCGATGCCGTTTTTCATGTTTTCCGCTATCGCGTTCTTTTCACTTTCACTCAGAATCTCTCCCGCGAGCGGGTCGTCAAAGATCTTTGCTTCGTCAGTTTTCGTGTGGTAATACCGAGCAAAACAGCTCACCAGTGCAGTCATGTTGTTCATTTCAAAACACCTCCGTACACTTAATACCACACGGGGCAGGGGATTACAAGACTTGACAAATCGGCGTTTTTGTGGTAATATAAACACGAAAAGACAAGAAAAATTTTTTGAGCTGCCTGCTTCGGCGGCTCTTTTTATTTTGTTAAAACAAAAAAGCAGAGAGCCGTTTTACCGACTCTCTGCGCTTTTTATAAACTTATTTCTGCTCTGCGTCCGCTGCGGCGTCGGCGGAGAAAATCTCCTTTGCGCTCGCCGCGAGTCCCGCGAGGGACTGAAGCTCGCTCGGAATGATGAGCTTCGTCGCCTTGCCGTCCGCAGCCTTTGCGAATGCTTCAAGGCTCTTTATCGTCAGATAACCGTCCTTCGGGGCGGCTTCGTTTATCAGGGCGATAGCCTTCGCCTGAGCCTCCTGAACGGCGACGATAGCCTGCGCCTCACCCTCTGCCTCGCGAATCTTCGCTTCCTTGACAGCCTCTGCGTGAAGAATGGCGGCCTGCTTGTCGCCCTCTGCGGCGAGGATCTGGCTCTCTTTCTGACCCTCTGCAACGAGGATCTTGCTCGCCTTTTCTCCCTCTGCGCGCAGAATTGCCTCACGGCGCTGACGCTCTGCCTTCATCTGCTTCTCCATCGCGTCCTGAATCTCGGGCGGGGGAAGAATGTTCTTGAGCTCAACGCGGTTTACTTTGATGCCCCATGCGTCGGTGGCTTCGTCGAGGATAACTCTGATTTTTGCGTTGATGACATCGCGCGAAGTCAGCGTGTGGTCAAGCTCCATTTCGCCGATGATGTTTCTCAGCGTTGTTGCCGAGAGATTTTCGATAGCGGATATCGGACGCTCCACACCGTATGCATAGAGCTTCGGGTCGGTTATCTGGAAGAAAACGACCGTGTCTATCTGCATCGTGACGTTATCTTTTGTGATAACGGGCTGGGGCGGGAAATCCACAACCTGCTCCTTGAGGGAGACGGTCTTCGATACTTTCTCAACGAAAGGTATCTTGAAGTGGATGCCGGTCTGCCATGTGGTCGAATATGCGCCGAGGCGCTCGATGACATAGGCCTTGGACTGCGGCACTATCTTGATGTTGAGCACGACAATAACGAGCACGAGCACGATTATGCCGATGATTACTCCGATTGCTACAGGTCCCATAATAGTCCTCCTTTAGTGTTTTGAAACCATAAGTTTAACGCCGTCGATTCTGTCAACGGTGATATTTGAACCTTTTTCAATGCGGCTGCCGTCGGACGATCTTGCCGTCCAGGTCGAGCCCTCGACCTTCACTATACCGGTGCCCTCGGTGTTGTCAACAGTCTCCTCGACTATTCCCTCGAGACCTATGTATCTGTCAGCGTTGGTCGGCTGAACGCGCTTTTTTGAAAATTTCTTGACGAGCGGACGGGTCACCGCAAGCGCGACGAGCGACACTGCCGCGAAAATCACCCACTGAAGCCAGACGGGCGCCGAGCAAAGCTCCGATATCAGAGCCGCCGCCGCACCAACGGCGAACCAGATCGTGACAAGCTGGACGGTCGCGGCTTCAACAACGATGAACGCTATGAGCAGCGCTATCCATAATATAAGCATTGTGTATTCCGGCAAAACAGGCTCCTCCTTTGATATATTGACCGAAGCGAAATTGCTTCGATTCGATATAATTATATCAAAAGAGCGAGCCCATTGCAATATGCGCGGATATTATTTTTAGAGGAACTATTTTTGTCAGTTTTTGCTTTTGGTTATCGGCTTTCGCAGCAGAAGCGAGGTCAGCGCCCTGCCGTTAAACGGAATGAGGGGATAGAGATAGCAGCGCCCGCTGACGGTCTTATTGAATGAAATCAACAGAGCGGTTATCACAAGCCCTGCGATGAAGCCCCAGAGGTTGAATATTGCCGTCAGAATCAGTATCATCATGCGGCAGAGCTTGAACGCATATCCGAGCTCATAGCTCGGCTGGGCGAAGTTCGTTATCGCGACGAACGCCATATAGAGAACAACCTCCGCCGTGAACCATTTTGCGGCTATGGCAAATTCTCCGAGTACGAGCGCACCTATGACGCTGAACGAGTTGCTTAGCGCATTCGGAGTGTTGAGCGATGCCAGTTTCAGCGCGTCTATAACTATCTCGATTATCAGCAGCTGCATTATGACCGGCACGCTCGTCGGGTGCTCTATCTTTATGAAGTCGAGCCACGGCGGGATATATTCTGGATTTTGAATCAGCAGAAACCACACGGGCGTTAAAAGCAGCGCGAGCAGGAAAACTATCATCCTGACGATTCTCAGATAGCTGCCTATAAGACTCGGGAAATAGAAATCGTTCGTGTCCTGTAAAAAGTCGAACACGCCCGTCGGGATAATCATAACCGAGGGCGAGGTGTCCGTGATTATCAGCAGACTGCCCTCGTATATGCTCGCCGCCGCGCTGTCCGGGCGCTCGGTGTAACGCACCTTCGGAAAGGGATTGAACTTCTGCTTCGGTATAAGACATTCCGCAAGGCTCTCGTGCCCCATGGTCAGAGCGTTTATGTCTATGGAATTCAGCTTTTTCTTTATCTTTTCGACCTCTTTCGGGTCTGCCGTGCCGTCGAGATAACAGAGCACAATATCTGTTTTCGACCTCGTTCCCACTTGCGTCAAATACATCGTGAGCTTCGTGTCCCTGACCCTGCGGCGTATGAGCGCGGTGTTGAATATCAGCGTCTCGACAAAGCCGTCGTGCGAGCCTCGAAGCACTTTGTCGTTTTCAGGCTCGTCCACGCTTCGCGCGGGATAAGTCCGCACATCTATAATTATAGCTTCTTTGAATCCGTCAACTATCATGCCCAATGCGCCGGAGAAGAGAAAAGTCTCGAACCTGTCGAAGTCGTTTACGACCTCGGTCTCGACATAGGGCACGAACGCGTCGGCAAATTCGCGCGTTGTGCCGACAGTTTTGAGCTTCTTCTCGTCCGCGTTCATCATGAAGCTCATGATTTTTTCCATCAGCCCGTCTTTTATAAATCCGTCGATGAACCACAGCATGGCGCGGTGGCTGCCGATCATTATCTGACGGCTGACGAGGTCAAAGCTCTCGCTCACGCGCAGCCGCAGATTGAGCGAAGCAATGTCGGCTTCGTAGTTCCCCGAAAAAGTCTGCTTTTCCATATGAATATCCCGCCCTTAAAAAGAAAAGATGATATACGGCAATTGTTTCACGCCGTATATCATCTCCGTTTTTGTCGGGATTATACGTTGTAATAATAGTATTCCGCTATCGCATACCAGAGCAGCGGACCGACAACGCCGTTCGGGGTCAGCCCGAAATATCGCCGAGCCGCCTTGACCGCCGCCTCCGTCTGAGGGCCAAAAATGCCGTCCGCCGCAACATACGGCACGCTCTCGACGCCGCGCGAGAGAACCTGGAGATATTCCTGAAGATTTCTCACTGCACTGCCTGTGCTGCCGCGGAGCAGATTGTAGCCGGGATATGCAAAACGCGCATATTGATCATAGATTGAAAATTCGCCGGGGAAGGTTCGCAGGATATCATTATATACAGCCTGCAGCTTGTTCCATGTGTCGCGCCCGACTATGCCGTCCGGCGCAAGGCCGTATTGCCGCTGAAACTGCACAACGCTGTTGTATGTGCCCTGGCCGAAAATGCCGTCCACGGCCGGGGGCTGGATGTTGTTTGTGAAGTTGCCGATAAAGTTCAAGAAATACTGAATCGTGCTCACATCCTGCCCTCTGTCGCCGCGTTTTATGACAGTCTTGAACTGCCGCTCGACGTCCGTCAGCCTCAAGCCTTCGCTGTAAAGCTCGCCGAGCTTCAGTATTCCGGCATAGAGCTGCTTTATTTTATACCATGTCGCCTTGCCGACGATGCCGTCAACGGTGAGGTTGAATAGGCTCTGGAACTTTCTGATCGATTCGCGCGTCGCCGTGTCGAATATTCCGTTGGGGGAGGGAATGCGCGGAATGGCGGGATAGTTTCGCGCGATGCGGTTGAGCTGGCGCTGGATTATCCTGACATCCTCCGATATGTCACCGAGGCGCAGAGCCCTGCCGGGATATGATTCGCGGATATTCTTGACGGGCGCCGTCTTTATATTGACGTCGTTCCCGTAGTAATATTGAAGTATGCGGTATGGCGTATAGCCCTGATTCGCGAGCGTGACCGTGCCCCACTGCGAGAGCCCGTCGCAGGTGACCTCGCGCCCGGAGCAGTACTGCGTGAAATAGGGCTGAACCTGGTCGCCCTTTGTAACATAGTTGTTGAAAAGCTCGTCGACTATCTTCGCGACGTTTGAAAACACGCTGCGCCCCTCAATATATGCCTGGTCGTATGCGGTCGAGTTCGTAATGTCGAAGTCGTAGCCGCGGCTGCGGTAGTGCTCTGTATATATGCGGTTGAGCGCGAACGACGCCTGCGCATATATGTTGGCGCGTATCGCGTTGTCGGGCCATGTCGGATATATCTCGCTCGATGCGACATTTTTGAGATAATCCGTAAACGGCACAGTGACATTCCTCGCCGCCGCATTCGGTCTGCCGAGGTGGACTGTTATTGTCTGGGGGATAACGGGAGTATCTGCTGCCATAGTATCACTCCTCAGACCGATTCGTTTATCACGTTCGGATTCTGCTCGCCGCTGACCGTCGGCAGCATTTCGACCGACTGTATTGAAACGGTGGAGTCGAAGATCGGAACGTTTTCAAGATATGTGCTGATGAATCCCGGGTGGCTGACGAATATATCGTATGTCGCATACGGCGCGAGCCCGCACGAGCCCTGCTCTGTCTCCGACAGGGATTTGTCGGGAGCGGGCAGCTGGAGATTGTCGAGTATGCCGCTCGAATCGGTGTGCGAATCATATATATAATATTTTTCGCCGTCTATCTCTTTGTATACTATCACTCGGCTGTTGCCGACGGGATAGAGCCCGTTCGAGCTGTAGGTCTCAACGCGCAGGATGCCGCGCTTGGTGCACTCGCCCTTGAATTCGTCGAACCTCTGCATCGCGGACTGGGTGTTCGTCAAGGTGAGATTTTTGTTTTTGAGCGTCTGCGGGTCGACGAATATCGTGCGCGGCTGTGGGATGTCTCCGCGCCCTGCCGCCTGCGTGCGCTCGGGTGTGAACTGGGATTTGTCCGTGTCCGCGCCGTCGTCAAACTGCATCTGACTCTCCCTCTGAGCGTCGGTCTGCCGCTGAATTGTAACTGTCGCCGCGGCGCTCACCGCTTCGTTTTCCTTCGCCTTTGCCGAAACCGCCTTTGCGGGCTCTGCCGCCGGCGCGTTTACAGGCTCTGCATCTTCCTGCACTTGCGCCGAAACCTGTTCGGCTTGGCTTTCCTGCTGCGCCGATACGGGCTCAGGTTCCGCCTTTTCCTGCGCGGATACCGGTGCCGTGTTGCGCTTTTCAAATTCGAGCAGTTCTCTCTTGTATCGCTCCATGAGCGAGACTATATCTTCGTTGTTCATAAAAGGCCTCCGTTGGGTAAAATTTGCAGGGCGTCCGTTTTGCGGGCGCGCAAAGACATCCCATATTTAATATATTGTCTATTCGCCTTTTTGGTCACACGGGCACTCTTCGCGGCATACCATTTAGCAAGCGGACGGCGAATTTTGTGAATTTTGTCGGATTTCGCGTCCATAGCCTACAAGAAAACTGGTTCTTGAAACAAAAGTGAAAAAATGTGTTGACAACAAAAGCACAGAGTGTTACAATTCAGTAAACCGTTGAAGAAGGGTAAGTAAGATTTCTCCCTCATCTCGAAGAGAGCCGCAGGCGGTGGGATTGCGGCAGAATGAAAGAAACCTGAATGGACTTCTAAGGGCAATCGGAACAAAGGTTATCCTTTAAGTATGTGCGCCGGAGCAGGACTCTCCGTGAAGAAAAGTCAGCGTATGTCAGTACGCGCTAAGCGGACGCAAAAGCGTCAAGCCGGGTGGCACCGCAGGATGATAATATCTCCTGTCCCAGCATTATTGCAGGGACAGGAGTTTTTTTTATTTCGGAGGAGATAGTTATGTTTTTGTTGAGTAAACTTTGGCGCATGCCGCGCCTGTGATATTTTCGATTCTTAGTTTAGCTCAAAAATTTTTATCAATTACCGAAAGGAAGAAATACAATGAAAAAGATAATCGCACTTGTACTCGCACTTATGCTCACAGTTACCTGCTTTGCCGCCTGCGGCAAAAAGGACGGAGATACAAAGAAGAAATACACCGTCGGCATCTGCAACTATGTCGATGACGCCTCGCTCAATCAGATAGTAGACAACATCAAAAAGCAGCTCGCTTCCGTCGCCGCCGAAAAGGGCGTCGAGATCGAAGTCAAATACGATAACTGCAACGGCGACTCTGTTGTTATGAACCAGATAATCTCGAACTTCATCGTTGACAAGGTCGATCTTATGGTCGGCGTCGCGACCCCGGTCGCAATCGCTATGCAGGCGGCAGTCGAGACCGAGAACAGCGATATCCCGGTCGTGTTCTCCGCAGTCAGCGATCCCCTCGGCTCAAAGCTTGTCGATTCCCTCGACGCACCCGGCGGTCAGATTACCGGAACCTCCGATTATCTCAACACCAACGCCATAATGGACCTTATTCTTCTCAAGAACCCTGATATAAAGAAGGTCGGTCTGCTCTACGATGTCGGTCAGGATTCCTCGACTAAGCCGATAGCCGACGCGAAGGCGTATCTCGAGGCCAAGGGCATTGAAGTGATAGAGCGCACGGGAACCACCGTTGACGAAGTCACCCTCGCCGCAAAGGCACTCGTTTCCGACGGCGTTCAGGCAGTGTTCACTCCCACCGACAACACCATAATGAAGTCCGAGCTCTCCATATATGAGATTTTCGCAGACGCAAAGATTCCGCAGTATGCGGGCGCCGATTCCTTCGCCCTCAACGGAGCTTTCCTCGGCTACGGCGTTGACTACGCAAAGCTCGGCGTTGAGACCGCAAATATGATAATCGATATCATGATAAACGGCAAAGATCCCGCAACCACCCCCGTTCTCATGTTCGATAACGGCACCGCAACAATAAACACCGAAATCTGCGCAAAGCTCGGCTATAACTTCGACGAAGTCTCGAAGCTCTTCGCTCCCAAGTGCACCGAAGTTAAGAGCATCACCACCGCCGAGAGCTTCGACGATGTAAAATAAGATTCAATCAGTCCCCGGGGAGCATCGCTTCCCGGGCGGCTCAATAAAGCAGGAAAGAGGAAACACAATGTCTTTGGATTCGATATTTTCACTCGGCCAGTCGGCGCTCGAGCTGGGACTTATAACCTCGCTCACGGTGCTTGCACTGTTCCTGAGCTATTCGATGCTCAATGTCTGCGATCTTTCGACCGACGGCTGCTTTACGCTCGGCGCAACGGTCGGCGCGGTGGTCGCGATAGCGGGTCATCCGTATCTGTCGATAGCCGCAGCGATGGCGGCGGGAATAGCCTCGGGCTTCATAACGGCGATACTCCAGACGAAAATGGGCATCAACAGCCTGCTCGCCGGAATAATCGTAAATACGGGACTCTATTCAATAAATATCGCTGTCATGAGCGGCTCGTCGATACTCAATATGAATAAGACGGACACTGTGTTCACCAAAATGGCGGCGCTCGTCAAGGGAACTCCCGTGGCGAGACAGTCAAAGCTCTTCGTGGCGATAATCGCCGTCGCGGCGGTTGCTGTTATACTCGGACTTTTCCTGAAAACCCGCCTCGGACTCGCGATAAGAGCGACTGGCGACAACCCCGATATGGTTCGCTCCTCGTCCGTCAATCCGGCGTTTACTACAATAATCGGACTCTGCGTCGCGAACTCGTTCACCGCGCTGTCGGGCTGCCTACTCGCCCAGTCGCAGAGATCGGTCAACATCGATATCGGAACCGGAATGGTGACCATTGCCCTCGCGTCCCTGCTTATCGGCGGCGTGTTCCTCGGCAGAAAGAAGATGCCGCTGAGAATATTCGGCATGGTGCTCGGCGCGTTCATATTCAGACTCATTTATACAATCGCCCTGCGCTTCGATATGCCGGCATTCATGCTCAAATTTGTCTCGTCAGTTATAGTTATCGCGGCGATAGCAACACCCTATTTCAAAAAACAGCTCCCGCTTTTAAAGCGCAGAATTCAGACCCGTTCGGGGAGGAGGAAAGCAGATGCTTGAAATATCACACATCTCGAAAACTTTCAATCCCGGCACGGCGAACGCCAAAAAGGCGATAGACGATCTTTCCCTGAGCGTCGCCGAGGGTGATTTTATAACGGTCATCGGCGCGAACGGCGCGGGCAAGTCAACACTTTTCAATGCCATCGCCGGCAGCTTTATAACCGATTCCGGCAGCATCTCGCTCGACGGAAAAGATATCACTCTCATGCCCGAGCATAAGCGCGCCAAGAGCATCGGCAGACTTTTTCAGGATCCGATGCGCGGCACCGCGCCCGGCATGACGATAGAAGAAAATTTAGCCCTTGCCGCAGGTCACGGCGGCTGGCTGAGCCGCGTTTCAAAGAGCGACAAGAAGCTTTTCAGAGATAAGCTCGCCCTGCTTGAGATGGGACTTGAGGACAGAATGAGTCAGCCGGTCGGTCTGCTCTCCGGCGGTCAGAGACAGGCTCTGACGCTCATGATGGCAACTTTCAATCCGCCGAAGCTCCTGCTTCTCGATGAGCACACAGCGGCGCTCGACCCCGCAACGGCTGAAAAAGTTCTCACGCTCACAAAGAGCATCGTCAGCGAAAATAACCTCACCTGCCTTATGATAACGCACAATATGCAGTCGGCTCTCGAACTCGGGAACCGCACGATAATGATGCACGGCGGAAACATAATTTTTGACGCCGAAGGGGAGGAGAGGTCAAAGCTCACTGTTCAGGATCTGCTCGGCAAGTTCAAAGAGAACGCGGGCAAAGAGCTCGATAACGACCGTATGCTTCTTGTGTAATAAAACAAAAATCGACCCGTCCGGTTACCCCAGACGGGTCTTTTTGTCGGAATATAATAAAACTCCCGAACGCACAAGCATCCGGGAGTGTGGAGCAGGTGAGGGGAATCGAACCCCCGTGTTCAGCTTGGGAAGCTGACATTCTGCCATTGAACTACACCTGCGTTGCTTTGATATAATAGCACAGTGTGTATGAAAAATCAATATCTGCATAAAATAAAATCCCGTTGTGCCTACCGCTTTTCCGCCGCTTCATCAAAGCTAAAATAAAAAACTTTCATCCCATGCGAAAAATTTTTGAAAAAAGGTTGACAGAGGGACTGAGAGTGTGTATAATATTGACTCGCAGGTGAGAGAAAACCTGTTCGGAGTTTGATATTGGGGAATTGTGTAACGGTAGCACGACAGACTCTGACTCTGTTTGTTGGGGTTCGAATCCCTATTCCCCAGCCAGAAAAAAGCACTTGCTTTAGCAAGTGCTTTTTTTATTAAGCCGGCTTATGCCCATGATGTGTGGCGAGCGCTTCATAGCTTGAATCCAAAGAAGATTTCCACGGAGGTGTCCTTGTGAAAATAAAAGCTGCTGTTTTCGATATGGACGGACTGATGTTTGATACCGAACGCCTTGCGATGGCGGCGTGGGACTACGCGGGCGAAAAGATGGGACTCGGCAAGGCGGGATATATGGTCATGAAGACCCTCGGCGTGACAGCCGAGCGCGCGGACGAGATATGGCGCGAGGAGTTCGGGAGCGATGTCGATACCGAGGCCATGCGCCGCTACGGCAGGGAATTCACCGATGATTTCTATGCGCACAACAAAGTTCCCGTGAAATATGGTCTTTATGAGCTGCTCGATTGGCTGAAATCGGCGGGGATAAAGACCGCAGTCGCCTCGTCCTCGACCCGCAGAGCCGTTCTGCGCAACCTCGAAAGCGCGGGTATAACTGATAAGTTTGATATAATAGTCAGCGGCGAAATGGCGGCGCGCTCAAAGCCCGCGCCGGATATCTATCTCAAAGCGTGCGAGTTGCTCGGCGAAAGCCCAGAGGATTGCATAGCTCTCGAAGATTCACGCAACGGTCTGTGGGCTGCGCATAACGCCGGATGCCGCGTGATAATGGTGCCCGACCTCTGGCAGGCAGATGAGGAGACAGAAAATGTACTCTGGAAAAAATTCACCAACCTGCTTGAAGTCAGAGATTTTCTGAGAGATAACGAACAATAAAGCCTATACGCAATAATAAAAATCCTGCCCGCACGATTCTGCTTGGGCAGGATTTTTGCCGCTTGCCGCAGGACTTTGGATCTGTGAGGGTGAAGCCGCCGTCAGGCAAACAATTTTAATATTGTAAATTGACACGATTGTGTAGGGCGGATATCATTCGCCCGCGGTTTATGTAGTAATTTGTGACTATCCGCTCTGTAGGGGTCGGCGACTCGACGACCCTTTGACGCGTCAGCGTCATTGTAAATCTGTTATTTCGCCCGTGTCTTGTAATACGCCCTCTGCTTGCGGCTTGTCACCTGTGCCGCCGACGGCGGCAGCGGTGCGTCGAGTCGCCGCACCCTACAAAGAACATTGAGAGACAAAAAGTCAAGACAAAGCGGGCGAATCCGTGCAATACCCCTCAGCCTCGGTTTTGCCGAGTCGGCTCCCCTGCGGGGGAGCCATGATTGAAACTGCTCGCAAATCCAATTTTATCTCTGTTACAAAACAACCCCCAACCGCAGCAGCTGCGATTGGGGGTTACATACATATTATTTATTCCCTGCGGGTTTATCAATCCGTTACGGGCAGGCTCTCTATAAGATCGGTCAGCTCGTAGTAGAAGCTGAGCGTCTGTCTCTTTGTGCTCTGCATTCCGATGACTGTGCCGTGGTCGCCCTCGCGCGTGGGCATGACGTACCATTTGGCGGTCTCGAGCTCCATGCCGGGGGTGTAGTCCTCATGCTCGTCGGTGAACGGGTAGCGCGCCGATACGACGTTTACAAGTCCGTCATTCGGAAGCCACGATGCGTCTATCTTGTAGTCGGAGAACAGGTTCTTCGAGTATGCGCCGAGAAGAGTGGCTGACGGGCGCAGAACAACGAGCGTCTTTATCTTCGGAATCTGGGTTCCCGCAAGCGTCTTGCGCGTGGTCTGATACGAATAGGAGAAATAGTAAACTCCGTCTACCGGCTTTGAGAACTTGTTTATCTCCTCGGCTCTCTCGGGATACATATCGTCCGCCGCGGTGTCGGTGTGGGTCATGATAGTCATGAAAGCCTTTATGAACGCCTCCTCGGGGGTCGAGCCGTCGCCCGGTATGGGGGTCAGACCGAACTGCTCGAGGTGAAAGTCAACATAGCCGTTGAGCTTCGAGCGACCCATTAAGCCGGCGTAGGCGTAGCATGCCGCTTTGCCCAGTTCGGCCATGTTCATGCCGTCGATGATATATGCGAGCGTCGTGCCGTTGTGCGGGGCGCAGAGCGTTGTGACGGAGTTTATGTAGTTGCCCTTGCCGCCGGTGAACAGCGGGGAGATGTCGTCGGGTGAGGTTGCCGCCTGCTCCTCTTCGCTGCCGTATGCGAGCAGTGCCGTGAGCGTTCTGACCGTCGCGCCGCCGAACGAGTGACCGACGAGATTTATCTTCTTTATATTGCCGTCCGCGTCTGGCTCGCCCCAGCCCTCAATCATGGGCTTTGTGTAGGTTCTGCCGTAGCGGCTGTGGTTGAATTTCTCGGAGTGCGCCTTGCCGTAGTCAACGCGAGTGCCGGTTATCTGTGCGTAGAGCTCGCATACTCTGTCCCAGTTGCTCGACATCGGGCCGACGGATGCGGCATAGCTTTCATAGTGAAGCTTGTTCAGCTCGTCCATGAGCGAGCATGATGCCGAGCCCCAGTAGGGGAGCGTGTCGTCGATTCCCTCGTCTGCGCCCCAGCCGAAAAGACCGTGGACATATACATAGGGGTATTTGTTGACATCGGCTGACTGAATCGCATCGGCTCCCTGCACGGCGAGAGTGAATATGAGCGCCAGAACTGTTATCAGGCTCAGTGTGCGTTTAACGATTTTCGCTTTCATCAAAGATCCCTCCTGTATCATTACATTTAAAAGTTTATCTTATTAATAAAGCCGGGGATTTTATATTTTGTAAAAATAAGATTGTTTTTCACTCTTTTTGTAAAACGGTTTAAGAATTTTTTAAACAATGTTGCAAAAATGTCAAACTCCTGTGACAAAAATGACAAGGTTCATAAAAGGAAATATTTTTCGGACTGCAAAATTTCGTTTATGAGCGAATAAAAACCGACGCTCCGGCGATACTAATCGCAAAAGGAGTGAGAAAAATGATCGACAGAATATCGCTTATTTTAGTAATAATCGGCGCGCTCAACTGGGGCAGCATAGGCCTGTTCAAATTCGATATCGTCGCGTGGATATGCGGCGGCCAGGGATCGATAGTCGCGAGGATCATATATACGCTCGTGGCGCTCGCAGGCATCTGGTGCATCTCGCTGTTTTTCAGGGAGAATACGCTCCTCGAGACGAACGACGGAAAAACGAAGTAAACTTTTCAAAAAAAGGAATTGAAAATTGCAGCGGCGGCGGAGAGTGCAAAGGCGCTTTTCGCCGTCGCTTTGTTTAACGCCGACTTATCTGATGCAAAGCCGAGCGCAAAAATTTTTAAATTTTTTGATAACTTTGTAGGGAAAACAGGATTTTTTGCGTATATATTATTGAAAGGGGTGAGAACGGATGAGACTCAGCGACAGCTTTCTCGAACAGCTGCGCGCAAATACGGATATAGAGAGCGTCATTTCTCCCTATGTCAACCTGCGCCGAAGGGGCAAGAACCTTGTCGGACTCTGCCCGTTCCACAACGAAAAGACCCCGTCGTTTACTGTTTATCCCGAAAACGGTAGCTTCTATTGCTTCGGCTGCGGAGTCGGCGGCGATGTGATAACTTTCGTGCGCCGAATGGAAAATCTCGACTATATGGAGGCGGTCAAGCAGCTTGCGGACAGAGTGGGAATGGCTCTGCCGGAGGACGGCTATGACGATACCCTCGCCAAAAAGCGCACTGCCGTTTTGGCGGCGAACCGCGCGGCGGCGAAGTTTTTTCACTCTCAGCTCTTTACCGACAGAGGCAGACATGCTCTCAACTATTTCCTTGACCGCGGGCTGACTATGAAGACTATCCGCCACTTCGGCTTGGGCTTTGCTCCGGATGACTGGCGCGCGCTTAAAAATCATCTCAATGAACAGGGCTTTGACGATATTTTGCTCGAGAGTGCGAATCTCCTGCGCCGCAGCGACAAAAGCGGAAAAGTATCTTATTACGACAACTTCCGCAACCGCGTGATGTTTCCGATAATCGACCCGCGCGGCAATGTCATAGCGTTCGGCGGCAGAGTGCTCGATGACTCGAAGCCAAAATACATAAACACTTCGGACACGCTCGTTTATAAAAAGAGCAACGGCGTCTTTGCATTGAATTTTGCAAAGAACGGAAACGACGGCAAGCTTATTATCGCCGAGGGCTATATGGATGTCATAGCCCTGCATCAGGCGGGCTTCACAAATGCCGTCGCCTGCCTCGGTACCGCGCTGACAAAAGAGCAGGCGAATCTGCTCTCACGCTATGCGGATGAGATAATCCTCTCGTATGACGCCGATGAGGCGGGTCAGAAGGCTACCGCCCGCGCGCTCGGAATATTCGGCACCACGGGCATGGAGATAAAAGTTCTGCGTCTGACCGGCGGCAAGGATCCCGACGAGATAATCAAAAAATACGGCGCTCAGCGTTTCCGCGATATCATAAACGGCGCGGCAAACGACACTGAGTACAGACTCCTTCGGGCGCGTCAGGGGATAGACCTGTCTACCGACGACGGAAAGGTGAAATATCTTTCCGCGGCGACGGAGGTGCTCGCGGGGATACCGAGCCCCGTCGAAGTCGATGTCTATGCCTCGCGCCTTGCGAATGAGCTCGGCGTGGACAAGCTCGCTATCGAATCGCAGGTGAAATATAAGCGCGAGGGGCTCAGAAAACGCCGCATGGCTCAGCGCGAGCAGGATCAGAAGCGCCTGCTGATAAACGGACAGAACACAAAGAACCCGGAGCGCTCCCAGCATATGCGCGCCGCAAAGGCGGAGGAAACGCTGATAGCCTCACTCATGCGGAACCCGGATTTCTATAACAAGCTCAAGGACGAGCTGTCTGCGGATTATTTTGTTACCGCGCTCAACAGACGCATCTTTTCGGTCATCCTTTCGCGCCTTGACGAGGGCGGCAACACCGAACCGTATTTCCTCTCGTCCGAGTTCACTCCCGATGAGATGGACGAGGTCGAGCGCATATTCCGCTCTGCGGCTCAGCTGAGCAACACCGTCGAAGAGTGCGCCGACTGTATAAAAATACTCAAAGAGGAAAAAAATAAGCCGGAGAGCATAAAAGCCTCCGAACTGAGCGACGACGATTTCGCAAAGCTGTTCAGACCCGATAAACAGGATTGATATTCTGTTTTGGGTCATGACATAAAAGACCGACTCAATATGCAACATAAAGAGAAGGAGACAGAGAAGTAATGGATGGTATCGAAAAAAGACCGGCGGTGAAAGCCCTTATCGAAAAGGGTAAAGCCGCAGGCAAACTGACCACCCAGGAGATCGACACGGTAATAGTCGACATGGATCTTGATATCGAGGATCTTGATAAGCTCTATGAGTCTATCGAGGCGCAGAATATCGAGATAATCGACGACCTGTCGATGCTGGATGTGGACGATGTCAACTTCGATCTGGGCGAGACGCCCAAGTCGACCGCTGACACCGCGGGGGTCACTGATGACAAGAACATCACTATCGACGACCCCGTCAAGGTCTATCTCAAGGAGATAGGCAAGGTTCCGCTGCTCACCCCCGAGGAGGAGATCGAGCTCGCCATCAGAATCGGCGACAACGACCCCGCCGCAAAGCGCAGACTGACCGAGGCGAACCTCAGACTCGTCGTCAGCATCGCAAAGCGCTATGTCGGCAGAGGCATGCAGTTTCTCGATCTTATTCAGGAGGGCAACCTCGGACTTATCAAGGCTGTTGACAAGTTCGATTACACAAAGGGATTCAAGTTTTCAACCTATGCCACATGGTGGATAAGGCAGGCGATAACCCGCGCCATAGCCGACCAGGCGAGGACGATAAGAATCCCCGTTCACATGGTCGAGACCATAAACAAGGTCAAGAAGACCAACAGCCAGCTGCTGCACAAGAACGGCAGAGACCCCACGGCGGAAGAAATAGCCGAGGTGCTCGACATGCCCGTTGACAAGGTGCGCGAGATAATGCGCGTGGCTCAGGAGCCCGTCTCCCTTGAGACCCCCATCGGCGAGGAGGAGGACAGCCATCTCGGCGACTTCATCCCCGATGACGACGCTCCCGCCCCGGCAGATGCCGCTTCGGCGACCCTGCTCAAGGAGGAGCTTGCCCATGTGCTCAAGACCCTCACTCCCCGTGAGGAGCGCGTGCTCTCGATGCGCTTCGGACTCACCGACGGCCATCCTCACACTCTTGAGGAAGTCGGCAAAGAGTTTAATGTCACCCGTGAACGTATCCGCCAGATCGAGGCGAAGGCTCTGCGCAAGCTCCGTCACCCGACGAGAAGCAAGAAGCTCAGGGACTACGTCGAATAATCAAAATCAAAAAAACCAGCCGTAAGCGTAAAAAACTTGCGGCTGGTTTTTATATTATTGCTCGTGCTTTATTTCTTGTACTTCGCCAGCAGACCTTCGAGGTTCTTGTGGAGTATCTTTTCCCTGTCCTCGTCGCTCAGCGGCAGGGACATAAATGTTTCAAGCTCCTTCTTGACGTTCCACATCGGGTAGTCCGAGCCGAAGAAAATTTTGTCCGTGCCGAAGATGTGAATCATCTCCATTATCCTCTCCGGGCTCATCGTGTAGAAGCTGCTCGACGAGTCAACATATACTCCCGCTTCAGAAAGCTCCTTTGAGCCGTAGCCCCATTCCGACCATGCGCCGAAATGCGCCGCGATTATGTCTAGATTTGGGAACTTTTCGAGGACTTTTATTATCTTCGTCGGCTTTGAATATTGCGTGCGGTAGTCGCCGGTGTGGAAGAGTATCGGAAGTCTGCCCTCGAGCACTTCGTACATGCGCATTGCTTCCGGCGCGTCTATGTCGAACTCCTGAAAATCGGGGTGCAGTTTTATTCCCGAGAGTCCGAGCTCTATCGCCTCGTCAACGATTTCCGGTATCTCGTCGCCGCATCCGGGATGGAGTGTCGCAAAGCCGATGAATCGGTCGGGGTGCTCCGATACGCTCTTTGCAATGAACGAATTTATCGAGCGTACCTGGTGCGGTGTCGTCGCGACCGAGTGAACAAGAAATTTGTCAACTCCCGCTTCGTCGCCGACCTTGAGAAGCATGTCGACCGTGCCGTCGAGGTCCATGTCGATGTCGTAGAAATCGCCGATGCTGCGCGCCGCCTTTTTGGCGAGCTTGTCAGGGTATATATGTGCGTGGCTGTCTATTATCATTTTTACATCTCCAGTGTGTTGAAACTTATTTTATGCGCGTCAGTTTACCCCTCACTGCGTGATAGTTTATCTCTCCGAGCGCGAATATCGGCGCGTCGCTTTTGAGAGAGTCCGAAAACACTTTCTCAAATTTCGCGCCGGGCATCGCCTCGTTTATTCTTATAACCTTTTCGCCGTCCTTGCAGTTGAGCCCGGTCATTCTGCCCGTGTGCGGGTCAAGGCGCGTGGCGATGAGTGTGTGCACCTTGTATTTTTCGCATATCGGGCGCAGCAGAAATTCGGGCGACGCCGAGCAGACGACTGCGGGGAGATCGCGGTTCTCCGGGCGGAAGAACGGATGTATTCTCTTTTCGTTCTTCTCCCAGAACTTTTTGACCATCTTTTCCGTGTTCACAAAGCGCAGAAAGCAGAAGAATCTGCCCTTCATCTTGTCGCCGCCTATCTTCAAAAAGAAGCAGGCGAGGCAGACGAGCTGATAGGGAAGAATGACTATCAGCCACGGGTGCCTGACAAGGCAGAAGAGATAGAACACGCTCTCCGAGTCAACGGGGAAAACGGTCTTGTCAAAATCATAGAGGTCGAATTTCATTTTACAACTCCTTAAAGCTCAACTGTGAGCGTGCTGCCGTCAAGCTCATGGACGGTCTCCTTGCCGCCATATACTATATTAGCCTTGCCTTTTCCGGTGAGGGAATACGAGGTGAGCTTGCCGCCGCTCCAGGTCATGTCGACTTTTATGTTGCCCTTTGCAAGCAGACCGCGGACGCTGCCATCACTCCACTTGTCGGGGAGAGCGGGCAGAAGATATATTTTTCCGTCAAAGCAGTCGAGCAGCATCTCGCAGACTCCGCTGACCGCGCCGAAGTTTCCGTCTATCTGGAAGGGCGGGTGCGCGTCAAAGAGATTTTCGTATGTGCCGCCGCCGTGGGAGTAGTTCATGCCGGTCGAAGCCTTGAACCTCAGCTGCTGATCGAAGAGCTTCAATGCGTGGTTGCCGTCGCGCAGGCGCGCCCAGAAGTTTATCTTCCAGCCGAGGCTCCAGCCCGTGCCGTCGTCGCCTCTTATTTCGAGCGAGCGTCTGCAAGCGTCCGCAAGCTCGGGCGTGCCGTCAGAAGTTATCAGATGCGCGGGGTGCAGACCGTAGAGCATCGAGCAGTGGCGGTGGTGTATCTCCGATTCTTTCTCTTCGTTGTACCACTCGAGAAGCTGACCTTTTTTGCCGATTCTGAACGGCAGCATATTTTTAAGCTTGTCTTTGAGAATTTCTGCAAACTCCTTGTCCTCGCCGAGGATATCGGAAGCCTTGATGCAGTTTTCAAACAGCTCGCGGATTATGCTCATCGTCATTGTCGTCGTCTGCGAAACGGCGCAGCTGCTGCCGTTTAGGACGAAGTTGTTCTCGGGCGAGGTCGAGGGCGCGGCGATGAGATAGCCGTCCTTGTCCTCGACGAGATAGTCGCAGTAGAATTCCGCGCTCTTTTTCATTATCGGATAGGCGGTCTCGCGCAGATATTTTTCGTCCATGGTGTATTCGTAGTGGGCGAAAATGTGCTCGCAGAACCAGCCGGGCGACATCGGCCAGAATGCCCATACGGCGCATCCGCCGACGGGGGTAGTCATTCTCCAGATGTCAACATTGTGATGCGCGACAAAGCCGTGCATGCCGTACATCTCTTTTGCCGTGCGCTCGCCCGCGACGGACAGATCTCGCGCCATCTCTATCAGCGGCTCGTTGACCTCCGGCATATCGCAGGGGAGAACGGGCCAGTAGTTCATCTCGGTGTTTATGTTCACCGTATAGTTGGAATGCCACGGCGGGCACAGCTTTTCGTTCCAGATGCCCTGAAGCGTTGACGGTTGGGAGCCGGGGCGCGATGAGGATATAGCGAGGTAACGCCCGAAGTTGAACAGCAGGGTGTAGAGAGCAATGTCATTCTTGTCTTTCTTGAAATTGCGCAGACGCTTGCCGGTCGGTATGTTGTCTTTGCCGTTTGAGCCTATGTCGAGCCCAACTCTCGAATAGAGCGCGCGGTAGTCGGCGATGTGCGCGGATTTGACCGCTTCGTAATCGAATTTCTTCGAGAGTCTCTCGATGCAGGGCTCAAGGTGCGGCTTGCCGTTTGTGAAAGCGTTGTTCTGCCAGCCGTTGAAGCTCGTCTCTGCGGTGAGATAGAGCGTGACAACCGTCGCGCCGGTTATCTCTATTCCCTTGCCGCTTATATGCTTTTTGCCGTCCGTGTCGGCTTTCACGGCGCAGGTGAAGAGCATACCGCGCTCGCTGTCGACTTTCGAATAGCTCTGCTTATCCGACTGACCGTTCGTGTTGTGCTCGCTCGGCGCTTCGCCGCTCATGACGAGCAGACCGCTCTGCGACTTGACTTTGTGATGAAGCTGGCATTTGAGGCTCGCCGTGACATCAAACTTGCCGTTTTCGCAGATGAGGCGGACTGCGATAACTTTATCGGGATGCGACGCAAACAGCTCGCGGCGCATGATGCGCTTGCCCTGCCTGTAGCTGACAGAGGCGATCGCCGTGTCAAGATCGAGCGAGCGGATATAATCTGACTTGCGGTCGGAGCCGTCGAATGTCAGAACGAGGTCGCCCAGGGGCAGGTATGCCTGGCTCCATGTGCTCATGAAGTCGGATTCTATAATATCCTGCGACTCGCGCAGCTTTCCGTCGAGCGCGAGTGCGCGGGCTTTTTGAAAAGCCTCGAGAGCTCCGTTGGGCACGGTGTTCTTCGGGTGTCCCGTCCAAAGCTCGTCGTGGTTCAAAGAGACGGTCTCTTCCTCTACTTTGCCGTATATCATGCCGCCGAGCGTTCCGTTGCCGATTGGCAGCGCCTGAGTCCAGACGGAGGCGGGCTTGTCATACCAGAGAAATGATGAATCCTTCATTTTTTAGCTCCTTATTTAAGAAGTAATAGACTAATAGATTATAGAAAAAATCGGGCTTTAAGTCAATGCTTTTAAGAAAATGCAGGAAACCCTGCAATTTTTGCTCTGCCGTCTTGCATTTTTATGTGGCTGTATGCTAAAATCATGTTACATATGTAAACGGAATAAGGTGAATATCCAATATGACAAAACAGCTGCTTTCAAAAATAGAGGGCTGTTACTCTTCCATGTCCAAGGGACATAAGCGGATAACCGACTACATAACCGAAAACTACGACAAGGCGGCGTTCATGACTGCGGCGAAGCTCGGCGACGCGGTCGGCGTGAGCGAGTCGACTGTCGTCAGATTCGCGTCCGAGCTCGGCTTTTCGGGCTATCCTCAGCTTCAGAAGACCCTGCAGGAGGTAGTCAAGAGCAGACTGACGAGCGTCCAACGCATGGAGGCGGCGGGCGGCGAAGATATGCTCGAACACGCGTTTTCTTCCGATATCGATACGATAAAGGCGACCCGCGAGAGCATTTCGCGCGAGGCGTTCAACGCGAGCGTCGAGGCGATAAACCGCGCGAAGCATATCTATGTCCTCGGCGTGCGCAGTGCGGCGTCGCTTGCAAGCTTTGCGGCGTTCTATCTCAATTTTGTCTATGACAGCGTGACCCTCATCGAACCCGCCGGAACGGGCGAGGCGTTTGACCAGGCGTTCAGAATCAACAAGGACGATGTCTGCATCGCGATAAGCTTCCCGAGATATTCAAAGCAGACGATAAATATGCTGCGCTTTATATCCGACAGGGGAGCGACGGTTATCTCCGTCACCGACAGCGAGAATTCACCTATAGCGCAGTTTGCGACCCATCTTCTCCTCGCGCGCAGCAGCATGGTTTCGTTTGTCGATTCCCTCGTTGCTCCGCTGAGCCTTATCAACGCGCTGATAGCGGCGGCGGCGAGCGAAAAGAGCGGCGAGGTCTACAGCAATCTCAGCTCGCTCGAAAATATCTGGGACGAGTATCAGATATACCAGACCCACGAGGACGAGTAAATTTTTCAAAAAGAGGTAAATTATGCCTGAAGTGCTTGTAATAGGCGGCGGGGCGGCGGGACTTATGGCGGCCGTCACCGCAGCAAAAAACGGCGGCAAAGTCGTTCTGCTTGAACGCAACGAAAAAGTCGGCCGCAAAATAATGATAACGGGAAAGGGAAGATGCAATGTCACAAATGACTGCGCCGATCTCAACGCCCTCATCTCGGCTGTGCCGGTCAACGGCAGATTTCTTTACAGCGCGTTTTCGCGCTTCATGCCCGCAGATACAATGAATTTCTTCGAGTCTCAGCGCGTGCCGCTCAAGACTGAGCGCGGCAACCGCGTTTTCCCCGAGTCGGACAGAGCTTCTGATATAGTCGACGCGCTCTTCTTTGCGGCGAAGCACGCGGGCGTTGATATAGTGACAGGCAGGGCAAAGGAGCTTATAATCGAGTCCGGCAAAGTTCGCGGCGCGATACTTCATTCCGGCGAGCGGATATATGCCGACAGAGTGATAGTCGCCACCGGCGGCAGGTCTTATCCCCAGACGGGCTCAACAGGCGACGGATATGAACTCGCAAAACAGGCGGGGCACACCGTGACCCCGATAAAGCCGTCGCTCGTTCCGCTCGAAGCGCACGAGGGCTTCTGCTCGCGGCTTCAGGGACTGTCGCTGAGAAATGTCTCGATAACAGTTGAGGACACAAAAACGGGAAAGCACATCTATTCCGATTTCGGCGAGATGCTGTTCACCCATTTCGGCGTGTCGGGCCCGATGATACTCTCCGCGAGCTCGCATATGCGTCAGATGGAACGGGGGAGATATAAAATTGTTATCGACCTCAAGCCCGCGCTTTCGGAGCAGCAGCTCGATGCGCGCGTCCTGCGCGATTTCAGCGAGAACAACAACCGCAATTTTATAAACGCGCTCAACTTCCTGCTCCCCAAAAAGCTCGTGCCCGTCATAGTCTCTCTCTCGGGCATACCCATGGACACAAAGGTCAATTCCGTCACCCGCGAACAGCGCGCGAAGCTCGTTTATCTGCTCAAGCATTTCACTGTTACAATAACTGACTTTCGCCCGATCGAAGAGGCGGTTGTCACCTCCGGCGGCGTAAAGACCTCGGAGATAGACCCGAAAACGATGCAGTCGAAGCTCATAGACGGTCTGTATTTTGCGGGCGAAGTTATAGATGTCGATGCCTACACGGGCGGATTCAATTTGCAGATAGCGTTCTCGACCGGACATCTTGCCGGAGAGAGTGCGGCTCAATAAAGAAAGCACGAAAGGAAAATCTCTATGTCAATAAATGTTGCAATCGACGGTCCCGCAGGAGCGGGCAAGAGCACAATATCACGCCGCGCGGCTCAGGCGCTCGGCTTTATCTATGTTGATACCGGCGCGCTTTACCGAACCGTCGGACTCAACGCACTGCGCCGCGGAGTCGACCTTGAAAACCCCGAGGCTATCGCCGAGAGCGTCAAGGGCATATCGGTTGAGCTCAAATATGAAAACGGCGAGCAGGCAGTGTTTTTAAACGGCGAGAATGTCTCGGCGTTCATCAGAACTCCCGAAGCGTCGATGGCGGCCTCGAAAGTCTCGGCGGTGCCCGCAGTCCGCGAGTTCCTTTTCGGTCTCCAGCAGGATATCGCCGCCAAAAACGACTGCGTCATGGACGGGCGCGATATCGGAACCGTTGTTCTGCCCCACGCGCAGGTCAAGATTTTCCTCACCGCTTCCGCCGAGGAGCGTGCGCGCCGCCGCTATAAAGAGCTCATAGAAAAGGGCGAAAAGGTCGAATACGAAAATGTGCTTGCAGAAATGAAGCAAAGGGATTATAATGATTCCAATCGGGCTATCGCTCCGCTCAGAGCCGCGCCCGACGCCATAACGGTCGATACGACGGAGCTTTCGCTCGACGAGTCGATAGAGAAAATAAAAAATGTTATTAAGGAGAATCTTTGATGGAACCGAAGATTAAAGGTAAAGCGTTTAACTACAACGATACCAGAGACAGAAAATTTTATGACGTTTTCGTTTGGATGTTTCATCCGCTCGCAAAGATTGTCTTCAAGACGCAGTATATCGGACGCGAAAACGTGCCGAAAACGGGCAGTCTTATAATTGCCTCGAACCATCGCAACTCATACGATCCCGGTCTCATTGCCGCGGCGAGAGTCCGCAAGATTCACTACATGGCGAAGCTCGAGCTGTTCAATCTCAATAAGCTCGCTTCGTGGATGCTGCGCCACCTGAATGCGTTCCCGATAAGCCGCGGAACGGGCGACCAGCGCTCGCTCAACTATGCTATCCGCCTTGTCGAAGAGGGCAAGGTCCTCGGCATATTCCCCGAGGGCACGCGCTCGAAGGATCCCGACGGCAAGATGCTGCCGCCCAAAGCAGGCATCGCGCTTATAGCCAAGGCCACCCATGCCGATGTTCTGCCCGCATGCATTTATTTTGAGGGCAAGAGCAAGTTCCGCAAGAAGATAACCGTCCGCTTCGGCGAGGTCATTCCCTATGAGGAGCTCGGACTTACGGACGAATCAAATATGAGTGAGATAAAGGACGCTTCCAGACTTGTCATGGGCAAGATAGGGGAGCTGCTTGAAAAGGGTCATGAAAAGGATTGAGGTTGCAAAAACGGCGGGCTTCTGCTTCGGGGTCAACCGCGCGGTCGAGATGACATATAAGCTCGTTGACAGCGGAAAAAAAGTCGCTACTTTCGGTCCCCTGATACATAACCCGGTCGTTATAGAAGATCTTGAGAAAAAGGGCGTTCGGGTGATAAACTCGCCCATAGAAGCGTCCGCCGATACTACCGTCGTCGTCCGCACCCACGGAGTCGGCGCGAGCGTCTATCGCAGCCTTGAGGCTACGGGCGCCGATATCTGCGACGCGACCTGCCCGTTCGTCAAGAAAATACACAGGATAGTGGGCGAGAATTCATCGCCCGATATCCCCGTGCTCATCGCCGGAGACAGCGGTCATCCCGAGGTCATCGGCATCATGGGTCACTGCCGCGGCGAGTGCTTCACTTTCCGCAACGCCGAAGAACTCCGTGAAATTTTCGAAAATCATCCGGAATATTCCGAGAAGAAAATAACGGTCGTCTCACAGACCACTTTCAGCGTAAAAGAATGGCAGGAATCCCTAAAAATAATAAAAATACTATGTACAAATGCAAATGTTTTTGATACAATATGTAATGCTACGCAGGATAGGCAGAAAGAGGCTTCCGAGCTGTCGCAGCGCGTCGATATGATGATCATCATCGGCGGCTCGCAGAGTTCCAACACGGCAAAGCTCAAGGGAGTTTGCGAAAAAAACTGCCAGACTTATCTTGTGGAGCGCGCAGCGGATGTTAAAAATATCGATTTTTCCGCCTGCGATGTTGTCGGCGTTACTGCAGGGGCATCAACCCCTGCGTGCATAATAAAGGAGGTACTTTGTAACATGTCCGAAATTCTTAACGAACAATCCAAAGAGCTTGAGGAAGGCGCAGTCGAGCGTAAGACCGATGTCGCTGAGGCGGCTGCCGGTGAGCTCGAGGAGAGCGCAGCTTCCGCACAGCCGGCGGAGGAGGTGCCTTCCGAAGAAGCAGACGAGCAGGACTTCTCCAAGGCTCTTGAGGAGTCTCTCAACAGCATGAACAACGACCAGAAGGTCACCGGTATCGTCATGGGCTTCTCGCCTACAGAGATCCAGGTCGACATCGGCAGAAAGCATGCCGGCTATGTCCCCATGGACGAGTACAGCGCAGATCCTGCTGCTGACCCGAAGAAGGAGCTCAAGATAGGCGACGAGATCGGTCTTATCATCATGAAGACCAACGATGCAGAGGGCACCGTTATGCTTTCCAAGCGCCGTTATGACGCTATGCAGGCATGGCGCGATATCGCTGACGCGGCTGAGACCGATAAGGTCTTCGAAGGCGTTGTCACCGATGTTGTAAAGGGCGGCGTTATCGCTGTTACCGACGGCGTTCGCGTTTTCATCCCCGGTTCTCTTGCAACCGCATCGCGCAGCGAGTCTCTTGACAGCCTTCTGAGAAAGAATGTCAAGTTCCGCATCATCGAGGTCAACAACTACAAGAGAAGAGCTGTCGGCTCTATCCGTGCCGTACTCAAGGAGGAGAGAAAGGCCGCTGAGGAAGCTTTCTGGGCACAGGCTGAGGTCGGTCAGAAGTATACCGGCACCGTCAAGTCTCTTACCAACTACGGCGCATTCGTCGACATCGGCGGCGTGGACGGAATGGTTCACATCTCCGAGCTTTCCTGGAAGCGCATCAAGCATCCGTCGGATGTCCTGAAGGTCGGCGACGTTATCGATGTCTACATAAAGGCTCTCGATCCCGAGAAGAAAAAGATTTCTCTGGGCTACAGAAAAGACGAGGACAATCCGTGGGAGATCCTTCGCAAGAACTATCCCGAGGGAACCGTTATCGACGCTGAGATAGTCAGCCTTACCGATTTCGGTGCATTCGCAAGAGTTATCCCCGGCATTGACGGCCTTATCCACATTTCTCAGATAGCGGATCGCCGCATCGAGAAGCCCTCCGACGTTCTCAAGGTCGGCGACAAGGTTCAGGCGAAGATCATCGGCATCGACTTCGACAAGAAGCGCGTCAGCCTTTCAATCAGAGCTCTGCTCGAGCCCGCCGCAGAGGACGAGGCTGAGGAGACCGAGGCTGAATAATCAGTTTTGATTTCACTATCCGGTTTCTGCCGTTTGGCAGGAGCCGGATATTTTTATCCCCGCGCGTATGCTTTTGCATAAATTTTGCACAAAACGCGCCGCGCGCTGCAATATCTTTTCTATCCGCGCAGACGGAAAATATATTGTACCGCGGGGCAAAGAGTGGTATAATTATTTTTATAACCGAAGGGGGGCAGATCGATGAAACGCATAACGCTCGTCTGCGGTCATTACGGCAGCGGGAAAACGAATTTCGCGCTCAACCTCGCAGTCAACGCGGCGAAGCGCGGCGAGAAGATAACGCTCGTCGATCTCGATATAGTCAATCCCTATTTCCGCACCGCGGACTACAAGGACAAGCTTGAAGCGGCGGGAGTCAATGTTATTGCCCAGAATCTTGAGGGCACTACCCTCGACGCACCCGCGCTGACGGCGAGGATGTTCTCAATTTTTGAGGAGAGCATGGGCAGAGTGATAGTCGATGTCGGCGGCGACGATGCGGGCGCTACCGCGCTCGGACGCTTTTCGCGCCAGCTCAACGAGTCGGGCTATGATATGCTCTGCGTCGTCAACAAATTCCGCAAATTTATTTCAAGTCCCGATGAGGCAGTCGGGCTGCTTGGGGAGATAGAGGCGGCGTGCCGTCTGAAAGCGAGTGGGTTAGTCAACAACTCGCACTTGGGGGCGCAGACGACTGCGCAGGACATTCTTTCGTCCGTCCCTTATGCCGAGAAAACGGCTGAGCTTGCTGGTCTGCCGCTGATATATACGACGGCACCGAAGAGTGTCGCGGGCGAACTCGAGGGGAAGATAGATAATCTCTATCCCGTCGATGTGCTCGTAAAGCTCCCGTGGTAAAAATTTTTTGACCGATACCGCTTCCGAGGCGAAGCGGCGGATATATAAGTTCGGTATTCTTGATTAGGAGGAACAGATATGGCAAAAGTCACGATCAATGAAAACACCTGCAAGGGCTGTGAGCTTTGCACGACGGCATGTCCGAAGCATATTATCAGCCTTGCTAAGGATAAGCTAAACCTAAAGGGTTATCATCCTGCGTGCGTCACAAACCCCGACGAGTGCATCGGATGTGCGGCGTGCGCTATTATGTGTCCCGATTGTGCAATAACTGTTGAGAGATAAAGAAAGAAGAGGTGTTGAAAGTGTCAGAAAGAGTTCTTATGAAAGGCAACGAAGCTCTGGCAGAAGCCGCTATCCGTGCCGGCTGCCGCCACTTTTTCGGTTATCCCATCACCCCGCAGACAGAGCTTGCGGCATATATGTCAAAGGTTATGCCTAAAATAGGCGGTACATATCTTCAGGCGGAGAGCGAAATCGCCGCCGTCAATATGGTTCTCGGTGCGGCATCCGCAGGTGTCCGCGCGATGACTTCCTCGTCCTCGCCCGGAATCAGCCTCAAGACCGAGGGTATATCTTATATGGCAGGCTCGGATCTTCCGGCGGTCATTATCAACGTCCAGCGCGGCGGCCCCGGACTCGGCGGAATCCAGCCCTCTCAGTCGGATTATTGGCAGGCGACAAGAGCGCCCGGCCACGGCGATCTGCATATTCTCGTTTTTGCGCCCAGCTCCGTTCAGGAGATGGTCGATCTTGTCGGCAGAGCATTTGACAAGGCTGATGAGTATCGTATGCCCGCGATGATCCTTGCCGACGGTATGCTCGGTCAGATGATGGAGCCCGTCGAGATAGGCGAGGGCAGCGGCGGTTCGAGCGTCGAGAAGCCCTGGGCGGCATGCGGCCACAACGGCGGACGCAAGCATAATATAGTCAATTCTCTTTATCTCCAGGCGGCAGACCTCGAGCGCCTCGTCAGAGAGCGTTTCGCAAGATATGCGGTTATCGAGGAAAAAGAGCCCATGAGCGAGAGCTACATGGTTGACGATGCCGAGTATGTCGTCGTCGCTTACGGCGCATCGGCGCGTGTCGCAAAGGCAGCTGTCCGCGAAGCGAGAGAGCAGGGCATAAAGGCTGGACTTATTCGCCCGATAACCCTCTGGCCGTTCCCGAAGCAGGCTATGCGCGACGCCGCAGAGCACGCAAAGGCTTTTCTCTGCGTCGAGATGAGCATGGGTCAGATGATCGACGATGTCAAGCTCGCTATCGACTGCAGCAGACCTGTTGAATTCTTCGGACGCACCGGCGGAATAATCCCGACCCCCGCCGAAGTCCTTGAAAATATCAAAAAACTTGCAGGAGGCGAAAAATAATGGCAATCGTATTTCAGAGACCCAAGGCGCTTCTTGATGTGCCTACCCATTATTGCCCCGGCTGCACTCATGGTATAATCCACCGCCTTGTTGCGGAGTGCATTGACGAGCTCGGTATAGAGGGCAAGACCGTCGGCATCGCGCCCGTCGGCTGCGCCGTTATGGCATATAATTATTTCGGCTGTGATATGATAGAGGCTCCCCACGGACGCGCCCCGGCTGTTGCAACAGGCGTCAAGCGCGCAAAGCCCGAGGACGTTGTGTTCACCTATCAGGGCGACGGCGACCTCGCCGCTATCGGTACCGCCGAAACCGTTCATTCCGCGACCCGCGGCGAGAACATCACCGTTATCTTCGTCAACAATGCGATTTACGGCATGACAGGCGGTCAGATGGCTCCCACCTCGCTGCCCGGTCAGGTCACTCAGACCACGCCTTACGGCAGAGATATTAAGACCGCGGGCTATCCCGTAAGAGTCTGCGAGATGCTCTCGACTCTCGACGGCACCGCCTATGCGGAGCGCGTTTCGGTTGACTGCGTCAAGAACATAAACAGAGCGAAGAAGGCTATCAAAAAGGCTTTCGAGACTCAACTTGCCGGCAAGGGCTTCTCGATAGTTGAAGTTATCTCGGCTTGCCCCACCAACTGGGGACTCTCGCCCGTCGATGCGCTCGGCTGGCTCAGAGAGAATATGCTTCCTTATTATCCGCTCGGCGTTTATAAGGACAAGACAGCAGAGGAGGAAGCAAAATGAAGGATATGAACGCACTTCTCGCCGGATTCGGCGGTCAGGGTATACTTTTCATGGGCAAGGTCATCGCCTATGCGGGACTCACCGACGGCAAGGAAGTTTCATGGCTTCCGTCCTACGGCCCCGAGATGAGAGGCGGCACGGCAAACTGCAGCGTCTGCATCTCGTCCGACCCCATCTGCTCGCCCCTCGTTGTCACTCCGAATGTTTTCGTCGCAATGAACGGCCCGTCGTATGACAAGTTCATAGACAGCGTCGTCCCCGGCGGAATAGTTATCCTCGACAGCACGCTCGTCGAGCGCGAGGTCAAGAGAGACGATATCACCGTCTGCCTCGTCCCCGCCACTAAGCTCGCCGAGGAGCACGGACTCAAGGGCCTTGCAAACATCATTCTTATCGGCAAGCTCATGGAGCAGACCGGCTTCTGCAATCTCGACACCATGTCGAAGGCAATAGCCAAGGTCGTCCCCGCAAGAAAGCAGCACCTCGTTCCCAAGAACGTCGAAGCTATTGAGCTGGGCATGAACTACAAAGGCTAACACGTAGGGACTGCCGCATTTAGCGCAGACCGAAGAGCAAAAATAAAAGGTCATAATTCACGGATAATAACGCGGATTATGACCTTTATTTTTATTTATTAAACGCCTTTTACAGTGTAAATAATCCGCCGCTTCGCCCGGTTTTTATTTCGGACAAGGCGGCGGATTTATTTATTTCTTTTTACATCAGCGATCTGTAGAGCTCTGCAAGCTCAGCAACGCTCGTGTCGCGCGGGTTGCCAGGGCGGCAGGCGTCGTCATATGCGGACTGAGCAAGGAACTCGACATCCTCGGGCTTGACGATTTCCTTGAGGTCGGCGGGGATTCCGACGTCCTTTGCAAGCTGTCTGACTGCGTCAACAGCCGCCTTGCGGTATTCGTCAACGCTCATGTTCTCCGTGCCCTCAACGCCCATAGCCTTCGCTATGTCGCGGTATTTCTTGCCGGTCGCGGGGGCGTTGTATTCCATGACGGTCGGCAGGATGATAGCGTTTGCTACGCCGTGCGGGGTGTCATAGAGCGCGCCGAGCGGATGAGCCATCGAGTGTACTATGCCAAGACCGACATTCGAGAAGCCCATGCCTGCGACATACTGACCGAGAGCCATGCCCTCGCGTCCCTCGGGGGTGTTTTCAACGGCACCGCGAAGCGACTTCGAGATTATCTCAATTGCCTTGAGGTGGAACATATCGCTCATTGCCCATGCGCCCTTGGTGATGTAGCCCTCGATAGCGTGGGTCAGAGCGTCCATGCCTGTTGCGGCGGTCAGTCCTTTGGGCATGGAGGACATCATGTCGGGATCGACAACGGCGACCACCGGAATGTCGTGAACGTCGACGCAGACCATCTTGCGGTTCTTTTCGGCGTCGGTGATAACATAGTTTATCGTGACTTCTGCTGCAGTTCCCGCCGTGGTCGGGACGGCGATTATCGGAACGCACTTGTTCTTTGTCGGCGCAACGCCCTCAAGGCTTCTGACATCGGCGAACTCGGGGTTCTTGATGATTATGCCGATAGCCTTCGCAGTGTCCATCGAGGAGCCGCCGCCGATAGCTACGATGCAGTCTGCGCCGCTCGCCTTGAATGCCTCAACGCCGGACTGAACGTTCTGAATAGTTGGGTTGGGCTTTATTTCGCTGAACATCTCGTATGCGATGCCAGCGTCGTCCAGAACATCTGTGACTTTCTTCGATACGCCGAACTTGATGAGGTCGGGGTCGGATGCGACGAAAGCTTTCTTGAAACCTCTTGCGGTGATTTCCTCGGCAACCGCCTTGACTGCGCCCGCGCCGTGATATGAAGTTTCATTGAGAACGAATCTGTTGTACATGATTTTTACCCTCCCGGATATTTTTTTGATAAAGCTGTATTGATAAAACTTTATCTTTTTCTTAATCCTATCATTAATTTTTAAGCGCATTTTAAAGCTCGTTTAAATAAATTGTGAACACGGGAACCATCCGGGAGCAAAGTGTTGATTTAAACCGTGTCGTTGTCCTGATAATCATGCAGAAGCTTCAGCAGCTCGGCGGCGTGCCGACCCTCGTCAACCGCATATTTTTGAAACATTTCTGCGGCTGTTTTGTCGTCCGAAGTTTCTTTCGCGTAGTTTTCGAAGTCGCGCACAAGCTCCGTCGAGTTCTGCCACGCCCTGAGAACTCTGTCGCGCGTGGTTATAACTATTTTTTTGCCATTACTCATTTTGTCAGCCCTTTCGTTTTTTGTTATTATGCCCGATACGCCGCGGAAAAATATCGGCGGAGAGTGTATAAAATTTGCCCTGCCGCCGAAAACTAATCTCCGAAGCCAATTAAAAAGGAGAAATTCATATGCAGCTTACACAGAAAGAAAAAGAATTGCTCAAGGATCTCAAAGGACAGGAGAAGCTCTGCGTCGAGAAATATTCTCAGCACGCTGCGGCGGCAAATGATGAACAGCTCAGCCAGCTTCTGAACTACCTCGGCGGCGTTGAGCAGAGGCACCTTGATATCATCACGAAGATCGACAGCGGCGAGATTCCTCAGCCCGCAGCAGGGGAGGCGGCTCCGAAAAATGATTTCAAGCAGACCTATTCGGTCAGCGAAACGCAGGAAAAGAAGAACGACTGCTATATCTGTTCCGATCTGCTCGCCACAGAAAAGCACGCCTCCGCGCTCTATGACACCTGCATCTTCGAGTTCAAGAACGAACAGCTCAGAACGGTTCTCAACTCCATCCAGCGCGAGGAGCAGGAGCACGGCAAGAAAATATATGACTATATGTCCGCGAACAATATGTATTCGTGAAACAAAAAGGCCGTCCCTCGGGGCGGTCTTTTACATAAGCTCTTGACCGTCGGGCGCGATTGTGATATCCTTGCAGTGTGAAAAATATGATTTGACGGAGTGAAGGAAATGACAGTCAGCGCAAACGAAAGCAGAAAAATAATGGAGCGTATCGGCTTCCCGCAGGAGGCTGTAGACACTATCGGCGATTGCACCGAAAGAGTGTCCGAAAACGCGGATTTCAACGCCCTTGTCGATGAGTTCATCGCCCATCCCGAGAACCTCGACAGCGTGCTCGAAAGACTCAAGGCGCTCAGCGAACAGCTCGGCGAAAATGAGTATACAATGAATATGTGCCTGCTCCTCGGCGCGTGCCCCGCGCTGCGCGAGCGCTATGCCGAAAAGGGTATCGACGAGGCGATATTCTGGAAGAGCATTGAGGATATGCGCTGGAAGCTTCGCGAGTGCATGGACTGCGAAGAGGTCTGGGGCACTTTCGTCCCGCATTGGTACAGGGGCTTTTTTGAGATGACCCGCTTCGGACTCGGCAGATTCCAGTTCGAGGAGGCGGACTTTGACGCCGATTACTATGAGAAGTGCGGCAACACCCTCAAACGTGGTGACACGGTCATAAACTTCCATATTCCCTCGGCAGGACCGTTGACCGATGAGAAGAGACTTGATTCATATAAGCAGGCATACAAGTTCTTCGGCGGCAAGGACGGCGAGCCCATGGCGTTCGTGTGCGGCTCGTGGCTGCTCTATGAGGGGCACAGGGAGTTCCTGCCCAAAAACAGCAACATACTTCGCTTCATGGACGATTTTGATATAATCAGAAGCGCCGACAGAGAGAAGTTCAGCGACGGCTGGCGCGTGTTCGGAAAATACAGCAACGGACCCGTTGATGACCTGCCCGAGGATACTTCTATAAGGCGCGCATTCAAGCAGAGACTTCAGCAGGGCAAGCCCACCGGCTACGGTTACGGCGTGTTCTTCTTCGACGGCGAAAAGATACTCGGCAAATAACGAAAAATTTAAAAAAATTGTTGACAACCGGCTCGTTTTTTGATATCATAGCTGTTGTCGCACGGGAGTGCGACACATAAGGGCCACTAGCTCAGTTGGTTAGAGCACTCGGCTCATAACCGAATGGTCCGGGGTTCGAGTCCCTGGTGGCCCACCAAGAAGCGCCGATCTTCGGCGCTTCACAAATATAGGGGTATAGCTCAGTTGGTAGAGCAGCGGTCTCCAAAACCGCGTGCCGAGGGTTCAAGTCCTTCTGCCCCTGCCAAAACTCCTGCGCATTAGCAGAGTGGTCGTAAGACAGTAATCCATCAAAAATTACGAAATACGGCATCTGTTAGGCAGGATTGGAAACAGACAGACGGCATTCAACTTCGTTTGGATGCCGTCTGTTTCTGTATCTATAAGGGTTGAAAACCACCTGTTTTATGCGCTGTGAAGCGTTGTACGAAAGAGAGTATATCTGACTTCACCATTGTGTGTGACTTGGCTTGTTAGCGTGAAATCTGCCACAAATCAGCACATCAGCTTCACAGTTCAGAGAAGCACTGTTCGGTGAAATTCTTTCACTCTGCAGAGATATTTTTTGTAAAAACCACAACAACCGATTAAATCTTGGTGAAAAAGCTTTCCACACTTTGAGATAAGTGATACTCCAAGAACTTGAAACTTTTTTATGAATAATCGTAGCGATATATTGAAATCTTTGATGCTTTATGGTATCATATATTAAACATAGGTATAGGCAAATGTTTGAGAGGTATTTGCATGAAGATTAGTTATAAAAAACTTTGGATGCTGCTGATTCAAAAGGATATTACAAAAGTACAGTTGCGTAGAGATTTAGGAATAGCTCCTGGCACAATGAGCAAGCTCAATAAGGGCGAAGAAGTTGCTATGTCAGTACTTTTGCGTATTTGTGAATATCTTGATTGCGATATTGGCGATATATGCGAGGTTGTACGCCCCATCAAAGAATAGGAGGAAATATGGGATTTATTCAAACTATCATTGATCAGCATCAAAAGAAAGTTCAAGAACGAAACGATGCTTGTAATGATTTGATTTCTCGTATAGACGATGCTCTATGTGATGCCAAATCAATATTTTCTGCACCGCAAGTGTTCGTTGATCCTAACACCGAAACCGAGTGGAGAAGCAGAAATAGCGGAATATTAGCTGATTCCGAAGCGCATAAAATCTTGCGGCTGAAAAAGGCAGCTAAATATAAAATGCTGTCCGAGAAACAACTTGAATTGGTTGATATTGCTCGTTCCATGTCACATCAGATTCTCCAACACAATGAGCGAGCTGCAAGCATGAAAGTACAAGCAGCGTATGCTCTTATCGGTGATGTCGAGGGGCGAAAACTCGACCAACAGCAGATGACATGTATTGTCAAGGAAGCGCATAACCACTTGGTAATAGCCGGTGCAGGAACAGGAAAAACGACTACTGTTGTTGGCAAAATCAAGTATCTGCTTAAAACGGGTAAATGTCTGCCGCAAGATATTTTAGTGTTATCATTCACAAATGCTTCTGCATCTGAGATGAATGAGCGTATTTCTGCTGAGACTGGACACAGTATTGCCGCATCAACATTTCACAAACTTGGATTAAACATTATCTCGCAAGTTAATGGTGTAATGCCAAGAATTACACAAATTAGCTTGCGAAAGTTTGTTAAGGAACAGCTTTTGCTGAATATGCAATCTGATACATATCTCAATTTACTGAGTTCGTATCTACTGTATAATCGTGTGGTGGCAAAATCGGAATTTGAGTTCAAATCGCAGAAAGAATATGATGAATATCTGAAATTGAATCCGCCGACCACCGTTAATAATGAAACGGTGAAAAGCTACGGCGAAATGGATATTGCCAACTTCTTGATGCAAAACGGCATACGGTACATATATGAGCATCCGTATGAAATTGACACACGCACCAGCGAATACGGTCAATATCATCCCGATTTTTATCTTCCCGATTACAAAATTTATATTGAGTATTTTGGAATCAACCGAAACAGCGAAGTCCCGTCTTATTTCAAAGCTGCAAACGGAATGAGTGCAACAGAAGCCTATCGTGCCTCTATGGAATGGAAACGCACTACCCATCGTGAACATCAAACCACAATGATTGAGTGCTATGCTTATGAGAAATTGGAGGGCAATTTACTTGATTCCTTGAAAGAAAAGCTGGAAGCCGCATCTGTTTTGTTAGTCCCGAAATCCTCTAAAGAACTGTGGACACAGGTTGCCGCCGAGGGCGATTCTTTGCTTGATGGCATCATTGAATTATTTGAAACATTGGTCAACTTGATCAAGAGCAACGGGTACGACATAGCAACTGTCCGCAAACTGAATCACGCAGGAAGCAATACACAGACAAACAATATTTTGCTTTTGCTACTTGAACCGATCTTCAATGCGTACTGCAAATATCTTGCAGATCACAAAGAAATTGATTTTAACGATATGATTAACCTTGCTTCCGAATATGTTCGGCAAGGGAAATATATCAACCCGTACAAGTATGTGATTGTCGATGAATATCAAGATATATCTAAGGCTCGCTTTACGCTCTTAGACTGTCTGCGAAAATCAAGAGATTATGAACTGTTCTGTGTTGGTGATGATTGGCAAAGCATTTATCGCTTTGCAGGAAGCGACATTGGTTTCATCCTAAATTTTTCAAAATATTGGGGTGCAACAGAAGTCAGCAAAATCGAAACCACATACCGTTTCTCTCAGAAGTTGATTGAAATAAGCGGTGGATTCATTATGCAAAACCCCGTCCAAATCAAAAAATCCATTAGAGGCAAATCTGAAGATTTTGGATTTCCGCTTGGTGAAATCTCCGGCTACACCGACAAATTTGCGATTGAGTTCATGTCAAAGAAGCTGAATGATATTCCCAAAGGTAGCAGCGTATTCTTTATCGGCAGATATTCATTTGATGCAAAATTATTGAATGACAGCGGACTGTTTTCTTGTCAGTATAACAACACAAGCGGGTTTGTCGATGTTAAGGCTAAATCCCGTCCCGACTTGAACATGGTGTTCTTGACAGCACATAAGTCAAAGGGATTGCAAGCAGACTATGTGTTTATCATTAACAACAAAAAGTCAAGAATGGGTTTCCCAAGCAAAATTCAAGATGCTCCCATTTTAGATTTGCTGCTTGATAATTGCGACCAATACCCTCATGCAGAGGAACGCCGCCTGTTCTATGTGGCTTTAATCAGAGCAAAGAAAAAAGCGTTTATTGTTACTGTTAATGGACAAGAATCTGAATTTGCAATGGAACTAAAAGCGCGATATGGAGAAGAGTTGAAGAAAGAACAATTTGAATGTCCTCTTTGTGGCGGACGCTTGGTAAAACGCTCCGGTCCATATGGTGAGTTCTTCGGATGCTCCAATTATCGCACAAATGGATGTAACTACAAAAGAAAGATTCGGTAAAACATCTTATTCAGCACCAACGGTGCGAAGCCAATTTCCTTGAAATTGTTAAAGGGTTTCTGGCCGACGGCATCCCGTGGTGCGCGATAGACAGGGAAAACGGATATCTCTACACCTCGCAGTTCCACAATGTCGGCGAGATACTTCAATATGACCTTGAAACAATGACTTTCCTGTGCGCGATACCGCTCGAAGAGAAGCTCGACAGAATACAGGGCGGCTCGGTCTATAATGGCATGCTTTATCTCTCCTATGACGCGGCTAACAGCACTCAGGAGCAGATAATCGCGGTCGATCCGAACACCGGCTCGGTTCGCGTGGAGTTCACAAGATATTGCCCGAACTATGACAACGAGGCGGAGGATGTCTGCGTTTATCCCATGGAGGACGGCTCGCTGTTCCATGTTGTCGATTACGATAAGCTCATCAACGCGAATGTGAGCCACTATAAGCCCGCAGAGGGCTGAATTTCCGAAGCTATTTTTATTCAAATATAAAGGAAGAGGTGGAGTTTATGGCAACATTACTTAAAAACTGCAGGATCTACGATGGAACGGGCAGCGACGCCGTGAACGGCAGCGTTCTGTTCGAGGGAGACAGAATAATTGAAGTGGGCGATGTTGACGAGAGCCGTGCCGACCGCGTTATCGACCTCGAGGGCAGGTCGCTCGCCTCCGGCTTTATCGATCCCCATTCCCACAATGACTGGTTCGCCATAAAGACGGAACCGCTCAAATATTTTGAGCCGTTTATCCGCCAGGGCATAACCACATTCGTGACCGGAAACTGCGGCCTTTCCGCCATCGGCTTTGACGATGATACGCCCTATAAAGACAAGATAGGCGGCGGCCTTTTCTTCTTCAACGGCACTACCGGGAAATACGGCTCGATAAAAGAATTCAACGCCGCTATAGACAGAAATATGCCCTGCAATATCGCGACGCTCGTGGGTCATTGCTCGGCGCGTGCGTCTGTTTCGGGATATGAAAGCAGAAAGCTCTCGGCGCAGGAGGAGGAGAAAATGCTCGGCATCCTCGAAGATAACCTGCGCGACGGCGCGGCGGGTGTCTCGCTCGGCTTGATGTATGAGCCGGGGCTCTATGCCGACACAGAGGAGCTCAAAAAAGTTGTCAAGCTCTGCTGTAAGTATAATAAGCCGCTCACCGTCCATCCGAGGGCGGAGAGCAAAGTCTCAATGTCCTACGATTCGCTTTTCGGACGTTCGCATCTGCTCAGAGCCGAGGATGAGCTCGTTGAAATATCAAAGGGTACGAACCTCAAGCTCCAGCATTCGCACGCGATATTTGTCGGCCGCCAGTCGTTCGGCGACAAGGATGAGTTCGTCGCCATTCAGAATAGTCTGCGCGAAAACGGCGTCGACGCGATGTTCGATATATATAATGAAACTCTGGGCGTGTCCGTCATAACGGTCGTGCTCCCCGTGTGGTATCAGGGAATGAGCAAAGAGGAGCGTAAAAAGCCGCTCAACAAGCTCAAACTCAGCGTGCTCATCAAGGCGACGAGCATACTTCTCGGCTTCGGCTTCAAAGATATTCAGATAGCGTATATCGGTCCGGGATATGAGAAATATGAGGGCAAGACCGTCCACGAGATAGCAAAGGAGAATGGAAAATCGGATCTCGACATGTATCTCCAACTCTGCGAAGAGAGCGACTTCAAGGGCAGGGTCAATATGGGACCGTACAGCACTCCCGAGATAATCCGCGAGTTCGAGCATAACCCCAACTGTCTCTACATGACCGATGCTTGGGTCGAGGATTTCGGCGTTCAGAACCCGGCTATCTATGACTGCTATCCGAAGTTCCTGCGCGATTCTCTCAGAGGTACGGGCGACACTCTGCCCAACACCGTCCGCCGCATGACCGGCGCGACCGCCGACAGATTCATGCTCAAAGACCGCGGATATGTAAAGCCCGGCTATTTCGCCGATTTTACCGTGTTCGATGAGGACGAGACGAAGAACGCAACGCCCGATCAGACGAAGTCTTTCGGCATAAAGAAAGTGTTTATCAACGGTGAGCTCGTGCTCGATAACGATGAACTCAACAAGTCCGCGCTCAAAACCACAGGCCGTGCGCTGACAGTGTGAAATATTATAAGGAACTCTAAACCATGCAAACCGCAACCGACAAAAAGATAGATTTTCTAAACGACCTTGAGGGTACAAATATCGACAGCTCCGTATACCCGGAACTCGAAAGGCTCTCGCGTGATCGAAATCCCGAAATTCGCAACAGGGTCGCGCAGGTGCTGGGCGGTGCGCGCGGCGAATATACCGATATTTTGCTGCGCCTTCTGAATGACCGGGATGAGCTCGTGAGGGTCAATGCCTGCGATTCTCTGAGCGGAACCGACAGCCGCGAGGCGATAAACGGACTTGAAAAGCATATCGCCGACAGCTCGGAACTTGTCCGCGGATATGTGTATTCGTCACTGTACGATACCGCGTCAATGAATCCGGCGGCTTATAAGAGCGAGGTGCACGCTCTGCTTCTGTCTGCTTGTAAAGACGAAAAATCAGATCGGGCGGGAGCTATATTGGCTTGTTCGCTGTATGCATTGGGTGAAGCCGATGCGGCGAATAAAATAAAATCATACATATCCTCCGAGGACTGTTATGTGAGAAACGCCGCCGTTCAACAGCTTCACGCCATTTGCGGCGATGCGGATATTTCGTGCTTCCGCAAAGACCTGCAGGCGCAGTATCACAAGGAGTCGGTCGGGTTTGTAAAAGATGCGCTTGAGAGTCTTTTGGAAGATATCCCGGCATAGCACAGTGAAATTGCATCAAAGAGCGTTCTCCGAAAAGAGGACGCTCTTTCGTCTTTCCGCCTTGCTTCTTAGCCGTGCAATCTGATAGAATAGACTCATTAGCAGTGAATTTTTGGAGGACAACTCTGAAAAAATATTTAACGCCGCCGATTTCGGCATAGTCCCGAATGAGGATATTTCGGAGAAGCTCGCAGAGTTTATCTCGGTTTTGAAAGCTGAGGACGGGGAGAAGACCGCCGTGTTCGACAGCGGCACTTATTATATCGACAGCAAGCGCTGCAAGGAATATATGCTCGTTATCACCAACACCGCCGGGGAGAAGGAGTTTTCGCCCGACGAAACGCCGCTCTCAACGCCGTTCCATTCTATTTCGGCGGCGTGTCGGATCTTGTTTTTGACGGCGGAGATTCGATTTTTGTTATCGACGGCAAGGTGACTAACATAGCCGTTGAAGATTGCCGGAATATAACTCTGCGCAATCTCGAGATACGCCACGCTCACCCGTATATGCATGAGTTTTTGGTCGTTAGAAAAAGTGCATTCAGCGTGGATTTCAAAATCGACAGCGACAGCAGCTTTTCGGTCTATACACTATTATGCTAAATTTGACAAATGTATTTTCTCGGTGTATAATATAAAATGTCAAGACTTCCCAAAAGCTATTTTCGCCGGGATTTTTCGCCCGGATTTTATCCTGTTAAAAGCCGCTTTCGGCGGCGGGAAAGGGGATATTTTTTGTGAAAAAATCTGCTTTGATTTTTCTTGCTTTTTCTATATTGCTGCTTGCGGCATGCCAAAAAACGCCCGAGTCTGTCATGGACGGAAATGTCCTGCGCGCAAAAAGCTCGAACGATTTGCTCGTCGAGTCCCTCGTGAGCGCTCCCGCCGATAACGGCAGGAGCGGAGAGGGTGTGCCGACTCTCTCTGAATCCGAGCATCTCAAGCGCGACATTTCATCCGGAGGCATAACCGTGCATATCGACGCCGATATAAAAGTGCCGAAGATAACCGGAGATATACGGACATATTCCGCGCAGTACCGCTTCTTCGACCTGCTCGAGCTTGAAGACCTGTTCTTCTCCGGCGACGATCCGATGTTCAATCCCGGCTCGGAGAAAACGGCGGAGGACGATCCGTCTGCCGGGCTGCTCCCGGGCGGATTTTATTTCGGCGTGTCCGAAGTTCTGAGCGCGTCAAATCATCCGACTGCTTTGAAACCCGGATGGGCAAAGGGCTGCAATATCTCTCCCGACGATGCGCGCCGCCTGTCGGATAAGCTTCTCGGCCGCCTCGGAATGACCGATTTTGAGCTCGTCTTTTCGCAGGTCGTTGAACCTCTGACCGAGCGAGGCAACCGTGCCAAACGCGGCAGATATGAATATAAATATGTCCAGATCGCAGACGGAATACCGCTTTCGAGCGGCGAGCCGGACAGCACCGGATGCACCGTCGCAATAGACGACAGGGGTGTTGTCGAAGCAAGGCTTACAAGGCTTGAGCTTGGCGAGTCGAAAATCGTAAACAGCAGAATCATGACGCTCGACGGCGTTCTCGCAGTCCTGCAGAAGAAGCTTGCCGCCGCAGGACTTGTCAAAGACTCTATAGTAAAAGAGATAAGCTTTGAATATATGTCGGTCGAAGACCCCGAAACATATAATTCTACCGTGTTCCCGTGCTGGCGTTTCTGTATAGCTACTATCGCAACGCTGGAGCAATACGGCGAATATGAAAATGATATTATAATCAATGCCGTAACCGGTGAATTTTACGCCGTTACGAATAGATACGAATAACCAAAAGGAGGAAAACAAAATGTTGAAACGCACAAAAGGATTCGTATCGCTCGCTGCCGCAATCGCACTCATGCTGGGACTCTGTTCCTGCAGCGGCAAACCCGAAACAGACCCGAGCACAACTGCCGACCCGACCGGAATAGGGGCGCAGGCAGAGACCGGGGAGAACACCACGGCGAAGGATATTGTTCCCGAAAGCGGCGCACCGGAAACCGCCGCAAAGGAAGCAAGCACTGCCAAAGAAGCAAGCGCCGCCGCGCAGACGGAAAAGGCAACAAAGAAAACAGATGCTTCAAATGCAAATGTCAGCGCCGCCGGATTCATCTGGCCCGTGCCCGGCTATACACAGCTTTCCTCTCCGTACAGCACTCAGTATAAGCGCATAAGCATCAAGGCCGATTTCGGCGCAAAGGTTGTCGCCCGCGGCGACAGTATCGGCTTCGTCGGCAGATACGGAACCGGTCCTCACCTGAATATTTCAGCCACGAAGGACGGCGCAAGTATTGATCCCGCAACGATCATAAAGCCCTGAGCGGGGTGATCCTATGCTCAGAAAGGATGTAAAAAGCCAGCTCTTTTCAACCGGGATGTTGATATCCCTGCTGCTCGGACTTGTTCTTCTTGTCGAGCCGCAGTATCAGTATTTTCTGTATTTTGCGCGGTGGGATAACAAGGCAGATTATATCAATTTCTTCTTCTCGTCCCTCGCGCTCGGCGGATATCTTATCTTTACGCCGATAATAACCGTTATGCCCGGCGTGTTCCGTTTCTGCGATGAGTATAACAGCGGATACCTGCGCTTTATGCTCGTGCGCTCGAAGAGCCGCAGAAAATATATGTTCTCAAGACTTTTTTCAAACGCTGTCTGCGGCGGCGCGGCAAACGCTCTGCCGCTTGCGGTGTTTGCGCTCATAATGCTCATTTTCTGCGACCCGTATGTCCCGAACGGACATTCGAAAACTCCGCTTGACGGAAGTATATTGCAGCCGTTTGAAAATGTCGCGGGCGGGCTCGGCTTGGTCGGAGTGATAATCCTGCTCGCGTTCCTCTTCGGCGTCGTGTGGGGAGTTATCGGCACGGCTCTGTCTGCCGCAGTGCCCAACAGATATGTGGCTCTCTGCGGTCCGTTCGTGCTGTTCTTCCTGATGCACCTCGTCGCGAGCGCGCTGCAAAAAGAAAAATTCAGCCCGACCAATACTATCCTGCCCGATATTTTGCCGTCGTTCGGCTTTCTGTTTTTGTATCAGGCGGTGCTTCTGGTGCTCGGCTGCGCGGCGTTCATCTTCTTTGCGCGAAGGAGGCTGCTGCAATGAAACAGTGTCTCTCTGTGATGCGCTGGCAGTTCGGCACATGGCTCGGCAGCGCGCGGACAATTACGGCTTTTCTCGTCTGCGCCGCCGCTTCGCTGCTCGATTCCGTGAATCTTATGCAGTTCGCCCGGGCGAGCGGAGATCCGCTTAACATATTCGAACCGTTTATATATAACAGCTCAACGCTCCATATCGCGACATTGATGTTCCTCGGGCTTATGCTCCTGTTCGCCGACGCGCCTTTTACCGAGCAGAGCGCGATGTATTCGCTCGTGCGCTGTTCGCGGGTGCAGTGGGTAGTCGGAAAGCTAATGTATATCCTGCTCTCCTGCGCCGTGTATTACATATTTTCGCTCGCGGTGACCGTGATATTCTTTTCGCCCAACGCCTTTGCGGGTAATGTGTGGAGCGCACCGTTTTATGAGCTCGTCATGCGCGATGCGGCGGCTTCGTCTTATCATATCACAGTCGATCCGAAGCTTTTCATGCCTGCCGTTACGCCGTATCTCGCGACGTTCTATGCCCTGGCGCTGAATCTCGGCTACGGCTTTTTCTGCGGCTCGCTTTTGTTTTTGATAAATTTAAGCGGCAGCCGCGTGCTGGGCTTCGCCGTGCTCTCGGCTCAGCATATCATTTCATATCTGATTAGGTTTAAGTACCTCCCGTTTTTTATCTCCGTATTTTCGAATCACGGCTTCTCAGAGGATGCCGGTCTGCCGTCGGTCGGCTTTTCGTGCGCGTATTTCTGCCTGCTCGCGGCGATTATCGTTGCGTGTATTCTTCGCGCCGTTCGGCATGTCGATCTCAAAATAACAGTGGGGACTCGAATATGAAGATAACTTTTTTTGCGGGATTGCGGCATCGGCTTTTCAATATGCTGCCGTATCTCGCCGTGTCTCTGCTCATATGGACGGTCTGCGTACTCTCGTCTTTCGGCGGCGAGCGGGAAACATTTTTCTCTGTTTTCACCGAAGCCGTCGGCGGCGTTGAACACAGCGGGCAGTTTGATCTCTTCGGCTTCTTCCGCTATTTCGGAACATTTTTTGCGGGACTCTTTCTCGGTATGGCGGGCTCGGTTTCCGATTCCGAGGCAATGCCGTATTTCGTCCTACCGCGCTCGAAGGGCTTTTTCAAATGGTGGATAAAAACCGTTTCGTCCGCGCTTCTCTGGTGCGTGCTCTATTGCCTTATCGGCATAGTTGTCTGCGCAGCGGCAGCGGAAAAAGTCGGAACGCTTTCCGCATTTGAGCTTATGCGTATGGCGGCATATCCGCTCGCGCTCGGTGCGTCAATGTGCGTGCTGTGCCTTCTGCGTTTTCTTTTCGGGCAGAAGCCTGCGACGGCAATTGTAATCGCGGTTGTCGGCACAACGGGGCTAATATGCGGGAAGCTGAAAAGTTTCAGCTTCGCTATGCTCGGCGCATACGGCATGGCAAAACAGCTGACCGATGCCAAAACGGCTGCGGCGGTGCTCTTGGCAGACGCGGCGGTGATAATCCTTGTCTTTTTCTGCTCCGGCGCAGTGAAGAGAATGGTTTTGAAAGGAGGACATTATTTTGACTGATGTTATAGTTATAGATAAGCTGACAAAAAGCTTCAAAGGAAAAACGGTTCTCGAAGATGTCAATATGCGGCTGCAAGAGGGCGGGATATATGGCATCGTCGGCGACAACGGCAGCGGAAAGACTGTACTTTTGAAGCTTATTTGCGGATTCATGAAGCCCGACAGCGGCACGGTCACCGTCAACGGCAAGGTGATAGGCAAAGACGCTGACTTTCCGGAGAACACGGGAATTATAATTGAAGCGCCCGGCTTCCTGCCCAATTACAGCGGCATGAAAAATCTCGAATATCTCGCCTCGATACGCGGCAAGATCGGCAAAGAGCAGATAGAGTCCGCCATGAAAACAGTCGGGCTTGATCCGTCGTCAAAGCTGCGTGTCGGCAAATATTCGCTCGGCATGAAACAGCGCCTCGGCATAGCGCAGGCGATAATGGAGGATCAGCAATTACTGATTCTCGACGAGCCGATGAACGCGCTCGACAAGGACGCAGTCGAGGAGATGCGAAAGCTCTTCCTGAGCTTTAAAGCGAGCGGAAAAACCATGCTCATAGTCTCGCACAACGAGGGTGATATCTCGACCCTCTGCGACGAGGTTTATGAATTTGACGGCGCGCGGATAAAGCGGCGCGAAAATATCTGAAAATATACTCACGGAGCTGAAAAATAATGAAATCAAACAGAAAAATTATCATGTCCGCCTTCACCCTGCTTCTTGCTGCAATCTCGCTTGCCGGGTGCGCTAAAGTGGCGCGCGAGCCGGAAACGACGACTGCACCCGAAACTACGACCGAGGAGCAAACGACGGAGCCGACCACCGAACCGACAACGCAGGCGGAGACAACAAAGACGACCTCCGCACGCGGCGCGGAAACGACCCGCCGGGCTTCCGGTTCTTCAAATACTGCGTCAAAGACTACGGAATTTCAGGTCGATTTTGACGCGATAAGGATGCTCGGGGTTCCGAAATTTCGCGCATATGCCGACCTGGGTGATGGCTTTTCATCAACGGGCAAGACCGCGACCGTGAACGGAGTCAAGTGCAAGACCTATAAAATAACTTTTGAAGACAGCGACGACGTCCTGCTCGCATACGATGAGCAGAACAAGGTGCTGTATGAGTACGACAACGAAATAAAAGAATGGATAGAATTATAAAAAACAGGCGTTTTACGGTTTTGCCGCAGAACGCCTGTTTTTTTTGTGTTTATATGTGCAGTGCTTTGAGTATCGCGTCGGTGCCCTCGAAGTGCGGGATTATCATATCGGCGCCCGCCGACATGAGCCTTGCCCGTTTCTTTTCGTCTATTCCGTCGTCGGTCTTTTCGTTTGTCGCCACGCCGACTGCGTATCCGCCGAGTTTTGCCGTGAGCTCTATCTCAACAAATCCGTCGCCGAATGTGACAAGCTCTTCCGGGTCGAGCTTCTGCTCTTCGATCATGTTCTTTATAACCGCCTCTTTCGAGCAGTCGAGCAGAGCGTCCTTCGCACCGTGAATGCCGCCGTCGAAAAGATTTTTGACTCCGATTAAGGACGCCTCATATATGACATCTTTTTCGTCCGTTCCGCTCGCGAGGAAGCATCTTATCCCGGCGTTCCTCAGCGCTTTTATGAACTCAACTGACCCTCTGACCGCGAGATCGGCGGGGGAGAGACAGCCGCTTTCGAGCCCATTTTTTCTGTCGGCTATCCGCGTTTCGAGTCTGCGCAGATATTCTTTTTTGTATTCGCCCGGGTCAACGTGCTCTCCGCCGCGGCGAACAACTGCCTCGTTGAGCGCGATGCACTGGAATATTGTCTGCTTGCCGGTCAGTCGGTCGACGAATTCCGTGACCTCTTCGCATATTCCGTCTTTATTTTCATTTGTGCCGAGAGCTTCGATGACCTCGCAGAAATACGGAATCATCACTTTCTGCCAGCCCTCGCGTATAAGACTTATCGTGCCGTCAAAATCGAACAGCGCGCATTTGAAGCCCCTGCCGCTGTATTCTTTTATCGTTTCGATTGAAAAACTCATTTCTGTGCCTCTTAGTTTTATTTTTTACTGTGCGAGCGCTTCTATTTCCTCGGGCGATGCCGTGCCCGTGATGCCGATTTTCCTGACCGTCACGCCGGACGCGAGCCCCGCAAACTGAGCCGCTGCTTTGAGCTCGGTCTTTGCGGCGATTGCCGCGGAAAATGCGGAGAGCGAGGTGTCGCCCGCGCCGCAGATATCAACTTCGCCGTCGAACAGCACCGCGTCGGCTTTCTCCGTCCTGTCGTCGTCGGTGACTATCGAACCGCGCTTTCCGAGCGTGCAGAACACGGTCGAGCGGTTCTTTTTCGCGAGCAGCTTCGCCGCATCAATAAATTCGTCATATCCCGCGTCTATGTAGCCCTCATTGTTATACACCGCGCGCCAGCACTCGACCTCGTTGGGCTTCAATATGCAGTCGGTGTATTCACCGATGTTGTATCGGCTGTCCGCAATGACGGTGAGCCCCGATTTTGCAAGTGCAATTATCTCATCGCGCACGCGCTTTGTGATTATGCCGAATCTGAACTGATCCGCAACGCAGAGCACATTGATATTTCCGGAGATTTTTCTGAGATTTTCAATTACCTTGTCCTCGGTCTCTTTTGATATCGGCTCGTAGTTGTCGAAGTCGAGGCGCGGATCTTCATATTCAAGCTCCGATATGCCCTTTCGCATCGGCTTGCAGTAGGCGTTGGTGAAGCGACCTGGCACTTTGATGACAAAATCCCTGTTCATGTCGCTCTTTTGGAATATGTCCTCCATGAGCATGCCGCGCCAGTCGCCGCCGATAAGGGATATCGGAATAAGCTCTTTTGGGGAGAGCGCCGCGAGATTCGACGCAACATTTCCGCCCGCGCCGAGATAGACCCTCTCACCGACTATCGGTAGGGGATAGTGCGGAGTCTCGCGCGAGAGCTCAGATTTCGTCATATCCGCGTGCCAGTAGATATCAACGCAGAAGTCGCCGATTATGCCTATGCGCGCATTTTTTATGCCGGCGCATATTTTTTTGACCTGTTCTTTTGAAAGCATATCTTACCTCAAATCAAAGCTGCTCTTTGAGCTTGTCGTAGAGCGTGGGTATGGTTATCTGGTGGTCGCCCTCAAAGTGCCAGCCCCAACCGCCGCGGCAGGTCGGGCGGTTGACGATATTCTTGCGGGGGCGGTAATAGTAGTTCGGATCTTCGTAGCCTATCTTGCAGCGGAAGTTGCCCAGGCGCACGAGGTCGAAGTTCGCCGTGGTTATGTTGAACGTGGGATAGCCGAGGTTGCGCGCTATTGAAAGAGTCTTGAGGAACACCTCGGGACCGATAACGGCAGAGCCGAAGTTCAGAAAAACGCCGCCGTCAAGCTGCGACACGCTGTAAGCCATCTTCTTGAAATCAATGCCCGAGCATTTGCCGATAGCCTCCATGTCGCAGGTGGGGTGCTGGTGGATGATATCCGTGCCGAGTGCTATGTGATAGGTCGCGGGAATGTCCAGCTTATATGCGTTCCAGAGTATGCAGTCCTCGCGGTTCGGGAACTTCTCGGGGTGCATGTCTATATATTCGCCGAGCGTCTCGCCGTAGCCGATGTTGAGCTTCGCGCCGCGTTGAATAGCCTCGTTCATCCATGCTCCCGTCTGTTCCCACATTCCGAATGAGCCGTCCTCAATCGCGGTCGGCACATCTTCGGATGTGCCGCCGAGATACGCGAGCTCAAAGTCGTGTATGCTTGTTGCGCCGTTTGCGGCGATGTGCGTGATAACGCCCATTTTCATCAGCTCTATGACATAGCGTGAAAGGCGGTTTTTGACAACGTGCGCGCCCATACTCCATATGACGGGATGACCGTTCTTGCGCGCCTTGACTATCCTCTCGACAAGCTCATCAAAGCCTTCGTATTTGTATTCCTCGTGCGGGGTGACGCCGGGAGTCATCATGTTGTCTATGGTGACGAGATTGTGGCGATCCTCGGCTGAATATGTCTTTATTCCGGAAAAATCAAGCTGCATCTGTCTGCGAAGCATAATACCCTCTCCTTAAATCATCGTTCTTATCGGATTTTAACATATTGCTGCGGAATTTACCACAGTTTTACTAAAATTTGTTGCAAATTCCCACAAAAAGCGATACGCCCGCAGAATAACTGCGGGCGTGCCTGCTTTAGGATTATTTTTCGCTTGAATCCTTTTCGCTTTTCTCTTTTTCTTCTCTCGCGGCTCTCTTTTTCTTGATGAACGCGGGAGTTATCTTGTCGAGTGTTTCATCGAGCTTTTGCCATTCGGCTTCGGCCTTTACCGAGTCCTCCTCAAGGCGTTTGTCCATGTCGTAGTACATGATACTGCATCCGCAGTGGGGACAGTTGGGCTTTAAGTCGAATATTCCGAGCTTACCGCCGCATTTCGGGCATTTGCGTTCCATTTATATCTCTCCTTCCGACTTGGATATCGTCTTCGAGTTAAGCTCGCGGCGGGCGATCATCTCTTCCTGAATGTCCTTGAGCTTCTTGCCCTCGAGGTCATAGAATCTGTAGGGTATGAGCGAGATGAGCGACGTCACGGGCGGGAGTATGGTGACCAGAGCCCAGAGCCAGAAACGGGTGTTTATCTGCGGGTTTTCAACAAGCTGAAGCGAGTTGTCCGCGAGCTGAACGGTGACAAGGCCGATGACCGGGATTATGGCCGTTGCGATAGCCGTGCAGAGCGAGCCCGTGAGCTTGCTGATGAAGGTCAGCAGCGAGAACGCCATGCCCTCGTTTCTTTCGCCCGTCTTCCACTCCATGTAGTCGACAGTGTCGCCTATCATCTTTGTGGGGACGACCATGTTTATGCTCGTCAGCGAGCTGAAGATGAAGCCCTGAATCATAAGCAGCGGGACAATGACCGCCGGGTTGCGATAGAATTTCATGCCGATGAGGAAGGTGATCGTACCGACGAGTGCCTTGAGAATAGTTGTGCGAACGACTATCTGCTTCGACGTCCATCTTCTCTCGAGAGCGGGCAGCAGCAGATAAGTCAAAAATCCGGAAATAACTCCGGGGATTCCGATTATCGTGCCCCAGCTCGCCGCGCCGAGGGAGAATATGTAGAAATACTGCGCGAATGTGTCGGTAACTCCGCCGACGGTTGCGAGAATGTTGGAGCAGACGATGAGGAGCAGGGGCTTGTTCTTGAAAAGGAATCTGAAGCAGTCGAGAACCTTCGGCTCGTCGGAATTCTGAACCACGCGCTCGCGGCAGAAGATGCCGGAGAGCGAGAAGAGTCCCATGCCGACAGTGCCAGCGACAATACCCATGACAAGGAAGAGCTGGCGCATATTGATTCCGATAACGCCCTTGTTGCTCAGGTCGATGAGCAGGGATATAACGGGCGTCGAAAGTCCGCCGATTATGCCGGAGAGGAAGCGCGCCGAGGTTATGGCGTTCGATCTGTCAACGGGGTTCGGGGATATCGCGGCGGACAGACCCCAGAACGGGATGTCGCCTATTGTGTAGAAGAACTCCCAGATGAAATATGTGACGCACATATAGACTATCTTGAGCGTCGTTGACTGAACTCCCGCGAGGAATTCCGCGCCGCCGAAGAACACGACAGTCGCTATTCCGAGCGGAATGGGCACGAACAGCAGATACGGGCGAAGCTTTCCCAAGTTTGTGCGGGTCTTGTCAACAAGGGTTCCCATCAGCGGGTCGTTGAGTGCATCCCAGATGCCCATGACGGTTATCATCGTTGCGACCGCTGTGCTCGGTATGCCGAACACGGTCACAAGGAAGAACGTCAGCTGCATACGGACCATGTTGTATCCGATGACTTGACCGCCGTTTGCTACGCCGTAGATAACCGTTTCTTTTACTCCGACGTATCGTTTTTCTTTCAGCCTTTCGTTGTTAGCCAATTTGTTTTCCTCCTCCGGGCGCGGAAAGCGCAGATGTATTTTCAGTGTTTTCGCATTCGTTTATGAATTTTTCCGCCGCCGCCTCATAAGCGCACGGGTCGGTATAGTAGCTCTGCGCGTGAACCGCATTTTCGACCGTCAGCATTTCTTTTTGGGTCGGGCACGCGTCAAACAGCTCTTTTTGCATCTTTACGGGCACGAGCGCATCTTTTGCGCCGTGAATAAAAAGTATCGGCACTTTCGCGCCGCGAACGGCTTTTATCGGTGATGCGTCGCGCAGGCTGTATTTGCAGATTATGCGGCAATACAGGTCGAATATATATAGCAGGGGGAACGCCGGGAGCCCGAACGGATTTTTGAGCTGATAGGCGAATTCATCCCATGCGCTCGTGTAGGAGCAGTCCGCGATGATTCCCTTGACCGCCGGGTCGGTTATTTTGTCGCTCATCATTAGAACCGTCGCGCCGCCCATCGACACGCCGAGCAGGAATATGTCGAGCTCCGGGAATCGTTTGCGGGCGCAGTCTATCCAAAGAAAAGTGTCCTTTGATTCGTGCGTGCCGTAGCCTAAGAATTTTCCCTCGCTCTCGCCGCAGCCGCGGTGCTCTGGCATCAGAATTGTATAACCCATGCGGTGAAAGTACGGCGCGGAGAAGCAGAATTCGCATATCCCTGAGCTGTGCGCCCCGTGGCAGGCGATTATCATGCGCCCGTTGCTCTTCTCGGGCAGGAGCAGGCGCGCATATATTTTTTCTCCGTTCGATGCCGTAAGCGTGAGCTTTTCGAACGGCATTTTCCCGAACTCTTCTTCGGCTTTTCTGTGATCTTTTGCAAAGTCATCCTCAACCTCGCCTTTTGCGGCGGGCAGCTTTATCGGCTTATACCATATTACCTGATTGAACAGGAAGCCGCATATCGCGAACAGCAGGACAACGGCTATCGCGAGCACAACAAGCAAAATTATTATCACGGTGTTCATAATTCGGCACCTTTCAGATATTCTGTCGTATCAGACAAGCTCCATTATACGGGAACAAAACTCAAAAAGCAATACAAATTCAACATAAAGATAAAATTTATATACATAATTATATGAAACTTTTACAAAAATCATGGACGACAGACGAAATAACACGCTTTCCAGAGGAACGAGATATCAAGCGGCAGATAAAATTAATTGCATTATCGAATCGTTATATGACATGAGTGTTGGTTTTATATCAATTAATATCCAAACTGATGATTGTTAATCAGACTCGGTGTCTGTATAATTAAGTTATACAAGAAACTTGTGGGGTGAATAAAGCATGAAGAAATATGCTTATAATCCGATCTTGCCGCTCGACAAATATATTCCCGACGGCGAGCCGCACGTTTTTGACGGCAGGGTATATCTGTTCGGAAGCCACGACAGAGAAGGCGGCAATACTTTTTGTGAGCTTGACTATGAATTCTTTTCCGCGCCGATAGACGATCTGAGTAACTGGAGCAGCAATGGCATAAATTATTGCTCCAAACAGGATGCACTTTACACAAACGAAAGACCGTATATGTATGCACCCGATGTTGTCCGCGGCAACGACGGAAAATATTATCTCTACTACTGCCTTGCCGGAGAAAAGGGAAGCGGCGGATATAACGGTCCCGTCAGCGTCGCGGTCTGCGATAAGCCGGACGGAAAATATGAATATCTCGGATATGTTAAAAACCGTGACGGCTCGCCGTTTGACAAATTCGTCTGCTTCGACCCTGCGGTTATAAATGACGGCGGAGTGATACGTCTCTATTACGGAACCTCTATGCCCAAGGGTATGTGCCTGCCGCGCTTTGTGAGAAAGGCCGCATCGCCGATTTTTGAGAAAATTTACGGCAAAAGCAAGGCCGAGATAACCTCGGAGCCGGGGATATGGGGCGCGAATACGGTGACTCTCTGCGACGATATGCAGACAGTCAAGACGGCGGCGGTGAGGATAATCCCGGAAAAGACAAAGGGGACTTCCTTTGAAAGTCACGCCTTTTTTGAGGGCTCGTCCATTCGTAAAATAAACGGAAAATATTATTTTATATATTCCTCTCAGAAAAATCACGAGCTTTGCTATGCGGTGAGCAAAGAGCCTGACAGGAACTTTGAATACGGCGGAACTATTGTCTCAACAGGTGATGTCGGATTTGACGGTCGCAAAGAAAAAGACCGTCTCAATGTGACAGGCACAACACATGGCAGCATCGAATTCATAAACGGCAGATGGTATGTTTTTTATCACAGATTGACTCATGCGAGCGATTACAGCAGACAGGCTTGTGCCGAGCCGATAAAAATTAATGAGGATTCAAGCATCTGCCAGGTTGAAATCAGCAGCAGCGGACTTGAAGCAAAGCCTTTGTCGGCGAGCGGGATATATCCGGCAGTTATTGCTTGCAATATAACAAACGGCAGAATGCCGCATATATCCAACAGGCGATATAACGGAAATATTCCGAAAATCACCGATTGTCGCGGCGAAAGATATATTGCGGATATTGACCGCAGAACCGCTGTCTGTTACAAATGGTTTGACTTCGTAAGTGATACCGGCGAGATTATCCTTGATATTGATTCGCACGCTGACGGAAAAATCGTTGTTTTCGCCAACCGTATTCCAATAGCGTCTGCGGCGATAACCCCATGCGGCAGAAGCAAAATAATTATGCAATATAAGGTTCATGACGCGAACAGTCAAACGCTGTCAATTAACTTTTCGGGTAAAGGCACATTCGATTTATATACAATTGAATTTAAGGAGTGACGATATGGTTTAAAGGAACTGATATGAGCGACAATGGCGCTTATATGAAGAAAGTGCTTTTGCAGGTTGAAGATCTGAATGCGGTAATAGAAAAAATCAAGTCTGAGGATTTTGTCGATAAAGATAATATTTATTTGCTTGGAAGCAGCATGGGAGGGGTTACCGTTGCAACCTGTGCGGTTACTCATACAGACGATATAAAGGGTATAATGTTGCAGTATCCGGCTATATTCTTTAACGAACGGGCTTATGAGATCGGTGCTGAATATGATGTAAACGGATATAAAAATCCCGTCTTGCTTCTTCAGGGTGATAGCGACAAGGTGGTACCGGATAAATACTCAATAGAGCTTTGTGACTATTATAACAGCATTGATAAGAATCATTGCCGGATGATAATATATAACGGTCAGCCCCATGTGTTTACCGGAAAATACAAAGTAATCGCAGCAAAAGATATTTACGAATTCATTAATTCCTGATGTTGTTAATATGACAAAACCGCCTTGCTTTCGCTTGGCGGTTATATTTATCAAAAAAGAAGGGGTCTCGCAAGTGCTGAACATGTATCAACCCGCAGCTTACGTCCCTGACGCCCCATGCGTTCGCCCCTTCCGCAAAAGGGGTCTCGCAAGTGCTGAACATGTTTCACCCGCAGCTTACGCCCAAGACGCCTCATGCGCTCGCCCCTTCTGCAAAGAAAGGGTCTCACAAGTACTGAACATGTCCGAAGACCCGCAGTCTACGTCCAAGACGCCTCATGCGTTCGCCCCTTCCGTTCAGAATATAGCATAGCCGCGAACGCGAAGTCAAGCGTTTGGTAAAATATTATGAGCAAAGGACAATATATCGGACAGTGGATAAGCCCAAGACAAAATTCTATTGATGAATTTCCGACGGCGGTGTAAGATGTAAATGACAGTGGGGAGGGCGACCACCGCTGCCCGAAGATGTCAACGGGGGCGCGATATATTTCAATCCACGCCCTCCGTGGGGAGGGCGACTTTGTGATAACTGCTGAAAGCCTTAGGCTCCATTGTCTCACTTCCCGTATTTTGTTGGCTTCAACATACATTTTTTAGAGAAAATTGTCAACTTAACTGCAAAAACGATGCGATTTTTGTCGAAAGTGATGCAAAAACAAAAAGCTTAGTTCTTCTTTATAACAAAGCTCCCGACGCTGTCGTCACCGAGCGAGGCGATGACATTCATAAATGTGTTCTTCGACATAACGGCAAAATACCCGCTTGCTTCAAATTTTTCCGGGAAATGCTTTTCGATTTTTTCGAGCGTTGATTTCAGCGCGAAAACAGCCGCCACGCCGTGCTTGCAGATGCCGCACGCCCAGCAGTCGCAGGTGATGTTTGCGATCATGCCGTTCTTGTAGTCAAATTCAACTTCGTGCAGCTCGTTTGTGCCGACTATCGCGTGTCCCTTGCCGTCTTCAACGCTGAGATACAGAACCTCGCCGCAGTTGAAGTCGGATTTGCCTACCATTATCGTGTGCTCGTATGCTCCCATGCCCTCGAGGTCGTCGAGATTATAGAACTTGTTCTCTTTCGCGCTCGCGTATTCCTCGTCGGGCTTGACGGGAGCTTTGAAGTAGGGGAGTATCTTTCCGAACGGCACGGTGTTTTTGTCAAAAGAGAACAGCTCGTCGCCGACATAGCAGAACTCGCCGGAGATATCTGTGTCGATTTTTGCGATTACTCTTTTGTAGTCGGACAGCTTTATCTTGAATGTGTACGACACATCGATGACCTTGCCGCGCTTGTCCTCGAGCTTGCCGTCAACATAGACTAGGTCGCCGACATGCAGGTCAAAAAGATTGTTGTAATATGTGCAGTCGAAGCCGCGCTGCGGGAAATAGACCCTCACGAGCGATTCCCTCGCGGGAGCCTCTTCGGGAGCTTTTGTCTCGGCCTCGGGAGCTTTCTTCTCTGTCTCTTTCTCAGCGGTAAAACCTATCTTGAATTTCATATGTATCTCTCCGTTCCTTATTTTCTGATTCTATTCTATCACGGCAGGTGTGTCAAAAAACGGACAGTAAATTTCAAAAGCCTTGTAATTGGCGGCATTTGCGCCGACTTTGTCTCTTTACGACGACAAACGGGATGCAAATCTGGGGGCTTATCACTTTAGCTGTAGCAAGGTAAAAGCAAGCGACCCAACCGGTCTTTATAATCAAGCTTTCAATAGCCGCGCCGCAGTATCCGAAATCTATCTGGGAAAGGCGGGCAACATCACCGAAGCGCCGCCGACTGGGAGTCGCGAGTTATGTATTTCGAGGCCTCGTTGAGTGGCTTGTAGGGGTCGGCGACCTCGACGACCCTTTGATGCGTAAGCGTCACGGTGTTTTTTGGAGATGATGCAAGTAAAGCAATCCTTTAGTCACTTGCCACTATTATAGATTTTCAAAGCAGGCGAACGAAGTTCCGCCTATGATCCGTAAAATAAGTTTTTGCAAAGATCCCGTGCCGCTGTCGCGGCAGCGGTGCGTCGAGTCGCCGCACCTTACAAGGTGCTTATCAATAAAATTGTGCAAACTCCGTGGGCGGATGATATCTGTTCTTACATCATTGTGATAATTCGCAATATTGATACGACTGTCTATATCCTATACCCACACCCGCGCCCTCCAACTTATCAACACATCCCTATCTCATGTCGAAATGAAAAAATCCTACCCACGAAAGCCGTTGATAGGATTTGCTGTTTTATTTGTTCTGTTTATTTATACTGTGCGAGCACATCCGACGCGAGGGCTGTGAGCTCGTCTTTTACACTCTCGGGGGAGAGGACTGTCACATCTGCGCCGAAGTTCATTATCCATGTCAGGAACACGGGGCTCACAAACACTTTTACGCGCATGTCAAAATGTGTGTCGGTGATATTTGAAAACGCAGTGTCGAAGCCGAATTTGTCTATCATGACATTTGCGAGCTTGTTTTCGCAGCGGAGCGTGACCGTCTCTTCGCGGCCGCCGTACATTCCGAAGGTCTGCTTTGAATAGAGCGCCATATCGAAATCGGCGAAGAACTCCGCGCCGTCGCGCTTTTCTTCGGTCGGCTGAATTTTTGTCATCTTGTCGACCCGGTAGTGCTTTATCTTGTTCTCGTCCGAGTCGTAGCCTATCATATAATAATTTTCATCATCCCAGGTCAGCGCCCACGGGCTGATACGATATATTTTGCCGTCGTGGCGCAGCTTCTTCTGCTTGTGCTCGTCCCAGGTGAAATATTGAAACGCTATCTTCGCGTCGCGGTTTATCGCGTCGTGTATGTAGTCGACGGCGTAGTAGATGCTCTCGTTCATTGCCTTGATGCGGTTCGAGACAAAGACCTGCCTCTGCAGTTCCTGCGCCTCATATCGGCTCGCAAAGCCTTCGATTTTCTTTATCAGCTCGTTGCTCTTCTTGTGCGTGATGAAGCGCGAGGACTGAACTGCGTCGACAAGAAGCTTCAGCTCCGGCAGCTCGAATTCGCGGCTGATGACATGATAAGTCACGCTCTTGCCCTTCCTCTTTTCGATGTCGAGGCCAAACAGGCAGAGAACATCGATGTCATCATAGAGCGTCTTGCGCTCCGCGTCGATGCTGTATTCGCCCAGCGCATCCGATATCTCGGCGAGCGTCATCCCGTGCTCGTCGTCCGTGTTTTCGAGCAGGATCTTCATCAGATAGAGCAGCTTTATTTTCTGGTTTGATTTTTTAGCCATTTTTGTATCCTCCGATTTGATTTACGGATATATTATAAAATATTTCGTGTACCAAAAAACGGACTCTGCAAAGTTATTATACGGCATATTACCAAATTTTGCAATGAGCAAAATGCTATTTTTTGTCAAAATAAAGTTCGCTATTGAAAAAGCGCTTGATAAAAAACGGAACATGATAAAATGAAATAAAAATTACAGCAAAAGGAGAAAATTATGGATCTTGTTATCGGCATTATTTTTGATGTTATCGCAACTGCGGCTTCGGTGTACCTGTTTATCTTTGGATATAACAGCGAGTATGAGGCGGCGACCATTATCGCTCCGGTGCTCATTTATATCATCTGGAGCAGACGCGCTCAGATGATAAAGACACGCAAATGGCGTGAGTCGATTGAAAAGCAGATGAAAAACAAAGACGAAAAAGAGTCATAACCAAATAAAAAGCGGCGGCAAACCACTCAAGGCTTGCCGCCGCTTTTTATTAACTTACTTTGCGAATGCGTCGTTGTGGGTCAGCGCGAACCAGATTTTGCAGAACAGCTCGCTCTTTCCGCAGACATAGAGAATCGAGTCGGCGAAAAGCTTGACTACATTGCCCCAGTCGAAGAAGAACTTGTTCTCCGCCTCCGGTGCGCCGTCGTAGTCGAGGGTGAACGCCTGGGTGTAGAGGATACCGCCCTCACCGAAAACCTCAGCGCGGACATAGCTGCCTATCTCGTCCGAGTAGTCGTCGAGGTCTATCTCGGAGCCGACATGAATGACCTTGCCGTCCGCTATCCAGTGAATTGTCAGATAGTTTTCTGCGGTTATCGCTATCGTGTCCTCCTTGTCGTCAACGGCGATGTTTGTTATCACCGGCTGAACAAGGTCGGGCGATGCGTACCACTGGCCGTTCTCGTCCGCGACATTATAGCCTACTTCCTTGCTGAACTGTTCGAGCTCGGGGGTGTTCTTTATATATCTGCTTCCCGCGAAGAACGCGCCCTGCTTCATGCATTCCTTGAGGTTGTCGACCGTGTTCGAGGGCATGAGCATTATCGTCCAGCCGTTGTCCATGGCGGAGAGGCGATGCGCGTCGGAGCTTGCAAAAGCAAAGACGTTGCGCCCGGAGGGTACGACCTTCTGGAGCAGGATATCCCAGAGCTTGCGGTCGTGGCGGGTGCGGTAGTCGCCCTTGGAGTTGACATCGATGCCGAGGCAGGAGGGATACATCTTGAGCAGACGGGCGAACTTGTTTATATCGTAGTCGTAGTCTTCGTTATAAGCCTTGTCGAAATCCTTTTCGTTGCGCGCGCCCGTGTATTCACCGGGGTGGTTGATGATCGAAAGACCGCCGAGCGCTTCAACGTTCTTTATCGGCGTCTCGTAGTCGCTCGTGCCGCCCAGAACGCCGTTGCCGTAGTCAACGAACCAGGAGTTGACATGCGAGTTGTTGAACGAAGTCGGGTTGTTCTCGATGCCGTAGGGGACGCGGAGCATTCCGCGTCCGCCTCTGTCGCTGCCGGAGGTTATCTGATTGTAGCGCTCCTGAGTCAGTCCCGTCGGCTTCTCGAAGCCGTTCTCGCGTCTGAATCCGAGCGCGAGCTGGAGCGCGGGAACATAGTTCGGCTCTGTCCAGCCTCTGTCAACGGTGCCGTGATCGGTTATCGCGAGAATGTCGTAGCCCATTGAATAATAGGTCTCGATGACATATCTGAAATCGTTGTCGCCGTCTGAAACTATGCTGTGGTTGTGCAGGCTCGCCTTGTATTGACCGTAGTTTTTCCAGTCAACCGTGGCGTAGGGGTTTGTTATCGCGTAGTCAACGTCCTTCGTGTCCGCGTCCTGCGCGAAGACTGCGGGAAGCATCCCGAAGAGCATCACTGCGGCGAGGAAGAACGAGAGAATACGCTTGAAATTGGTTTTCTTCATCTCATGACTCCTTTCATTTTGCGTATGCGAGAAAATGTTGAAATCATTATACAATATTGTGCCACAAAAGTCAAAAATTTTATGCGCATTTGCCTAATTTTTGGTCTTGGATATGGAAAAAGCGTGTTATATATGTTAAAATCATATAAGTATCTCGACGGAGGACGATATGGATATAAGAAATGAGCTCGAACAGCTCAGAGATGAAAAGTACAGGGAGTTCGGCTTGTCGCTCCTGCCGAATGTCGATAAGAGTAAGATGATCGGCGTTCGCCTGCCGCAGCTGAGAGCGGTCGCGGCGCGGATAAAAAAAGAAAGCCCCAAGGGCGTTATGCCCGATCTCCCGCAGGGCGATATGTTTGAAGAAAAGCTTGTGCGCGGATTCGTTATTGCAAGTGCCGATCTGCCGTTTGAAGAGCATCTGAAAGCGGTGGCGGATTTTGTGCCGGAGATAGATAATTGGTCTGTCTGCGACAGCTTCGTGAACAGCCTCAAGTTTTTCAAAAAAGACAGGGAGCGTGTCTGGGAGTTTTTGCAGCCGTATTTCGATTCCGATAAGCCCTATGACATCCGCTTTGCGGTCGTCGCGGCGCTCAATTATTTCTCGGACGATGAGTACGCCGCCCGCGCTTTCGGGAAGTTTGATAAGATAACCAACGACGACTACTATGTGAAAATGGCGGTCGCGTGGGCGGTCTCCGTGTTCTTCATCCATGCGCCGGAAAAGACATGGCAGTATCTCGAAGATAACTGCCTCGACGATTTCACTTTTAACAAGTCGCTTCAGAAGATAACCGAATCTTATCGCGTCACGCCGCAGGACAAGGCGGAAATACGCGCGATGAAACGAAAATAATATAACAGGAGCAGGAGATATATTATGAGCAACAAGGTAAGCAGAGCATTTTCAAAGGTTATAAATCTGGTGGTTGCGGCCACGGCACAGGGCGCGAGCAAGGGCGAACTGGGCTCTCCCGATACGACCGAGGAGATGAAGTCGATAGCGCGGACAGCCGCCGAGGAGGGCATTGTCATGCTCAAAAACAACGGCGTATTGCCCATAGCGAAGGATGAGAACGTCTGTGTTTTCAGCAGACTTCAAAAGGATTGGTTCTTCGTCGGCTACGGCTCGGGCGGCGATGTCAACGAGCCCTACAAGGTTAATCTTCTGGACGGCATGAAAAACGCAGGGATAAAAATCGACGAGCAGACAGAAAAAATATATTCCGATTGGATAAAGAAAAACCCCGCCGATGACGGCGTTTGGGGCTTGTGGCCGCGCTGCCGCGATGAGATGAAGATAGACGAAAAGACCGTTGCCGCGGCTTCAAAGCGCAGCAGCTGCGCCGTTGTCGCAATAGGCCGCTCCGCGGGCGAGGACAGGGAGAATACTCTTAAAAAGGGCAGCTATTATCTGACCGACGACGAAACCGCGCTGCTCGACAAAGTGACGGCGAATTTCAAAAATACCGTTGTGCTGATAAACAGCGGCAATATTATAGATATGTCTTGGATGAATAAATACGGCGAAAAATTAAGCGCCGTGCTCTATGTCTGGCAGGGCGGCATGGAGAGCGGAAACGCCATTGGCGAGGTTCTCTCCGGCAAAGTTTCGCCGAGCGGCAAGCTGCCCGATACCATTGCCGATTGCTACGAGAGCTATCCGGCGGCGAAGAACTTTGGCAAAAAGACATACAACAACTACGCCGAGGATATCTTCGTCGGCTACAGATATTTTGAAACCTTCGCGCCCGAAAAGGTCATGTTCCCGTTCGGCTTCGGTCTTAGCTACACTTCGTTCGAGCTGTTCGACAAGACCGTCATGGAGGCTGACGACAGAATAATAGTCTCCGTAAAAGTCAGGAATGTAGGCTCTGCCGCGGGCAAAGAGGTTATTGAGGTCTACTACGGCGCGCCGCAGGGCGAGCTCGGCAAGGCGGCAAAGAGCCTTGCCGCATATGAAAAAACACGCACTCTTCTGCCGGGTGAGGAGCAGAGAGTGGTCGTGTCGTTCCCGTGCGCCAATATGGCGTCGTTCGATGATTCCGGCAAATCCGGCGCGGCGTTCTGCTATGTGCTCGAAGCTGGGGACTATCCCATCTATGCCGGCACCGATGTGCGCTCCTGCGAGCAGATAGGCGTTCACACAGAGCCGGAGCTTCGCGTCACCGAGCGTCTTGCGAGCCGCGCGGACTGCGCCCCGAAAGAGGCGTTCGACCGCCTTGTCGCCGCGACCGACGAACAGGGAAAAATAGAAAAAGCATATGAATCTGTTCCGCTGAGCACCGTTTCGCGCCGTGAGGAGATAGAGAAGAATCTGCCCGAAGCCCCCGATTTCACGGGCGACAAGGGCATAAAACTCGAAGATGTCGCCAATAACAGAGCGACTCTTGCGGGCTTCACGGCTCAGCTCGAGGATGTTGAGCTTGAGGCTCTCTGCCGCGGCGATTATGTCATGAACAGCAAGCTCGGCACTCCCGGCAACGCCGCAGTTTACGGCGGAATACTTAAATCTCTGCGCAAAAAAGGCGTGCCGCCCGTCAGCGCAACGGACGGCCCCTCCGGCATCAGACTCCATTGCTATGCCTCGCTCCTGCCTATCGGCACGCTGCTCGCGAGCACATGGAATCAGCAGCTCGTCCGCGAGTTGTATGCTGCCGAGGGTGCCGAGATGGCGCGCAAGGGCTCCGATGTCCTGCTCGCCCCCGGTATGAATATCCACAGAGATCCGCTCTGCGGCAGAAACTTTGAATATTTCTCCGAAGATCCGCTGCTCGCCGGCACCATGGGTGCGGCGGTCGTGCGCGGCATCCAGTCGCAGGGGGTCTCCGCCTGCCCGAAGCACTTCGCCTGCAACAATCAGGAGACCATGCGTATCTATAACGATTCGCGCGTGTCCGAGCGCGCTCTGCGCGAGATTTATCTCAAGGGCTTTGAGATATGCGTCAAAACCGCGCACCCGTTCAATATCATGACTTCTTATAATAAGATAAACGGCGTCTGGGGACACTATCATTACGGCACCTGCACGCAGATACTGCGCGGCGAGTGGGAATATGACGGCTGCGTCATGACCGACTGGTGGATGCGCGCTTGCAAAGACCCGGATTTTCCGCTGCTTCGCAATAACGCTTACCGCGTGCGCGGACAGGTGGATGTGCTCATGCCCGGCGCGGGAGCGGGCTCGCGCAAGGCAAAATATGACCCGACTCTGCTCGAGAGCCTCGGCAAGCCGGACGGCATCACCCGCGCGGAGATATTCCGCAGCGCGATGAATACCCTGCGCTTCGTCCTGCGCTCGCATCCGTTCTGCGCCGAGCACGGACTGGATAACGGCTACCGCCCGGGTCCCGATTGGTTCGAGTGTCGGTAATTTTTAGAATTCATTTATAAATTATCAAAAATATTTGCAGAAAAGCCGCAAAAAATGTATGTTTATACGGAATATTGTTGACGCCCGGTCTTTGCTGTGATAGACTTCTCTTTAGCTTCCGATAATTTGATCGGTTATATAGGAGTAGTTGAATAATGGTTAAGAGGATCTCCGCGCTTGCGGCGGTTCTGCTGTGCGTATTCATGCTGTGCTCGTGTACGGCGTCGCGCTCGCAGATCGGCGCATATGTCCGCGGCACGCTCGACTCTGTCTATCTTAACGAGAACAGCGACGAGTATCTGGAATCGGTCGGCGGCACTGCCGAAGAATGCGAAACCCAGTATCAGCAGTATATCCGGGACGAGGTTGAATATTTCAAAATGTGCATGAATATCGACGAGGTATCCGACGCGACTTATCAGCGCATGGTGAAGATATTCGAAACGCTCTATGCCCATTGTAAGTATAAGGTCGGCGAGGTAACGCGAAGCTCCGACAGATTCCTTGTCAGCGTGACCGTCTATCCGATAGATGTCATATCAAAAGCGAAGGAAAACGGCATCGACGATTTCGAGAAGTCCTATGGCGAACGCGCGAGAAAAGGGGAGTTCGATAAGCTCTCTGACTCCGAGCGCGAGGAGCTCTGGGCGGACGGAATAATCACCGAGGTCGAAAAGAATCTTGATAATATCGGATATCTTGACCCCGTCACGATATCGCTCCAGGTGATTATCGAGAATGACGGATATTCAATCGTAGACGATGACCTCGTCCGCATGGATGAACTTGTTATTAGCTATTGACAGACAAAGCAAAACCGTTCCGAATTATTCGGAACGGTTTTTTTAACGGAAATATATAACGGTCATTATCTGCGACATTTGTCTTGACATTTTATTGCCTTGCATATAAAATATATTGTGGGAGATGAGAAAATAAATATGATACCAACCGAAAGCTACAACTGCTACGAGTATTTCAAGAACAACACTGCAGCGTTCGGCGACTACGATGCCGCGATTCATTTCGGTCACAGGATTAAGCGTTCAGCCTTGCTTTCCGATATCGACCGTCTCGCGGCGTATTTCAAGAGCGCGGGGCTTCGGCGCGGTGATGTGTACACCGTGTTCCTGCCGACCTGCGTGCAGAGCTTCGTCGCCTTTTATGCTCTCAATAAAATAGGCGTTATCGCGAATATCGTGCATCCGCTGACCCCGCCCGAGCTTCTCAAGGAGACTATGGACGCGGTCGGCTCAAAGGGCGTTATGCTCATGGATCTGCTCGCAAAGCCCTATGTCGATATGCTCAATTTTCACAATGTCCCGTGCGTTGTGTGCTCGAATTCCGATTATGTTTCGCCTGCGGCTCATCCGGCTTTCCGCGGCTATGAGCTGTTCGCGGCGCATGCGTCGTCGGGCATAAAAAATGCGCTGAGCTACCGCGCGGCGATTCATCGCTGCCCGCCCTCGGACGGAGTCCACAACAACGGCTCGGATATTGCCGTCTATCTTCACGGCGGCGGAACAACGGGAAAGAGCAAGACCATAAAGCTCTCTTCAAAGGCGCTCAACGAGCTCGCCTATAAGACGGGAAAGGTCGAGCATCACAACACCCCGGGCGTCGAGTGCTCGATGATAGTCCTGCCGCTCTTCCATGCGTTTGGACTCGGCGTTTCCATGCATTTCAGTATGTGCGAAGGCTTTTGCTGTATCCCCGTTGCGCGCTTCAAGCCGCGCAAGGCAAACGAGCTTATGCGCGAATATAAAATTTCGTTCATAGTCGGCGTGCCGAATATGTATAAGAAGATGTTCGAGCAGAAGAACTTCGAGGGAAAGCATCTGCGGAATTTAGAGCTGCTCTTCAGCGGCGGCGATATCGTGACCGAGCAGTTCCTCGATATGTTCAACTCGACTATAGCCAAATGGGGCGGCAAGGGCAGACTTTTCCGCGGCTACGGACTTACCGAAGTCAGTTCCGTCTGCTGCGCGAATACATATGCCGATTTCAAGCGCAATTCCGTCGGCAAGCCGTTTTACGGTATGCGCGTCGAGATATGGGATAAGGACAAAAAACGCCTGCCCGCAAACACCGTCGGCGAGATAGCCGTCTCCGGCTCGACTCTTATGGAGGGCTATTTAAACGAGCCGACAAGCGGAGTCTATACCGACGACAGCGGCGTGCGCTGGGTGCTCACGGGCGACCTCGGCTATATCGATGAAGATGGCTTCCTGTTCTTCACCGGCCGCAAAAAGAGACTTATTATCATCTCGGGCTACAATGTCTATCCGTCCGATATCGAGGAAAAGGTCATCGGCGTCGCCGGGATAACCGAGGCTTGCGCCGTTCAGGGCTATATCGAGGCGAAGCCGATAGTCAAGCTTTATGTCGCGCTCGACAGCGAGCCGGAGAACAAGAAGAAAAAGATTGAAGAAATAAATGAATTCTGCAGCGAAAATCTGCCGCGCTTCTCGCGCCCGACAAAGATTATCATTCTCGACGCTCTGCCGCGCACCCGGATGGGCAAGGTCGATTTCATGAAGCTCTGCGACCCCGCGCCGACCGAAAAACGCCGCGAGCGCGAAAAGGCAGAAAAGCAGGAAGCGAAGCAGTAAACCGCACGAAAAAACATATACTAAAGACCGATCTGTATGCCTTGCAGAACGGTCTTTTTTCTTTTTGAGACAGTCGACTTGACTTTTGGCGGCGTTTTGCATATAATAAGACTGCATTTGCGTTTCAGTGCCGTTTGTGTAATATCGAGAAAGGAAATTTGTCAAACCGTTTTAAAATTTTTCGGTCATAAAAATAGCGCCGGGTCTGCAAGCACTGAAGGCTGCGAGCCTTTGCAGATGACGAGGAAGAAGTCATCGAAATTTTCGGCGGATGCTTCTTGCCCCATAAGTGCGGGGGACACAGGCTCTCTTATGAAACAGCGCGGCGACGCGCAGACAGAGGGGAGAGCAATGCACAAATATTTTTGTAAAGGAAAAACAGAATATGTGTGGAATTGTTGGTTACGTTGGAGATAACAGTGCGTCTCCGATATTGATCGATGGTTTGAAGAAGCTGGAGTACAGAGGTTACGATTCGGCGGGCATCGCCGTATGCCGAAACGGGAAGATAACCACTGTCAAGACGAAGGGCAGGATAAGCGACCTTCAGCAGAAGCTCGACGAAGTCGGCACCCCGCAGGGGAGCGTGGGTATAGGTCATACCCGCTGGGCGACACATGGCGCGCCGACCGATGCAAACGCCCATCCTCATTCGGGTTCGAGCGGGCGCGTCACCCTCGTCCATAACGGCATCATCGAAAACTATCTTGAACTCAAAGCCGAGCTTGAAAAGCAGGGCAGGCAGTTTAAGTCGCAGACCGACACGGAGGTTCTCGCTCAGCTTTTCGACAGCCTCTATGACGGAAATCCGCTTGAGACCATGCTGAAAGTCATAAAGCGCGTTCGCGGCTCTTATGCCGTCGCGGTGCTGATGAGCGATCATCCGGATGAGATACTTGCCGCCAAAAAAGACAGCCCGCTGATAGTCGGCATCGGCAGCGGGGAGAACTATCTTGCTTCCGATATTCCGGCTCTGCTCAAATATACACGCGACTGCGCTGTCATGCAGGACGGCGAGATTGCGATAGTCGGCAAAACTTCGGTTGGATTTTTTGATTCCGACGGCAAGCCGATAGACAAAAAACTCATGCATATAACCTGGGATGCGGACAGCGCCGAAAAGGGCGGCTATAAGCATTTCATGAAAAAAGAAATAGCCGAGCAGCCGAAAGCCGTGCGCGATACGCTCGGCGGCAGAATAGTTGACGGAAAAGTCAATCTTCCCGAGCTCACCCTCAGCGACGAGCAGATAAAAAACATCGGCGTAATTCATATCGTCGCCTGCGGCAGCGCATGGCATGTCGGAATGACCGCCAAATATCTGATAGAGCGCTCGGCGGGAATACTCTGCGAATGCGACCTCGCGAGCGAATTCCGCTACAGACACCCCGTTGTCCGTGATAACGATCTTTGCATTGTTATCAGCCAGTCGGGCGAAACGGCGGACACCTTGGCGGCGCTCCGCGAAGCAAAGAGCAGGGGCGCGCACACGGTCTCGATAGTCAATGTCGTCGAGAGCACGATTGCCAGAGAGAGCGACGATGTTATATACACCATGGCGGGACCCGAGATAGCCGTCGCCACAACAAAGGCGTTTTCGGCTCAGCTCGCCGCAGTCTATCTGCTTGCCCTGCGCCTTTCAAGGGCGGTCGGCAGGCTCGATGAATCGGAGGAAAAGCGGCATTGCGAAGCACTTTTACGCCTGCCCGAGCAGATTGAACAGATACTCGAAAATGAAGAGCTGTTCAAGCCCGTTGCCGAGCGGTTCTCAAAGGCTTCGAGCATATTTTTCATCGGGCGCGGGCTCGATTATTCAATCTCGCTCGAGGGCTCATTGAAGCTCAAGGAGATATCCTATATCAAGTCCGAGGCATACGCCGCCGGCGAACTCAAGCACGGCACGATATCGCTTATCGAACCGGGAACTCCCGTGTTCGCCGTTGCAACTCAGCCCGATCTCTTTGAAAAGACCCTCGGCAATATCCGCGAGGTTAAGAGCCGTGGCGCATATGTTGCGGCGCTCGTCGGTGAGGACTGCGAGAACGCAGGCGAGTTTTCGGATGTCGCCATAAAGGTGCCGAGTACTCTGCCTGAATATATGCCCTCGCTCAATGTCGTTCCGCTCCAGCTTATAGCCTATTTCACGGCGGTCGAGCGCGGATGCGATGTCGATAAACCGCGAAATCTTGCGAAGAGCGTAACAGTCGAATAAATATAAAAATCCGCAGCGAAGAAAAATTTGCTGCGGATTTTTTGTCTGATAAGTTTACTTCGCGCGAAGTTTATGTTATCTTTATATACATCATGTATCATATATCCGAAAGGAAAGCAGATATGAAGAAGAATGACGATTACATAAAGCGCGCGGCGGCGGTCGTGCCGAGCGAGCGCCAGCTCAAGTGGCATGAGCTCGAGTTCTATGCCTTCATCCATTTCGGCATGAACACATTCACAAACTCCGAGTGGGGCAACGGCAACGACGACCCGGTGCTCTTCAATCCCGAGAAGCTCAACGCGAACCAGTGGGCGGCGGCAGTCCGCGCGGCGGGTATGAAAGCGATTATCCTGACCTGCAAGCACCATGACGGCTTCTGCCTGTGGCCGAGCGAATATACGGACTACAGCGTCAAAAAAAGCAAATGGAAAGACGGACAGGGCGATGTCGTGCGCGAATGCGCCGAAGCGTGCAAAAAATTCGGTCTCAAGTTCGGCGTCTATCTTTCACCGTGGGACAGGCACGATCCCCGCTACGGCGAGGGCGAAGCGTATAATAAATATTTCAAGAATCAGCTGCGCGAGCTGCTGACGAACTACGGCGATATATTCTGCGTCTGGTTCGACGGCGCATGCGGCGAGGGCAAGAACGGCCGTAAGCAGGAATATGATTGGCAGGGCTACTATGACCTTATACGCGAGTGCCAGCCCGAGGCGATCATTTCCGTCACGGGTCCGGATGTCCGCTGGTGCGGAAACGAGGCGGGAGTCTGCCGCAAGAGCGAGTGGAATGTCGTGCCGTATTATTACAGCAATCAGGAGCTGATAGCTGCCGCGTCTCAGCAGACCGCGGAGAAGCCGCCGAAGAGGATAAGCGCTACCACGCTCGACCTCGGCAGCCGCAAGGCGATAAAGAACGTCTCGAAGCTTATTTGGTATCCCGCAGAGGTTGATGTCTCGATAAGAAAAGGCTGGTTCTATCATCTTAACGAGGACTATGAGGTAAAGCCCCTGTCGAAGCTTATGGAGATCTATTATAACTCCGTCGGTGCGAATGCGAGCTTGCTGCTCAATATCCCGCCGAACAAGGACGGCCTGTTCGCTCAGCGCGATGTCGAAACGCTGCTCGCCATGGGCGCGCAGCTTCAGATAGACTTCAACGAGGATCTGGCGGACGATTCAATAATGACCGACTCCTGCCATCTCAATGAGGAGCATCGCGGTCAGATGGCTCTGACCCACACCACCGACGAGTATTGGCACTCAGGCTTCGATCCCGACCACGCGACCCTGACGCTCGACCTTGGCGACGATTACGATATCGACAAGATTGTGCTCTCCGAGCATATTGCGACAGGTCAGCAGATAGAAAAATTCTCGCTCTACGGTCAGATAAACGGCAAGTGGAAAAAGATATTTGCCGGCACCGTCATCGGCTCTAAGCGCATCTGCCGCTTTGAAGAGGCGAGAATGCAGTATATAAAACTCGTTATCGAGGAGACCCGCTGCTTTGCGACTATCGCAAGATTCGAGGCATATTAAAAGACATAACAAAACCGTCCCGCGGCAAAAGCTTCGGGACGGTCGATTTTTTATCTTACTTTTTGTTTGATTCAATCAACTCTTTTATGAGCTTGTATGTGTTCTCGCCGAATCTGATTACGCTCGGTCTGGTGTCGACTTCGGGAAGTGCGCCCGCGGGGACAAGAACTTTGTGCCCGTCGCAAGCCATGAACTGCGGGAACGCCGCGTTCGAGGTGACGGTGGGCTGCCCGTCGGCAGTCAGCAGATAATATACGAAGTCGTTGTAGGCGTCGCAGAAATCGTTGTGATCCTGATATCTGACGAACCATGTCGAATCCGGGAAAGCGCAGGTGGAAGCGTCAACGAGCAGATCGCTTGAAAGATATCTGTTTGCGCTGTCCGCCTTGAACGTCTCGCCTATGGGTGCGCAGGTCGCACCGAGCGAGCCGAACTTCGTGTCGATGAGCATATCGGTCTGGTCAACGCAGTTGTCATATACCGGGATGGGTGCTATCGCGTATCCCATGCTCACGCAGACTGCAAGACCGTTCTTCTGCTCCGCTTTGAGCCTGTCGCCGAGACCGACCTGAACATTGTAGTGGTAGCTGTCGGTGAGCTTTGTCAGAGCCGAATATTTGTCTCCGGTGTCGGAATAGAGAGCTTTCTTCGCATTTTCATAGTATGCGTCGGGCACGAAGCTCCACACTCCGGGCATGGTGGTTATTATCTCTGTCAGGCACTCGTCGTAGAGCGCGTCAAGATCCTCTTCAAGAATGTTATTGACGAGGCACAGCAGCAGGTCGACTATGAATGCATCCTTGAGCACGGAGAAGAGACTGCTGACAAAATCGCCTGTTGTGTCTCCGCCGAGGAAGGTTTCTATGAACAGCTCAAATGCGTCTGCCTTGCCTTTGACGTCAAGATTCTTCGTGAAAAGATTGCCTAAGAGCGTTATTCCCTGGAACGCGCCGCTGAGGAAAACTACCTTTTCAACATCCTCGGAGCCGTAGAGCGAAATGTACGAAGCCGCGACGCAGGTACCCTCGCTGTGTGCGCAGAGCACGACTTTGTCGTGGCGGGTGACTGCCTTTACTTCTTCGATATATTTTTCAAGTTCGCGTGCGCTTTCAACGGGGTCAAGTCTCCAGTCGTAGCCGAAGATGTAGCGCCCGCCGTCATTTTCGCCCTGATACTGTCCGTGGGTGTCTTTTTTGTGTATGTCCGTGTCGGTCGGCGTCTGATATGACTTTGCCGATATCTTTGCCGTACCGTCCGCGGTGCACATCATGTTTCCCATGAGATGGAACAGAGCCTTTGAGAGCAGCGTGCGGAACAGCTCGTGTTCGCCTGCGGCGAGAGCCGCGAATGCGCCGGCAAGGCTCGGAATGGCGCTGACTATCTCAACGGCGCCCATCGGGAAAACAGCGCTCTGTGTGCCGTCGCCGTTGTCGTGATAGAGCTCAGTGCCGAAGCCGTTGACCATAACGACGGGCGGCGTGTCGCAGCTGCACTGTGCGCTGTCCGCAAATGCGCCTGCGGGCAGCATGATGAGCATAATTGCCGCAAGAATGAATGATACCGCTTTTTTCATGTTTGCTCCTCCTTATATGCCGAACATTAAAATCCGAAGAAAGAGGGCACAAGGTAGGTGATGACGGACATGATTATTCCCGCAATAAGAATGCCCAGGGCGATTATCGGGAAGGATTTCTTTATCCTCATGTCGGTCAGGGCAGCTATCAGTGCTCCGGTCCAACCGCCCGTTCCGGGCAGGGGAATGGCAACGAATAAAAGCAGACCCCAGTCGCGCCAGCGTTTGACCTTTTCGCTGTTTCGCATTGAGCGTATCTCAAGCTTTTTGATGATCTTTGAAAAGACCGGCTTGTCGCGCAGAAATTGGAATATCTTGCGTATGAAAAGCAGGATGAACGGGATCGGCAGAATGTTGCCGAGATAGCATATGGCGAACGCACGCCAAAAATCAACGTGCAGCAGCTTCGCCGCTATCATGCCGCCGCGCAGCTCGAGAACCGGCAGCAGCGATACGAGAAAGATTATCAGTTCGTTAGGGATCTTGTTCTGAAAAAAGTCAACGAGACCCTGAGCGAATTCTTCAGTCATGTTCTTTTCCTTTCCTTTTCGGCGTTTTTGCGCCGTCAGTCATCGGTTTCAAAAATTCCGTGCTTGTCCATAAAACGACGCGCGCTCTTCAAAATCGCCTTGTCGTTTTCAAATTTCAGCGTTTCGAGCGCTTTGTCGAAGCCGAGCCAGATGTAGTCATCTATCTCTTCGCGCTGAATTATCGTCTCTGTGTCTTCGGTTTTTGCCAAAAAGATGGTTACGCTCTTTTCGACCTTGCCCTGAATCGTGTAGTCGGATTTTGCGGTGAAGTCCGGAATGATGTCGATGTGTATCCCGGTCTCTTCAAGAACCTCGCGCCGTGCAGTCTGCTCGGGCGTTTCGCCGCGCTCCATGTGACCTTTGGGGAATCCCCAGTGGGCGCTGCGGCTGTTCTTGATGAGAAGAAGTCTGATCTCGCTGTTTATTCTGCGGCATACGACGGCACCGCACGAGCGCTCGTAGAGACACTCGAGGCGGTATGTGCCCTCGGGCTCCGCAAAGGCGAGCGCATCGGCTATCTGATAGCCGATAAAACGCATATTTTTCGGCGCAACGACAAGTATGCCCTTGCGCTCTCCCTCTCTGTATAAAACGGCAATTGCGCGCCCATCAAAGTGTCTGACGGGATGATGAATGCCCATGATATAGGCGCCTGCGAAGCGGTTGTCAAACTGCCGCCTGCCTTCAAGAGAGCCGAAATTGAGAGAATATCTGTATCCGTACTGACGGTTCAGGGAGCCGACCGGGTTTGTTATTCTGACTCTGACGAATTTACCTAACAAAGGTCATGCCCTCCCTATATTCGGCGAGATTTGCTTTGTTCGCAAACTCCCCAATTTTGAATTTATGTTATCTATTATACTTATTTTGCCTCCCGATTGCAATAGCGCCGATATAATTTTGGAAAATAGCGCTTCCCACTGTACTGACACCTTGTTAAATTTGTCGATATGTGATAAAATCAGTAATAATTGATTTTTTATCCCGGGCGCGCAGAGATGCACGACCCGGAAGGAGGGTAACTTTTGCAGAAGATACTTATCGCGGACGATGAGGCGAAGATACGCCGCATTATCAGGGATTTCCTCACCGCCAAGGGCTTTGAAACTGTCGAGGCGGAGGACGGTGCGCAGGCTCTGCGCGTTTTCTCGGAAAACAGCGATATAGCCCTGGCTGTGCTCGATATAATGATGCCGGAGATGAACGGCTGGGAGGTCTGCCGCAAGATTCGCGAAACCTCCGATGTCCCGGTCATCTTCCTGACTGCGCGCGGCGAGGAGTTCGATGAGCTCGAGTGCTTCGAGTGCGGCGCGGACGATTTCATAACAAAGCCGTTCAGCCCCACTGTGCTCGTCAAGCGTATCGAAGCGCGATTAAAGCGCACCGCGGACAACCCAACCGATAAGATAGTTATAGACGGTCTCGTTATTGATGTTGTGGCTCATTCCGTCGTCTGCGACGGGCACGAAATCGAGCTGACTCATAAAGAATACGGCATTCTTCATAAGCTCGCTTCAAACCGCGAGCGGGTGTTCTCGCGCGAGCAGCTGCTCGACGATATCTGGGGCTTTGACTTCCTCGGCGATTCGAGAACGGTCGACTCCCATGTTGCGCGCCTTCGCACGAAGCTCGGCGATTGGGGCAGCTGCCACCTGCGCACGGTCTACGGCGCGGGATATAAGATAGAGGTGAACTGAGTTTGAGCCGTCGGTCGGCAAGAAAAGATGACAGAATCAGAAAATCGGGACGGCGCATGGCTTTCGAGCTCATCACCGTCCTGATAGTACTTGCCGCAATACTTGTCGCACTGCGCCCCGGCGTGCTGCTCAACTCTGTCTATGCCTTTGCGGAGATAATGAATATGCAGAGCATCCGCGAGTCGCTCGACAACGAGGATCCGGCGTCTTACGAATATTATCAGCAGTTAGCCTCTGTCTCCGACAACAACTATTATATGATCGAGGTCTTTGACCCCGACGGCAACACGGTCTATTCAAATCGCGAAAAGTTCTTGTATTCCGGCGACGGTGACAGCGTCTATTACCGAACCGCCGAGAGCATGTACACTACCGGACGCAGCGTGCGCGTGTTCGATCTTTTTGACGACAGCGCAAGCTTTGACGAATATGAATATCAGGACAGCGAGACGGGCGGATATTATAGATACCGCGTCGAGCTCAAAAACGGCGATACCCTGCGCCTGTGGCTGCCATATTATCAGGTCGAGCGAAACGCCCATACGGCGTCATTCCTTCTGACCGCCTTTGCGCTGATATCAGCCGCCGTGGCGTGCGCGATTATACTTTATTCGAATCTGCGTTTCTCGCGCCCCGTTGCGGCGATGGCGGAGATAACGGAGTCCATGGCAAAGCTTGATTTCTCCAAGAAATGCGTCAGCTATCCGCAGACGGATGTTCAGAATCTCGGGCAGAATATCAATATACTCTCCGAATCACTGAGCGAAACGCTCGACGAATTGCAGGATAAAAACGAAAAACTGACCGAAGAGCTTGAGCACAGCGCGCTTGTCGACGAGTCGCGAAAGAGCTTCATCGCCAATGTCTCGCATGAGCTCAAGACTCCTATAGCCATTATTCAGGGCTACGCCGAGGGACTCAAACTCGGCATAAACAGCGACCCCGAGGGCAGCGAGGAATATTGCGACATAATCCTCGAGGAGACCGGCAAGATGAACCGCATAGTCATGGAACTGCTGAACCTCGAAAAGCTCGAGAGCGGCTCATATGTCCCGACGTGCGAAAAGCTCGATCTGAGCGCGATGATAAAAGGTCAGCTTGCGGCGTTCTCGATGATGTTCAACGATAACGGAATAAAGCTCATCGACCGCATCCCGGACGGGTTGACCGTCCACAGCGACGAGCGGACTATATTGCTCGTGCTCCAGAACTTTCTGTCAAACGCCGTGTCGAATATCGGCGGCAAGAAGATAGTTCAGCTGACGGTTGAAGACAATCTGAACACATACAGGGTCAGCGTCTATAACTCCGGCGATCCGATAGCTGAGGACGAGCTTGACAAAATATGGTACAGCTTCTACAAATCTTCAAAGAAGCGCAAGAACGAGGATTTCCATTTCGGACTCGGTCTGCCGATAGTCAAAGCCATCCAGAAGCGGCTCGGCAGGGAGTGCGGCGTTGTCAACGAACACGGCGGTGTGCGCTTCTGGTTCGATGTGGATAAGTGAGCGAGGTTGAATAAACGGCTCAAAGATGATATAATCAAATGAAGAGTTCAACGCAAAGCGGCGATTTTATAAATATGGGAGATCTTGTTATGGCTATTAAAAACAGGAAAAAAAGAATAACGGCGAGGATATCGGCTCTGCTGCTTTCGGCGGCAATGCTCTGCTCCCTGAGCGCGTGCTCCGACCCCGTCGCCGTGACGAAAATAAAAGGCACGCCCACCGAGGCGGGTGCTGCGGAATCGACTCTGCTCCATTCCGTCGGCGATAAAGCCAATCTTCAACAGGTCGGCAAATCCGGACTTATCGAGCTGCTCTTTGACGAGAGCACATATTCCGTCTGCGTCGCCGATCTTTCCCATGACGACAGCGAAAAGCTCTGGTCTGCGCTCCCGACTCAGGAGAATTCGGGCGCCGCAACGGCGACTCTTGAAATAGTCAGCGGAGACACACTCTATAAGCTCAACACTCAGGATAACAGTGTGTCGTTCCAGAATGCCCAGTGCAGCTTTGCCGACGATGCTCTGAGCGTCACTTATATTCTCTCTCCCGATAGCGGTACGGCACACAAAGAAAAATATGATAAAGATGATATAGCTTTCAAGCTTGTCGTCAATTATCAGATAAAAGACGGCAGCGTCTATGTCAGCGCAAAATATGAAAATCTCGTTGCGGATTCCGACGCAAAGCTCACGAAGCTCAGCCTTCTCAATTTCTTCGGCGCTTATTCCGAACCCCAGCAGGGCGACTATATCTTCGTCCCCGACGGCAGCGGCGCGCTCATAAAGACCGACACGAGAGACGATTCGTTTGACAGCGAACTGAGCTTCCCGATTTACGGCGGCGATGCGGCATCCGGTCACGCAAACAGCGGCACCGCAAACGCGCTTATTCCTGCATACGGCATGAAGCAGGGGAACAACGCCTTTGTCACAATAATAAACAGCGGTGATGCAATAGCCACCGTCAGCGCGGACAGAGTCAGAGGCGGCAACGATTTTTACGAAGCGGGCGTGTCGTTCGATATCACGCCCTGCACCGAGTCAAAAGGAAAGTTCTATATGAGCTCTGAGTCGTATGACGGCGATATCGGACTTTGCATACGCTTCCTCGGCGGCTCGAACGCGGACTATACAGGCATGGCGGCTGCGGCTCGCGAACAGCTGATAAGGGAGAGAATACTCTCGACAAGAACGGTCGAGGAGCAGGAGTATCTGCCGCTTGATTTGACCGTTATCGGCGTTTCGGACGACACCCTGTTCTCGTTCAAGCGACTGAATCTCAAAAAAGAAAAGACCTTTACCGACTTTGAACAGGCTCTCGACATGCTCACGCGAATGAAGTCGAAAGGCATAAATTCAATAAAGCTGCGCTACAAAGGCGCGCTGAGCGGCGGAACGGATCAGTCGAGCATAATGACTGCGTCTCTGCTCGCCCGCCTCGGCACTCGCTCCGACCTCAAAGATCTTGCCGAATATGTCAACGCGCAGAACATGGAGATGTATCTCGATGTCAATCTGCTCTCTGCGGCAAAGGGAGACTCGTTCTCTTCCGGCAGGACTGCGGGCAGCATCTTCGGCAAAAAGGCGGAATACAATGCAATAAATAACAGTCCGCTCGGAAAAGATAAATACGCAAAGCGCCTGCTCGGCATGAAGTATGTTGAAAAATCGATAATCGAGATACTCAAAGACACAAGATTTTCCCAGTTTACGGGCTTCTGCCTCAACGATGTCGGCAGTCTGCTCTATTCCGATTATAAGAACGGCTTTAACCGCCAGGAGAGCGCGGAAATGATATCCGAACAGCTCCCGTCGCTGACTGCGAATATGAAGCTAATGACCGACACGGGAAACTTCCGCGTCATAAAGAATGTCAGCTTCATTTCGCATCTGCCGACCTCTGCGTCGCAGAGCCGCTCGGCATATGTCAGCGTGCCGTTTTTGCAGCTCGTTCTCCACGGAATAGTCGGCTATTCCGGCGAGCCGCTCAACTTCAGCGAGAATGCCAAAACCTCGTTCCTGCGCTGTGTCGAATACGGTGCGAGCCCCGCTTATGAGTGGACGTATTCGGACACCTATGCAGACAAAAAGAATAAGTCCGACGAGGACAGCACGGATACAGTCGGAGTCTATTACGAAAACTGGATAGCCTCGGCTTCCGAGCTCTATGAACGCGCCGATGCTGTGCTCAAGGATCTTCAGGCTGCTCGCATGACTTCGCACAGCGAGATAATGAGCGGCGTGTTCTGCACGGAGTACGACACGGGCGCAAAAATTTATGTCAACTATACGGAATCCGATGTGACTGTCAGCGGTATAACCGTCCCGGCAGGGGACTTCATCAGAATCAACTGATAACAGAAAAGGAGTGTAAATATGCCCTATATCAGCATTAAAACAAACATTGAACTTGCAAAAGAAAAGCAGGATGCACTTGCCGCAGAATACGGCAGGATAATCTCTCTCGTCCCCGGAAAGACAGAGCGCTGGCTCATGCTCTCGTTTGACGATAAAATCTCGATGTATTTCGGCGGCAAGGGCGATGAGCCCATGGCTTATATCGAGCTGAGCCTTTTCGGCGGCGCGTCGGATGCAGTTTATGATAAGCTGACTGCGGCTATCTGCGACGCAGTCTCCGCAAAGACGGGGATAGCTCCCTCCAATATCTATGTCAAATACGAAGAGGCTGAGCACTGGGGCTGGAACGGCTCAAACTTCTGATATTACAAAAAATCAAGGCGCGAATCGAACGATTTTTCGGTTCGTGCTTTTTGTTTTTGCGTGAAATTTATTGCCCGGCAAATTGACTGTGTAAGTATACAAAAATACCAAATTTATGCACGAATTATATTTCAAGTTCTGTATTGACAGTTCGAATATATCAACATATAATTAAACCAATAATAAGAAGATGGGAAACGGAGGGGCAACTTTGAAAAAGCGCGATTTGATAGTGACGCTTTTGTATTTTCTTGATATGGCTGTGCTGATACTTTCGGTCATGTTTTCCATATGGATGCGAAACGAATTTCGGGTTGAAGCACTTGCGAAAGAAATCACCCGCGGCAGCTTTTGGCTGAGTGTGGTCGTGCTTGCCGTTATATATGCCTGCGTGTTCACGTTGTCGAGGACCTATCAGGTGCTCTGGGAGTATGCCTCCATGCGCGACGCGTGCATAGTTGCGGTGTGCGCCATGAGCTCGTCGATAGCTTTCGCTCTTATCCGCACTGCGCTGAAATTTCCGTATTTTGCGCCGAGCATATATATTATGGCGGTACTGCTTTCGGGTGCCGGCGTGGTGGCTGTCAGAATGGTGCTCAGAACGCTCAGACGCAAGCCGTGGAAGGGCATTACGCCCAAGTCGAACCGCAACAACACTATGATAATCGGTGCCGGCGACGCTGCAAATATATTGATCCACGAGATAAAAACAAGTCCCGCTATGGAATATTATCCGGTTTGTATTCTTGATGATTCGCCGGATAAAAAGCGCAGCACTGTATACGGTGTTAAAGTCATAGGCAAATGCGATAAGATAGAGGAAGTTGCCGAAAAATATAATATCAAGACTATAATTTTTGCCATTCCGTCCGCGACTCCGGAACGCAAGGGCGAGATACTTAGGCGCTGCTCAAAGACCGGTTGTGTCGTTAAGACGCTCCCGAGCATCGGACAGATGATAGATAAGAAGATGGGACTTTCAAATATCCGTTCCATCAATATAGAAGATCTTCTCGGCCGTCCGCCGATAAAAATAAAGCTCGATTCCGTCATGGACTATGTCAGTGGAAAGACGGTTCTCGTCACTGGCGGCGGCGGATCGATAGGCAGCGAGCTCTGCCGTCAGATAGCGGAGCATTCGCCGCACAAGCTCATAATTTTCGATATCTATGAGAACAACGCTTATAATATCCAGAACGAGCTTCTGCGCACTCATCCGGAAGTCGATGTCAAGGTGCTCATAGGCTCCGTCAGAGACAGCAAGCGCCTTGAATCCGTGTTTGCAAGATATCATCCGAATATCGTCTACCATGCCGCGGCGCATAAGCATGTGCCCCTTATGGAGGACAACCCCAACGAAGCTGTCAAGAACAATGTTTTTGGCACTCTCAAAACCGTTCGCGCGGCGGACAAGTTCGGCGTTGAGCGCTTTGTGCTTATCTCAACAGATAAGGCTGTCAACCCCACGAATATCATGGGCGCGACAAAGCGTATCTGCGAGATGATAGTCCAGACCTACAACAAGCATTCGGATACCGAGTTCGTCGCCGTCAGATTCGGCAATGTCCTCGGCTCGAACGGCTCGGTTATCCCGCTTTTCAAGGATCAGATAGCAAACGGCGGTCCTGTAACCGTCACTCACAAGGATATCATCCGTTATTTCATGACCATCCCCGAGGCTGTATCCCTTGTTCTTCAGGCGGGCGCTTCCGCAAAGGGCGGCGAGGTATTTGTGCTCGATATGGGCGAGCCTGTGAAGATAGTCGATCTCGCGGAGAATATTATCAGACTTTCGGGCTATACGCCATATAAGGACATTGATATAAAATTCATCGGCCTGCGTCCGGGTGAAAAGCTCTATGAAGAGCTGCTCATGGACGAAGAGGGACTTGAGGCGACCGCGAATAATCTCATACATATCGGAAAGCCCATTGATATAAATGAGGATGATTTTTTTGCGGGTCTCGAGGAGCTCAGCGAGATAATGTATGATGACAATGCCGATGTGCGTAGAGTCGTCAAGAAAATAGTCAAAACATACAAAGAGCCGGGCAAGGATACTCCCGCCGTCACTTTCCTCAAGAAAGAGGAGGATATGGTGCTCGAGAGCGAGCACGTCGCCGTGCCCGTGGAATAAAAATGTTATCAGCAGTACGACTTTTTGCCGTATTGCTGATTTTTTATGCGCAAAAGTTGCTTGAATATTCAAAAAAACGCTTACTTTTCGTTATTTTTTATATGACTGATATAAATCTGTTTTCAACACAAAAGACTGTTGAAAATTCTCATATATATTGGTATAATTAAAGATAGGTAAATGCGCCCTCATGCTGCACGGCGCAGGATTCTTTCTGGAGGGATAATTTTTGTATAAAGGTGTCAAAAGAGCTCTCGATGTAACATTTTCTCTCATAGGCACGGCTGTGTCCTCGCCGATCCTTCTCGCCGTCGCTGCGGCGGTGAAGCTTGATTCAAAAGGCCCCGTGATTTTCAAGCAGGAACGCCTCGGAAAAGACGGAAAAGTTTTTGAAATGTACAAGTTCCGCTCGATGTGCGTCGATGCGGAGCATATGGGAACGGGTCAGTATTCGTATAAGGGCGACAGCCGCGTGACTCGCGTCGGAAAAATAATAAGAGCGACCAGCCTTGATGAGCTGCCGCAGTTCATAAATATTCTCAAGGGCGATATGAGCTTTATCGGTCCGCGCCCGACGCTCACATATCATCCGTGGAAGCTCGAAGAATATACCGATTTTCAGCGCAGACGCTTTGAAGTGCGCCCGGGAATAACGGGTCTTGCGCAGGTTCACGGCAGAAAAGCGATAGACTGGAACGACAGAATAAAGTACGATGTCGAATATGTCGACAATCTCTCTCTCGGACTCGATTGCAAAATTCTGTTCCAAACCGTCTGGAATGTCCTGACGATGAAGGATAACGACAATGTCGGCAAAACTTCTCAGACGAAGGAGAACAAAGATGCTTAAGCTGATGTACATAACAAACAGTCCCGAGGTCGCTTCGATAGCGGACGGAGCGGGCGTTGACAGAATATTCATCGATCTCGAACAGTACGGCAAAGAGAAGCGCCAGAAAAACTGGGATTCCGTGAAGTCGAAGCACAGCATTTCGGATATCCCGAAAGTGAAATCGGCGGTCAAAAACGCGCAGATATTCGTGCGCACCGACCCGATTTTTGACGGCTTTTCTGATGAACTCGAAGGCGTTCTCGCCTGCGAGCCCGATGTTGTCATGCTGCCGTATTTCAAAACCGTCCGCGAGGTCGAGACTTTTATAAAAGCGGTCGACGGCAGAGCGACCACTTCGCTTTTGCTCGAAACCAAAGAAGCCGCAGAGCAGATAGACGATATAATCTCCGTCGGCGGCATCGATGAAATACATATCGGTCTCAACGACCTCTCCCATTCTTACGGCAAGAAGTTCCTCTTTGAAGAACTGGCGGACGGCACTGTGGACAGACTCGTTGAACGCTTCAAAGCCGACGGGATCAAGAACTACGGCTTCGGCGGAATAGCTTCGCTCGGAAGCGGACTTCTGCCGGCAGAGATGATAATCCCCGAGCATTACAGGCTCGGCTCGAACTGCGCGATACTTTCCCGCGCATTCTGCGATGTATCAAAGGTCGGCGATATCGACGAGATACGCCGCATCTTCGGCGAGGGTGTGAGCGCAATACGCGATTACGAAAAAAAGTGCGCCGCCATGAGCGAACAGGAGCTTTCGGAAAATTCCGCGGCTCTCAAACAGCGCGTTGAAGAAATAGTCAGCAATATGCAGCAGTAAAACGATTGGAGAATAACCGATGAAAGTTTTATTCGTCGCCACGGTGCGCAGCCATATCGGGCAGTTTCATATGCCGTTCATCCGCGAGCTCAAAGCCCACGGAGCCCAAGTCGATGCCGCGTTCAAGGACAATTCTGCGGACAAGCCGGGACTCGATCTGTCGGCAATCGACAAAACATTTGAAGTCCCGTTCGAGCGTCAGCCTCTGAGGCCCGATAACATAAAGGCATATAAAACGCTCAAAAAAGTTATCGACAGCAATAACTACGATGCCATACATTGCCACACTCCGATGGGCGCGGTCATTGCCCGCCTGGCGGCAAAGGGTGCTCGCAAAAAGGGAACAAAAGTAATTTATACGGCGCACGGTTTTCATTTCTTCAAAGGCGCGCCGCTCAAGAATTGGCTGTTCTTCTATCCCGTCGAAAAGTATCTTTCAAAATACACCGACTGCCTTATAACCATAAACAGCGAGGATTATGCCCTCGCGCATGAGAAAAAGTTCAGAGCCGGAAAGATATATCAGGTTCACGGCGTCGGTGTTGAGCTTGACCGATTTAAGGCGGTCGACGACGAAGAAAAAGCGAGACTCAGAGCTGAATACGGCTACGATAACGATACTTTTATTATGATTTATCCCGCCGATCTCTCGGTCAGAAAGAACCAGCCGATGCTCTTCGATGCGCTTCAAAAAATAGTGCAGAAGAACAAAAACGTGAAGCTGCTCCTGCCCGGTCAGCCGATAAGGCTCGAAGAGTATAAGCAGATGGTCGCCGAGCGCGGTATCGCCGAAAATGTAGATTTTCTCGGCTATCGCCGCGATATAAATAACCTCGTGGGTCTGAGCGATCTGTCGGTCGCGTCGAGCTTCCAGGAGGGTCTGCCGATAAACCTTATCGAGGCTATGGCTATGGGCAATCCGATAGTCGCCACCGACGTGCGCGGCAACAATGACGCAGTCGAAGATGGGGTCAACGGATATCTCGTTCCCGTCGGCGACAGCGGGATGATGGCGGAAAAAATACTCGAGCTTATGAACGACCGCGAGAAGCTTCGCACATTCGGCGAAAACGGTCTCGATATGGTCAGGGGTTTTTCGACCGAGAATGTCAACCGCGAGATGCTGACTATCTACAGCAATCTCGGACTCATCTGAGAATAGGGGCTGCAATATGAGAATACTGCATTTTGTGCCGGATATAGGCGTCGCAAACGGCGTGATGAGCGTTGTACTCAACTATTTTCGCGCGATGCCGGAAGATATAAAATTTGACATAATGTATTTCAAGGAGTGCGAGCGCGATAGGCGCGCTGAAATAGAGGCACTCGGGGGGCGCGTGTTCAGAATAAATACGCCCGGAATAAAAAGCTTTGTCTCGTCGGAGCTTGACGGCTTTTTCGAAGAGCATAAGGGTGAATATGCGGCGGTACATATCCATGCACCGTATATGACTTGCCTTATCGCTCCAAAAGCGAAGAAGCACGGGATAAAAAAAGTGGCGGCGCATTGCCATTCAACGCTCTTTTCATTGAATCCCGATAACCTGCGAAGAAATCAGCTGCTCAATGTCCCGACACGCTTTCTCGCGGACAAGCTTTTCGCCTGCGGCCGCGAAGCGGGGCGCTACTGGTACGGAAAGGACAGCCGATTTACCGTCATTCCGAATGCCATTGACTGCGCCTCATATGCCTTTTCATCGGAGAAGCGCAGCGCAGCGCGCGATGAATTCGGAATAGGCGACAGCACGCTCGTTGTCGGCCATGTCGGCGTGACGAGCCCGCCGCTCAAAAATCATCCGTATCTTATGCGCGTGTTTGCCGAGATAAAGGAAGAACACCCGGATGCAGTACTTCTTATGGCGGGCGCGGAGGAGACGGATGAACTCAAAGAGCTCGCCGAGGGTCTCGGAATATCCGGGAGTGCGCATTTTCTCGGCAGACGATCTGATATTTCCCAGTTGCTCAGCGTAATGGATATTTTTATATTCCCGTCATTCAGAGAGGGCTTGCCCGTTTCGGTCGTCGAAGCGCAGGCGGCAGGGCTCCCGGTGCTCATGTCCGACACCGTGACTGATGAAGTCTGTATTACAGATCATATAAAGCGCCTGTCGATCGACGCCGACCCGAAGGTCTGGGCGAAAGAAATCGAAACAATGCCCGACGATCTGCGTGCCTCCGCGTTTGAAAAAGTCAGAGACTGCGGCTGGGACATAAATAAATGCGCAAAGACACTTGTTGAATTTTACGAAAGGTGAGAAAACAATGCCGAAAATACCGAAGGTGATACATTTTTGCTGGTTCGGAGGAGCCGAATATCCCGATCTCATTAAAAACTGCATGGCATCGTGGGAAAAGTATCTTCCCGAATATGAGATAGTCAAATGGAGCGAAGAGAACTTTGATGTCAACTGCAATCAGTATGTCAAAGAGGCATATGAAAACAAAAAGTGGGCGTTCATTACCGATTATGTCCGCCTCTATGCGCTCTATAACTACGGCGGCGTTTATCTCGATTCCGATGTTGAGGTGCTCAAGCCTATAGACGAGTTCCTTGATAACGAAGCTTTTTCGGGCTTCGAGTCGAGAGACACGGTTCCGACCGCAATAATGGCTTCCGTCAAAGGTCAGCGCTTCATGGGCGAACTGCTTCACGATTATGATAACAGAAAGCTTATTCTTGAAGACGGCTCGATAGACATGACGGCGAATACCGTTGTGATAACCGAAGCGTGCCTGAAGCACGGACTCAAGCAGAACGGAAAGAAACAGACCGTCGAGGGCTTCACGCTCTATCCGCCGGTGTATTTCTGCCCCAACACAATAGGACGCATTTTCAACAAGCCTTCGAGAAAGAGCTACACCATCCACCATTCCGCGGGCACATGGAGCGATAACTGCAACCTCAACAGAACCACCATGTGGAAGGCGAAGCGGTATCTGGCGGGAAGACTGAGAGCCGTTATCGGCACTGACAATATCAAAAAGCTGAAAAGGGCACTTGGACTTTATGACAAATAAAACAGGTTTGAACGGCAGAAAGAAAGTATTGATAGTCCTCGATACATTGAGGCGCGGCGGCATCGAGATAGCGGCGCTGAGATTTTGCAGGCTTCTCAAAAGCGACGATTACGAATGTACGTTTCTTGTGCGCAAGGGCGAAAATATGGACGAATCGATGGTCGGCGAAATAGCCGATATCGGCGCTGAGATAATAACCAAGCCGTCCGCAGCCGATAACTATATCAAAGATTACTTCTTCCTGCTGAAAACGATGAAAGACGGAAAATATGATATAGTCCACTCGCATTTGCTGTTTTATAACGGCATAGTGATGCGCACGGCATACAAGGCGGGAGTCAGAAAACGCATAGCGCAGAGCCACGCAACGCAGGACAACCGCTCAAGAAGCCGCATTAAGAAATTTGCTACGGACATATATAAGCGCATCATGCAGCGCTGGCTCAAAAAATATGCCACGGATCTCGTCGGATGCAGCGAAAAAGCCGGAGTATATATGTGCTCGGAGAAGCTCTTCGAAAAGCGCGGCTATGTTCTGCCGAACTATGTCGATGCGGCGAAATATGAATTCAGCCCGCAGCGCAGAGCGGCTGCGCGTGAAAAGCTCGGGCTGTCGGATGAGTTGATTATAGGTCATGTGGGCTCGATCTATTGGATAAAAAATCAGACATTCCTCGTCTCGCTGCTCGCAGAGCTGCTTAAAACTGAGCCTAACTCGCGGCTTATGCTTGTCGGCGACGAGAGAGACGACGGAGAAACACGGGCTCTGGCTGAAAAGCTCGGCGTGTCCGATAAAGTGATTTTTACGGGCAGCCGGGATGATATTCCCGATTTGCTCAACGCCATGGATGTGTTCGTGTTCCCGTCAAGGTTTGAGGCGCTTCCGATCGCGCCGATAGAGGCGCAGGCGGCGTCGCTTCCGTGCGTGACCTCTCTCGGTGTTCCCGAGGAGATAAAGGTCAACGCTGCATTTGAACGTATTTCTCTCGATGAGCCCGCTTCGCTGTGGATAGAGAAAATATGCGAATTTTCAAAACTTGACAGGACGGCGATGGATCTCTCCGGTCTGCTCGCCCGTTACTCGGCTGAAAGCGTAAGAGGGAAGCTCTTGAATTTGTACAGTTTATAACAGAGGAGGGATAGCTATGTTGGTATATCTTGCGATAGTGGTGGTGTTCTGCGCCATTTATCCTATTGTTCCGCGAAAACATATAAGATGGCTGTTCCTGGCTCTGGTGCTTGCGCTGTCAATTATGGCGTTTTATATGAAGCCCTATGAGACCGACGATATCGGCAATTATTTTAATCAGGTGTCGATGCTCAGAAAGGGCGGCTTCAGTACCCTGCGAAGATGCATTCAAAACGGCGATAATCACTGGGACTCGCTTCCCGTTTGCGGATTTTATTTCTATCTGATCAGCCTCTTCCCGGATAACGGGATGCTTCCCGCCGTTACTATATTCTTAGCTTACGGAAGTATGTTTTGGGTGCTGTGGAGGGCTTCGCAGAGATACGAAGTGAATAAGTGGTATCTGTTTGTCGCGTCGTTCTTCATTCTGTCTACATACTGGTTCTATGATATCTGCAGCGGAATCAGAAACGGATTGACATTCACGCTCTTCTGCCTGTTCGCGTATGTCGAACTGGTTGAAAAGAAATATAAACCGGCATGCTGGCTCGGATATCTGGCGATGTGCCTCATGCATTCGAGCGGCATACTTATGATGATGATTCGCATAGCTCTGCTGCTTTCCGGCAAGAAAAACAGCAAGTTTATGTCCGTACTCGTCTTTTTTGCGATGATACTCGGCGGAGCCGTCGTGCCCCGTCTCGGAGAGATCACCAATATAGAATATCTCCAGCTGATTTCCGAAAAGGCGGAGAGAGCCACGGCGACGAGCGGATTTGTGAACGGAACACAGTATCTTGTAAATGTATCTGTGTTCGTGGTTTCCGTATGCGTCTTCTATTATGCGGTTTATGTTATCAAAAAACAGACGGAAAAGTACGAAAGCTTTTCGGATTATATAAATTTTGTTCAGCTGATAGTCTTTTTCATGCTGGGTTCAATTACTTTCACTCTGACCTTTATCCGCTTTGCCCGTTGGGTGATTCCCGCGGTCATTTCGGTAGTCTTTATGGTCGGTATGCAGGCAAACTCAAACGCAAAAATTGAGATGCTCACCGGCAGAAAGAACAAGTCGGTAATAAAATCCGGCATGACGCTGTCCTCGAACGAGCTTGTCATCAACTTCTGCATGGTGGGTTATCTGCTTGTTCATATGTGGTACGCCTGCAACGGAACGAGCCTGATATGGCTCCATTTCAGCTAAATTTTAGGATTAGGAGACGGGCATATGATAAGCGTTATAGTGCCGGTTTATAAAGTTGAAAAATATCTTCGCCAGTGCCTTGACAGCCTTGCGGCGCAGATGCTGGAGGATATGGAAATAATCATAGTCGATGACGGTTCGCCGGACGGATGCCCGGCTATATGCGATGAATATGTGGCGAAAGATGCGCGCATGAAGGTCGTGCATAAGGAAAACGGCGGTCTGCTCAGCGCGCGAAAAGCAGGATTTGCGGCTTCAAAGGGCGACTATATTGGCTTTGTTGACGGCGACGACTGGGTCGAGCCGGACACATTCCTGAATATGTACAAAGCAGTATGCGAGCATTCGCCCGATATGGTGCTCAGCGACTTCCTCTGCGATTACGGAGATCGCGCCGAACCGAGCAGCCAGTGCTTTGAGGAAGGTTTCTACGGTCGCGAACGCCTTGAAAAAGAGATATTTCCGAGAATGCTTTTTGATGGACGGTTCTACAGCTTCGGTGTCAATCCGAACTGCTGGAGCAAGCTCGTCAGAAGAGAGCTAATCGAAAAAAATCTCACGCCCGTGGACGAGCGTATACGCATGGGTGAGGATGCGGCGTTCATATATCCGTGCCTGCTCGACGCGCAAAGCGCAGCCTGCATAAAAACGCCGACTTATCATTACAGAATAACCGGGCAGTCGATGTCGACGGCATATGACGAAAAGCTTAAAGATATTATTCTCCTGCCGTATAAGCGGCTCAAAGAGAAAAATGCGGCTTCTGATTTTGATATATCATCTCAGCTCGATTATTATCTTTTGTATATGGTCAATTTCCTGCTTCGAAACGAAGCAAAAAAAGCCAATTCCCATTCGAAACAGGAACGCAGAAAGGTTGTTGAAAATATCTGCGCGGATGAAGATATTCGCTCTGCGACGGCAGCAGTCGATATGGGAAAATTGCCTGCGCACACGAAGCTTCTCGCATCGGCGCTCAAACGCGGCTCCGTGTTTATGACCGAAAAATATGTTGATTTTTTGAGGATTTATATAGGAGGTTAATCTTTTGGAGGGTAACACTAAAATCAGCGTTATAATTCCGATTTATAAGGCTGAGAAATTTTTGGACAAATGTATCGGAAGCGTTGTGGGACAGACTTATGAAAACCTGGAGATAATCTTGGTTGACGACGGCTCGCCGGATAACTGCCCCGCAATATGCGACAGCTGGGCTGAAAAAGACAGACGCATCAAAGTAGTACATAAGGAAAACGGCGGCTTGTCCTCGGCAAGAAATGCCGGACTCGATGTGTTGACGGGCGAGTATTTCGGATTTATCGATTCGGACGACTGGATCGAAAAGGATTTCTTTGAATTCCTGATAACCAATGCCCTGAAAGAGAATGCGGATATATCCCGCTGCGGACTGTATCTGGATTATGAGGATGATGACAGCTGCCACGATCAGGAGGTTCAGTATGAAACCCCGGTCGTTGTGGATAACAAGGGATATATCTGCTTTACGAGAATCGCGATTTACTTCGACATCTTAGAGAAAACACTGAAAAAAATTGATTTTGATAAGAAGAACAATGTCGCTGTTGAGAGCTTTTATAATTTGGTAGGTGTTTAAAATGAAAAAGAGAAAAATTGTTTTTTTGATAGAGGATTTAAAATTCGGCGGAGTGGAAGTCTCTCTTATTAATCTGCTCAATAGTGCAGAATTTGAAAAACACGGCTATGAAGCAATTCTCATAATGTGGGGCAAGGAATATGATGTTTTAAACAAACTCAGTGATGATTCCGAGGTAAAGATTTTAAAGGTAAGTGATCGGTTCCCCAGTGCAATTAGAAACCTTGTAAGTAAGCTTATGGGCGCTAAAAAAGCTGAGCGCATTTACAACATGCTTGTCAGAGTCAAGGTTTTGATGTATGTAAAAAGAGAGCATGCCGATGTAGTTATCAGATATCATCATGCGGCAATGAAGAGTCTGTTTAATTGCTTGAACGATAAGTCAAAGAAAATTATGTGGTATCATATAAGTCAGGACGGCTATTATCTTGACAAAAAGTATACGGATTACTGCGACAGAATAATCACGGTCAATGAACAGTGCCGAGATATAATTGCAAATGCCAGACCGTATCTTGAACCCAAGTTAGGTGTTGTTGGAAATATAATTGACTATAAAAACATAAGAAGTCTGGCAAAGTGCAGTGAGCAGCTGTTTGACCCGGAAACGTTTAATGCTGTCACCTGTGCAAGAATAAGCCCAGAAAAAGGCATTGCGCTCGCGCTTGAGGCATGCAGGATAGTTTCTCAGAGCGTCGATAATTTCAGATGGTATGTTATTGGACCAAAAGATGAAGAGGCTTCTGCCTATTATAATGATATTATAAAAAAGATCGACAGTTACGGTCTCAATGACAAATTCGTTCTTTTGGGATCGCGGTCTAATCCGTATAAATATTTTGCACAGTGCGACCTTGTGGTTCAGCCGTCGTTGAATGAGTCTCAATCGTTGGTTTTGAGAGAGGCTCTTATCTGCGGCGCGCCGATAGTTTCGACCGCGACAGTAGGCGGTAAAGCTACATTAGAGGACAGGGTGACCGGTGTTATCGCTGATATTTCCGCAGAAGATATCTCCCGCAAAATATGCGGACTCATTTCGGATGGTAACAAAAGAGTGACAATAAAGAAAAATATAGAAGATATCGATTTTTCAAAGCAAAACGATAAAGTGATTGATGATTTCTACAGGGTAGTCGATAGTCTATAATTATGTGATTTTACAATAGGAGTAGTTTGCATGGTTGATGAAGGAAAAATTTCTGTTGTTGTTCCGGTGTATAATGTTGAGGATTATCTTGACCGATGTGTCAAAAGCATAATTTCTCAGACATATGAAAACCTTGAAGTGATTCTTGTTGATGATGGGTCGTCGGACGGTTCTCCCGTTATGTGCGATTCTTGGGCGCAAAAGGATCCGCGTATCAAGGTTATACATAAGCCAAACGGCGGTGTTTCATCGGCAAGAAATGCGGCTCTAGACGCGGCAACGGGCGATTTTATTGGATTTGTCGATTCGGATGACTGGATAGAAAATGATTTCTATGAGCTCCTTATGAAGAGCTTAGCCGAAAACGGGAGCGACATTGCGTTTTGTGGATATTATGTTGTCGAGCGCTCCGGGGAAAAGAAGGGCTATAAGAATTTACTGGATAGCTCCATATGTGATCGCAACAGATATCTCTACAATGTCGTTTCGGGAGGAGATGGAGGATTTATTTGGAATAAGCTGTTCAGAGCGAAGCTCTTTGACGGCGTAAGGTTCAGCGACGAGATAGTGTATTCCGAGGATCTTTTGTTCAACTTTGTGATTTCGCAGAAGGCGGGAAAGATATCATTTGTCAATGAAGAAAAATATAATTATTTTCATAAATATTTGAGCGGATATGCATGGGTGCTGAATGATCACTCTTTCGATATGGTGAAAGTATTTGAAGAGATGTTCAAATATGATATGGTTCCAAAAGTCTACGACCGCTGCGTAAGGGGGTATATGACCGCTGCGTTTACCCTGCTCAGCGGAGTGCTAACTAATGAAAAATATTTTTATAAGTATGATGAAATCAGAGGCGAAATACTTAAATTTAAAAAACGGATACTTTTTGAAAAACAATATCCGCTTAAATATAAGATGAAAACGCTTGTACTGTGGCTTTGCCCCGGACTTTATAACCTTATGATCCGCGGAATAAGAAAGGCAAGGGATAAAAAAGCAGATTGATAATATTTGCACAAAGGAGAGATAAATATGCAGGATGCTCTTGTCAGTGTGATAGTGCCTGTCTATAAGGTTGAAAAATATCTTGATGAGTGCTTGAAAAGCATCGTTGGTCAGACTTATAAAAAACTTGAAATAATTCTCGTTGATGATGGGTCTCCGGATAATTGTCCCACTATGTGCGATTTGTGGGCTCAAAAGGACGGTCGTATAAAGGTTATACATAAGCCGAACGGAGGACTGTCTTCTGCGAGAAATGCAGGACTTGATATATCCTGCGGCAGATTTGTGATGTTTGTCGATTCGGATGATTGGATCGATAAAAATACTGTGCAAAGCCTTTTTACAATCGGCGAAGATGCGGACATTATAATGTGCGGATTCAGCGTTGAATATGAAGACGGAACGACTTCTCAAGAGAACTCCGGAAATAAAAAATTAGAAGGTTCGGATATACTGGGAGAGTTTATTCTTGACAATATTAGACCGGAGGTGTGTGGGAAACTGTATCGCTTGGAACTTTTTTCTGATACACGCTTTGATGAAACTATAAAATATGCAGAAGACCTTGATATGAATTATCGGCTTATGAAAAAAGCATCAAAGTTTATATCTACAGATGAGGGCTTCTATCACTATGTCAGGCGTGCAGGTTCAATTACTTCTACCGACATGACAGTCGGACGCGCGAACCTATATAAAATAACGGCGAGATTTGTGGAAGAGAGCAGATATAACAGCGATATCTACGAAAAAAGTATTTGCCGCCATGCGCGCATACTTTTTGCAACGCTTTCAAGGCTGCTCAGCAGCGATGAGAGTGTTAGTGGTGGAAAAGAAATCAGCGGTACTTACTCTGAAAAAATATTTGAAGAAATTCGCAAGTACGGAAAATATATCTTGAAAAACAGATATCTTTCGATTAAATATAAAGTTTCAGTGATCATCGTTGCTATCAGTCCAAGTTTATTTGTGCCTTTTAATAGATTGTTGAGAAGATGATCTGCTATTTGTATATGTTAATGAATTTTTGAAGTGATATGGTAGAACCTCAATTTCAACATGTTCCTTATAGCTTATGTGTTCACGCTTTATAAGCTCATGGTGAATGTAAAATGCCACGGCAGGGATATCATAAGAAAAATAAGACGGTAGTGTTCTTACGGGAAAGGATGCGCTTATGCGATTTATATTTGAAATAATCAGGAAGATACTCGCCAGAGTCAACTATTTCCTTTTGATTTGGAAGCTTATATTTTCAACTGCTTTCAAAAAAATTAAATACCGTGAAAAGTTTAAATTCCTTTTGATAACTCCGGAGCACTGCAATCTTGGCGACCATGCCATAGCCGCAGCCGAGGAGGCTCTTTTCAAGGACTTTTTCCTGTTTGAAATAACCGAAAGAAGCTTGGATAAATTTTTCAAGTATTTCAGACATAGCTTGAGCCTAAAGCTTCTGTTCGGGAAAAGCGACATACTGATTCACGGCGGAGGGTTTATCGGCACCATCTGGCCGTACTCTGATATCCTGACGCAGCAAATCATAGAACTTCTTCCGCACAGCAGGATAATACTTCTGCCCAACACGATTTTCTTCTCCGACGACGAAGAGGGCAGGAAGTGGCTCGAAGATGCCCGAAAGGTCTATAATTCACATAAAAATATTACCGTTTGCACAAGAGAAAAGCTCTCCTATGACAATGCGCTCCTTTTGCTCGACGACCACAGCAGAGTGAAGCTCATTCCGGATATGGTGTTGTCGCTTGACGAGTGCCGCGAGGGGAGAGAGCGCAGCGGCGCAGTCCTATGCCTGAGAAATGACTGCGAAAAAATAATGGACGATGCCGACAGCGCGGAAATTTATAATTGGACAGACAATGTCTTTGGCGGCATCAAAGAGGCGGACATGTGCATCGACCATAATGTGCTCCCGGAGAATCGCCTCGCCGAGCTCGAAAAGCAGTTTGAAACATTCAGAAGAGCCGAGCTCGTGATAACGGACAGGCTTCACGGAATGATATTCGCTGCGATAACCGGTACACCGTGCGCCGTTTTCTTCAGCATGAGCCATAAGGTGAAAGGCATCTATGACTGGTGCCTGTCGGGTGTTGAGTATATACAACATGTTGAGAACTGCGCGGATATAGCCGCATTTTATGAAAAAGTCAAAGGCAGAAGCTTCAGATATGACAATACCGCTTTGAAGCCGTATTATAATGAGCTTATTGAAATCATTAAATAAGAGGTAGATAAATTGGCATCACGTACTGAAAAATCGACAAGAACCGCCGTGGCAAGTTTTCTCAATTCAACGTTTGGAAAAGTGCTTGCGTTTGTCTCAAAAACTGCGTTTATCAATGTTTTCGGGCGCGAGATGCTCGGACTCAACGGTCTTTTTTCAAATGTTATCTCATTGCTCTGCCTTGCCGATCTCGGCTTCGGCACGGCGATGGCATACAGCTACTATAAGCCGATAGCGGAGAACGATACAAAGAAGATAGCCGCGCTGAATAAATTTTACAGCAAAGTTTATTTAATAATAGCGGCGGCGGTGTCCGTTGCGGGCGTTGCATTCGTTCCGTTCCTTGATTCTTTTGTAAATCTCGATCACGAGATTGAGCATATGTATCTGTATTACGGCATCGCGGTGTTAAATACGGTCTGCTCGTACCTTTTTGCTTATAAGCAGACGCTTATTACCGCGCATCAGCACGGATATATTATTTCCAGATATACCGTTGTCACCAGCACGGTGTCCACAATTATGCAGATAGTTATCATATATGCCACGAGAAATTATATAGCTTATCTCATGGTCGGCGTTGTGTTTACTATCATAAACAATCTGATAATTTCGCATCAGGCGAACAAGCTTTATCCTTATATCAAAGAGCCCAACGAGCCGCTTTCAAAAGCGGACAGGCGCGGAATATTCGACAACATGGGTTCGATATTCTTGTATAAGCTCTCGTCGGTTATGATAAACGGTACGGATAACCTGCTCATATCAAAGATGGTCAGCACCGTTGCCGTCGGCGATTATTCGAACTATCTTATGCCGATAAATATGATAAGCAGCTACGCCAATATCCTCTTCTATTCATTTACGGCGAGCCTCGGCAATATGATGGTATCTGATAGCAAGGAGAAGCAGTATCGGATTTTTAAAATCATACAGACGATGTCTGCGTGGTTCGGAATAGTTATCAGCGCATGTACATATGCGCTCGTTGACGATTTCATAATTGTGTGGCTCGGCAAGGACTTCCTTGTTGATAAATATACCGTCTGCGCTATCGGCCTCAATTTCCTTCTGTCCTGCCTGCTCTATCCCATATGGATATACAGAGAAGCGGCAGGAATCTATCTGAAAACAAAGTATATAATGACTGCCACCGCAGTTCTCAATATCGGACTCTCCATACTCATGGGCAAGTGGATCGGAATGGCGGGCATAATTTTTGCGTCGGCTGTTTCAAAGCTTTTGACTTATATCTGGTATGAGCCGATTATTCTCTTTCGCGACCATTTCAAAAAGTCGGTCTGGGGATATTTTGTCTCGTTCTTTGCAACGCTTGTTATCAGCTGCGGCGCCGCTTTCGGCGTGAAGCTGCTTGCCGATATGATTCCTCTCTCCGGCATACTCGGATTTATAGTCAAGGGCATCGTGTGCTTTGCGGCAACGAATATTCTCTATTTGATTCTCTATTTCAAGAATCCGTATTTCAAAGAGCTTCTCGCAAGAGTCAAGTCGCTTGTCGGCGGCGTTATCAGAAAATTCAAAAAGGCTAAGTGAAAGCAGAATGATAAGCGTAATAATCCCGGTTTACAAAGTTGAAAAATATCTCGATAAGTGCGTCGAAAGCGTTGTTGGGCAGACGTATTCTGACCTTGAGATAATCCTTGTCGATGACGGCTCGCCGGACGGTTGCTCCGCCATGTGCGATGCATGGGCTGAAAAAGATGGGAGAATAAAGGTCATTCACAAACCGAACGGCGGTCTCTCGTCTGCGCGCAATGCAGGACTCGTCAAAGCATCGGGTGAATATGTTTTCTTCCTCGACAGCGACGATACAATATCTGCGAACTGCATTGAATTGCTCGCCGATGCCGTGCGGCGCGACAACAGCGATATCTGTATCGCGAATGTCGCCAGAATAGACGAAAACGGAAAGCCAATCAAAGCTCTGCTCTTTGATTCGGACATGCTTCTTTCAAAAGACGATGTGTTCGAGGACATAGCCAAAAAAGGTCTGTTTGCCTATGTTATCTCCTGCGGCAGACTTTATCGCCGCAATTTGTTTGACGGCATATCATTTCCCGAGGGCAGACTCAACGAGGATGCGTTTGTGTATTACCGCCTCTTTGACAGGTGCAGCTGCATTTCCGTCAGAAAGGATGCTGTGTATTTTTATCTCAGCCGGCAGGGGAGTATCATGTCTGAATATACGCCGCGCAGACTCGATGTTCTCGAAGCCTTTGCCGCTCAGGCGAAGTTTTTTTCGGATCGCGGCTTTGATAAAACGGTGGAGGCTGTGCGCCGATATGCCTATGATGCGGCGGTCAATACTCTTCTCGCCAACCGTATCGGCGTGACGGATGAAAGATTCAAAACCGCGCTGAGATTTTATAAATCAATATGCCGCCTTTGTCCGGGCGATATGGGCAGGTCGACTGTCCGTCTGTTTTTTGCGGCGTATCCGTTCAATCTTTTTTCAAAACTTCTGCTCAGACTCAAGGGCGTTAAGAGGTGAATTCGGTGGATAAACTTCTGAGCATCATTGTTCCCGTCTACAAGGCGGAAAAGCATCTTGACAGATGTGTCGAAAGTATACTTTCGCAGACATATGGGAATATAGAACTTGTCCTGGTCGACGACGGCTCGCCGGATGCCTGCCCCGCGATGTGCGATTCATGGGCAAAGCGCGATTGGCGCGTCAGGGTGATACATAAGAAGAACAACGGCGCGTCTTCCGCGCGAAACGCCGGACTCGATATGGCGTCGGGCGAATATATCGGCTTTGTCGATGCCGATGATTTTGTAGAGCCCGATATGTACGAAACTCTGGTGAAAAACGCGCTCGAAAACAACGCCGATCGCTCCGGCTGCGGCTATTTCGATTCTTCCCGACCGGATGAAATTTCGGATGATGATGAAATAACAGTGCTCAGCGACAAAAACTCTATAATTGCCTATTCCGCCTGCGGCAAGCACAACAATGTCTGGCGCTCCGTCTATTCCAAAAAGGCGATAGGGAAGATTCGTTTCGACGAAAGCCTTGTCATCGCCGAGGACTGGCTCTTCAACTACAAAGTGAGCAAGAATATTTCGGTGCAGGCGGATACCGATAAACGGCTCTATCATTATGAATCCGCTCCGGACAGCCTCATGAGCCGGCTCAACGACAAAAAAATAATCGACCGCATATCTGTTCTCGAATATATCTGCGGTAGCGAGTGCGGAAAGTCGCTCGGGCGCAAAGAAACGGCGGATATCCGTATGCGCGTGCTCATGTTCTGCGCGGAAGAGAGTCTGCATTCCGGTATCGACCGCGAGCCGTGGTTCAAGCGCGAGGTCATAAAAAAAATACGCGGCGCCCTTGCGGCGTTTCTCGGGTGCGGTGCTTCGGCAAAGCGAAAGATAAAAGCGATAATTTTCGCCTTCGCGTGGCCGCTGTATTCCGCCCTGGCGCGTAGAAAATAAAGTTAAAAATAAAATAGTATATAATTGCTGATTGGAGGTGCACCATGCACGCATATCTGATAATAGCCCACGATCAGTTCGACCTGCTCGAAAGTCTTCTCAAATGTATCGACGACGAGCGTAACGACATTTATATACACATCGATTCCCATTCAAAGCTCGATATCAGCAGGATCCAAAGCGTTCTGCAAAACTCCCGCATTGAGTTCGTCCCGCGTATCCATATAAGATGGGGCGGATTCGACATGGTCAGATGCGAGTATGAGCTGCTCGAAGCTGCGTTCGAGAGCGGACGAGAATATGACTATGTCCATCTCATCTCCGGCGCGGATCTGCCGCTGAAAAATCAGGATGAGATACACCGCTATTTCGATGAACATAAAGGCGAAGAGTTCGTCCATTTCGGCGCACCCGAGCCTACGGAAAAAGAGCTTGAGCGCGTCAGGTATTATCATTTTGCCTCCGGCAGAAGAAATTTCTTTAACCGCCTTGTCACCCAAGCGGAGACTGCTCTCGGGCGTATATTCGGGATAAACAGAATAAAGGGCAAGAAGTTGCAGCGCGGCTCGCAGTGGTTCAGCGTGACCGGCGAGTTTGCAAAATATCTTATTTCGCAAAAATCATTTGTGTTCAAGCAGTTTAAGCACACATATATTCCGGATGAATTCTTTGTTCAGACGGTGATTATAAATTCAAGCTTTGCAGATAATCTGCACAGCAAGAAGTTCGACGATGACCACGAAGCGTGCCTGCGCTATATCGACTGGACGCGCGGTCACCCGTACATATTTAAATCAGAGGATTATGACGAGCTGATGAATTCCGGCTGTCTCTTTGCCAGAAAATTCAGCATCGTTCAGGATGATAAAATAGTCAGGAAGATAACTTCGGCTGTTCTCAACGGCTGAAAGCGGAGGATATAAGTGAAGAAGCTTTACGAAGATTATATTTTTCTTGTGCGCACCGTGCTCGAAGGCGGCCGTGCGGATGATTTCAGCGGCGATTTTGAAAAGCTGCTGGAGCTTGCCCGTGAGCATAATATGACAAATATATTGTGGTACGCCCTGCGCAAAAACAGGAATGTCCCGACGAATATCGTCACGGAACTCCAGGGCAGCCATAATATGCTCATGTTCAAGTGTGCAAATCAGAAGATGACGCGCGGCGAGCTCGAAAACCTGTTTTCGTCTGCGGGGGTAAAGCATATCTTTCTCAAGGGCGCGGATGTCGCCCAGCTCTATCCGTCCGAGGATATGCGCGAGATGGCGGATATAGATGTCTACGCCGATCTCGACAGCCACGAGAAGATAAAAGAAGTTCTCACGAAGGCGGGGTACAGCTTCGAGGGACATAAGGGACACCACGATGTTTTCCACCGCGACCCGTTCATCTCGGTCGAGGTTCACGAATCCGTGCTCGACCATCAGCGCGAGACCGGGCTTGATACATACTTTGCGCCGCCGTGGCAGCTCACCGACGGAAACGGATTTGAATATAATTTCGACCCGAGCGACAATTATATTTTTCTTATGGGTCATCTGTTCGGTCATTTCCATCAGGGCGGAGTCGGCGTCAGATTCTTTGCCGATATGGCGCTCTATATGAAAAAATATAAAGACGAGCTCGATTGGGTGAAGATAAACTCCGTCTTTGAACGCTATAATTTGGACGAGGTTATGAATAATCTCAAGGCGCTCTCACTCCATTGGTTCGGCGATGAGCCGGAGAGTGGGCTGCTCGACGAGATGGGCGAATATGTCTTTGAATCCGGAAGCTACGGCAAGGCTGCGAATATGGTGATGTACCTCGCGAATGAGGACGGCAGCAACACATTCTCCGCAGCGCTCAAGCGAAAGCTGTTTATCTCTTCGTCCGAGATGCGCCGCCGCAGCAGGATAGTTGACAAATTCCCGATATTTTTGCCGATAGCCTATGCCGTCAGGGCGGTTAAAATAATATTCACTCAGTTCCGCGAGCTTCGTGCGTGGATGCGCGGAGTGAAGGATGCAGACGGCGAGGCTGTCAAAAATTATAAGGAAATGATGCGCCGTTTTGGTGTAAAGTAAGAAAAAGTAAAAATAACTTGATAAACCATGTCGCTGTATGTATAATTATAGTGTTGTATATCCACGACACCGAGAGGGGATTGCTTATGGAAAAACTTAAAACATTTGATGTTGACCTTAAACGCCTTTTCTTTGAAGTTCTCAAAAGGCTCTGGCTGATATTGCTTGTCGGCATTGTCTGTGGTTCCGGCGTGTTCCTTTATGCCAAGTTCTTTATAACCCCGCAGTATAAAGCGACCGCAACTATTTATATTCAGAACTACACGGGCGAGAACGACGAAAAGATATATTCATCCGACCTCAGCGCGTCCCAGAACCTTGTCACTACATATCAGGGACTGCTTACGAGCGATAATGTTCTAAACAGAGTCAAGGAAAAGCTCGGAGAGAACTACAATGTCGATGCTATACGCGCATCGTTTACCGCCGAGGCTGTTGAGGACACACCCATACTTAAAATATCCGTCAACAACAACGACCCCGAAGAGGCGGCTAAGATAGTCAATGAGATAGCCAAAGTTGCCCCGGACGCCATAATGAATCTTGTTGAGGGAAGCTCGGTCAAGGTCGTCGACCTTGCGCGCGTGCCCGAAGGAATAGCATATCCCTCCTACAAGAAACTCACCCTTATAGGCTGCGTTATAGGCGTGGGACTCACTCTTGCAATAATCGTTTTGCTTGTTCTCTTCAATTCCTATATCGAGGACGAGGATGATATAGCCAAGCTCTTCGATGCTCCCGTCGTCGGCAAGATACCGAATTTCACTCTCTATGACGACAACGGCGAAAGAAAGAAAGGCTTCTTTTCGAAGAAAGGGGGCGCGTCTAAATGAAGCTTATCAGAAGAAAGAATAAAGTAAGCAGCCACCATTCTCCGTCCGAGCGTAAATATATCCTCGGCGACAACACCAGCTTCGTCGTCGACGAAGCATACAACACCCTGCGAAGCAACATCATTTTCTCGATGCCCGGCAAGGGCTGCAAGGTCGTCGAATTCACAAGCTGCGGCATGAGCGACGGCAAGAGCATAAATGTGCTCAACACCGCGATAACCTTTGCCGAGACCAATGTAAAAGTCCTGCTTATAGACTGCGACCTGCGCCGCCCGAATATCAACAGGCTTCTTGCGCGCAAGTCGTCGCCCGGTCTTACGAATGTGCTTGTCAACGCCTGTGCTCTTGAAGATGCCATAGTCAGAATAGACGATTACAATCTCGATGTCATATTCTCGGGCTATCTTCCGCCCAACCCCAGTGAGCTTTTGAGCAGCGAGGCTCTTGCCGAGCTCATGGAGACGCTCAAAGAGAGATATGACTATATATTCATTGACACTCCGCCCGTTTCTGCGGTTATCGATGCGGCGGTCATCTCGAAGTATACCAACGGCGCTGTTATAGTCGTCCGCCCCGGCTCGACAAAGAAAGAGGAGCTTGTCAACGTCGTCAGCCAGCTTGAGTTTGCCGATGCGAAGATAGTCGGCTTTGTCCTCAACTGTGTCGATGATGAGCATGGCGGATATTACTACCGCGGCAAGTATAAGTATAATTACACTTATGCTTATGTCCACGGAGCGGAGAGCACAAAGACCGCCAAGAATACCAAGAGCAATTCTAAAAACGAGTCCCAGAAATCGAAATAAAGCTAAGAGAGCAGTCCTTATGGGCTGCTCTTTTTATGTGTATTCTGCCGAAAATATATAAGAAGGTGGAAATTGCTTCCATTGTATGGTAAGATAAAAGCAGAAAACGCGTATATGCGCGAACGAAGGAGAATGTCCTATGAGTGAAAAGAAACGAAGCGCAAAAGAGTTCTTCATGGACAACAACAAGAAAAATCTGAAGATATTTATAATTGTTGTGGTTGCAATATTAGTGCTGGCAGCTGTGACTATGGGCATTTATGTTTTTGCAAAAGTCGGGCTTATCAATATAGATAAGGACGGAAAGGTCGACCCGGATTATACTCTCGCGCCCGAAGATGAGTTCGACAATATGTATGATGCGGCGGACACTTCCGGTCTCGACGCACTCATAACGGCGTGGGCGAAGAACGGCGGCGAAAAATATTCGAGCAAGAATGTTATAAATGTCCTGCTTATCGGCGTTGACGATGCCGAGAGCAACACCGGCCGCTCGGATGCCCTCATTCTGCTCTCACTCAACAAGCGCACGAAGAAGATAACCCTCGTCTCTTTCCTGCGCGACAGCTATACATATATGAATATTCCCGACGCGGCGAGAAATCCCGAGCGCTGCTGCAAGCTCAACCATTCATATAGATGGGGCGGCTATCCCGTTCTTATCGAAACGCTCGAAAACGACTACAAGATAGAAATAGATCACTATATCAGCGTCGATTTCAAGAGCTTCCCGAAGCTTATCGATGCGCTCGGCGGCGTGACGCTGAAAATTGAGCCGTATGAGGCGGAGTATATCAATCGCACGACCACTCAGATAGATAAGATTCAGTCCGGCGATGCCGTGAAGCTCAACGGTGCGCAGGCGCTTGTCTATACCCGCATCCGCCATGTCGATGCGGCGGGTGACCTCGGCAGAACTGCGAGACAGCGCACGATAATAACCGCGCTTATAAAGAGCGCGCAGGGCGCGTCTCTGGGTCAGCTCAACAACGCTATGGATATCGTCCTGCCGAACGTGCACACGAACTATGGCAAGGGAGAGATAATCTCGCTTTTAACTCAGGCGTTCGCCCAGAAGTGGATGAACTACGATATAGCGCAGATGGTCATGCCCTCGGAGGGCAACTATGTTGCGGCGAGGCTCTATACTTATTACGGGCGTGTGGCAAGGATGCAGCTCGACACTTGGGTCATCGACTATCCCGTCGCCGCACGCGAGCTCCAATTGGCGCTATACGGCAAGACGAATATTAATATCGGCAGCGACCATGTCTCGGCGATAGACCTGTATAATCAGGGGCTTGTCCCGACCCTCGGCGGCTCGACTGCCTCCGGTACACGCGCGCAGAGCAGCCATACCGCGCCCGCGCAGACAAGTCAGGTTGAAACTCAGCCGACCGAAGCTCCGGCGGCACATGATACTACATCTCCCGCGGCAGAGCCCGCAACGGCGGCAGAACCCGAAGAAGCGAACGATTGAGGCACAATGCTATGACGAACAGCGGCTTTTTTCAGCTTTTTGACCGCCACGAACGCGAGGATTATAACGCCACATTATCGGAAGCTGCTATAAGGCAGATGATATCCGAAGAGTTTGAAGAGGCGGATAAAATAATATCTGCGGGCTTCGATAAAGAAACGCTCAAGACGCTTGACGCAAACGGTCAGCCGTTTATCCCGACAAGAAAATCCGACAAATTTCATATGCGAAAGCATACCGCCTGCCAGCAGCCATATTATCACGGTCACTCGTTCTATGAATTTATCTATGTCCTGTCCGGCGAGTGTACCCAGCACTTCAGGAATCCCGAGCGAAAATTGACGCTCAAAAAAGGTCAGGCGTGCCTTCTTCCTCCGGGGACGGTGCATTCTCTCGAAAAGAGCCGCAAGGGCGATAATATAATAAAAACCGTCATTCCGACGGAGCTATTTGAAAAATGCGCCGATAATTTGAAAATCGGCACTGAAATGACCGTGTTTGATAAAACTTCCGAACAGGTCAATTTCATCGTCATGCGCCTGCTCAGCGAATATTACGGCGGCGCGGACTATTCCGAACGCGCTGTTGAAAATTATCTTTCACTTTTGTTTATTGAACTTCTGCGCGGCGAGCGCGATAGAGACGGGCATCTTGCAGATGAGCTGAATCTCTATTTCGCCGAGAATATCGGCTCCGCGTCTCTTCACGGCTTCGCGTCAACGCTTGGCTACAGCGAAAAATACGCCGGGCGCATGATAAAAGAACGCCTCGGCGCGAGCTTTTCGGAATTGCTGCTGTTATACAAGCTGCAAAAAGCGGCTCAACTCATGGCGGACACCGATCTTCCGATAGACGAAATCGCCCGCGAGGCGGGGTATAACAACCCGTCCGGATTATATAAGCAGTTCTTCGCATCTTATGGCATGACGCCGAGCGCATACAGAAAAATGACAGAATAAAGTTTCCCGGGGATAGAAAAAAGCGTCCCCGGGATATTTTATATTTCTGCGGAATTTGATAAAATTTGTATTGAACAAACACGAAACGGAGCGGTGCTATGAATGTGGAAAAAGTGACCCCGAAATCTCTCGAATCCGAAAAGGCGGCGGAATATGCTCTCGCCGTCTGCGAAGAGGGACTCGGCAAAAGCGGCGTTAAAACAAAAAATCTCGGCGGCGGATCGTTCGGTACGGCGGTCGGCGTGACCTTCGGCGACGGTAGTGAGGCGGTTGTCAAATTCCTGCGCGCCGACGGAATGCTCGAAAAAGAGACTCACGATTTACAGCTTTTATCCGAAAACTGCGGCGTGCGTATGCCAAAGGTTCTCTATTTCCGCAGTGCTGACGGCAGCATACCGCTCGACTGCTATGTTATGGACAAAATCGAGGGCAGCACGCTCTTTATGTCATTCGGCAAGCTGCTTTATTCAAAAAGCGCGAAGCTGGCTTTCGCCGATAAAGTGACCGATGCTCTCCACGGCATCCACGAGTGTCGGTGCGACAAATTCGGCGACACAATGAACCCGCAGTTTTCATCCTGGCTCGAGTGTTACGAGCCGTTTATGGAGGATGTCTATTTGGCAGCAAAGCAGCTCTCGGAGGACGGACAGCTGTCGCCCGAGATAGTCTCGGCCATGAGCCGCGCGAGAGACAAATTTCAGAATATCTTCTCCCAGCCCGTCTATGATGCCTGCCTTATCCACGGCGATTTGAATGTCGGCAACATAATGGTCGGCAAGGGACTCCGGATAACCGGGTTCATCGATCCGCTCAACTCCATGTATGCCGACCGCGAATATGATTTGTTCCAGTTCAACAACCTGACCGGCAAACGCTTCTTCCTCTGCGACACATATCTCAAAAAATACGGCGCGAGCGAAAAAGCGGAGCAGAAGCTCGCATTTTATGCCCTGTGGAACGAAGTCTATTGCTTTGTAAAAGCGGGCACGCTCATTCCATTCATCATGAACCCGCTGGTCAAAAATATGAACGCCGTGCTCGGCAGGGGAGTATAACTATGGCTTCCGTGCCGGCAAGAATAACAAGCGCATTGCTCAGCGCCGTGTTTCATTCCCGATTTATAAAGAACGAGAATATGAGCTCGAACGCGGGCGCGGCGGCAAAAAATAAAGTCAGCAGATATAAGCCTCCGAAAGGCTATACCATGACCCGAACTCCCTGCGGCGAATGTTTTGTCGAAAGTCTCATTCCCGAAAAGTCAGGAACGGACACAGTGATTTTTCATATCCACGGCGGAAGCTTCAAAATAAAGCTTATTGATGCTTATCGCCGCCTCGCACTGAAATACAGCCGTGCCGCAGGTGGAGCCGCCGTTTTCAGCGTCGATTACAGAACCATGCCCGAATATATCTTTCCTTCGCAGCTAGACGATGTCATGAGCGCGTGGGATATGCTGACAGCAAAGGACATAAAGCCCCAAAATATTGTAGTCCTTGGGGACAGCAGCGGCGCAAATCTGGTGCTCGCCCTCGCGCAGAAGCTTCGTGATTCCGGCAGACCGATGCCACAAAAACTCGTCTGCTTTTCGCTCTGGGGCGATATGACAGCCTGTGGAGAGTCATATGAGCGAAACTGCCACAGCGACCCGTTTTACGGTATTGCGAGGAAAGAAAAATTCAAAGATCACGAAGCGTATTTCAGACGCCGCCCGAAATATGCCGGGGAGCACGATCTTCTCGACCCGTATCTCTCGGTGTCATTTGCCGATTTTTCGGGCTTTCCGCCGACAGTCTTTTTCTGCGGTACGGCAGAGGTGGGGGAGAGCGACAGCGACACAGCTTTCGCCAATGCGCTCAGCGCAGGCGTCGATGCGAAGCTCTATAAATACGACGGACTTTTCCATGACTTTCAGCTTCTTTCATTCCTGCCGGAGAGCAAAGATGTGTTTCGCAAACTTGAATCTATACTAAAATAAAAACTGCCGAATCTTTTTACGGGTTCGGCAGTTTTGCTTATTCTTTTATGCAAGCTCTTTCGCAAGCGCGTCGAGCTGCGCTTTGTTCTCGTCGGTCATTGCGGAACGAATAGTGACCGTACCGACTTGCTTGATATCCTTGCTGTTTTCAAACATCTTCGCCATGTTCCTCGCGGCGGTCGGCGCCCATGAGCCGTTCTCGATAAACGCAACTGTGCGCTTCTGATATCCTCGCTCGGTCAGGTGGTCGATGAAGTCGCGCATGAACGGGAATATGCTTCCGTTATAAGTGGTCGTCGCGAGCACGAGCTTTCCGTAGCGGAACGCATCCTCAACAGCCTCCGCCATGTCGCAGCGTGCAAGGTCGTTGACCGCGACTTTTGCGCAGCCGTTGGCTCTGAGTTGCTCGGCAAGATACTCGACAGCTTTTTTCGTGTTGCCGTATACAGAAGTGTAGGCGATGCAGACTCCCTCGCTCTCGACGCCGTAGGATGACCAGATGTCATAGAGATTCAGATAATATCCGAGATTCTCGCTGAGAACAGGTCCGTGGAGCGGGCATATGACCGCGATGTCGAGCCCGGCGGCTTTCTTGAGCAGCGTCTGCACGGGTCCGCCGTATTTTCCGACGATGCCGAAATAGTATCTTCTCGCTTCGCACGCCCAGTCCTCGTCCGCGTCGAGCGCGCCGAACTTGCCAAACGCATCCGCCGAGAAGAAGACCTTGTCTTTTGCGTCGTAAGTCATCATGACTTCCGGCCAGTGAACCATCGGCGCAAAGACGAAATTCAGCTCATGCTCGCCGAGCGAGAGTGTGTCGCCGTTTTTGACGGGAAGCGAATTTTTGATGAAATCCCCGCCGTAGAAATTCTTTATCATCGTGAAAGTCTTATCGTTGCCGACTATCACGGCGTCGGGATAAGCTGCGGAAAACTCCGCGATGCCCGCCGAGTGGTCGGGCTCCATGTGCTGAACTATGAGATAATCGGGCTGCCTGCCGGCGAGCGCCGATTCGAGATTTTTGAGCCATTCGGCGGTGAAGTGCCTGTCCACCGTGTCCATGACGGCAACCTTTTCGTCGAGAATGACATATGAGTTATATGCCATGCCGTTGGGCACTTCGTACTGACCCTCAAACAGGTCGATTTCGCGGTCGTTTACTCCGATATATTTGATATCTTCGGTGATGTTTGTCATACCGAGCCTCCTCACTTCGTTTTCAGTGTTATATTATAGCATATAAACGCCCGCGTTTCTATTGTAAAAACAACAAAACCGCAATTATTTTTGAGCCTATATTTGCTCTGTACACTTGAAAAAACTATATATCTAGAGTAAAATAATAGAATATAGTTCGCATCAAGACCGCATATATACGGAAAGGAAGGCACAGAATGAACGACGAGCTTTTACAGATACCCAAGCGAATTAAGGAGCTGCGAGAGATTCTTGAAATATCAATAACCGAAATGGCGGAGAAGCTGAATATCTCCCATGATGAATATGAAAAATACGAGTCGGGCGAAAAAGATATCCCCGTCAGCGCGCTCTATGCCATAGCGGCGGCACTCGGCACGGACTGCACCGTGCTCATGACAGGCGAATCCCCGAGAATGGACAGCTACACTATCGTCAGACGCGGCGACGGAGTTCGAGTTGACAGATATTCGGGCTATTATATCGAGAGCCTTGCTTTTAACTTCAAGAACCGCCAGATGGAGCCGATGCTCGTCACGCTCGAAGAGCAGGAGACCGAGCCCGCGCTCGTTATGCACTCCGGCCAGGAGTTCAACCTCGTCCTTGAGGGCAAGGTCAAGGTAACGGTCGGCAAGAATTCGTTTATCCTCAATGAGGGCGACGCTATCTACTTCGATCCGAACCTCCCGCACGGCCAGGCGGCGGTAGACGGAAGAACAAGATTCCTGACCGTTATCAACGAATAAAACTGCGACACCCCCCCCGAAAGGAAAAAGAAAAAATGGATGATATAATCAAGCGCTTCTGTCCCCGCTATGACTTTGACAGCTATGAGGATATGAAGCAGAATTTCAAAATAAATGTGCCCGATGATTTCAACTTCGGTTTCGATGTTGTTGATGCGTGGGCGGATATCGAGCCTGAGAAGCTCGCCCTCGTCTGGACGAACGATGCCGGCGATATGGCGCGCTACACTTTCAAAGATGTAAAAGACAACAGCAACAGGGCTGTCAACTTCCTGCTCGAAAAGGGAATAAAGAAGGGCGACATAGTCATGCTCGTTTTGAAGCAGCGCCCCGAAGTCTGGTTTATCATAACCGCGCTGCATAAAATCGGCGCAACGGTCATCCCCGCATCGTTCCAGCTGATGAAGAAGGACTATGTCTACCGCATCAATGCGGCGGGCGTCAAAATGCTCATAACCGTCGGCGACGACGATGTTGTTCAGCATGTCCGCGACTCCCTGCCCGAGTGTCCGAACCTCGAATATTATGTCACCGTCGGCGACAAGCCCGTTGACGGCGCAATAGATTACCGCTCCGTTATCGGCGGCTATTCGACCGAGTTCGAGCGCCCGACCGATCCCGAGAAGAGAACCGTTGTCACCGATACTGCTCTGCTCTATTTCTCCTCCGGCACGAGCGGAATGCCCAAGATGGTGCGTCACGATTTCTCCTCCGCTCTCGGTCAGATAACGACCGCGAGATATTGGCAGTGCGTCAAGGAGAACAAGATACATATGACCCAGACCGACTCCGGTTGGGCGAAGTTCGCATGGGGCAAGATATACGGCCAGTGGATCTGCGGCGCGGCTGTCGGCGCATATGACACCGAGAAGTTCCACCCGATCGATATGATCGAGGCTATGGAGCGTATCCGCCCGAGCACATTCTGCGCCCCCGCGACAATATACCGCTTCCTGATAAAAGAGGATCTTTCAAAATACGATTTCAGCTACATTGAGCACGCCTGCCTCGCGGGCGAGCCGCTCAACCCCGAGGTTTTCCATCAGATAGAGAGACTGACGGGCATGAGAATATACGAGGGCTTCGGCCAGAGTGAATCTTCCGTCCTGCTCGCAAACTATCCGTGGGTCGAGATAAAGCCCGGTTCAATGGGCAAGCCCGCACCCGGCTATGATATCGCTCTGCTCGACGAAAACGGCGAGGAGTGCGAGGACGGTATGGTCGGTTCTATCTGCATCCGGGTCGATCAGGGTCATCCGACCGGACTTTTCCGCGACTACTGGAAAGACGATGCCGCGATGGAGAAGAGCTTCAAGTTCGGATATTATAACACCGGCGACACCGCATGGCGCGACGGCGACGGCTACTACTGGTTCGTCGGCAGAAACGACGATGTTATCAAGTGCTCCGGCTACCGCATCGGTCCGTTCGAGGTCGAAAGTGCGCTGATGGAGCATCCGTCCGTGCTCGAGTGCGCAGTCACCGCTCTGCCGCATCCCGACAGAGGACAGGTCGTCAAGGCGACCATTGTCCTCGCCAAGGGTTATGAGCCGAGCGACGAGCTTGTCAAGGAGATACAGAACCATGTCAAGCACGCGACCGCACCGTATAAATATCCCCGCGTTGTCGAGTTCGTCAGAGAACTGCCCAAGACCAGCAGCGGCAAGATAATGAGAACCGCTATCCGCGCCGCAGATATGCAGAAGCTCCAAAACGAAGGCAAATAAAATATAGCAAAGCCCCGCCGGTTATCCGACGGGGCTTTACGCTTGCGATAAATAAGTGCAAAAATTTTTATACCCTCAAACTCCAATTATCAACATCACGATTCACTGACCCTCGCCGCAACAAACATCACCAATATCAAAATAACCATAACACATATTATAAAGCCGAACGAGCAGGCGAAAAGCCCGCATATCCATAATGTCGGATATGTTTTTCTGCTTTCTCGCGTGATGAAAGAAATAATTACGCCGACAAATGAGAGTATCGGTCCCGCAATTATAACATCGGTATATGTGTATGGCGCGTGATTTGCGCTGTAAAAATAAATCGCAAATGCGAATAATGAGAGTGCGCCGAGTATGAGCGGCGTTGCAATAAATATTTTGTTTTCGTATATTCTATTCTTCATTGCCGGTCCCTGTGCTATATATATCTTTACAAACAACAGCCGCAGCAAACTGCTGCGGCCGCTCGGTTTTTATATACGGTTCATTTGTTTTTTTACATCTTCTCAAACCGCTCAACATCTGTCACGAACCGTTTTGGCGCGGATCGCCGTCGGGCGGTGTGTCGCCGGGCTGCTGTCCGGGTTGTCCGCCTTGTCCTCATTTTCCCCAAGTCAAGAGCCGGGAAAAACACCCGAAAAATGCCCCTATTGCGTAACAGGGGCGCAGAAAGGAGAGTTTATGAGAACAGGGCTTACGAAGCAGGAAAAGACCACCGATATTTGGTTTGACGAGAAAGACCCCCTTATCCATATCCGCACCCACAACACCGCCTTGAAAAAGCGTCTGCTTGCATACAGCCGCCGTTATCCGGCGATCTGCCGCCAGACCGACACAGACCCGGACACGGGCTGCATGGAGTTTGATATTGCAAAGGGGCGTTTCTCTTTCCGTCTGACCGCCCCATACAGCGAGAAACGCCGGAGAGCCGCCAGCGGAGCGGCGAAAGCACATACCGATAACTTGTCACGCACTATTCAAAAAGATGTGGTATAATTTTTTTGAAAAAGTTTGAGATTTGATGTAGTATTTGCAGCTAAAACCGTAGTATATAGGTGTAGCCGGAAAGGAGGCGATGTGATGATAACAGATGAAAATATCATTGAATTGTTTTTCGCGCGTTCAGAACAAGGCATACGGGAACTGGACATAAAATACGGAAAAGACTTCCACAATCTTTCCTACCATATCGTAGGGAGCAGGCAAGGTGCGGAAGAATGTGTAAACGATGCCTATTTAGGCGCATGGAACGCGATTCCCCCGGCGCGCCCCAATCCACTGCTGACTTATATCTGTAAAATAGTTCGGAACATTTCATTGAAGGTTTATTACAGAAAGGAGGCAGCAAAACGAAGCAGCCATTACACGATTGCTATGGAGGAAATCGAAGCCTGCATAGCAGCCCCTAACACAGTAGAAGCAGAGATTGGGGCCAGAGAGTTAGCCCGTATCATTGAGGAATTTTTGAACACGCTGACGGTCGAAAACCGTGTTATCTTCATGCGCCGCTATTGGTTCTCTGACAGCTACAAGGATATAGCCGAGTTTGTAGGGCTTTCAGAGAAAAATATCTCTGTCCGGCTGACCCGTATCCGAGAGAAGATGAAACAATACTTGATTGAAAGAGAGGTATTCGTATGAACGCAAAGAAGTTTTCCGACGCTATGAGTGAACTTGATACGAAATATGTTGATGAAGCCCTTAACTACAAAAAGAAAGCAAAGAAACCCGGTTGGGTTAAGTGGGGAGCTATGGCGGCTTGCTTTGCATTAATTGCTGTTTTAGGCGTAGGCGTATTTCAAAGTGGATTGTTCGGGAACAAAACTGACATTGCCACTTTGGACAACGGAAATGAAATCATCTTTGTAAAATCGGAAACTGCTGGCTCAAGCATTGACATTGACGGGACTATAACAACAAGGCAACTTACGGAAACGGAAGCTGCATCTCTTTTTCCAAACTTGACCGTTACAGCTCATGCAGTTTTTCGTGTTGATGATACTGTTTCCGACAGCAACAAAGAATTGATTGGTTTTGAGGGAAAAATCGAAAATGCCAAAGTGGTAATATCTACAACGGATATAGCACTACTTGATACGAAGATTGTAGGAAGTGAAGAAAGTAGCGAAGTAAATGGCACAAGCGTGACGGCAGGATATTTTGTAACAGACCGGAACAGCGTGGGAGAACAGAATGTAATTTACTATGCGACATTTAAGTTGGGAGATAGCACCGTATATGTTGAAAATGCGGGTGCAAAAACTGAAAGCGAAAGTGTGAAAAACGATTTGGCTACCATTATCCAAGAGCTGATAAATAATGGTGCGCTTGACCTAAGTTCTTTCAACGGATAACCCCATGAAAATTTAATACTACCATCAGGACAGCCGAGCAAATCGACTGTCCTTTTTCTATGTCTACGGACAGAAAGGAGCGACCACCCATGACGAAACCGAGAGAGAAAACCCGCGAGGAATTGCAAGCCGAGATTGAGGACGGAAAGAAGAAAATCCGGCAGTTTGAGAACCGGGAAAAAATGTTGCGTCAGAAGCTATCCAAAGAGGAACGCAGAACACGCAGCCACCGCCTTATCGTCCGGGGCACAGGCTCGAAACGGATATCGCTCCGGGTATTCGCTATACGGGCGACGAGTATGCGGTGCGCCGATTGGTATCCGTTTTGATTGACAACGCCGTGAAATATGCCTCTCCCGGCTCCCCTATAACGCTAAGGCTCGAAAAGGACAGGCGGGGTGTTGTTATACGCTCGTCAAACGGCTGCGAAAATGTTGACGCGGACGAGACAAAGAAGCTGTTTGACCGTTTTTACCGCACCGACAAGGCGCGAAGCGCGGGCGGCTTCGGAATAGGGCTCTCGATAGCGCGGGGCATAGCGGAGGCTTATAAGGGCCCGATAAAGGCCGAGCTTACGGACGGCAACACAATAGAATTTACGGCTTATCTCAAATAAAAAACCGGTCGAAGTTTTTGCTCCGACCGGTTTTCGCTATTGTTCATTGCTTGTCCCCGCGCTTTTTATTTATTATATATTTTTCGTCATACAAACAACAGCCGCAGCAAACTGCTGCGGCCGCTCGGTTTTTATATACGGTTCATTTGTTTTTTACATCTTCTCAAACCGCTCAACATCTGTCACGAACAGAGTTGCGCCGCCGACCTTGACTTTCTTGTCCTCAGCCTGCTCGGTGCGGGTCTTGCAGTTTTGGTTTATCAGCTCGACCGCATTGGCGAGCTTGTCGTCGTCAACGCCGATGAGCAGAGTCATGTTGCTGCTGCGCAGGAATCCGCCGGAGGTCGGGATCTTTGTGAATGAATATCCCGCTTCCCTGAGCGCGTCGCAGACGGGGTTGAGGTCCTTTTTGCCGATAACCGCTGTTATAAGTTTCATATCAAAAGCTCCTTTCGGGGATATTGTTTATGCCTTGAGCAGTTCGCAGAGGAAGCGCGTGCTGTCCTCCATGTCTTTTATCGAGATGTTCTCTGCCGTCGTGTGAACGTCGCGCATACCCGTGCCGATGTTGACAACGGCAATGTCGTGCAGTGCAATGTTTGAAGCGTCGCAGCCGCCGAGCGTCTTGGAGAGATACGGGCGTATGCCCGCCGCCTCGTATGCCGCGAAAATATCTTTTATGAACTGCGACTCGGGGTCAACGGTGAACGCGCCGGAGTGGCGTTCGCTGTCATATTCAAATGTGGTTCCGAACTTCTCGCATGCCTCTTTCATGACCGCGAGTGCGTCGGCGATGTGCTTCTGAACCGTGTCCTCGTCATATGAGCGGAACTCCATGTCAAACGACGCTTTGTCCGCTACGATATTGGTCGGACCCTCGGAAACGAAATTGCTGATGTTCTGCACGCTTATGTCGTCAACATGACCCACGGGGATGTTCGCCGCCGCGTATGCCGCAGCCTTGAGTGCGTGTATGCCGTTCTCGGGGCATACGCCGGCGTGCGCCTTCTTGCCGAAGAAGCTTATCGACATAACTATATTTGCCGCGGCGGAGTTGACTATTTCGCCGATGTCCTCGCCGTCGAGCACAAGAGCCGTCTTGCTCTTTATCTTGCCGTAGTCCGCATAGCGCGAGCCGAGCATGCCGACTTCTTCCGAGAGGGAGAACAGGACTTCGACGGGTCTGTTCTTTTCGCCGTTTTCCTTGAGCCTTGTGACAGCCTCGATTATCTCCGCTATGCCGGACTTGTCGTCCGAGCCGAGAATTGTCGTGCCGTCAGAATATATAACTCCGTCGCGCTCAACGGGTGTGACCGCCGCGCCGGGAGTGACGGTGTCGGTGTGGCAGGAGAGCAGCACGCTCTCGCCCTCGCCGGGGAGATAGCCATATATATTGAATCCGTCCGAGCCGCACTTCTTGCCGGCCTCTTCGTCGCGCTCAACCTCGAAGCCTGCTTCGATAAGCGCCTTTTCGAGTTCTATGCAGAATGCGCGCTCGTGACCCGTTTCGCTGCCTGTTGAAACAAGGTCGCAGAATGTTTTAACAAGTCTCTGTGTGCTCATATTTTCCTCCGTATCTTCGCGTTTTGCCTTGACAAAAAGCGTATATATGATATATTTCTATTGAAAGACAATCTTGAAATGTCTTTTGTTCAACTAAATAATACCACAGTTTTGCCGGGTTTACAACCTCGCAGAAGTGGATTTTTGTTTTTAAACCGAAAGGACTGGTATTCATGGGATCGATATTTAAACTTACTGCCCTCGCAGGCGTCGCCGCGGGAGCATATGCGGCGGTCAAGAAGTTTGCGCCGAACATTCTGCCCGATAAAAACGAGGCGGAGGATATGGCGAAAAACGCGATTAACAGCGTCAAGCTCACTTTCCCGACCGATGAAAAATATTCAAACGGCACGGCTCTGACCCCGCCGATGGGCTGGTCGAGTTGGAACACTTTCAGAAACAGAATCGACGAGAAGCTCATTCTCGAAACGGCCGAAGCCATGAAGGCGAGCGGACTCGCGGACGCGGGATATCAGTATGTCAATCTCGACGACTGCTGGCAGTCCTCCATGCGCGACGAAAACGGCAGACTCCAGGGCGATTTTGCAAACTTCCCGAGCGGCATACCCGCGCTTGTGAAGAGCATAAACGAGCTCGGACTCAAGCTCGGTATATATTCCTCCAACGGATCGCTTACCTGCGAGGATCTGCCCGCGAGCCTCGGCAATGAAGCTATAGATGCGGACACCTTCGCCGAGTGGGGAGTCGAATATTTCAAATATGACTTCTGCCACAATGTGCCTATCCCGATGCGTGCGCCCTATATTGAATATATCTGCGTCTCCAACGCCGACGGTTCGTTTGAAACTACCGTCCCCGCAGACGATGCGGCTCTTTTCGGCGACGCGAAGATAATGGAGGACGAGCGCCTTGATTCCGGCAGATATATCTCCGGTCTCTCCGCCCACAGAGGCTCGGCGGTGTTTACCGTCGAAGTCCCGGAGGCGGGCGAATATTCACTCACCCTCGGAATCAGAAAGAAGAGCAACAGCTTCAAATATCTCGAAGTCACCGTCAACGGCGAGGATAAGTATACTACCACCGTCCCGCCGACCAAGGGCTCCACCGCCGACGGCAGACATCAGGTGAAGATAACCCTCGAAGCGGGCTCGAACACAATCGAGCTTGAAAACCCCGTCGCTTCGAGACAGGACAGCGCGGCTATCCAGTATGCTAAGATGGGCAGAGAGCTCATGCGTGCAACCGCCGAATATGCCGATAGAAACGGCACCGAGGAGCGCCCGATAGTCTATTCCATCTGCGAGTGGGGCAGAAACCTTTCGTGGCGCTGGGGCGCGGCGGCAGGCAACCTTTGGCGCACGACGCCCGATATCCAGGCGAACTGGAAGTCTGTTCTCGGCATATACGAAGTCAATGTCAATCTCTTCAAATATTCCGGCAAGGGCAACTGGAACGACCCGGATATGCTCGAGGTCGGCAACGGAGATTTGACTGCCGAAGAGAACCGCAGCCATTTCACCCTCTGGTGCTTCATGGCGGCTCCGCTCATTCTCGGCAACGATGTGCGTGAATTTATCCGCGAGGACGGCACCGCCGACACGGAGAACGAGACGCTGAAAATACTCACCGACAGAGATATGATAGCTATCGATCAGGATTCGCTCGGCGAGCAGTGCAGAAGAATAAAGACAACTATCATAGCCGATACACTCATAAAGCCGCTTGAAAACGGAGATGTCGCGGTCTGCTTCTTCAACAAGGGCAGCGACACGAGATATTTCGAGCACCGCATGGACGATATCGTCTGCCGCTCGTATATCACCACTCCGCTCGCGCAGGAATATGAGGTATATGACCTGTGGACAAAAGAGACTTCCGTCATCAACACAACGCTCAGCGCGTTTGTCGAGCCCCACGGCGTCAAGGCGTTCAGAATAAGAGCGATAGCGGAGTAAAACTATGAATGATTTTATCGGCAAAAATTATACCGTCCCTCAGCTCGATCTGAGCGTGAAACCGGAGGATACAGCGGAAAAATACGCTTATCTATACGAGCAGACCGTGGTCGACGACAGCGAAAGCTATCTCGGCCACCCCGACTCTGTCCTGCTCAAAAACGGCGATATTCTTACTATGTATCCCCACGGTCACGGCAAGGGCGCTGTTCTCAATAAAATAAGCGCGGACGGCGGGAGCAGCTACACAAAAAACATAGCCTCTCCGCCCGAGTCGTGGAAAAAATCGCTCGAGACTCCGACCGTCTACCGCCTCGAATTTTCGGACGGCACGCCCGACAAACTGATTCTCATTTCCGCCAACTCCAAGTGGCCCGGAATGGATACTCCCGGCGGCTTCAACTGCTCCGTCTCCTGCGACGAGGGCGAAACATGGAGCGAGTTTGAAACATTTTATTCGCGAGCCGACGGCTATGAGCTTATTCCGATAGTCGCCATGGCGTCGCTGACAAGGCTCAAGGAGAACGGCAAATTTGTCGATAAATGGATGGGCTTTTTCCACGACGGCGATTTCTATAACTACAAAACCATCCTCAGCTTCACCCCCGACGGGCGCGTGCAGTGGAGCGAGCCGGAAAAATATTTCGCCGCCCACAGAGATATAGAACTGCGTTCGAATATGTGCGAGGTCGAAGTCATACGAAGCGACAGGGGAGAGGGCGACGAGCTCTGCCTCATCTCGCGCTCGAACACGAAGAAGGAAAATTCACTTATCTCGTTTTCGCGCGATGAGGGCAAAACATGGTCTGAACCCGTCCATGCCCCCGCGGCTCTCAACGGCGAGCGCCACAAGGCGGACTATCTGAAAGACGGCAGGCTGTTTATAACCTTTCGCTCGATAGAGCGTGACCCGGAAAAAGTGAAGTTCCATTCCGACAACGGCGACTGGTACAGCGAGGGCTGGATAGCGTGGATAGGCAGCTACGACGACCTGAAAAACGGCACCGAGGGCGACTATCGAATCAAGATTGCCCACACTTATCTCGACGGTCAGACCGAGCCCGAAATAGAAGCGAACGCCGACACTGCCTATTGCGGCAATGTCGTGCTTCCCGACGGCACGGCAGTCACCTCGTCCTACGGCCGCTTCGGCGAGAAAAACGCGGACGGCAGCGACAAGACATATATAATCTCCAAGCGCATCAATCCGCGCGACACGGATGAGTTGGTGGGATTTTTGAAATAATAATCGGTTGAAATCCCTCTTTCCATATGTTACAATAAATTCAATAAATTGCCGGAGGTGGACGCTGTGAGCAGATCGAAAAACGAAATTCTGCTTGCGGCGTCCGCGTTCATTCTGCTCGCCGCGGCAATATCTGCGGCATTCGCCCTGCGGTTCTCTCCGAGCCGCGCCGGGAGTATAATTCAATATACCTCTTCGCACGGCGGCGGGATTGATATAAACTCCGCCGACAAAGAAGAGCTGACTGCGCTCGACGGCATCGGAGAAAAGAAAGCCGAAAATATTGTCGGCTACCGCGAGGAGCACGGAGAATTTATCTATCCGTGGGAGATAACGAATGTCGACGGGATAGGCGAAAAGATCTACGGCAAAATCAAAAACGATATCTGCGCCGAATGACGCAGAAGAAACGGGAGGAACGGATATGACAGGCATCTATAAAAAGTTCAAGAGCGGAACGGATATCCGCGGAATAGGCATCGGAAACGGCGACGAGCCGCTCTATATGAGCGACGAGTTTATCTCAAAGGCGAGCGCGGCGTTTGCGGATTTTCTCAGCGAAAAGACAGGCAAAGTGGCGGATAAGCTCACCGTTGCCATCGGTCACGATCCGCGTCTTTCGGCAGGGCGTATAAGCGCGGCGGTCGTCAGGGGACTCGCTCTGCGCGGGGTCAATATAATTGACTGCTCGCTCAGCTCAACTCCCGCTATGTTTATGGCTGTGCTCGATCTGCCCTGCGACGGCTCCGTTCAGATGACTGCGAGCCACCATCCGGGCGACAGAAACGGACTCAAATTTTTCACCGTCGACGGCGGACTTGATTCGCCCGATATCGCTTACATACTTGAAAAAGCGGAGAATATCGAACTCGGCGATGCTCCTGCCCAAATAACCGCATGCGACCATATGAAGCAGTATGCCGCGCACCTGCGCTCGCTTATCTGCAAAGGCATCGGCGCGGACGAGGCCGGCAAACCTCTTGCGGGTATGAGAATAATGGTAGACGCCGGAAACGGCGCGGGCGGATTCTACGCTTCCGAAGTCCTCGCTCCTCTGGGCGCCGATGTCTCGCCGAGCATGAATCTCGAGCCGGACGGCAACTTCCCCGTATATGTGCCGAACCCCGAGTCCTCCGTCATGATAGACAGCGCCGCCGAGCGGGTCAAACAGACAAAAGCCGATTTCGGCATTGTGTTTGACACCGATGTTGACAGAGCGGGCTGCATTCTCTCCGACGGCAGAGAGCTCAACCGCAACCGCCTTGTCGCCATGATATCGGCTGTTATACTTGAAAACGAGCCGGGCGCGGTTATAGTCACCGACTCCGTAACCTCCGCAGGACTTACGAAGTTCATCGAGGCGCATGGCGGCAAGCATATCAGATTTAAGCGCGGCTATAAGAATGTTATCAACAAGCAAATAGAACTCAATAAAGAGGGCATCGACTGCCCGCTTGCGATAGAGACCTCCGGTCATGCCGCGTTCAGGGAGAATTATTATCTCGACGACGGCGCGTACCTTGTCACGAAGCTCATTATAAAAGCGGCTCTGCTCAAAAAGAGCGACGGCAGCCTCGAGAGCTTTATCTCCGACCTTGAAGAGCCGGCGGAGGAGCTTGAGCGCAGGTTCAAGATAGACCTTGAAGATTTCAAACCCTACGGCGAAAAAGTCATAGCCGACCTGAAAGCTCTCGCCGAAGAGCGCGACGGCTGGCAGGCGGAGAAGATAAACTACGAGGGCATCAGAATAAATACTGACAAAAATAACGGCGACGGATGGTTCCTGCTGCGCATGAGTGTGCATGACCCGATTCTCGTTTTGAATCTCGAGAGCAACACCGCGGGCGGCACTGAAAAAATGCTCGCCGATGTGACTGAATTTTTGAAAGCATACGACAAGCTGAACTGAGGCTGAAGGCGTGCGAAGCCCAAAAAAGGCGACGCACGCCGTTTTTTATACTTTTGCGTTCTTGACTGGAACGCTCGGTGTATGATAATATTATCAAAAGACTTTCATTTCCCGGGAGGGTCATTATGGCAAAAAATACAGAAAAAGAATTTTGGCAGGATATAGACGTATATTCCGTCAACACAGAGCCGCGAAGCGCGGCCGGTTTTCCGCGCGATGAGGCGTGGGAGAAAAAGACCGTCAGCCTCAACGGCGTCTGGAAATTCCATTATTGCGAGAGCGTCAACGATATCATCGAGGGCTACTATGCGCCCGATTTTGATTTGAACTCGTTCGACGATCTCGAAGTCCCGTCAGAGTGGCAGATAAAGGGCTACGACACCCCGATATATACCAATATCAATTATCCCAAGGCAATCTCCACCACGAAGATCCCTTACATAAAGCCGGAGCTCAACTCTTGCGGGCTCTATGTCCGCGAGTTTGAGGTCGCCGAGACCGAGGATAATATATTCATTCACTTCGGCGGCATCAATTCGAGCGGCGAAGTGTTTGTCAATGGCAAGTTTGTCGGCTATTCTCAGGATACATTTGACGAGTGCGAGTACGATATAACGGACTTTGTTCATCCGGGTACCAACCGCCTCGCAGTCACCGTGCGCCGCTACTGTACGGGCAGCTATCTTGAGGATCAGGATATGTGGCGCCTCTCCGGTATCTTCCGCGATGTGACGCTCGTCTATGAGCCGAAAGTTTTTATAGAGGATATGTATATGCGCAGCGAGATGGCGGAGGGTTTCAAATCCGCCGTGTTCAAGCTTGACTGCGTTGTCAAGGCGCGCCGCGCTCAGTTCGACGGCGGCAAGCTCAAGGTCGAGATTCTTCGCGCCGACGGCGCAGGATTCGCGTCTGCCGAAGCGGAAGTAAAACCCCTTGCGGACGGCGAATATTGCAATATTTCTTTTGAAATACCCGTCAGCAATTTTGAACTCTGGAGCCATGAGGATCCGTATCTCTACACTGTCCGTGTCACTCTTTCCGGCGGTGAGTACACCGACCGCAGGGAGCATAAATTCGGCTTCAGAGAAGTGAAGATAACGCCCTATGACCGCAAGACGGGCAGAGGTCCGTTCATTCTGCTCAACGGCGTTCCGCTCAAAATCTGCGGTGTCAACCGCCACGATTTCCACCCGGACTACGGCCACGCCGTGCCCGAGAGCATAATCAGAAGCGACCTTGAACTGCTCAAGAACAGCAACATAACCAATGTGCGCACCTGCCACTATCCGAATTCGCGCCGATTCTACGAGCTGTGCGATGAGATAGGTATTCTCGTCATGAGCGAGAACAACCTTGAAACCCACGGTCTCGCAACGCGTGTCCCGCGCAGCGATCCGCATTGGACAGCCGAGTGCTGCTACCGCGTGCGCAATATGGTCAACAGCTATAAGAACCATTCATGTATTCTCTTCTGGTCGCTCGGCAACGAGTCAGGCAACGGCAACGCATTTGCCGAGATGAAGAAAGAGATTCTGAAGATAGACAAGACCCGCCCGGTTCACTATGAACCCGACGCGAAGCTCAAAACGAGCGATCTGTTCAGCGAGATGTACACCGTGCAGACCGCGATGAAGGAGATAGGCGAGAACAAGCCGCATATCCACAGCCGCGCGCTCTGGAATCTCGGCCTTGGCTATCATCTCAAGCCCTCGGATTATATCGACAAGCCGTTCATCGAGTGCGAATATTCCCACGCCATGGGCAACAGCATGGGCAACTTCGCCGATTACTGGGAGGATTTCAAGAAATATGACCGTCTCGCAGGCGGATATATCTGGGACTTTGCCGACCAGGCGATAAGAACAAAGACCGCAGACGGCAAGGATAAGTGGAACTACGGCGGCGACTTCGGCGACAAGCCGAACGATTCAAACTTCGCTTTCAACGGCGTTTTTCGCGGCGACCGCACGCCCAACCCGCACTATTATGAAGTTGTCAAATGCTATCAGCAGGTTGATTTCTCGCTCAGCCACGGCAGAATAGCTATTCTCAACCGCTTTATGTTCACCTCGCTCGAGAATTTCAAGCTTCGCCTTGAACTGCGCGAACAGGGAAGGCTTATCGAATCCGCCGAGCTCGATCTTCCCGACAAGGGCTATCTCGAAAAGGCGTATGTCGATATCCCGTTCGATATCAGAACCGAAAACGAGCGCACGCTCGACTGTGAGCTGATTCTGCGCCGCGATATGATGCACCTCGAAGCTGGTCACACCATGGCGCGCGAGCAGTTTGTTCTCGGCAAGTATAACTATTCTTCGTCTGCTCCGAAAGCGGACGGCAAGAAAGTTGAAATAAAATATTCAAAGAACAACAAGTGCTATGTCGTCTCCGGAAACGGCTTTGAAGTGAAGCTCAGCAAAAAGACCGGAGAGCTCTGCTCATATAAAAAGGACGGCGTCGAGCGCCTTGAGCGCGGCATTCGCCCGCAGTTTTCCCGCGCGAATATCGACAACGAGCGCATGGCTCAGGTGCCGTTTGAGTGGGTCAAGACTCTTATCGGTCTGCACGCTTTCGACAGCGCAGAGCGTATGATGCGCCCTGTTTCCGTCAAGGCGGAGCATTTCGGCAGCTGCGTCAAACTCAGCGTCAAGTGGCGCACGAAGTATCTTTCGGGTATCGTTACTGAATACCTTGTGTTCCCGGACGGCACGGTTTCCGCGTCGCTTACCTGCAAGAACATCACCCCGGTCAATTTGCCGCGCTACGGTCTGACCTTTGAGCTGACCGACGGCGTCGACGGAATAGAATATTACGGCAAGGGTCCGCACGAGAACTACTGCGACCGCAAGACCTCGGCGCGCCTCGGTGTTTACCGCTTCCAGAGCGCAGAGAGCTTCATTCACGATTACCTGTTCCCGCAGGAGAACGCGAACCGCTGCGATGTCAGATGGCTCAAGGTCGGCAACGAGAGGGGAGTCACCGTTTCCGCGGCGGACGCTCCGTTCGAGATGAGCGTCCACCCGTATACGAAGAAGATGCTCTATGATGCGGCTCACTCCTGCGAGCTTGGGCGCACACCGAACCTGACTGTCAATATCGACGGCAGGCAGCAGGGCGTCGGCGGCGATGTCCCCGCGATCGCAACGCTCAAAAAGCCGTATAAAATTCCCAAATACAAGAAGCTCGAGATGAAAGTCATCCTCTCGTTCTGATAAAATCAAGCATCACATTTTAATGGATGTTCCGAATTTGCAAAGCCTACCCACGGTTCCCCATGGGTAGGTTTTGCTTTTCTTTTGCAGGCGTTTTCTTTTTCAAATAAAAAGAAAATGCCGAAACGCGGGAAATATTAAATGTTTGGTTATAGTATGACGCGAAGGCAGAGTGTGAATTATACAATTTCATATCGTGCCGTTCACGCGGCAGCGGTGCGTTACAGTTGGGTATTGCAAGATCAAAATCCGAGTGAACTTATCCTGCTTTGCAATACCGTTCAATTTAAAAAGGCTGCCGACACATATTAGTGCGACAGCCTTTTGTTTTTTACTTGTTCACCACATTTATCGGTTCGCCGTTGACGAATGCTCTGAGATTTTCTTCAACTATCCCGACGAGCCTCGTCCTTGTCTCGAATCCCGCCCAGGCGATGTGCGGGGTTATCAGGCAGTTTTCGCATCCGAGCAGCGGATTACTTTCTTTTGGCGGCTCGGTCGAGAGAACGTCAACTCCCGCGCCCAATATCCTGCCCGATTTCAGCGCGTCGGCGAGTGCCTGCTCGTCAACCACGGGGCCGCGCGAGGTGTTGATGAGAAATGCGTTCGGCTTCATCATCGCAATAAACTCGGCGTTTACAAGCCCGGTTGTCTGCGGAGTCAGCGGGCAGTGGAGAGTCACAAAGTCAGACTTTTTAAGCAGCTCGTCGGTCTCAACGAATCTGACCGCCCCGTCGCAGTCTCCGACTTTTGCGGAGCGCGAATTGGCGAGCACATCCATGCCGAAAGCCCCTGCGATTTTTGCGACCGCCTTGCCTATCTTGCCGTAGCCGATGATGCCTATGGTCTTGCCCTGGAGCTCGGTCAGCGGGGACTTCCAGAAGCAGAAGTTCGGGCAGCTGCTCCATTCGCCGCCGTGGACCGCTTCGCTGTGCAGCGCAACGCGGTTGGTGTGTTCGAGAATGAACGCAAACACGAGCTGTGCCACCGCCGAGGTGCTGTAGCACGGCACGTTTGAAACCGGGATGCCCTTTTCGCGCGCAAAATCAACGTCAACAACATTGAAGCCCGTGCTCAGCAGAGTGATGAACTTGAGCTCCGGCAGGGCGGCTATCGTCCGGGCGTCTATAGGCGTCTTGTTGGTTATGATTATATCGCACCCCTGAGCGCGCTCGACTATCTTTTCCTTCGGCGTGCGGTCGTAGACAGTGTATGTGCCGAATTCGTTGAGAAAATCCCAGCTGAGATCCCCGGGGTTCGTTGTGTATCCGTCAAGAATTACTATCTTCATCCTGCGTTTCCTTTCCGTGTTCTTTGGCGTTGAGTATCGACGCGCAGCAGTAGAGTGCGGCGCAGAATACCTGCGGCATGATGTCCGCTATCAGCCAAAGCCTGCGCTTGTCTGAGTATTCTATCCTGTCGCCAAGCAGAATTTTCAGCGTGTAGGCGAGCAGGAACTTTTTGTCGAAATTGTTAGCTACCATCTTGAGTAGATCGAGACTCAGACCCTTGTCGAGCTTCTCGGTCAGTTCATCGATTTTTGTGCCATATTCCTCGGTGATGAGCACCGTCGCGTTCTCGTTTATGAGCTTGTCGAAGCTCGCGACGGTGTATTCCTCGCGCGTGTTGATGCCGAAAATATCGCCGGCGGTCTCGGCGCAGTAGAGCACGTTTGAGTTGAACTCAAACGGTCTGTCGTCGTATCCGCGCAGGAAGTTCAGCACGCTTTCGCGTCCGCCTCTCTCTATTCTGCCCGCGCTCGGGAGGCCTGAGAATATCGCGTCGAATTTCTTCGCGCAGTATGGCTCGAACGGCGCAATCTTGTATTTTTCGTATTTCTTGAACGCATAGTAATATCCGTCGAGCAGATCATATGCCTTGTATGCGTCGAGCTCGCCCTGGCGGATGTTCCCGCGCGATATGTCGCCGTCAAACATCAGCATGCCGCCGAAAACATCGTTGAGCGGCTTCTTGCTGCTGATATATTTGAACGAGACATTGTCCGCCTCGCCGAACTTTGCGCCTGGGTTTTTGCCGATGTTGACAACCACAATGTCGTCCGCACCCGCTTCGATAGCCATTTTGACCGGCATGTTGTCCGAATATCCGCCGTCGACGAAAGCGGATTCGCCGATTTTATATGACTTCATGAACGGGAACGCCGCCGCGCTCGCGAGCACATAGTCTGCGGCTTTGCCCTCGGGAATATCTTCGATGAAAACTTCGACCGGCTTTATCTTCGGGAACATCGTCGTGACCAGTCCGAAGCGTATCGGCGAGGTGCGCAGCTTTTCTTCGTCCATGAGCGATTTGACGCGCTCCTGCAACGGGGTGTAGTCCGCGCCGCCTTTAAAAATAGCCTCTTTTGCGAGCTCTTTTATGTATGATTCACGGTCGGGGTTTTCTTCGTCGGACATGTTGACGAAATTCTGAAACACGCTGTCCATGCTCATGTTTTCCCAGATGTCGAGCGCCGCGTCGAAATTGTCGAGCGCCATGAGCGCGCCGTTGAGTGCGCCGACGGATGTGCCGACGACGATGTCGGGCGTGAATCCCATCTGCCTGAGCACCTTCCAGACCCCTATCTGATAGCCGCCCTTTGCTCCGCCTCCGCTGAGAACGACAGCTTTCTTGCCCATGAAAATTCCTCCTCTTGACCTGTTGAATAATATGTCTGTGTGCATATTACACATCATGATACTATTATATCATATTGTGCGTTCGCTTAAAAGATATTTGCGCCAAAATTTGTGCGGTTTGAGTTGAAAAGATCTGAAATATGTTATACAATTATATGTAAACTTTTGTTGAGGTGAAGGCTTGAAAAAGCATTGGACACGAAGCGGCATAATGAACGCCGCGGGCATCGCATTGCTTATATCCGCCGCGGCCGTCTCGGTAGTTGTCTATCTGCTGAGATATGACCAGCTGTGGCTCTGGTATAAGGTCTATCAGGAAAAGCTGCTTGAAGCAGAGCAGTTCATACAGTCGCTCGGCATCAGCTGGAAGTTCGTGCTCGCCATGCTGATAGTTTTCCTTGTGCGCACCTTTATCCCGTTCCTCGCGGTCTCGGCTATCTGCGTCCTTACAGGTGCTGTTCTGCCGTCATATTGGGCGTTGATAGTGAACTTCCTCGGAATTATCATTATGATGAGTATCAAATATTTCGAGGGTATGAAATTCGGCAGCGGGAACGCATGGAAGATAATCAGCAAGAATGAACGCGCCAGAAAGATAATCGAGAGCTCCGGCAAGGTCAACAAGGCTCTGCTCTTTGCCCTGCGCCTTATCCCCGGATTCCCGCTCGGCAGCGTCAGCCGGATTTACGGCTCGCTCAGGTTCCCTTATTGGCAGTTCATCCTGCTTTCGGCGGCTGGCTTTGCGCCGAAGCTGTTGTCCTATACTTTCATGGGTACTAACGTTTTCGATCCGCTCTCGTCTGCGTTCCTTGTGCCCCTGGTGATAGCCCTGACCATAAGCGGCGCGTCGCTCCTGTGCGTCAACCTCATATGGCTTTTAGTTGAAAAGAGCGTTTCAAGCTCAAAGAAAAATAAAGATAATTAATATCACGGAAACGAGGTAGATTTATGTATACCACAGATGTCCTGAAAAAAAGAATGACCGACGGCGCATATGACGCCGAGCTTTCAAAGCTCTATCCGTCCGGCACCGTCGATGCCCAGAAAAAGCGCTATTGCCGCGTTATCGGCGAGTTCGAGGAGTTTTACGGTTCGAGCCGTGAGGCGGGTCTCTTCAGCGCACCCGGCAGAACCGAAATCGGCGGCAACCACACCGACCATAACCACGGCCGCGTGCTCGCCGCGAGCGTCAATCTTGATGCCATAGCCGTTGCCGCGAAGAGCGAGGGCACCGTAGTCAATGTCAAGAGCGAAGGCTACGCCATGGACACGATCGATATCAGCGACCTCGAGCCGCACGAAGCCGAGTTTGGCAAGTCAAAGGCACTTGTCCGCGGCGTGTGCGCCGAGTTCAAGTCGCGCGGATATAATATCGGCGCATTCGATGCGGCAACCGCGTCCGATGTGCTCTCCGGCTCGGGCCTTTCGTCCTCTGCGGCGTTTGAAGTCCTGCTCGGAACTATCCTCAACCATCTGTTTAACGACGGCAAGGTGAGCGATGTTGAAATCGCGCAGATAGCTCAGGCGGCGGAGAACAAGTTCTTCGGCAAGCCCTGCGGTCTGCTCGATCAGATGACAAGCTCGGTCGGCTCGTTCGTTGAGATCGACTTTGCCGACCCCGCAAATCCCGTTATTGAGAAGCTCGATTTTGATTTTGCCTCCTGCGGATATGCCCTTTGCATCGTGGATACCGGCGGAAGCCACTCGGATCTTACCGATGAGTATGCCGCCGTGCGCAAGGAGATGGAGAGCGTCGCCGAATATCTTGGCAAGAGCGTCCTGCGCGAGGTCGACGAGGACGAGTTCATGAAGAACATAGCCGATATCCGCTCCTCCTGCGGCGACAGAGCTGTGCTTCGCGCCATGCATTTCTATGGCGACAACGCGCGTGTCGAGAAGCAGGCAGCTGCGCTCAAGGCGGGCGACTTCGAGACTTTCAAGAAATATATTATCGAGAGCGGACGCTCTTCTTATATGTACAACCAGAATGTCTATTCCTGTAAGAAAGCGTCCGAGCAGCCCGTGTCGCTCGCACTTTCGCTGAGCGAAAAGCTGCTTGACGGCTGCGGCGCATGGCGAGTCCACGGCGGCGGCTTCGCAGGAACAATTCAGGCCTTTGTACCGCTCAATAAGCTTGATGAGTACAAAGACCTGATGGAAAAAGTATTCGGTTCGGGTTCGTGCTATATTCTCTCTGTCCGCCCTGTCGGCGGCGTCGAGCTGTAAATTATCCTATCTATGAGCCTCAGGATTGCTCCTGGGGCTCAATGCCGGGATAGAGGACTTCGTGAATGTCATTCTTGACCTTTGCCCAGTTTACTATCAGCACTTCAATGCCGTTTATCTTCGTCAGCGGAGTCTTGTCTCTCGGGATAATAGCTTCAGTTACGGGCCACTTGAGATATCCGGCGTATGTCGTTGCCTGGCTGATTATCTCGCTCTTTGTGAAATCGGTGCTCACGAGCGGCAGAACCTGATCGAGGAACTTCGTGCTCTTGCTGAGCAGGGTCGAATAGTTTTCGGTCGAGTACATCTTCTTGAACTTCGCGAAGATTGCCATAAGAATCGTTCTCTGGCGCTCTGTTCTCACTCTGTCACTGTCTATTTCGCGCAGGCGGGCATATTCGAGAGCCTCGTTGCCGTTGAGGTGATAGGTTCCGGCGCCCTTTACTACGGAGCCGTTCTGCTTGAGTATCGGCGAGAGAGCCTTCACTTCGCTCTCGGTCAGCGCTATGTCAACTCCGCCGAGCGCGTCAATGGCTTTGATGAAGCCGTTGAAATCGATGCTCACATAGTGGTCGATTCTTATCTTGTAGTTCTGCTCTATCGTGTCGATAAGCAGCTTCGATCCGCCGTAGGCGTGCGCCGCATTGAGTCGGGCGTTGCCGTGACCGGGGATAGAGACATAGGTTGCTCGCGAAAGTGAGACGAGCTTGATGTCGTTGTTGAGCTTGTTTATCGAAACGACTATGATCGAGTCGGCGCGGGAATAATATTTAGAACCGTGACCGAGATCGCGTCCGATGAGCAGGATGTTGATTATGTTGTCGTTATACCACATGCGCGGATCGTCTATATTTTCGGATATATCTTTGTCCGCGTTCGGGTCCGAGAGATTCTCGGTGAACTCGGGATTGACGTCCTTTGTCTCTTCCTCGTAGTTCATCTTGCTCAGATAGTGGTTGACGGTGATAAGTCCCGCCGTCAGCGGAATCGCTATGATGAGAAGAATAACAGCTATTGTTATAATAACCTTTTTCTTCGTCTTTTTTCTGTGATGGTGATGATGGTGATGCGACTGACTCATTGCTATCTCTCCAATCGATTACTTGACTTTGTTGTCAATTATTATAATACTCCATATTTTTGTGTTTTTCAACTTAATTTTTAGAAAGGAAGATGTAACTTGTTCAAAAATAAAGATTTGAAATCCGTTGTTTTGGCGCTCGCGGGCGCAAACGGAACCTCCGGCAACGAGAACGAAGCGGCTCTGCTTGCAAAATCAATGCTCGAAGAGTATATGCCCGCGCATATTGACACGCTCGGCAGCGTGTGCGGAGATACGGGCGGCGACGGGGTGCATATCATGCTCGACGCTCATATAGACAGAATTGGAATGACCGTTACCGCTATCGATGACAGCGGCTTTATAAAATTTGCGCGCGTCGGCGGAATGGATGCGCGAGTCCTCGCTGCGGAGCAGGTGACGGTGTGGGGTGACGAGCCGTTTTTCGGCGTTATAACTTCGACTCCGCCGCATCTCGCCTCGGGCGACGACGACAAAAAAGCGAAAAAGATTGAAGACCTTTCAATAGATGTTGGCATGACCGCCGACGAGGTCAAGAAAATAGTGCGCTCCGGTATGCGCATCACCGTCAACAGCACCCCGAAAGAGCTGCTCGGCGGCAGAGTCAGCTGCGCCGCGCTCGATGACAGAGCGGGCGTTGCGGCGATACTTCGCTGCCTTGAGCTGCTCAAAGATAAAAATCACGGATGCCGCATCAGCGTGCTGTTCTCGTCTCAGGAGGAGACGGGCGGCAGCGGCGCGGCGGCGGGCGGCTTTGCGGCTGCACCCGATGAGGCTATCGCCGTTGATGTCAGCTTCGCCATGGCTCCGGGACTCAAAAAGGAGAAGTGCGGCAAGCTCGGCGGCGGCGCGATGATAGGCTTCTCGCCCTCGCTCGATTATTCGATGTCCCGCACCCTTGAGCGCATCGCCGACGAAAACGGCATCGCTCGCCAGTGCGAGATCATGAGCGGCAGTACGGGCACCAACGCCGACGAGATTCAGGTTGCCGGAAGCGGAGTCAGAATGGGACTCATCTCTATTCCGCAGAGAAATATGCACACTGCGGCTGAGATAGTCGATCTAAATGATATCGAGGCAGTCGCCCGACTTATGGCGGCATATATAATCGAAAGGGGGCGCGCATGATGTACGGACTGCTCGAAAAACTCTGCTCGATAGGCGGCGTGTCCGGCAGGGAAGATAAGGTGCGCGAGTTCATAATCTCCGAGATAGACGGCTTCGCCGATTGGCGCGTCGATCCGCTCGGCAATCTTATCGTGCACAAAAAGGGAAAGAGCCCCGCGAAAAATAAAGTTATGTTCGACGCCCATATGGACGAGGTCGGCATGATCGTCACTTATATAACCGATGAGGGTATGCTCAAATTCTCTGCCGTCGGCGGCGTCGATCCCCGTGTTTATCTCGGCAGAAGCGTGAAGGTCGGCGATAAAGAGATAAGCGGCGTTGTTGGGCTCAAGCCGATTCATATGCTCTCCAAAGAAGAGGAACTCAATATGCCGAATGCTGATGAGATGTATATCGATATCGGCGCGGAGTCGGCGGACGAGGCACGCGAATATGTCTCTTTGGGCGACACTGTAGTGTTCGACTCGGGAATAAGAAAATTCGGCGACGGCTTCGTTCAGGGCAGAGCGCTCGATGACAGAATGGGCTGCGCAGTGATGATTGAGATGATAAAGAGCGAGCTCGAGTATGACGCGGATTTCTCGTTCAGCGTTCAGGAGGAGATTGGCACGCGCGGCGCGAAAGCTTCGGCGTTCAGCATCAGACCCGATTACGCCATCGTGCTCGAAACCACGACCGCCGCGGATATTCCGGGCGTTGACGGCGAAAAGCGCGTTTGCGCTCTCGGCGAGGGCGCAGTTGTCGGCTTTATGGACAGAGGCACTATCTATGACCACGACCTCTATGAGCTTGCGTTCAAAAAGGCAAAGGAAAACGGCATAAAGATACAGACAAAGACAATGGTCGCCGGCGGAAACGACGCGAAGGCTATCCATATCAGCGCGGGCGGAGTCAAAACTCTCGCAATTTCGCTCCCGTGCAGATATCTCCACTCGCCCTCGTGCGTGATAAAAATGAGCGACGGAGACGATGTCCTTCGCCTTGCAAAAGTGATGCTCGGGGAGCTCGCCAATGCTTAAACTGGCTGAAGAAAAAGAGCTTCTTGATTTTTGCCGCCGCGACGCTTTCGGCACGAAAATCGCCGGATATCTGAAAACTTATTCCGCCGATTCCGCCGCCGTTCGTTTTTGGGTTCAGCAAAATGACGAGAATATTATAACCGCTGCGGTCTGCCGCGCCTATGACAGCGTCGTGCTGAGCGCCGAACCGGATGCAGATTTTGAAGAGCTTTGGCAGTTTCTCAAAATCATAGGCTTTTCAACGCTCTCCTGCGAAGAAAGCGTGTGCCAAAAGCTCGGACTTTCGCCGACGAGAAGCGGCAATATAGTCCGATTCGAGCATCTTCTGCGCCCTCTGCGCGGCGAAGCTCAGATGCCGAGATATCCCGACCTGCGCGATGTATATTCGCTGCTCGTTTCTTCGGGCTTCGACCGTCTCGGCGGGCGCGACGAGTGGATTGCGGATGTGTCGAGGCGCATGAACAGAGATACCGCTCAGTGGAGCGTGATATACAGCGGCAAAACGCTTGCGGCGTGCGCCTGCGCTCTGTTTGTCGCCGATTCGGCAGCCTTTCTCGGCTGCGTTGCCGCGCGCGAGGATATGCGCGGCAGGGGACTCGGCGGCGAGGCGGTGCTGACGCTTGCCGAAAGATATTCGTCCGAGGGCAGGCGGGTCGAGCTCTTCTGCAAGGACGGCAGCATAGTTGAGTTTTATAAAAAATCGGGCTTTGTGCCCGTCGGCAGATGGGCCGAATATGATACAGAACAGGAAATATAACATGGAACAGACATTTTTCAAATTTGATGAGAAAATACTCAATGCTTCCGAAAGAGCTCTTGAGCGCGCCGAACACAGCTTCGCGCGAATTGAGAAAAACACTGAGTATAATCAGCAGAAGGTGCTCGCCGCTTTTATCGAAAACAGGGTCAGCGAGAGCCATTTCACCGAGACCACGGGTTACGGCTACGGCGACCGCGGGCGCGAGACGCTCGATAAAGTGTTTGCGAGCGCGTTCGGCGCTGAGGCGGCTCTTGTGCGCCACAGCTTCGCCTGCGGCACGCATACGCTCGGTGTCGCGCTCTTCGGGCTTCTCCGTCCGGGCGACACAATGCTCAGCGTCACCGGTCAGCCCTATGACACCATACACCCCGTTATAGGCATCACCGGAGAGGGCATGGGTTCGCTAAAGGATTTCGGTGTGAAATATGAACAGGTCGATTTGAATGCCGACGGCGAGCCGGATATTCCCGCGATAACCGAAGCGGTTAAGGCAAAGCAGCCGAAGCTCGTCTATATCCAGCGTTCGCGCGGCTATACTCTGCGCCCGAGCCTTTCGGTCGAGAAGATAGCCGAGATTGCAAAGGCTGTCAAGAGCGTGTCCGATTCGATAGTCTTTGTCGATAACTGCTACGGCGAGTTCGTCCAGCGCGTTGAGCCCGTGCAGGTCGGCGCGGATATAATGGCGGGCTCGCTTATAAAGAACGCAGGCGGCGGAATAGCCAAAAACGGCGGCTACATAGCGGGCAAGGCGGATCTTGTCGAGAAATGCGCCTACAGAGCCACCGTCCCCGGCCTCGGCAGAGAAGTAGGCGCGTCGCTCGGACAGAACAGAGAGCTGTTCATGGGCATATTCAATTCTCCGCATATCGTCGGCGAGGCGCTCAAGACTGCAGTCTTTGCCGCCGCGCTGTTTGAGGAATTCGGATTTGATGTCACTCCGACAAGCGACGAGGAGAGATTCGATATCATTCAGACCGTCCAGCTCAGAACGCCCGAAGCGCTTATCGCATTCTGCCAGGGAATGCAGGCGGGTGCGCCGGTCGATTCGTTCGTCGTGCCCGAGCCGTGGGATATGCCCGGCTATGACAGCCAGGTCATTATGGCGGCGGGCGCGTTCACCATGGGCTCGTCGATAGAGCTCTCTGCGGATGCTCCGCTCAGAGAGCCTTATGCCGCATGGATGCAGGGCGGCTTCAATTTCCACAGCGCCAAGGCGGGCGTCATGCTCGCGGCGCAGGCAATGCACGACAGGGGACTTATCTGATGAGCGATTTCAAGGGAATAACTCAGGATGCGCTTTTTCTCATGCAGCTCAACCGCTTCAATGATTCAAAGGCGTTCTATGAGGAGAATAAAGAGAAAATAAAGGCAAACATGACCGTGCCGATGCGCCAGATTGCGGCGTCGCTCAGCGACATGATGCTCGACATCGACCCGTTTATGAATACTATACCGACAAAGATGGTGTCGAGGGTGCGCCGCGATACGCGCTATACCCACGACAAGCACCTCTACCGCGAGAATATGTGGATAATGTTCATGCGCCCGAAAAAAGAGTGGCACATGTATCCGTGCATGTGGTTCGAGGTCACTCCGCGCGCGTGGTCGTGCGGCGTCGGAACATACGATGTCTCGGCGGACTACATGGAGGTTTTCAGAGAGCATCTGCGAAATGACCCGGATGGCTTTAAAAAGGCTGTGAAATCGGCTCTTTCAACGGGAGCAATGCTTGATGCCGAGTGCTATAAGCGTCCGAAGCCCGACTGCCCCGCAGGACTTGAAAATTTCTATAACGCAAAGTATCTCTATTTTGTGTTCGCGTCCGATGAGCTTTCCGATATCGGGAACGACGGGATAATAACCCGCCTCGAGGGGATATACAAAAAATTCGCGCCGATGTATCGCTTCCTGCGCGATGTTTCGGACGACTATTTCAAAACGCATCAGTGATGCCGAAAGGAGCTTTGATATGAGCCTTGACCCCGAAGATTACAAAGAGCCGAGATGCCCGAGCTGTACCGATTTCTATTATCCGGACGAAAACGCGAATGTGTCGTTTATTCCCGTTGACCGCGTTGTGGACAGGCTCGATACTCTGCTCTCCCATAACGATATGCCCGCGGCGCGCAGGCACCTTGAATATTGGCTCTCCGAAGCCCGAATGGGCGGCGACAAGCGCGGCGAGCTCGCGGTGCTCAACGAACTCATGGGTCTCTACCGCAAAATTGGCTTGAAAGACAAAGCTTTTGAAAGCGCGGAAAAGGCGGACGAGCTTGTGAAAACACTGTCACTCGGCGGCTCGATAACCGCCGCTACTGTTTGCCTCAATGCCGCAACAGTCTGCGAAGCCTTTGACCGCCCGCGCGAAGCCCTCGAACGCTACAGCGAGGCGAAGAGCATCTACGAAGATTTTCTCCCGCCCGGGGACGCGCGCCTCGGCGGACTATATAACAATATGGCGCTCGCCTGCGTGTCTCTCAAGGAATACGAGCAGGCGCGTGAACTCTATCAAAAAGCGATAAAAATTATGAGTGCACTGCCCGGCGGAAAGCCCGAAACTGCGATAACATATCTGAACCTCGCCAATGCCGCAGAGGCGCAGCAGGGGCTCGAAAACGCGTCGGAGTTCATAACCGACTGCCTGCAAAAGGCTGAAAATCTTCTGCTCGATGAATCAAACGCGCTCGACGGCAACTACGCTTTCGTCTGCGAAAAATGCGCACCGACTTTTGAATATTACGGTTGGTTCATGACCGCCAAGGAGATAAAAAGGAGGTCGGACGAGATATATGAAAGGACTTGAGCTTTCAAGAAAATTCTATGAAACATACGGTGCGCCGATGCTCCATGAAAAATTCCCGGAGCTTGAAGATAAGCTCGCGATAGGTCTTGTCGGCGACGGCTCGGAGTGCTTCGGCTATGACGATGATATATCGCGCGACCATGATTTTGAGCCGGGATTCTGCATCTTCGTGTCCGATGATATCGACAGCCGCACTGAATTTCAGCTCGAACGCGCCTATGCGAAGCTCCCGAAGAGCTTTGAGGGCGTTGACAGGCTCAAAATAAGCCCCGTCGGCGGCAGCCGCCACGGAGTTATAAAAACGGGGGACTTCTATCTCGCGAAAACAGGCTCGCGCACGGGCTTTGATTCTGTAAATCAGTGGATGACTACGCCAGACAGCTGCCTTGCGGCGGCGACGAACGGCGAGGTTTTCCGCGACGATCTCGGCGAGTTTTCGCGCATCCGCCGGTCGTTTCTCGATATGCCGCAGGATGTCAGACTCAAAAAGCTTGCAGGTCATCTTATAATGGCGGCGCAGGCGGGACAGTATAATTTCAAGCGCTGCATTTCCCACGGCGAGACCGGCGGCGCCCAGCTCGCGATGATAGAATTTGCAGATCACGCCATGTCGGCGGTGTTCCTGCTCAACAGAAAATACCGCCCGTTTTATAAATGGGCGTTCAGGGCAATGCGCGAGCTCGAAAAGCTCTCGGAGCTTGCCGATACATTTGAATTTCTGATATCTTCGGACAATGAACCGGTGACCGCCTCGGCGAAGGCGGATATCGTCGAGGACATTGCCTCGATGATAATAACCGAGCTGCAAAATCAGGGGTTAACCGACGCGATATGCGGCGACCTCGAGAAGCACGCATATTCGGTCAACGACAGAATATCCTCAACGCAGCTGCGGACTATGCATATCATGGCAGGAGTGTGAAAATCATGACAAAGACAAATGCAATGAGAATGCTCGACAGAGCGAAGATAAAATACGATGTTCTCCAATATGACTACGACGAGAGCGACCTCAGCGGCGTCCATGCGGCGGCGGCTCTCTCGCTCGACCCGAATCAGGTGTTCAAAACCCTTGTCACCCGCGGCGGGAAGAACGGACTTTTCGTGTTCTGCATCCCGGTCGGTGCGGAGCTCGATCTCAAAAAATGCGCGAAATGCGCCGGGGTCAAGAGCCTTGAGATGATCCATGTCAAGGAGCTCATCTCGCTTACCGGCTATATGCGCGGCGGCTGCTCGCCGATAGGCATGAAGAAGCAGTATCCGACTTTTATCGACTCCACCGCATCTGATTTTGAAAAAATATATGTCAGCGCGGGTCAGCGCGGACTCCAGTTGTGCCTCGACCCGAAGGAACTCGCCGCATTTGTCGGCGCGGAGCTCTGCGATGTCACGGTCTGATTGACTTTAGAAATGCTTAATATTTGAAGAAAAAGCACCTTATTATGCTTGGCGGGAGTAAAGAATAGCTGTCAGGTATGTTATACTCGTTTTATAGATTTGCCGATCGGGGACAAATATGATAGAGCTCAGAAACGGAAAACTGAAAATCGACTCAAAACGGTCCGCGTTGGAGATATTGCTTGACCTCTCTATTGTCGCAATGCTCACCGTTCTGTTTGCGTTTAACTTCCGCTTCGGAGAGCGAAATTATATATATCACGCGGCGCTCATTTCCGTTGTCGGTCTGACTTTTTTTGTCCGCATACTCGGCAGACCGAGCATCTCGATTAAGCTCCCGACGATATGGTACGGCATCTTTGTTCTGCTCTGCGTCGTCTCGTCCCTCTGGGCGGCATATAATGTCAGCTATACTTTGCATTATATACCGCGAATGCTTCAGGTGATGCTGTTTTGCTACTGCGTGACTCTTTATATAGAGACGCGCGAGGATTTTGAGCGATTTACCGCGCTGTTCACCGCAGCGGTAATGATAATGATTTTCTCCATATTTGTCAGAACGCCGTATTCTATGTGGTTCTCCGGCTTTTTCGGGCGCATAGGCTACGAAAATGTCACGGGCAATAATATCAATACGATAGCCTATATCTGCGTCGTCGCCGTGGCGATATCGTTCTGCAAGGCGTATTACTATAAAAAACGCGCCTATTATCTGTGTACGGCGTTCGAGCTGCTCTATATAGTCCTCTCGTCGTCGAGAAAAGCGCTGCTTATCGTAGCATTTCTTCTGTTCACGATGCTGATATTCTATGTCAACAAGCGTTTTTATCTGCTCAGGCTTGTTCTGATGGCGCTGGCAGTGGTCGGTATCGGAATCGCGTTTTTGAAGGTTCCCGCGCTCTATAACGCGGCGGGCTTCAGACTCGAAAAGATGCTCAATTATCTTGTCGGCAACGACGCGTCCGCCGACGGAAGCCTTACGCTGCGAAAAGGTCTGGCAGAGATATCCTCGCAGATATTCTATTCCCATCCGATAATCGGTATCGGACTCGGAAACAACACCTATCAGATAGAGCAGATCTACGGACTTTCCGTCTATGCTCATAACAACTATCTCGAGTTGGCTTCCGGTCTCGGAGTAGTCGGATTGATAACATATTATTGGTACTATATTTACCTTCTTATCGGCTTGGGCCGCAGAGCGTATAGGGGAGAGAGGCTCTGCGTCACAATGTTCCTGCTGCTTGCGGCAACCGCAGTGGGCGAAACTACGCTGATATCATATTACGATTATAATGTCCAGATAATGCTGACGCTATGTTTCTGCGCGATGAAGCTAAAGGACGAAAAAAAGAAAACATATATGAATCTTGAATGAAGGTGCGCATGTTATGAAAATTGCCGTTGCGGGAGTAGGCTATGTGGGTCTTGTTACCGCGGTCACGCTTGCCGATGTCGGGCATGATGTAATCTGCCTCGATGTTGACAAAGGCAAACTGAAAATGCTCAAAGAGGGCATCTCTCCCATCTACGAATACGGACTCGAAGAGCTCATGCTCAAAAACCGCGAACGCCTTGAGTTCACGGACGATGTGACGAAGTATTCCGAAGCACAGGTCATTATTATCGGCGTCGGTACGCCCGATAAGGAGGACGGCTCCGCGGATTTAAGCGCCGTGTTCTCCGCTGCGGACAGCATCGCCGACAATTGCAGCGACGGAACGGTCGTGGTTGTTAAATCTACCGTGCCGATCGGAACCTGCGAGAGCGTGCGCCGCAGAATAGGTGAGCGTCGCCCGGATCTTCATTTCTTCGTCGTCTCAAACCCCGAGTTCCTCTCGCAGGGCACGGCGGTCAGGGACACTTTCAACGCCGACAGAATAGTTATCGGTGCGGATGATGAGCAGGCATATAAAACAGTTGAAGAAATGTATGCGCCTCTCGAACTGCCGATAGTTCATGTCAGCGTGCGAAGCTCTGAGATGATAAAATATGCCTCCAACGACTTCCTTGCGCTCAAGATTTCTTATATAAATGAAATTGCGAACTTCTGCGAGATGGTCGGCGCGGATATCGAAGAGGTTGCCTGCGGAATGGGAATGGACAGGCGCATCGGCTCGAACTTCTTAAAAGCCGGAATAGGCTACGGCGGCAGCTGCTTCCCGAAGGATACAAAGGCGCTCAATTTCCAGAGCGACCACGCCGGAGTGAAGCTCAAGACAGTAAAAGCGACTATCGATGTCAACCGCGAACAGCGTATAAAGCTTATTGATAAAGCGCGCAGATTCTTCCCGGATTTCAGGGGCGTGCGCGTGGCGATAATAGGACTCACTTTCAAGCCCGGCACCGACGATCTGCGCGAAGCGCCCGCAAAGCAGAATATAGATATACTCATCAATGAGGGCGCGAGTGTAATCGCGTGGGATCCGCTGGGTGTCGAAAATTTCAGAAAGCGCTATCCGGATTGTGCAATAAACTTTGCCGAGAATATAGACGAAGCCTTGACAGATGCGGATGTTTGCTTCATAATGACTGAATGGGAAAAAATTGTGGAATATCCGCTGGATAACTACAAAAAGTATATGAGGAGACCTCTGGTCTTTGACGGCAGGAATTGCTACAAGCTCTCCGAGGTCGAAAAGCACGAGATATTCTATGATTCAATAGGAAGAAAGATTGTCGATACTCTTTGATGAGCGTTGACGAAGTGGGGGATATGTGATTGAGTAAGATAGTTAGAAAAGATACCGACAGCGACGGAGTCGAAGTGAACATCATGTATGCGTTCGGTCTTCTTCTGAGAAGGCTGTGGCTTCTGATACTTGTCGCGTTGGTGGTCGGCGCGTCATGCGCAGTGATAACCAAGGCAGTCGAAGAGCCGACTTATACTTTGAGCATGACGTTTATCGTCAACAATAAGTCCGAAAAAGACCTCTCGTCATCGGGGGAGAATTCCGTCTCCTATAACGATATGTCGGCATCGGCTTATATGGCGAATACTTTTGTCCATCTTATGACCGGGCGCACTATGTGCAACGCGATAGCCGCCGAGTGCAAGTCGTATCCGAAAACTGCGGATCAGGTTGCGAAGATGATAGCCGTGTCCCGCAAGACGGACAGCAGCATTATCGATATGACCGTCACTGCTTCCTCGCCCGAGGAGGCTTATGAGCTCGCGCAGGCTGTCAAGGATACATATAAAGATGTCGTTCAGGTCTATTCGGGCGGCAGCATCCATCTCTGCGACGAGCCGGAGCTGCCGACAAAGCCGGACAAGTCCGTCGGTACAGTGCGCAACGCCATCATCGGCGCTCTTGCGGGTGCAGTTATATGTGCGCTCATTATAATAATCAGGGATTCTGCGCGCAACACCGTCAGAAGCCAGGAGGATATCCAGAACAAGCTTCAGCTCAATGTTATCGGCGAGGTGTCGCAGGTGCCCAGCGGCGAGCGTTTCTATAAGAAATCCGCTCACGGCGACCGAGAACTGCTGATAACCGACAAGGCCTGCGGCTTTGCGTTCGTTGAGACATATAAAGCAATGCGAACGAAGCTCGAACTGCTCAACGGCAGGCGCGGTTACAAGAGCTTCGTCGTTTCGAGCACCGGAGCCAATGAGGGCAAGACGACCGTTGCCGTCAACCTCTCGCTCGCGCTTGCGCAGAACGGATATTCCGTCCTGCTCGTCGATGCCGATCTCAGAAAGCCGTCCGTGCTCAAGAATCTCGGCATAAGCAATCTTTCCGGCAACGGCATAGCCGATGTCGTCAACGGCGCGAAAAATTCGAGCGATGCGATAAAATATATTGAGAAATATAAGATATTCGTCCTCGCAGGCGACGAGAGCATAACGGATCCGACCGAGATGCTTTCAAACGCCAAGACCGGCGAGTTCATCGCAGCGGCAAGAGAAAAGTTTGATTATATTATCATCGATACGCCTCCCGTCGGAATCGTTGCGGATGCGGCGATATGCGCCAAATACACCGACTCGTCAATATTTGTTATCCGCGAGGATGTTTTCCCCGTTCCCGCGATACTCGAGGCTGTCAGCGACCTCACTCAGGGCGGAACGGATCTCGCCGGATGCGTCTACAATATCTCGACCGACCGCAGCAAGGGCGGCTACGGCAACTATTCGATCTCGCGCCGCGGATACGGCTACGGATATGGCTACGGCAAGCATTACGGGTATGGCTACGGTTACGGCAGTCATTCCGGCTCGCACGGCAAAAACAGCAAATAAGCAAAAATATATCAGCCTTCGGTTCTTTTGTGAATCGAAGGCTGATTTTTTATCTTTTCGGTACTCCCTGCGGGAACATCAGTTTCTCTAAATCACCCGCGCTCTTTTTATATTGCGCTTCGGATATCGCCCCGTGTTGGAGCAGGGTGTCGAGCATATTTATCTGGCGCTCATATAGGTCAAGCTTGTCTCCGCCTTTTCTTTGCGGCTCAACGCTCATACCTGAACACCTCTTATCATCGGCGCATAGAAGTCAAACAGCTCGCGCGCGACTTCGAGCGTATCCTCCTCCGAGGTCTGCTCGGGCTTGTAGGTCGAGAGCCATTTGTTCTCGAATTTTTCAACGCTCTTGTAGAACGAGGTTCCGTCGAAGTCCTCGCGGTCGTTGTAGCGGCGCTTGGTGGTTGTGAATGTGCATTTGCGCTTCTTGAAGTTGACCGCCATCTGCTCGAAGAACGAATACCAGCGCGGCAGATAGAAAGTTTTTATCATGCCGCCCCATTCTTTCCATGCGTAGTCATAGAGCTGCGAGGAGCGTGCGGGTCCCCAGAGGGTAAGCATATAAAGCTCGTTGAGCTCGAAATTTTGCCTGTCTTTGTCGGTGCAGGCATAGGCGTTTGCCTGCCTGACATGCTCGCCGAGCGTCAATTCGGGGCGTGTCATGAGCAGCCTGTCAACATCTTCGAGCAGGCGCACGAATGTGTTGACACTCTTTTCAAAAAGACTTATATTTTTGCTGTCAAATGCGCTTATGCTGCGCTTATAGAGATCCTTTGCGTAGTTACTGAGCACCTGGCGCGTCAGATCGCAGACATCGAATCTGTATCCGTCCGTATCGGCGTGTTCGGCTTTAAGCAGATTTTCGAGCGCGTCGAGCAGCTTCTCGTTGTCGTATCTCAGCTCAAACACATCGTTCGGCGCGGTGTGGCGCTGTTCGTATGCAGGGCGCGCGCAGATTATCGACGCAGTCTCGCGTCCTGTGCAAGCCTTGCTGTAGCAGGTCTCGTGCATATCTTTGACCGCTTCGAAAAGGCACGCTTCGTCGCTGCCGTAGCGGCGGCGGGCGTAGTCCTTGAGCCATGAATCAAGCTCCGGCTTGTCGCTTCGCGTGAGCATATCGGAAGCGAGGTCAAAATACAGCGGGTTCTGGAAAATGCCCTCCATGAAAAGCCCCGTGCCGACAATATTCGGATATTTTTCGCGCTCTTCCATGAATTTGTTTTCGGCGAGCGCGTCTATCGAACCGTGGAGCGTGTTTCTGTCGCCGAAGTTGTTGAGCGTGCCGCTGATGAAGTTGTATCCCCAGAAGCCGTCGGTCTTTTCGCATTTGCTGCCGTCGATGTCGAGAATGAGCAGCTTGTCTTTGTCAACAGCCTTGACTATCGGCTCGCGCAGGGACCATGCCTGCATGACCCAGACCGCCTGAGAGTCGAAAGCTGTATACATCTCTGAAATAGCCTTTCCTACGTTCTGGAGATACTTGTCACCCTTTATCGGGGGCTTGTTCTCGTGGAACGGGTCGCAGGCATAATAGTGGTGCGCGCCGAAGAGCTGACGCTGTTTTTCGAGCAGAGCCATGCCGAATTTTCTGAAGTTTTTGTCGAGCGGGTCTATTTGATATGTTACGGGGAACCCGCACCATGAGGGGACATTGTATGCGTTCGTGTGCGGAAGCACGCGAAGAATTGTTGAGGGCACCTGACCCGAGCAGCCCTGCTGAATCGGTGTCATGCCGAGCTCAAGCTCGCGGTCGATTATCTTCTTGCCGAGTTCAAGTCGCTTGTCAACATAAGCTTTGTCCGTCAGGCTGAAATAGCTGTCGAGGTTGCCCATGAGTTGCCACGGCAGATATGCGGGGCCGCTGATAAAATTGAGCGCTCCGTCGTCCGTATATCCGAGGTCGCGCAGGGTATAGAAAAGCACCGCCTCGTAGCCGACTATGCTCAGCGGCATGTTTATTCCGCGCATAGCCATGTAGTCTATTTCGCGCTCCCAGCGCTCCCAGTCCCACCAGCGGGCGGAATACGAAAACGTGCAGTAGTTCATGTAGGCGCGTTTGTCCTGCTCGATAATGCGGACTGTCTTGCCCGCGGGCAGGGGAGCTTCGGTTATATTGCCTATCCTGTCGTTGCCGCAGTGGGCGAGATTGACCCCGCAGCAGTCCTTCAGGTATCTGTAATATGCCATTGCAAGGCTTATCTTGCAGTCGCCGCGCAGAACTATTTTGTCGCCGCACGCCTCGATTTCATAGAAGCTCTTGCCCTCGCGCCTGTCCTCGATTTCGAGTGCGAATCGGTCGGCAATCTCCGGCGTGTTTCTTTTAATCAGCTCTTGCATCAGTCTGTCCTCCAGCTATAAGAAAAAATTTTTATGTATTTCTAAGCGCATTTTCACGCTGAAAAGTCGATTTGTTGAATTGATTGTATAGTTGTTGTGATATAATCAAATGCGATCCAATTTCCGGAAGGTGAGAGAATGAAAAGTAAAATGACTTCAAAAGGCAGGGCGATGACCGCCGCCGTGTGTGCGCTTTCGTGCGCCCTGATAATCCTCGGCACATTTATAAAAATACCTTTGCCGATGATATCGATAACCTTGCAGCTCGAATTTGTTCTGCTCTCTGCGATGCTGCTCGGCGCGTGGCGCTCGTCGCTGAGCGTTGCGGCGTATATTATTCTCGGTCTCTGCGGAGTGCCCGTGTTCACTTACGGCGGCGGAATTGCCTGTGTGCTGAAGCCGTCCTTCGGATTTATAATCGGCTTCCTTGTCGCGTCCGTAGTCACGGGATACATAGTCGAGCATCTTAAAGAGCGCACATTCTGGAAGCTCTTCTTCGCCGCGCTCGCGGGCACTGTGATAATATATATTATCGGTACTGTATATTTTTATTTTATTACCCGGCTCTATCTCAATACATATCCGGGCTTCATGAAGATGATGAGTGCATGCGTGTTCACGACCTTTCCGAAGGATGCCGTTTTCTGCCTGCTGCTCGCGTTCATCGCAAAGCGGGTCTATCCCGCAATAAGAAAGTATATCACCTGCTGACTATTGAATAGCCCAGAGTGATCTCGGCAGTGTTGCCGAGGCTGTCCATGTCCGTCTCAACTGCCTTGAGATAGACCAGCGCACATTCCTGCCCGCTGCGCGACTGCCAGTCGGCGAGGCGTATGACGGTGCGGAATATCGAGAGCGGTCTGTCGTTTGAAGAGACGGCAGAATTGACTCGCTCAAATCTTGTTTGTGGCACAGCGTAAGTTTTGATAAAAGCCGCTTCCTCGCAGCTTCCGGGCTGCGGCGCGAAGCGGCTGTTTTTCATCGTCCAGAGGGCAAGACTGTGCCTGAGCTGACGCTCGTTCATCAGAGATAACATAGCTCTGACCCTCCATGCCGTATGGCTTTTTTATTTGCAGACTTTTGCGTATATCTCCTGTGTGACCTTTTTCATCTCGTCCATCTGCTTCTCCATGTCCTCGACGAGCTTGAACTGTGTGCGGGCGCGGACAAGATTGTGCTCGGGATAGTCAATGCGGAAATAAGTGTCGCCATTGAGGTAGTCCCCAAGGAAACGCATACCGCATTCGAGCGTCATAAGCTTCGAGGAGAAGGGGAGATATTCAATCTCCGCGTCGGTCAGACTCTTGCCGGCAGCCGAAAGGTAGCCCTCTGTGTAGACTTTATAGAGCTCAATGTCGAAGTTCACTTTGCTGAGGTCTTTCTCGTCCTCTGCGGCGGTGCTCGCGCCGAAGCGGATGCTGTCGCCGAAATCGTAGAGCGAAAGTCCGGGCATGACCGTGTCGAGGTCAATTACACATATGCCCTCGTCGGTCTTGTTGTCGAACATGACGTTGTTGAGCTTCGTGTCGTTGTGGGTGACCCTCAGCGGCAGCTCGCCGTTGCTGAGCATGTCGACGAGAATGCCCGTGTCACCCTCACGCGAGAGAACAAAGTCGATCTCTTCCTGCACACCCGCCGCGCGACCCTTGAGATCATCGCCGACTGCCTTCTTGAAGTCGGCAAAGCGGGAGCGGGTGTTGTGGAAGTTCGGTATGGTCTCGTGGAGCGTGCTGCTCGGATAGTCCGCGAGCAGGCACTGGAAAGTGCCGAAAGCCTTTGCGGCGTTGAAGAATGTTTTCGGGTCGTCAATGGACTGGCAGGCGTGCGCGCCGGTGATGAAATTGTAGCATCGCCAGCATTCGCCGTTCTCTGTTCTGAAATAGGGCTTGCCGTCTTTTGTGAAGAACACCCTGAGGCATTCGCGCTCCGGGTCGCCGCCGCGCTCGATAACTATGTTGCGCAGGTATCCCGTGACTCCGACGATATTCTCCATCAGCTCGTCTGGATTCTTGAAAACATTCGTATTTATCAGCTGAACAAGGTAGCTTGTGCTGCTGCCGTCAGCGTTTTTGAAATCGAGAACAAAAGTGTTGTTTATATGACCGTCGTTTGAAACGCGGTAGCCGATATATTCTCCCTCAAAACCGAATTCATCGATTATCTGCTGCAGCGGAAAGGGAGCATTCTGCGTTTGCATCTGTATCACCTTTTGATTATTTTGATAGTGCCGAACCTTTCGGGATTGTGAAAGCCGAGAGAAACGCTGTCAACGGGGAAGAGTGCACCGTAGTGCGGGGTCGGGGAGTCGTCGGCGCATTTATAGAAGTTGCCGCGAATCTTGCCCTCCTTGACCGAAAACTCGCAGCCGTAGAGCGACGATATCAGCCCTTCCGGGATGAACAGCTGAGCATGCCAGCCCTTTTTGTCCGTGTAAACTCCTGCACTGACGCGCGGGGTCTCTGCGGTCAGTTCTTTTATGAACACGCGGCCGTTTCTCTCGCTTCCGAACTGCGACAGATAAGCGCCGTTCGGATTCATCTCGAAGTTTATGTATTCGCTGCGCCCGCTGACGGGAGCAATGAACACTTCGAGGCAGCTGTCGGTATATACCGGATCGTCGCGCCTTGTGTATCTCGCAAGCACGGGGCTTTCGGAGCTTTCAAGAAAAGCATAGTAGCCCTCGTTTTTAACCGCGCAGAACCGCACGGAGCTCTCCGGACGCGAATATCCGTCTTTTTCCCAGTGGAAGGAGCTTATCTCAAACCGGGGGATAAGCTCTTTCTCCGGTAAACTGTCAAATATAAAAGTGTTGCAGCCGTTCATATCAGAGCTTCTCGACGATAGCCTTGGTGTCTCTGGCTATGAGCAGCTCCTCGTTGGTGGGCAGAACGAAAACGCGGACCTTTGAATCCGGTGTCGAAAGCTCGCCCTCCTTGCCCTTTCTGAGCTCGAGGTTCTTCTCGCAGTCGATTTTGACGCCGAGATAAGTCAGATGGTTGCAGACATCCTCGCGCAGGTCGCAGGTGTTCTCGCCGATGCCGCCGGTGAAGACTATTGCGTCAACGCCGTCCATCGCGGCAACATATGCGCCGATGAACTTGCGGATCTGATAGCGCTGGATGCTTCTTGCAAGAGCGGCTCTCTTGTTGCCTGCCTCTGCGGCGGCGAGAACGTCTCTGTCGTCGCTCGATATGCCGGAGATGCCGAGAACGCCGGACTTCTTGTTGAGAATTTCGGCGGTCTCCGCGGGAGTCCAGCCCTCCTTCTCCTGAAGATAGGTGATAGCCGAGGGATCAACTCCGCCGCAGCGCGAGCCCATGATAAAGCCGTCGAGGGGAGTGAGACCCATGCTCGTGTCGATAACCTTGCCGTCCTTGATAGCGGTTATGGAAGAGCCGTTGCCGAGGTGGCAGGTGATGAGCTTTATGTCCTTGAGGTCAACGCCCATGACTTCGGCGCAGCGTGCGCTGACAAAGCGGTGAGATGTGCCGTGGAAGCCGTAGCGGCGGACCTTGTACTTCTCGTAGTACTCATAGGGCAGCGGGAAAAGGAATGCCTCGGGGGGCATGGTCGAATGGAAAGCGTTGTCGAAAACAACAACTTCCGGAACATCCTCGCCGAAGACCTCGCGGCAGGCACGGATGCCCTGAATGTGAGCGGCGTTGTGCAGTGGAGCGAGATCGCACAGGCTCTCGATGCCGGCGATAACATCCTCGTCAACAAGAACGCTCTCTTTGAACAGAGAACCGCCCTGGACTATGCGGTGGCCGACAGCGGAGATCTCGGAGAGGTCGTCGATGACCTTGTAGGTCGAAGTGAGAACCTTCTCGACCTCGAGGAAAGCCGCAGTGTGGTTTTTGAGCTCCACGCTGTATTTGAATTCTCTTCCGTCGAAGGTATTGCCGCTGATTTTACCGTCGATGCCGATACGCTCGCAGATGCCCTTTGCTATAAGCTGCTCGCCGTCCATGTCGATGAGCTGATATTTAAGCGATGAGCTTCCGGCGTTGATAACAAGAATTTTCAAGAGTATTGCCTCCAAATAATAAAGATTTGCTTGAAACAAGCACGTTACTGATATATTATATATATTATAAAATGATTTTTCAAGCAGTTCTTGCAGAATTCCCCTGTCTTATTGTCGAAAAACGGAAAAGGAGTGAATCCGATGAGCACCGCAGGCATCGTTGCCGAATATAATCCGTTCCATAACGGCCACGCATATCATATAGCCCGCACGCGCGAAAACGGCGCGTCGGCGGTTGTGTGCGTGATGAGCAGCTGGTTCGTCCAGCGCGGAGAGACTGCGCTGATGCACCCGAACGCCCGCGCGCGCATGGCTCTGATGAACGGCGCCGATTTGGTAGTGTCCCTCCCCGTACCGTGGGCGTGTGCCGCAGCGCAGACCTTTGCAAGGGGAGCGGTAGGTCTGCTCGATGCCATGGGCTGCGTGGACACTTTGAGCTTCGGCAGCGAATGTGCCGACGTCTCTCTGCTCAGAGCCGCGTCCCGCGCCGTTGACGACTACACCGTGCGCGAAAGTCTGCGGGCAAACCTGCTCTCGGGAGTGAGCTTCGCCTCGGCGAGACAGCGCGCCGTCGAGGAGCTTGACCCGCGTGTAGCGTCAGTGCTCTCATCGCCGAACGATACACTCGCTGTTGAATATATACGCGCGATAGATACGCTCAAATCCGAGCTCGCTCCGTTCGCCGTCAGGCGCGAGGGAGCGGGTCACGACAGCGGCGAGGCGGTGAACTCCTTTGCGAGCGCTTCGCTCATACGCACCCGCTTGAGGGAGGGGGAGGACTTTGACGACCTCATGCCCGAAAATGCCGCCGCGATACTCAGAGCGGAGATAGAGGCGGGCAGAGCGCCGGCGGATATCAATGCTCTCGAAAAAGCCGTTCTCGCGTGCCTGCGTATCTCAACGCCAGAAAAAATAGCCGCAGTGCCGGATATCTCCGAGGGGCTCGAAAACCGCATATATTCCGCCTCGCGCAGCGCATCCTCGCTCGAGGAGCTCTATTCGCTCACAAAGACGAAGCGCTATTCCCATGCGCGGATAAGGCGCGCTGTTGCGGCTCTTCTGCTCGGTATCGAAGCGTCCGACTGCGAGGGCATACCGCCGTATATCCGCGTGCTTGGCTTCAACGCTATCGGACGCGAAAAGCTGCGCGCCATGCGCTCGACCGCGAAGCTGCCGATAGTCATGCGCGCGGCGGATATAAAAAAGCTCGGCGAACGCGCAAAACGTATCTCTTCAATCGAAGAGCGCGCCGCCGACCTGTTCTCTCTTGCTCTGCCGTCGATAATGCCGTGCGGAGCGGAATACACAGACGAGATATCGGTCATCTGACCGTTTCTTGAATAAAAACACAAGGAGATTTTGTTTGAGACTTATCACAAAATCATCGGAGAGTGTGCGCTGACCGGGAGGTCGGCAAATAAAACACACTCTGCCGTCCTCCCGCAGCTCAATCTTCGGGAGGAAAAATGAATCGCGAAAACAAACGCAAACAGTACGAAAAAGGTTATTACAAGACCCACGCCTGCAACGAGACTTTTGTCTGCAAAGTGTGCGGGCGCACTGTAGTGCCGCAGGGCGCGGGCAGCGACCACAGAAACCACTGCCCGAACTGCCTTTCGAGCCTGCATGTTGATATCGAGCCCGGAGACAGAGCTTCGGACTGCGGGGGCATTATGGACCCCATAGCGGTCTGGGTGAGAAAAAACGGCGAGTGGGCGATAGTCCACCGCTGCCGCATATGCGGCGCTCTGTCCTCAAACCGCATCGCCGCAGACGATAACCCGATGAAGCTGATGAGCATGGCGTTAAAGCCGCTGTGCTCCCCGCCGTTCCCGATAGAGCGTATCAGAGAGCTGACTGCGCTCATGGGCGGAGACGGGGCGCTCGAATAACCCGAAAGAAAATAACGGAGCAGGTTTTTTGCCTGCTCCGTTATTTTTTTATGCATATCAAAAACGGTGCAGCCCGAGTGAGCTGCACCGCCGTGCTTATTGATTTGTCGGAGACAATCAGTCGTTGTTTCCGTTATTCTTGCTTGCGCGTCTTTCGATAAGCTCGTTGAGTATTCTTGTGTGCTCCTTATCGGTGAGCGAATACTTGAGAGTGGGGATAGCGGAGAGAAGCATGCCGATTGCGGGCGGAATGGAAATAAGCAGGAACATCGCCATAGCGTATTTTCCGTCGTTTGCCTCGTAGAAATGATACTTTCCTGCCGCCAGGTCGAGGTTAAGAGTCTCGATGTATTCGGCGGTGTAGTGAACAGCCGAATAAATGAAGCCGGAGATGAGCGAGGAAACGCCCATTGCAAGCTTGGTGATGAAGGACTGGCCGGAGAAGAACACGCCGTCGGTGCGAACGCCGTTCTTGTACTCCTCGTAGTCAACGCAGTCTGCTATCATTATCGACTGGAGAATGTTTATCGAGCCCATTGCCCAGGAAGCCGCGAACATCATAACAGCCATCAAAACGACATAAACCATGTTCTGCATAAGGTTGCCGCCGGCTATTTTATAGACAACAAAGATCATTGCATAGGGAACTGCACCGGCGATTGAATAGAAGTTATAGAGCTGCTTCTTGCCGAACTTTGCGGACATCTTCGGCGTGGCGGCAGTACCGATGATCATACCGCCGAGAAGGCCGATAGCCATAACCAGAAGCTGAACGATTTTTATAATCTGAAGCTGGCCGTCAACAACAAGATTGGCGAGGTTGTTGTCGAAGAAGTAGTACATAACGAGCGACAGACCGACGATCGAGAGAAGCATGATGGGGCTTCTGAGAATGCCCGAGAGGAGTAGCCTTCTGAACGGATCGTTGGAGATCGCGATTTTGAAGTTCTCCTTCATGGTGTACTTCTTTTCGGACTGCTGAACTCTCTCTTTTACAGAGAAGCCGGAAAACTGGAAGAGAATAGTTGCGAATATCGTAAGGATAACGGCGATTATGATATAGGACATCTTGTCCGCATGAATAAGGTCAAGGCCTTTCTTCTCCTGGAACATGGGTGAGAGAGCCTTTCCTGCGAAAGTGATGAGCATGCCGATAGCGCCGAGGTTTGCGACTATACGGGCGAGAGAGAGAGCCTTTGCTCTGTCGTTCTCATCGTCTGTCATAAGCGAGGTTACACCCCAGAGCGGAATATCGCCGACGGTGTAGCACATACCCCAGAGAATGTAGGAGATTGCCGCCCAGGCGATAATCAGTACATGCGCACCAGTCGATGTGTAGTCGGTGTATGTCTTGTTGCAGAATGTGAGAATGGTAATGATTCCTATCGGGATCGGGACGAACATGAGGTAGGGTTTGCACTTACCCCACTTTGTTCTGGTGTGGTCAACTATCGAACCCATCATCGGGTCATTGATAGCATCCCAAACGCGGGCGACGAAGAATATTACCGAGATGGCCATCGCCGGCAAAAAAATAATTGACTGCCAGTAGTACTGGAGTCCGCCTGCGATGATGTTGTAGATGATGTTCTGTCCTGCGAGACCTACTAAGTAACCTGTCAGCTCTTTGCCGGTGTAGGTGTTGTGCTTAATAGCTCCGCTCGGCGCCTTGTTTTTTCCTTTGCTCATTTCTACCTTCCTTTTGTGTGGTTTTTCGATACGGTTTTTATGTGCGAATTCATGTGCAAAATTTTACACATAATTTTAAAAGATTATACCATATGTAAAAAGGCTTTTCAAGTACACGGATATATTTGAGCAGGTTTCACAAAAGGGACGGCGGCAATTTGGTCAAAATACCGACACGTGTTGTTCGGTGTTCCCGAGACGAAACTTTAAGGACAAAAAACGTCTCCACGCAGCCCGGCTGCGGAAAGTTTGTTCCGCAAAGAGAAATACCCCGCTCGAAAGAACGGGGTATTGGTGCCGGTGACCGGGGTCGAACCGGTACGGTGTCGCCACCACCGGATTTTGAGTCCGGCACGTCTGCCAATTCCATCACACCGGCGGGTATTCTGAACGCAAGTATTATACACGATATCATTCCGAAAATCAAGATAATTTTCCGCGCCGGCGATTTATTTCAACACTCCGCCCGTAAATTGACCTTTTTGTGCAAACTATGGCAAAAGCAGAACGCTTTTTGTTGAAATTAACGGTTGAGTATAATATAATAAACTCGGTATACTGTATCGGAAATTTTGCGCTTCGGCGCACGGACGGAGGTGAGGCGGATGCACAAGGGCAGACTCGGTGTCGCTGTGCTCCTGCTTTTTGCCGCCGTTTTTTGCTTTTCTGGCTGTAATATAAAGTCGGACGAAAAGACTGTGTTTGCCCGCGATACGGACCCCGCCTATATTGACCTGCTCCGCGACATCGCGCCCGACTGCACCCTCCGCGACGGCAAAGGTCTCTCATCTCTGCTCTCGTCCGTTGACGGAGAGGATAAGGCGTTCGCCCTCTTTGACGTTCAGGCACGCGCCTCGAAAGACGCGGGAACAGGCGGAATTTGGTATGAGCATTTTGCCACCGCCGCCGTTATCGCCGTTGACCGCTCGCGCTTTGACGGGGAGATAAAAGGCTGGCGCGATCTCGAAAATATATCCTGTCCCGTGGGCTTTACGTCTCGGTATGAGCGGATGCTTTTTGCCGCCGTGTCCTACGGGCTTGAGAAGAATTATATGTCCGGCGAGGCGGTTGGCCTGCTGCATAAGCTCAACAAAAGCGGAAGGCTGAGCTACGGCAAAATCGACGCCCCCGTCAATATCTGCTGGGATTACCAGGCCGCGCTTATGAAGCGCGAGGGAAAAAATATCGAAATAATAATCCCCTCCGAGGGCACTTTGCTCTACGGAGTCGGCGTCTTGTCGGGCTATGAGATGAAGTTTTCGCAGAATGCCGGGGATGCAATCGCCGCGGCGGGCTTCCGCGCCGACAAAGCTCAGGGCGAAAACTATCCGTCTCTGTCCGAATACGGGCGCGCCGAAAGGGTAGGCGATGCCGTAGAATTTGCGAGGCAGACGGAGAATTTTATCAGCGTTTTCAAACGCGGAGTGTTCAGAAGCCGTCTGTATTCCTCTGCGGAATCGTTTGAGCATAAGCTCTTGGGCGCGGCTGTCATAATGACGGCGATAATCTGGATGGGCTTTGCCCTGCGCAGAGTCCAGCGCAAGGATATCCGAATGCTTGTCCGCGCGCTCGGCGGCATGGTTATAGCCTGGATGCTCGTCTGTATTTTGAAATATCAGACGGACGGGAACCCCGTTATGGGGCGCTATCTCTGGTATGCCTATTATGTTTTTATGATGGGTCTGCCGCTTCTTATGCTTATCCTGTCTCTGATGACCGATTCCTCCGGGAATGTTCGGCAGCGCAAGATATTTGTCTGCTCGGGCTTTGCCGTCTATGCGGTTTTGCTTTTGACGGTGTTCACAAACGACCTGCACGGCTGGGTTTTTAAGTTTGAAGATATAAAAACCTTCAGCGGAGGCTATACATATAACTTCGGCTATTATCTTATTTTTGCCTTTATCGTCGCGGCGGTGATTTTGTCAACCGCGATTTTGGTGCGAAAGGCCATGCGTGGCTTCAACCGTTCGAGGCTCGTTCTGCCGATACTCAGCGAGGTTCTTCTTTTCGTTTACTGCGCGGCATATGCCGCAGGCGTTCCCGTGGCGCGCGACAGCGATATAACAACCGTCTCGTGCGTCTTTGCGCTCGCGTTTGCGGAGCTTGCGATGAGAACGGGACTTGTGCCCGTCAATCAAAAATATGCCGTGCTCTTTTCCAATTCACCCCTGAGAATGCAGATAATCGACTCCGAGGGCAATGCCGAGTTCAGCTCTGCCGGTGCTCGGCCGATATCACGCGAGGATTGGGAAAAGCTCCGAGACGATATAAAGCATCCTCTTCTTCTGCACGGCGACACCCTGCTCTACGCCGACGGCATACCGGGCGGCATGATAGTTTGGCAGGAGAGTATCGCCGAGATACTCAATATGCAGCAGGAGATACGCGAAAATGTCTTGAAGCTGACCTCCGCAAACAAGCTCCTTGTCACGGAGCGCGAGAGCAAGTACAGGCTCGCCGCGGCGGAGGAAAACGTGCGCCTCATGGAGCTTTTAAACGCCGAGATGGAACGCCACCTCGAGCGCATGAACGATATGATAGACGGGCTTGAACGCTCGAACAACAAGCAGCGGGACATCGCCCGAATAACTCTGCTGATGTGCTACATAAAGCGCAGATGCAGCCTGTTCTTCAAGGAGCAGGAGGGCGGGGATATGCCTGCGGAGGAGCTGGCCGTCTATATCGACGAGCTTTCCGAGTTCGCGTCCTACGCCGATATCAGAATAAGCACCGTCTGCACCGCAAAAGGCTCGCTGTCTCCGCGCTGCGGCAGCGTGATGTACGATTTCTTCTATTCCGTGCTCGATTCGTGCGCGGGTGAAGAAAATACGCTGCTCGAGCGCCTTGCCGATACAGACGGCATGACGGAGATGAAGCTGCTCCCCTCATCCTTTGACGGCGGCGAAGAGTTTATGAGCGACGAACTGAAAAAGGCAGTCGAGGGTGTCGGCGGCACAGTGTCGGTAAAGGACCTCGATGAGACTGCGGGCATCAGTCTGCGCGTGCCGAAGGGAGGGAAAGCGCCTTGATGTTTTTATACTCTCTCACGGAGTCCGCCAGAGTGCTCATATGTATGATATCCGTTTTCTGCGTCGGCTTTCAGACGGCTGCGCTCGTCTATACGGTGGTGCGCAGTGCGTTCAGGGACAGAAAACGCACGGCCGCATATATTTCTCAGACAGCGGTCACGGCTCAGAGCTTGGTTATGCTCATTATCGTCGCGCGCGCTCAGCTGAACGCTTGGATGTTCCTGCCCGCGGGCAGCGAATATGAGGTGATGAGATACGGCGTGTTTGCGGCGGTTGCCGCGTCGTGCATAGCCGTAGCCTGTGTCGGCCGAGTCTATGATGTTCTGCTCTGTGCGGTCGTCTCGTCCGTCTCCCTGCCGTATATAGACCTCCTGCCGTACAAAGCGGCGGCGGTCATCTTCTGCGCGGCGGAGCTTCTGCTGATTGCCCGCGCGCTGTTGCTTATGCGCGTGTGCCGCAGGGATATAAAAAACGAGCTGTCGCGCGATTCCGTCAAGCTCGCGCTCGATGAGCTCCATTCGGGCCTGCTTTTCTGCGAGCCGGACGGAAATATATTGCTTGTAAACGGGCGTATGCAGAGGCTCATGCAGGTGCTCTGCGGCGAGGTTTACAGGGACGGAAAGAAGTTCTACGAACGCCTGCTCTCGGGCGATGTCTCGGACAGCTGCAGCTCCAATGTTATCGACGGAAAGACCGTGTTTATCCTGCCCGACGGCAAGGTCTGGTTCTTCACAAGATGCGATATATATATTAAAAACAGACGCTATGTTCAGCTTTCGGCGGCGGACGTTACCGAGCAGTGGATGCTCACGAATGAGCTCAACGCACAGCGCGCCATGCTTCAGAGCAGAGGACTCGAGCTCAAGGAGATGATATCCGAGGTTCGTTTTCTCTGCCGCGAGGAGGAGATGCTGAGAATCCGCAGCCGCTTCCACGATATTTTGGGTCAGCGCCTCGCCCTGCTTTTCCGCAGCCTGCGCGAGGGCGAGGAGCCCGATGAGGAGCTTATTCGCAGATTCGCCTATAACCTGCCGGAGGAGCTCAGCGGCAGGGAGGCCGTGACTACCGCCGCCGACAGATTGGAGACTCTCTGCCGACTCATGCAGGAGATAGGCGTGACGCTTATTATAGACGGAAACCTGCCCGCAAAGGAGAGCCTTGCGTGGCTCGGTATGGATATAATAACCGAGGCGGTGACAAACTCCGTGCGCCACGGACTCGCGTCGGAGGTATACATATCTCTCGGACAGAGCGGCGGCAATTTCTCCATGAGGATAACCGACAACGGTATTCCGCCTAAGTCCGAGCCCGTCGAGGGCGGCGGACTCAGCTCGATACGAAGAAAAGTCGGACTGTTTGACGGCAGCGTGAGAGTTGAAACGAAGCCCCGATTTGTCCTTTCAGTCTTTATTCCCGGAGGTGAAACCCTGTGACAAAAGTGCTGGTTGTCGATGACCACGAATCAATGCGCGAATCCCTTGAGCGCCTGTTTAACGAGAGCGGGGATTTCTGCGTTGTCGGCGGGATTTCCTGCGCCGACCATGCAGTGAGAATGTGCGGCGAGCTCTCGCCGGATATAGTCTTTATGGACGTCTGCACCGAGGGCGGCGCATCGGGACTTCGCGCAACAAAAGAGGTGCGCGATGCCTTCCCGGATATAAAAGTGATAGTTATGACTGCCTTTGACGAGATATCCTATGCCCCGCGCGCAAAGGAGGCGGGCGCACACGCATTCATATATAAGAGCCGCAGCCTCTCCGAGTTCGAGCAGACCGCGCGCGACGTTATGTCGGGCGGCGGATGCTTCCCCGAGCCGAAGACCATCCCAATGCCGCAGGGCGAGGCGCCGCTGACGGAGCGCGAAATGGAGATACTGCGCCTGATGTGCAAGCATATGACCAACAAAGAGATTGCCGCCGAGCTCTATATCAGCGAGGACACGGTGAAGTACCACAAGAAGAATATGCTCGCAAAAACAGGCTTCGCAAGGTCGGTCGACCTCGCTTTCTACATGATATCAAACGGGTGGATAAATCCGCTCTATTGACAATACTACCCGTTTCGGGTAGTGCGTATTCTTTTTTGTTTTGTTATAATCAAATCGGCGAAATATTTCGGTGAGTGTGCAATAAAATGAAACATCTGAAAAAGCTTACGCTCCTTCATTCAAACGATATGCACGGCGACTTTATGGCCAAGGAGGTCGATGACAGGCTTATCGGCGGGGTCTCCATGCTCTCGGGCTATGTCGGCAAGGTGCGCCGCGAGGAGCGAAATGTAGTCTATTCAATCTCCGGCGATATGTTCCGCGGCTCGCTCATAGACAGCGAGTACAAGGGACTGTCGACCGTTGAAATAATGAATATTTTAGCGCCCGATGTCGTGACCCTCGGCAACCACGAGGTGGATTATGGCATAGCGCATCTTTTATTTATAGAGCGCTGCGCAAAGTTTCCGATAATCAATGCGAATATATATCTGAAAAATAACGGCACGCGCCTTTTCAAATCCCACGAGATTCTCGAGATTGACGGCATGAAGGTGCTGTTTATCGGACTTCTTACCGAGCAGGTGCTCTCGCAAACAAAGCAGGATAAGCTCATCGGCTCGTTCCTCGATGTCTATGAGGCGGCGGCAGAGGTCGGAAAGATATGCAACAGCTATCAGTCCGTCGATATAGACTTTACGGTTCTCCTGACCCATATCGGCTTTGAGGCGGACAAGGAGCTTGCCGCGAATCTCGACCCGCGCTGGGGAGTCGATATTATAATCGGCGGCCACAGCCACACAATGCTCAGCGAGCCTGCGGTAGTCGCCGGGATACCGATAGTTCAGGCGGCGAACGGCACCTCTCAGATAGGCCGCTTTGATATCATGGTCGATACCGACGACAATTGCATAGACAGCTACACCTGGCAGCTCGTTCCGATAAACGAGGACAACTGCGAGCGCGACCTTCAGTTAGAGCGGGTCATAGAAAAATATAAGAATCAGACGGATGTGAAATACAGTCGGGTAGTCACCCGCTTCAAAGAGGAATATTTTCATCGCAAACGCAACGAGGAGACGCAGATAGGGCGCATATTCAGCGATATTTTCAAGGATGCGCTCGGTCTGGATATAATGCTGCTCGGCTCGGGCAGTATCAGAAACGAGCAGTTAGGCCCCATAGTCCAGCTTCAGGATTTGGCGGAGATATTCCCGTATAAAAATGAAATAGAGCGCATATATCTGACCGGAGAACAGCTGCGCTCGGTGCTCATGTATATTCTGCGCGACGAGGCGCTCGACGGAAAAACGGAGTTCTACCAGCTCTCGCACGGACTCAGGGTCGTCTATTCCCGCTCGGAGAAGAGACTGCTCAATGTCGAGCTCAACGGAAAAGAGATCGGGCCAGAGCAGCTCGTCAGCGTAGGGCTTCAGGAATACGATATGATGAATATGGACAAATTCTTCGGCATAACGCGAGCCGAAGCGGAAAAAAACGGGAAGATAAAGACCGTCGCCACCTCATGCTTCGATGTGCTTGAGGAAAATTTGAGCGATATGGAGCTTGTCTCCGACCCTTCCAACCGCAGGCTTTTTGTTGTGCGGTAAAATTGCATATCCGAGCCTTTTCGCATTCTTCGATCAAAACTACTCCGAGGGGGTAGTGTGCTCGGACATTTTTTTTGATATTATATATGTGCAGTATTTGGGATGTATTTGAAGAAAGGGGAGACAAACCGTGAGAAAACGCGATTTCGGGGGCTTTATGCTCTGCTTTTTGATGAACCTCGTATTCAACCTCGGCTGGTCGGTGCCCGCGTGGATATTGCTTGCCGCCCATTTCATCCTTAAAATTTCCATATGGTGGTTCGCTTCGCTGCTCATAATATGGTTTTTTATCATATTGCTGCGCACTCTGCTCATCAGCTGGGCGGGTGACTGCGCGAGCGTGCGGGATGAGCCAAAAAAGAATCTGAATCCCTATTCCGCCTCGTCGAGCTTCGGCAGGGCGGACAAAAAAGAAGAAACCCGTGAAAAGGAGGCTTGACCCCGCAGTGAAAAGAATGCTGATAACGGCAGCGTTTTTGTTGACGGCGGTTGCCCTTATGCTGTCGGCAGGCTGCGCTAAGGACAAAAAAACGACCTCTGAAACGTCGGACGGCACGACCGCAGAAGCGGCGATATCCTCGACCTCTTCCGAAAAAATGACGCTTCCGTCGAATATTTCGGGAACGGAGATAAAGCGCGGCGAGAAGTATGACATACCCTTGGATGAGGCGGTCAAACAGATGCGCGAATGCAGCAAGGGCTTCGCCGAATATGTCGATTCCGGCATGGCGATTTTGGATACGGGCGAGTATATGGAGCAGGACGGAATCCGCTACAATATCTATGCCCTCGGCACAAGCGGCGAAGACAGCTTCGTGCGCGAGATAAATGTGTGCTTTAACCACCTTGACAGGGTGGTATATGAATATGACGCAATTTCCGACCTGTGGACTTTGCTGCCGTGAACGGAGGTTTGAAAATGAAGAAAAGCATTTTGGCAATCCTGTCGGTTCTTCTGGTCCTTGCCCTCGCCCTCACCCTTTTTGCCTGCGGTAAAACGGGCAATACCGATGAGACGACCGGCGACGGGGATATGCAGACTACCGAGGAAGTTATGACGGAGTACGATGTGACGAAGGATGCGTTTGAGCTCTCGCTCTATACCGATTCAAGCTCCGCGTCATACAGGGCTCTCGGCGACCCGGTGCAGATTTTTAAGACCGGGAGCGCGATTTATCCGAACGACAGGATACGCTTTGTCTCGAATGTTGACGGAGTCATCGTCACGCTCGTAAAGCTCAAGTATAACGAAGCCGATAACGAGATGGAGTCGGACGGTATACTCTTCTCGGTGAAGGTCAAAAAGGGCGAGGTTTATGAGTTCGACGGCAGCCTTGCCGAGACTGTTCCCACCGCCGCCATAGAAGCCGAAAAGGGCGGCATGGCCGCGAGAAAAGTGCTCACCTATGACGGACGCGACGGAAAAACCGATTATGTTTTGAAGAGCGAGCCGCTGCTCTTTGACGAAGCGGTAGGATAAACAGTCAAAAAGGGGACTCACCCCGCGAAATAATATAATAAATAATATTGCAAAGGAGTTTTTATTTATGGGACTTATTAAAGCCGGTGTAGGCGCAGTCGGCGGCGTTCTTGCCGATCAGTGGAAGGAATTTTTCTATTGTGAGGCAATGCCGAAGGAGCTTCTTGTTACCAAAGGACAGAAGCGCGTAAGCGGCAGATCGTCAAACACAAAGGGCAGCGACAACATCATCACAAACGGCTCGGGTATAGCCGTTGCGGACGGACAGTGCATGATGATAGTCGAGCAGGGCAAGGTAGTCGAGTTCTGCGCGGAGCCCGGCGAGTTTACATATGATGCCTCCACGGAGCCCTCGATATTCTCGGGCTCTCTCGGCGACAGCATTAAAAAGACATTTCAGACCATCGGTAAGCGTTTCACCTACGGCGGCGATACCGGAAAGGATCAGCGTGTCTATTATTTCAACACCAAGGAATTGATGGACAACAAGTTCGGCACTCCGAACCCGATTCCGTTCCGTGTCGTCGATTCGAAGATAGGCCTTGATATCGATGTCGCAGTCCGCTGCTCGGGCGTATATTCCTATAAGATAGACGACCCCATGCTCTTCTATACCAATGTCTGCGGCAATGTCGAGCAGGATTATACCCGCGAAGAGATAGACAATCAGCTCAAGACAGAGTTCATCAGCGCGCTTCAGCCCGCTTTTGCTCAGCTCTCCGACCTTGAGCTTCGCCCCAATCAGATAGTGGCTCACAACACCGAGCTTGAAACCGCTATGAACGCCGCCCTCTCCGCAAAGTGGAGCGAGCTGCGCGGACTCAAGGTCGTCACAATAGCCCTCGGCTCGGTCACCCTCCCCGAAGAGGATGCGGAGCTCATCAAGCAGGCTCAGCGTGCAGCTATCATGCGCGATCCCACCATGGCGGCGGCAACTCTTGTCGGCGCTCAGGCGGACGCCATGAAGACCGCGGCCGGCAACCAGGCAGGCGCAATGACCGGCTTTATGGGCATGGGCATGGCTATGAACGCAGGCGGCGGCATGAACGCCCAGAACCTGTTCGCCATGGGTCAGCAGCAACAGCAGCAGGCTCAGCAGCAGGCGGCGCAGCAGCCGACGGACGGCCCCGATGTGGCGCGCTGGAAGTGCTCGTGCGGCAATATGGTGTCCGGTAACTTCTGCCCGAACTGCGGCGGAAAGAAGCCCGCTCCCGAGCCGGCGGCAGGCGCTTGGAAATGTCAGTGCGGCGCTACCGCGACAGGCAAGTTCTGCCCCGAGTGCGGCTCCCCGAAACCCGCTGACGCAAACGGCTGGACCTGCTCGTGCGGAACCGTCAATAAGGGCAAGTTCTGCCAGAACTGCGGAGCCAAAAAGCCCGAGGGCGCTCCTCTCTACCGCTGCGATAAGTGCGGCTGGGAGCCCGAGGATCCATCCAATCCTCCGAAGTTCTGCCCCGAGTGCGGAGATATATTTGACGATAGCGATAAAAAATAAGACGGCCGATGAAGGCGCTGCTCATAATTTTGATTCTGCTCACGGCGCTCATATTGGGCGTTGCCACAGGCGTGCGGTGTCACCGCCGCTTAGCGAAAAAGCAAGCTTCACCGAAAATCTCCGAGCTGCCACATATCTCCGAGGACGCTGTGCTTAACAGCCTCAACCGGGGACAGAGGCGGGAGAGAATGTGTATGACGAAGCGGACAGTCTGCTTTGCGTAGGCCGGCTTCTGCCGACGTCAGCGTTATTTCGATGAAATATAACGGCATGGGTGAAAAAGAGCTGTTTGAGCTGCTGAAATCGTTCTTATGATACGGTTTGCAGGCTGACAGCGCAAAACGGGTCGTTACTGCGACCGAAAAAATAACAGGAGGGAAACACTATGGGATTATTTGATAAGAAATATTGCGATATCTGCGGCGAGAAAATAGGACTTCTCGGAAACCGCAAGCTTGAAGACGGCAATCTCTGCAAGAGCTGCGCCGCGAAGCTGTCTCCGTTCTTCAGCGAACGCCGCCGCTCGACGGTCGAGGATATCAAGCGTCAGCTCGCTTACCGCGAGGAAAACGAGAAACTCGTCAGAGATTTTAACCCCGACGTGATGTTCGACGGAAGCAAAAAAGTGTATATCAGCACTGCCTCCGAGGCGTTTATCGTTACGGGAAGCTCGAATTGGCGCAGCGCCAATCCCGATATCATTAAGCTTTCGCAGGTTGTTGCGGTCGACACAAATATAAAAGAAAACAGGGAGGAGATATTCTTCGAGGATTCCGACGGAAACAGAAAGAGCTATCAGCCGCCCCGCTATGAGTGCGACTATGAGTTTGATGTGGTTATCCGCGTGAACTCCCCGTGGTTTGATAGTATTGAGCTTGAGATAAGCGACGGAAGCCGCCCCGACAGCCCGTATACCGACCTCTACCGCGAGTATGAGCGCAAGATGAACGAGCTCAAGGATATACTTCTGCGCCGTGATAACCGTTACCGTACATGGGACGGCGACGGCATGATGAACCGCACGGTATACGGCGGCGACAGACCGTCGAATCCCGCCCCCGGATATGCGGCAGCCCCCGCGCCTCAGCAGCAGGCGGCAGCGGCAGCTTGGATGTGCCCGTCCTGCGGCGCACAGAATACAGGCAAATTCTGCGCAAACTGCGGCTCTCTGAAGCCCGCTTCGGTTAGCGGCTGCCCGAATTGCGGCTGGTCGCCCGCGCCCGGTCAGGCTATGCCCAAATTCTGCCCGGAATGCGGCAAGCCGCTCGCCTGATAAAGCAGTGGTAATCGGCGTCCCGAAAGGCGGAGGTTTAATGCGGCGGAGGATATCGGTTTTACGGCGTTTACGCAGGTGGGCTGTAAGATTTATCTTCGGCAAAAGAACCGCGCATTTGTGTGTGTATCGCCGACTTGCGTAGCTGCAAATACAATGAACAGCTTTTGAAAACGGCAAAAAACAAAATACCGTTAGTTCGACTTTTCTTTATGTCAGTACCGAAAATTCCATGCGGCTTTTGCGGCGGTAAAAACATAAAGACGCTTGACGGTTAATGTTCTTTTAAGAGAGGAGTTTTTTAATGCAAACCTTGCAGGAATATAAATGTCCCTGTTGCGGCGGCGCAATAGCTTTTGACAGCACGCTCCAGAAGATGAAGTGCCCTTTCTGCGGCACTGAGTTTGAAATGGATGCGCTCAAGAGCTATGACGCCGAGCTTCAGGGCGAACAGGCAGACAATATGGAATGGGAGACCTCCGCGGGCAGCGAGTGGCAGGAGAGCGAGATTGAGGGGTTACGCTCTTATGTATGCAAATCCTGCGGCGGAGAGATAGTGGGCGATGCCAATACGGCGGCAACGTCCTGCCCGTTCTGCGGCAATCCGGTAGTCATGATGAACCAGTTCGCGGGCTTGCTCAAGCCCGACATCGTGATCCCGTTCAAGCTCGATAAGAAGGCGGCAAAGGCGGGGCTGATGAAGCACCTCAACGGAAAGAAGCTTCTGCCCAAGATTTTCAAGGATCAGAATCATATCGACGAGGTAAAGGGCGTCTATGTCCCGTTCTGGCTCTTTGATACCGATGTCGACGCGCAGGTGCGTTACCGTGCAACCAAGATTCGCACATGGAGCGACGAGGATTACAGATACACCGAGACGAGCTATTATATGATTCATCGCGGCGGAAGCGTCGGCTTTGAGCATGTCCCGGTGGACGGCTCATCCAAAATGCCGGACGATCTCATGGAGTCCATCGAGCCCTACGATTATTCCGATGCTCTGGATTTCCAGACGGCTTATCTTGCGGGCTATTTTGCGGATAAGTACGATGTGACCGCCGAGGAGAGCATCGACCGCGCCAATCAGCGCGTCAGGCACTCCACGGAGGATGCCTTTGCCTCGACGGTTCAGGGCTATGCAACGGTCACTGCCGAGAGCAGCTCGGTGCAGCTCCATGGCGGAAAGGCAAAGTATGCGCTCTATCCCGTGTGGCTGCTGAACACAACCTGGAACGGAGAAAAATATACCTTTGCCATGAACGGACAGACCGGCAAATTCGTCGGCAATCTTCCGCTCGATAAGTCGGCCGCCACAAAGTGGACGGTGGGACTCGCCGCGGCGCTCAGCGCTGCCGCCTGCGGCATTTCGTGGCTTCTGCATTTTGCAGGAATACTGTAAAGGAGGGATAACAATGAAAAAGAGAATACTTGCGATGATATTTGTCCTTGCCCTCTGCTTCTGCACGGTTATCCCGGCTTTTGCGGTGGATGCGGACGGCTTTGTAAGCGAATACGAGCGCGTTCAGGATATGGCGCAGCTCCTCTCGGAAAGTGAGAGAGCAGCCCTTATAAAAACGCTCGACGAGCTCAGCGAACGTCAGAAAATGGATGTAATAGTCGTGACGACCAAAACGTTGGACGGCAAAAAGCCCATGGAATATGCCGACGATATCTATGATTATTGCAAATACGGCTACGGAGAAAAAAGAGACGGTCTGCTGTTCCTCGTCAGCATGGAGGACCGCGACTGGTGGATATCCACCTGCGGTTACGGCATAACCGCGTTTACGGATGCCGGAATCCAGTATATCGGCGAGCAGATGGTAGAGGATTTGGGTGACGGCAACTATGCCGCCGCATTCAACACCTTTGCTGAGCTCTCCGATGATTTCATCACAAAGTCAAGAGAGGGAGAGCCCTACGACAAGAGCAATCTGCCCAAAGGACCTCTTTCGATAGTTTGGATTGTGATCTCGATTTTGGTGGGCATCGGCCTTGCGATGTTTATAGTCGGCAGGATGAAGGCACAGCTCAAGACAGTGCGCTTCCAGGCGGCGGCAGGCGACTATATGAAGAGCGGCAGCCTTAATATAACGGAGAGCAGGGATACGTTCCTGTACAATACCGTTACGCGCACGGCAAAACCGAAGAATACTGACAGCGGCAGCTCCGGTGGAAGCAGTACGCATACATCTTCCTCCGGAGAGACACACGGCGGCGGAGGCGGTAAGTTCTGAGCCGCCGCAAAGAAAGCGAGGTGTCTATGAAAAAAGCAACAGCGGTTTTAATCTTCATTCTCATCTTAGCGACATTTGCGTTAACCCCGTCGCTTGCTGCGGGTAATATAGTGATTACCCGTCAGCCGCAGAACGGAACCTTCCCGGAAAACAGTGTGGCATCTTGGAGCGTAGAGGCAGCGGGAGATAATCTTTCCTACCATTGGTTCATCGTGTACAAGGGTGTTACATATGACACCAACAAGTCCTTTGCCGAGGGTCATCCGTGGCAGGACGGTGTTGTCGGAAGCGGCTACGGCTCGAACGATAAAGGAAATACTTTCTTTATCAACGGTATCGGGAGCGCCCTTGACGGGGCGGAAATCTACTGTATCGTCTCGAACAAAACCGGCAGCGTGACCTCGGCGAGAGCTTATATCTCCGTAGGAGGAAGCAAGTTCCCACCGGAGCTTAAAGTGTCGGCGTCGGTCAGAGTGGAAAAGGGCAAGGTCCTCAAGCTCTACTGCGACGCCAAGGCATCGGACGGTGACGAGGTTAAGTCATATTTATGGTATGAAACAACTACCGGCAAGCTCAAGGATATTGTAGCCATAGGCGCGAACGAGGGGTACCCGGAGGAAGATCCTATTCTCGTCTGCGACACGGGAAAGGCCGGGACGCGCTACTATGTCTGCTATGTTGAGACAAAGCTCGGCGGTAAGGCGTATTCGAGCGTCATTCCCGTCACGGTAGTCGAAAAGGCCGCGCCGACACAGAAGCCCGCCCCGGTGACCCCGGGCGCGGATAAAACCTCAGAGGTTCAAAAGACCTCCGAGCCGGACAGCGTTAAGGTGCCGGACGAAAGCGCAGTCGGTATGGAAACCGATATAGGCGAGCCCGGCTCTGTCGAGTCCACCACGGCCGCGAAGCAGGACAGCACGGGGAAAACACTCTCCGTGAAGGCGGTTGTCCTGATAGCGATAGCCTGCCTTGCAATAGGCGGCATAATAGCTGGAGTGGCGGTTGCCCTCAGGAAAAAGAAGCAATAGCATTTGAAAAAGGAGAGATTATATGAGTATATTTGATAAGCTTAAGAGCACAGCGCAGCAGGCGGCGACTTCCGCCATACAGTCGATAGGCAATAAGAGAGAGAAGTTCACCTTCGCTTCTCTGCCCGAGAGCCTTGCCGAAATGCAGGCTCTCCCCGAGGCGAGCCTTGACACACCGTTTAAGACGGCGGCTCTGACCGTCCTTGCCCTCTGCGCCTATGCGGCGGATAAGAATATCGGCCTTGAGATGCTCAACTGGCTCAGAGGTCCCCGTCCGCTCAACGGTCAGGAGATATCCTTCCTCAACGACCGCTTCCGCGACGGCAAGACCTATCTCCCGTTCACCTACTTCGTAGGCGCAACGCCCGACAATAACTACACTCCCTCTCAGCCCTATACAATCATCATTGAGAGCAATCACGTATCCGGCGAGGAGAAGGACTACATGAAGCTGTTCATTCCCTGTGGCGGTGCGGACGATCCCCGTCCCATTAAGATGCGCCAGCGCGGCTCCGACGGCAAGTGGTTTCTGTGGGAGCAGTACCTGCTGACAGGCGTGCGCACCCCGAAGGAAGCCGACCCGTGGGCATAACAGGAGGAAAATAATATGGATATTTGCGGACTTTGGAAAGTCAGGGAAATGCATTTGGTTACCCCGGACGGCGAGAAAGTCTTTACGGCAGACAGTCAGGTCGATAACGATATGTATGCCGAAATTGTCCAGATGTGCAAATATATTATGGAATTTGCACCGGACGGAACGCTCAACACGCTCTTATTCGTGCCCGAAGAGGTGCGCGAAGATGCGAAAAAGCAGGGCGCGGACATCCGCGAAAACGGATATGCGGTTTTGGAGAGTACCGTATGGAAGGAAGAAGACGGAAAGTTCTACTATGACACCGGGATTCAAGGCGAGGTGTTGGGCGAAAAGGTTGATTCCTTTGCGGAGATTTCACTTCTGCCGGATGACTGCCTTCTCTATAACCTCGGCACGATGATACTCGAGCGTGCGTAAACCGCGCCCTGCTTTAAAACGGCAGCAAAAAAGAAAATCTTCCGATTAAATGAACCTGCCCCGCCGACTGTACGAACCGTCGGCGGGGCAGGATTTTTTGCCGTCTTTCTGTCTCGATTTCTTGACAAGCGTTTACTTGAAGTATAAAATTAAAATTAAGCAAGGCTAACTTTTCCGGGAGGATAATATGACGCTAAATGAACTGAAAGTAGGAGAGAGTGCCGTCATAACCGCCGTAGGCGGCGAGGGCGCTCTCAGATGCAGATTGCTCGATATGGGACTCATCCCGCGAACCCGTGTAACGCTTCAAAAGGTCGCGCCGATGGGCGATCCGATAGAGATAATGGTGCGCGGCTATGAGCTGACGCTCCGCGTTGACGACGCGAAAAAGATAGAAGTCAGAGCCGAGGAGGACGCAAAATGATATTTGCTCTCGTAGGTAATCAAAACTGTGGAAAGACAACTCTCTTTAACGCACTGACAGGCTCTAATCAGCACGTCGGAAACTTCCCCGGAGTCACGGTCGATCAGAAGATGGGCGCGATAAAAGGCGCAAAGGACAGCTCCGTTGTCGACCTGCCCGGAATATACTCCCTGCGCCCCTATACGCAGGAGGAAATAGTTTCGCGCGACTTCATTCTCAATCAGAAGCCCGACGGCATCATCAACATAGTCGATGCCACAAATATAGAGAGAAATTTATATCTCACCCTGCAATTGCTCGAGCTGCGCGTACCTATGGTGCTCGCACTCAATATGATGGACGAGGTGCGCTCGAACGGCGGCACAATAGATGTCAAGAAAATGAGCGACGCGCTCGGTATTCCCGTCGTGCCGATAAGCGCGGCAAAGGGCGAGGGCGTGTCCGAGCTTGTTGACCAGGCTCTGCAGGTCGCAAAGAGCAAAACTCTGCCGAAGGTCTGGGACTTCTGCTCCGACGGTTCGCCCGTCCACCGCTGCATCCACGCTATAGTGCATCTTATCGAAGACCACTCCTCGCGCCTTGACCTGCCGTGCCGCTTCTGCGCGACAAAGCTCATTGAGGGCGGCGACGATATGGCGGACAAGCTCGAACTGGACAGCAACGAGCGCGATCTGCTCGACCACTGCATAGTCGAGATGGAGAACGATACCGGGCTTGACAGAAACGCCGCGCTCGCCGAAATGCGCTACGAATTCATAGAAAAAGTAGTCGAGAGCTCGGTCGTCAAATGCCACGAGAGCAAGGAGCACCGCCGTAGCATGAAGCTCGACCGCGTTCTGACCGGCAAATACACCGCCATTCCCGTGTTCATAGGCGTTATGTGTCTCGTGTTTTGGCTGACCTTCAATGTTATAGGCTCCGCCCTTTCCGACTGGCTGAGCATCGGAATAGATAAACTCACCGGACTCGTCGATTCGGGGCTGACTGCCTATGGAATCAACCCCGTTATACATAGCCTTATCATCGACGGAATCTTCGCGGGCGTTGGCAGCGTTCTCTCATTCCTGCCGATAATAGTGACATTGTTCTTCTTCCTGTCTATTCTCGAAGATACGGGATATATGGCGCGAATAGCCTTTGTTATGGACAGACCGCTGAGAAAAATCGGTCTCTCCGGGCGCAGCTTCGTCCCTATGCTTATCGGCTTCGGATGCTCCGTCCCGGCGATAATGGCGACCCGCACCGTCTCGTCCGACCGCGACCGCAAGATGACAATAATGCTGACCCCGTATATGAGCTGTTCGGCAAAAATACCGATATATTCGGTCTTTGCGGCGGCATTTTTTCCGGGGAACGGTGCGCTCGTTATGATATGCCTGTATTTCTCGGGCATAGTGCTCAGTGTCCTGCTCGCGTTGATACTCAAAAATACCGCCTTCCGCGGCAACCCCGTGCCGTTCGTTATGGAGCTGCCGAACTACCGAATCCCGTCGCCCAAGAGCGTCGCGCTCCTGCTGTGGGAAAAGGCAAAGGACTTCCTCCAGCGCGCGTTTACAGTCATATTTGTCGCAACGATTATCATATGGTTCCTTCAGAGCTTTGATACGCGCATAAACCCCGTTGAGGACAGCGCGAACAGTATGCTCGCCGCTATAGGCAGATTTATCGCGCCGATATTCAAGCCCCTCGGCTTCGCCGATTGGCGCGTCGCAACCGCGCTTATCTCCGGCTTCACCGCCAAAGAAGCGGTTGTCTCCACAATGTCCGTCCTGCTCAACACGAGCGTATCGACCCTCGGCGGCGCACTCTCCGCTATGTTCACCCCGCTGACCGCCGCGAGCTTCCTCGCGTTCACTCTGCTCTATACGCCCTGCGTCGCCGCAGTTGCAACTATAAAACGCGAGATGAACTCGACCCTTGCAACGATAGGCATAGTTATCCTTCAGTGCGTTGTCGCGTGGCTCGTCGCGTTCGGCGTTTATCAGATAGGGAGCCTGATAGCATGAAACCCGTTGATTTTGTTATAATAGCCGTTATCGCTCTGCTCGTTGTGCTCGCGATAGTTTCGATCCGCAGGCAGAAAAAGCGCGGCGGATGCTCGGGCTGCTCCGGATGCTCCGGCTGCTGCTCGCAGTGCGAAAAAAGTAAAGATAAATAACACAGAGCCGGTATTGCAATGATACCGGCTCTGTATTTTTCTTACTTTCTCCTTGCGAGTACTCCTGACAGAACACATTCGGCGGCGAGCGTGACTGTTATCAGGCAGCCCGTGACGGAGAAATTATTTATATTATATAACAGCTGCATGGGCGAAATAGCGGCCGCCGCCAGAGAGATGCCGAAAACCCGAAGCAGAGCCTTGCGGCTGTCCTTTGCCGCCGCCAGGATTGCGGCCATCAGCAAAACACAGGTGAGAAGCGCTGTTATCCCGGGCGGAAAGTTTGCGTAGCCCCAAGGGGTCGGGCTGAAATATGAGTAAGTCGTTCGTATTGTCCCGTCAGGGAAATCCTTGAAAACCAGAACCGCACCGTACGGCAGCGACTCCAAAAACAGAGCGACGACAGGCAGCAGCACGGTTAAAACTTTTCCGAGTTTTTTCATCGAAGCCTCTCCTTTTATTTCGTTAATCTCTTCGCGTTGCGCGCGCAAAGCACGGCGGTATAAACGCCAATCAGAAGGAATACTGCCGCCAGCACGGTGCAAAACAGGCGCAGATCTATTTTATAATTGTCGTATTCCGCGCAGCTTAAGCCGAACGCGGCAAACGCTATGATTGAAAGTCTGAACGGTAGCGGGCGGTGCCCTTTGTCGAACGCGATGAACAGGAGCGCGAGATATGACCCCACGCATACGATGCCGAAGACTAACAAAACGCCAATAATCGCTTCGCTGAAATAGAAAAAGTCATCGAACACACCGCTTAATACCGACTCCGACGAAATCGGCAGGTGCAGATGGACGAGCCCGTAGGACGCACAGTATATGAACGCGTACAAACTGCAAAGAATATATCCTATAGCGGCGGATACGGTATAAAATCTCTTTAATTTATTGTCGTTGATATCCATAATAAAACCTCGCTTTCAAGAGCCTGAAGTGAGCTTTAGATATAACTGCCGTTGTGCTTCTCTCTGCACTTTCAGTGTAGCATACAAAGCTATATATGACAACAAAATTCTCAAAAAAAAGCAAAATTAACAGCTTATTCACACAAAAGAAAAAGAGCCGAGCTTTTCGGGCATCGGCTCTTAAATGTTAAAAATAAAAATCAGCTTTCAAAATCCACGCTCTCGCGCTCGAGGCGAACCGCCTTGACGAAAGCGCGCACCTTGAGGTGCTCCGGGTGGCTGTCATATGCGTGCAGCGCGTCCCAACTCTCGAACTTTGAGAAGAGCGCCGCGTCATATTTGCCGCCGTTTTCGTTTATCCCGACTTTCGCTTCAATAAGCCCCGGGACAACGCCGACGAGCGCTTCAAGCAACTCTTTGATGTGCTCCGCGTTCTCTCTCTTGCTGTGTCCCTCTGCTTCGTCTTTAAGCGCCCAGAATACTATATGAGTCACCATTTTCATTTCCTCCTGTTTTTGAGAATCTGATAGATTTTGCCCGCGCCGAGCATCACTGCCGCCGTCGCCGCTCCTGCGAGAAGCGCACGCGATGCTATTGTAGCGTTGACGCTCTGACGGTCGGTTGTGCGGCTTTCAATCGGTCCCAGGCAGGTGCATTTGAGCCCGAAATCCTTGAACGAATGGACGCTTGTCTCGAAGCTTCCGTCCTCGTGAACGGTTATCAGCCTGACGGACGGTCTGCCGCCGTCTGTGTATGCGCGGAATCCCGAGGTCTTGCACTGCGCGAGCAGTATTCCGTCAACTTCGCCCGCGAGATTGTTCATGTGGTCGTGACCGAAGAACGCGCCCTTTATGTCGCCCATTTTCTTCCAGCTCTCAAACTGTCCGCTGTTGACGTCCGCCGGGCACGGACCCTCTGCGAGATATCCGTTGTCCTCGTCCTTGAGAACATACCAGTTCTTGTTGAGATGCCCGTAGCCGCGCACGGCTTTCCACATCTCCCAGGGCTTCGCCTTTCTGAGAAGCTCATATTCTTCAACGACCGGGATGTGCTCAAACAGCAGAGCGGGCAGGGGAGCACCCTTGTTTTCTTTTCGCAGCTTCGCCGCGTTTCGCTCGTACCAGTCTATCTGATCCTTGTGAACGACATCGTAGTATGAAATCTCTTTGTCGTAGAAAATATTGTTCGAGTCCATGAACCAGAGATTGAACTCCGGCTTGCCGCTCTTGCCTAAAATTGGTATGTAATAGTTTGAATATCCCGTGATATCCTCGTCGCATCGGCGGGTCACGCAGTATTCGGTGTTCACGAAAATCTCCGTCTGCTCCTCTTCGAGCCCGGAGTCGTGGTCGTGGTTGCCCATTATTGTCGCGAACGGAATCTTGCGCTCAACAACGGGTGCAATGAGACGCTCGAACTGCCTTTTGAACGACTCCATGCCGATGTCGTCGCGCGACGCCGCGCATATGTCGCCCATATAAACCGCAAGATCGGGCTTGAGCGCGTCGAGCGCGGTCTCGTGGAATTTCAGCGTGTCCGCGCGCTTCGCCTTGCCTTTTTCCGAGCTGACATCGTCGTTCTCGTGCGGGTCGCCGAAGAGCAGGATTTTGAACTCTCCGTCCTCGTTGAATCTGAATTGCTTGTCGTACATCTCAGTGCTCCTTATCTGAAAACGGCTTCTCTTATCGCCTCGCTCACCGTGGGGTGGGGGAACGCCGTATTTTTAATTTCTTCAACAGTCATTTTGTTCGCGAGCATCGCCGCCGCGCCGTATATCAGCTCCGACGCATTGCCGCCCGCAATGTGAACTCCGAGCAGCCTGCCGCTTGTATTTTCTGATATTATCTTGCAGAATCCGTCCTGCCCGCCCTCGGCGAAAAATCTTCCGCTCGAGCGCAGCGGCGCTTCGCCGCAAACGGCGTCAATGCCTTTTGCGAGCGCACTTTCGAGCGTCTCGCCGATCGATGCCGCCTCGGAAAAAGTGAACACGACCTGCGGAATCGCGAGATAGTCTATCTCGTCAGTCTTGCCGAGAATATTGTTTATCGCCGCTGCCGATTCTAGGTATGCTGCATGAGCCGACATGGCTTTTTGATTCGCGTCTCCGGCGGCGTAAACGCCGGGAACAGCAGTTTGCATGTGGCTGTCTGTATTGAGATTTTCAAGCCCGATGTTTTCGATTCCGAGCCCGTCATAACACGCCGTTCTGCCGGATGCGTTTATTGTAATATCCGCTTCGGCCGTCTTTTCTTTTCCGCGCGTATCGGTATATTTAATGCTCCCTCTGTCTGCCGAAACGGCCCTGCACGAAGTGAGAATATTTATCCCGCTCTTTTTGAGACTGCGCCGCAAAAATACGCTTATGTCTTTGTCCATAGTCGGGGCAAGTCTCTCCGCCTGCTCGATTACAGACACTCTGCATCCGAGCGCGTTCAGATATTCCGCCGCTTCGAGCCCCGATGCCCCGCCGCCCATAATCGCGGCGCTTTTCGGTATTGTGTCAAGATTATATACATCGCTCACATCCGCGATATCCGCGCCGGGAAATTCAAGCTCCCTTGGTCGTGAACCCGTGCAGATGAGCAGATCTTTTGAATATATATCATTTTCGCCTGCGGCGGTTATGAACAGCCCGTCCGCCTTGCCTTTTATATGAGCTTCTGCATTTATGACTTTCGCTCCCGCGTATTCGAGCGAATCGGCGATGCCGCATTTCAGCTGACATATAACATCATTTTTATGCGCGAGCGCAGCGTCGAGATTGAAATCCGCTTCTTTGCAGGTAACGCCGAATTTTTCGGAATCGAGTGTTTGCCTGAAAATCTTCGCGCTGTGGAGCATGGCTTTCGACGGTATGCAGCCTCGGTTCAGGCACACTCCGCCGAGCTCGTCTTTTTCTATGAGCGCCGTTTTCAGTCCGCTCTTTGCGGCTGTTATCGCCGCGCTGTATCCTGCGGGTCCGCCGCCGATAACGGCAAGGTCAAAGATATCCATAGGCGCTCCTTTCGCTTTTTTTCAATTATATCCGAAATTTGCCCTGCGGTCAATCGAACGCTCTGTTTTTTGTTGACTTTGAAGGCTGTAAGCATTAAAATTATCGTTGTATAAAATCTTTTGCTGTGAGGTATTCGATGAAAACACCGGCTTATCACAAATCTCTTGAAACGCTCCATGTAAACTGCCTTGAGCCGCGCGCTTATTTCATTCCCTTTGCGGATGAAAAGACCGCCGCTTCGCGCGAGCGCAGTGAGTCCCATTATTTTGTTCCGCTCTGCGGCGAGTGGGATTTCCGCTTCTTCAAAAGCTTTGAAGATGTCCTGCGCGAGCCGCCCGAATATGTCGGCGAGAGCGGATTTGATAAAATATCCGTACCGCGCAGCTGGCAGACCTATACCGACCGCGGCTACGATGTCCCGCTTTACAGCAATCTCGAATATCCTTTCCCGACCGACCCGCCGTTTGTCCCGGACGAGAACCCCTGCGGGCTCTATGTCAGAAAATTTACGCTCGATGAAAAGCTCTCTTCACGCGATTTATTTTTGAACTTCGAGGGCGTGGATTCCTGCTTCTATGTCTGGCTCAACGGAAAGTTTGTCGGCTTCAGCGAGGTGTCGCACTGCACGAGCGAATTTGATGTCACAGACTTTGCAGTCAGTGGCGAGAACACCCTCTGCGTGCTGGTTGTCAAGTGGTGCCCCGGCACTTATCTTGAGGATCAGGATTGCTTCAGATTCTCGGGAATTTTCCGCGAGGTCTATCTGCTCGCGCGCGGAAAAGAGAGACTTGATGATATCTTTGTCAAAAGCTATGTCTCCGATGATTTTAATTCAGCCGAACTTCGCGTTGAAGCGAAACTCAGCATACCTTGCGAGGTAAAATATAAGCTCGTCGCGCCGGACGGAGTTACTGTGTCCGAAGGCGTCGGCGGCGAAAAATTCAGCATAAGCGTCGATTCTCCCGTTCTCTGGAACGATGAACAGCCCGAGCTTTATGAACTCTGGCTGACCGTCGGCGATGAAATCGTTCTGCTCGATACTGCGGTGCGCCGCTTCGAGATAAAGGACGGAATCTGCCTTCTGAACGGAAAAGCGGTCAAGGCTCGCGGCATCAACCGCCACGACTCAAACCCCGTCACGGGTCACGCCGTCACGCTCGACGATATGATTGAGGATATTATGCTCATAAAGCGTGCCAACTGCAATATGATCCGCACCTCGCACTATCCCAATGATCCGCGCTTCCCCGCGCTGTGTGATAAATACGGCATAATGCTGACCGACGAAGCCGATATCGAGACCCACGGCATGGGCTACGACTGGGAGGGCGAATGGGACTGGACGCGCTGGTCGCATCTCTCGTCCGCTCCTGAGTGGCGCGATGCTTATGTCGACAGGGCGAAGAGACTCTTCGAGCGCGACAAGAACCACGGCTGCGTCGTGCTCTGGTCGCTCGGCAATGAGTCGGGAGCGGGCGTCAACCACCGCGCGATGGCGCAGTATATCCGCTCGCGCGACGACCGCGCACTTGTTCACTATGAGAACTCCCATCTCGAGTTCAAGGCTGTCCCCGAGGGCGAGAATTTTGCCGATATCTCGGATGTCGAGAGCCGTATGTACGCCGGCACGGAATATATAGAGAACTATCTCAATAATAAAGAATATACGAAGCCTTTTTATATGTGCGAATATGTCTGCTCGATGAGCACGGGTGATGTCTATCCGTTCTGGAATCTTGTCGAGAAGTACGACAACAATTTCGGCGGCTGTATCTGGGAGTGGTGCGACCATGCGGTCAATGTCCCGGACAAAAACGGCAATGCACGCTATTTTTATGGCGGCGACTTCGGCGATTTCCCGAATAGCTCCATTTGCTGCATCGACGGACTCGTCTATCCCGACCGCACTCCGCGTCCCGGCTATTTCGATATGAAGCGCGTCTATCAGCAGTATTCGGCTGAATATAATTGCGATGGCAGCGTGACCGTCACGAGCCGCAGACGCTTTACCACTCTCGACGATACGGCGATCCACTGGACTCTTTCAGAGAATGGCAAGATTGTTTCAGAGGGCACTACCGCCGTGCTTTCAACACCCGCGCAGGGGAGCACGACTGTAAAGCTTTTCGACCCCGCAGATTTTGACTCGCTCCCGTCCTGCCTGCTGACTCTGAGCTTTGTCTCGACAAAAGATACCCCTTGGGCGGAAAAGGGCTTTGAAACGGGCTTCGAGCAGTTTGTACTCAAGGACTATACGCCCTATGTGCCAAAAGACGGCAGAGTCGAGCTCGGCGAAAATGACCGCTTCGCGGTTATCAAGGCGGGAAATATCGCCTATACTTTTGATAAACCCTACGGGCGCATATCTTCTATAATTTGCGGCGGCAAAGAGCTGCTGAACGCACCCGTTGAGCCGCAGATCTGGCGCGCGCCCTGCTATAACAGAGGCTCGTCGGAAATGTGGAGGCTCAAGAACTTCAGATATGCCGCGCAGAAAACATACTCCTGCCTTGTCTGCGAAACTGACGGCGGCGTGTGCATCAAGACGAAGATAGCAATCGGCGGCCCGTCCTGCCCGCCCGTTATCCACGCCGATGTCGATTACAAATTCACGCTCGACGGCTGCGTGACGCTCTGCTTTGACGGCGACGTTATCGAGAAATGCCCGATACTGCCGAAAGTCGGCTACAGGCTCTTTATGCCTGCGGAAAATGAAAACGTCAGCTATTTCGGCTTCGGCCCGAGAGAAGCTTATGTCGACAGATACAAGTCTCAGCGTCTCGGACTCTGGAACACAACGGCGATGGATAATTTTGAGCATTATATCCGCCCGCAGGAGAACGGCGCGCATTACGGCACCCGTTTTGCCGAGGTTTATTCAAACGCGGCGGGACTCAGATTCGAGCCGCTCGGCATGGAGCATTTCAGCTTCAATGCCCAGCATTTCACGGCACAGATGCTCGAAGATACGAAGCATGATTTTGAGCTTAAGCCCCTTGAAGATACCGTTGTCAGCCTCGATTGGCGCATGACGGGAATCAGCGAGGCGGAGTATCACAACGACCCTGAGCGTGCGCTTCGCCGTATCGACGAAAAGAAACTCAATTTCGGCTTTGTTATAAGACCGTTTGAAAAATAAGACTTCACGGGAGAGATACAATGTTTCTGAAAGAACTGCTTGAGGGCACGACCGTTGCGGGTGATTATCCGCAGGCGGATATATGCGATATAGTCTACGACTCGCGCAAGGCAAGACCGGGCACGGTATTTGTCTGCATGAAAGGCGAGACAACTGACGGACATAAATACGCAAAGAGCGCATATGATCTCGGCTGCCGCGTGTTCGTTGCGGAAGAGGCGCTCAGCCTGCCCGATGATGCAATCGTGCTGATGAGCGAAAACACGCGCCGCGACCTCGCGCAGATGAGCATAAACTTCTTCGGCCACCCTGCGGATGAGCTGAAAATGATAGGTATAACCGGCACGAAGGGCAAGACAAGTATAACTTATATCCTGCGCAGTGCGCTCGAAAACTGCGGCATAAAAACAGGCGTTATCGGCACTATCGGCGCGTTCTACGGCGACAAAAAAATACCGACCGTCAACACGACTCCCGAATCATATGAGCTTCAGAAAATTTTGCGCGAGATGGCGGACGGCGGCTGCGAGGCTGTCTGCATGGAGGTCTCATCGATAGGGCTCAAGATGAGCCGCGTCCACGGAGTTGAATTCTATGCCGGGATATTCACGAATCTTTCGCCCGACCATATCGGCGGAAACGAGCATAAGACATTTGAAGAATACGCCTATTGGAAAAAGCAGCTCTATGTCCACAGCGGCTTCACTGTCGCTAACCGAGACGATGCGTTTTTTGATGATATCGCCGCCGCATCAAAAGGCGAGGTGATAAGCTACGGACTCGACGAAAAGTGCGATTACTATGCAGAGAATATAAATCCTCTGCGCCGCCCGGGCTTCCTCGGAATAGAGTTCGACTGCAAGAGCAGGTTCGACGCCCCGTGGCACGCGCAGGTCAGTATGCCGGGATTTTTCAGCGTCTACAATGTTCTTGCGTCCGTCGCGCTCCTGCGCAAGATGGGCATACCCGTTGAAAAAATGCGCGAGGCGTTTTCGCATGTGAGCATCGACGGCAGAATGCAGATAGTCCATGTCAGCGATGATTACAGCGTAATTATAGACTACGCGCACAACGGTCTTAGTATGGAGAATGTCATTGAGACCGTCCGCGATTATAAACCCAACCGCGTTGTTGCGCTCTTCGGTTCGACAGGCAACAAAGCGACTATCCGCAGGCAGGAGCTCGGTCTTGTCAGCGCAAAGATGTGCGATTTTATTATAATCACGAGCGATGACCCGGACTTTGAAGATCCCGATGCAATAATAGACGAGATAGCCGGCTGGGTCGAAAAAGGCGGCGGAGCGGGTAAGTATGTCAAGATAACCGACCGCGCCGAGGCAATAGAATATGCCCTCGGCCATATGCAGAAAGGGGATATCCTCCTCCTGCTCGGCAAAGGGCATGAGCATTTCATGAAAGTGAAAGGCGAAAAAATATATTTCAGCGAGCTCGACTGCATTGCGAATTATATGAAAAAACACGGGATGAAGTAACTCTTATAAAAAGCACATATAAAAACACAAAACCCCGGAGGGTATTCCCTCCGGGGTCGCTTGCTTTTTATCAGCCGATTTCGATCCTTCTCGATGTCGGCACGTTTTCTTCTTTCTTGGGCATCGTCAGGGTCAGAACGCCGTCCTTGTATTCGCCGGTGATGTCCTCGGTCTTGACGGACGAGACATCGAAGCTCCTGCTGAACGAGCCATAAGACCTCTCACGGCGGACAAAGTTGCCTTTATCATCCTTCTTCTCGGTCTCGTTGCTGCGCTCTGCGCTGATGGTCATGTAGCCGTCTTCAATGTCGACGTGAATGTCTTCCTTCTTGAATCCGGGCAGCTCTGCCTCGAGCACATATTCCTTGCCGTTGTCCTTTATATCAGTCTTGAAGTCTGTTGCGGACATGTCGCCCCAGAAGTTCTTCTCGAAGTTTTCCATATCTCTGAAAGGATTAAAGAGTGCACGCTGATGTCTGCGTTCATAAGGTGTAAGTTCAAACATAATTGATTCCTCCGTTTGATGTTTATTGTTATTCATGTTGAAGTGATTGTTTTATTTGTCTGACTGCTTTCCGATTTCCATCGGACTCACTCTCTTTCTTCTCCGGGGCTCTCGCTCCCTTCGTTTGATTATATAGTACCCCTGCTTTGTTAAAAAAGAATACAGTGATATGTGAACAAATTGTAAATACTTAGCACTCTAATTAAAAGAGTGCTAAAACGCGTTCAAAAACACCGCACAGGTTTTTATCATACGCGGGACATGGGCGGAATATAAATGCATTGACATTTTCTGTTAAGGAGAGGAATGCGATGCAAATCAACGTTATAACGCAGTCGGTCGGTGTCGAAGAGACGCTCGGCAGCTGCACTGCGGAACAGCCGATAGATGCCGATATAACCCTGCCGGATTATTGCCCGGATATCAGGCGCGTGCTCAAATGCCTTGTCACTCCGCGCATAACCGCAGTCCAGACCGCGGGCGACAGAGCGACGGCGGATGGTTCAGCCGGCGTGTGCGTCATCTATGCCGACGAGCAGGGGACGGTCTGCTGCTTCGAGCAGACATATCCGTTTTCGAAATACGCCGATCTCAAGGGTGCGGATGAAAACTGCTGCGTGAATGTGCGCGCCTATACTCAGTATGCCAACTGCCGCGCCGTCAGCCCGCGCAGGCTCGATATCCACGCCGTGGTCAGCGTGGCGTTCGGCATATCCGGAGTAAAAGAAGAGGAGATAATAACCGGAGCAGAGGGCGCGGGAATCCAGCTCAGATGCTGCGACAGCCGCACTGCAAGCCTCGTCGCCTGCACCGAGACTGCGTTCCCGATGAGCGAGACCGTGCCTCTGCCCGACGGCGACCCGGCGGTGTCCTGCGTGCTGAGCGCGCAGGCGGCGGCGCTCGCGCAGGAGATAAAAGTCATCAGCAACAAACTGCTTGTCAAAGGCGAACTCACCGTCAGCGCGGTCTGTCGCGGCGAGGGCGGCGAAATATTCAGCTTCGGCCATTCCATGCCGATAAGCCAGATAATAAATCTCGAGGGCATTGACGAGGACTGCACCTGCTGCGTCTGCCTGCCCGTCACTTCGCTCGAAGTCCTGCCGAAGGCCGACCAGGCGGGCGACAACAGACTGATTGATATCAGCGCGCGCGTCGGCGCGGGAGTCAAGGCTTATCGTGAGCTGAGCTTCCCGACCGTCACCGATGCCTATTCCGTCTGCTGTGACCTTGAAACAAAGAGCCGCAATGTCGATTTCGCGGTTATCGCCGATAAGTTCAACGATACTTTCACCTGCCGCAGCACGCAGGATCTGCCGGAGGCGAGGCAGATTTTGGCTCTATGGTGCTCCGACTTATCCAAGAGCGTGGCGCAGGATTCCGACGGAATAATAATCTCCGGCGAACTGACGCTCCATTTTCTCTATACCGATGCCGAATCCCAGCCATGTTACGCCCAGCGGCAGACGAACTACGAATACCGCCGGGCGGTCAGAAAGTGCGGCGATCTCAAGTGCTCGCCGTGCATCGAGATAACCGCCGCGAGTGCCGCCTGCGCTTCGGGCAGCGCCGATGTCAGGGTCGAGATGAATATCTCCGGCTGTATCTTCGACAGCGTCCGCCGCAAGACCGTCACTTCTATAGAATGCTCCGATTCCGACGGCAAAAAGACGGGCGGCGCCGCGCTGACGGTCTATTTTGCGGATGCGGGCGAGGAGATATGGGATATCGCGAGGCGGTATAATACGACCGTCGAAGCGGTGGAGCAGGAAAACGGCATAACGGGCGAAACGGTGGCGCAGAAATGTATGCTGCTGATACCCGGAGTCTGAGGAGGGATAACCGTGCAGGAGAGAAATATTTACAGCGACATTGCAAAGCGCACTCAGGGCGATATTTATATCGGCGTTGTCGGCCCTGTCAGAACCGGAAAATCAACGTTTATAAAGCGTTTCATGGATGCCCTCGTTCTGCCGAATATCGAGAGCCAGAGCGTGCGCGACCGTGCAACCGATGAGCTTCCGCAGTCCGCGGCGGGACGCACGATAATGACCACCGAGCCGAAATTTATCCCGGAAAATGCGGTTGAGATATCGCTCCAAGCGGAGGTGACATTCCGCGTGCGGCTCATAGACTGTGTGGGATATATCGTCCCGAGTTCCCTCGGCTATATCGAGGGCGAGAGCCCGCGAATGGTAAAAACCCCGTGGTTCGAGCATGAGATACCGTTCAATATGGCGGCGGAGATAGGCACGCAGAAGGTCATCAGCGAACATTCGACAATAGGTCTTGTCATAACGACTGACGGCTCGATAAGCGAGATTCCGCGCAGCGAATATGAAGAAGCCGAAGGCAGGGTAATATCAGAGCTCAAAGGGCTCAAAAAGCCTTTTGTTGTCCTATTGAACAGCACGAATCCGGAGTCCGACGAAGTCAAAAATATGGCGGCGTCGCTGACCGATAAATACGGCGTGCCCGTCATGCCCGTGAACTGCCTCGAGATAGGCGAGGAGGAGATAAAAGAGATTCTCACTCAGGTGCTCTTCGAGTTCCCCGTCAAAGAAGTCAGTGTCGGTCTGCCGGGTTGGGCTATGACTCTCAGCCGCGATCATTGGCTGCGCTCGGGACTTTGCAGTGCCGTGAGCGAAGCGGCGCAGAACCTCCGCACCCTCCGCGATGTAAAACACCTCGCCGAGGATATCTGCTCGTGCGAATATGTGACGGACGCGAAGATAGCGAAAATGGATCTGTCCTGTGGCGCGGCGCGGATAGAGGCGCAGATAGACGGCAGTCTCTTCTATAAGATACTCGCCGAGGAGACGGGACTCGATATCTCCGGTGAGCAGGATCTGATGAGCTGCATGCGCGAACTCGCCGCCGTGCGCCGCGAATATGAGCGGCTCAAGGGCGCGCTCGACGAAGTTGAAGCGACGGGCTACGGAATAGTCATGCCGTCGCTCGATGAATTGAGCCTCGAAGAGCCGGAGATAATGCGCCAGGGCGGCAGATACGGCGTGCGCCTGCGCGCCTCCGCTCCGTCGATACACATGATGAAGGCGAATATAACAACAGAAGTCGCGCCGATAGTCGGCTCGGAGTCCCAGTCAGAAGAACTTGTCAACTATATGCTCAAGGAGTTCGAGGAGGACCCGACAAAGATATGGGAGTCGAATATCTTCGGCAAGTCTTTGCATGAGCTCGTCAACGAGGGACTGCACAACAAGCTCTATCGTATGCCCGCCGCGGCGCGCATGAAACTGCAGGAGACGCTCGAAAAAGTCATCAACGAGGGATGCAGCGGACTCATCTGCATCATCCTGTAAAATAATATCGGCTGTGCCCGAAGTTTAGGCGCGGCCGATATTTTTTATATTAGCTCTTGACACAAACAAATGTTCTAATGTATAATGTGTACGAACAAATGTTTGAAATCTGGTGAGAACGTGGATCTGTTTGACAAGCTGGAGATACTTTCCGATTCGGCGAAATATGATGCCGCCTGCACGAGCAGCGGAACGGACAGATCCTCAGGCGGCGAGGGGATAGGCAACGCCGCCGCGTGCGGCATATGCCACAGCTTCGCGGCGGACGGCAGATGTATATCTCTGCTGAAAGTTCTCATGAGCAATGCCTGCGTTTTTGACTGCAAATATTGCGTCAACCGCGTCTCCAACGATGTCCGCCGCGCGACCTTTTCGCCGCGTGAGCTCGCGGAGCTGACGATGAATTTTTATCGCCGCAATTATATCGAGGGGCTTTTCCTCTCGTCCGCCGTCGTCGGCAGTCCCGATTATACCTGCGAGCGTATGATTGAGACTCTGCGCATCCTGCGCGAAAAATACAGGTTCGGCGGATATATCCACGCCAAGGCGATCCCGGGCGCGGATAACGCGCTGATAACCCGTCTCGGCATGCTCGCGGACAGAATGAGCGTCAATATCGAGCTGCCGTCGAACAACAGCCTGCAAACTCTCGCGCCGGACAAAACAAAGGAGTCGATACTCCGCCCGATGGGGCTTATTACAAATAAGATAAAAGAGAGCTCGGCGGAGCTTGTCAGATATAAGCACGCGCCGCGTTTCGCCTCCGGCGGTCAGAGCACGCAATTGATAGTCGGCGCAACGCCCGACAGCGACTATCAGATAATGTCGCTCTCCGCGGCGCTCTATAAAAAATACGAGCTCAAGCGCGTGTTCTATTCGGCGTATATCCCGGTCGTCGAGAATCCGCTTCTGCCCGCAAAGACAACTGAACCGCCGCTTCTGCGCGAGCACAGACTCTATCAGGCGGATTGGCTTTTGCGCTATTACGGCTTCGATGCGAACGAACTGCTCGATGAAAAGCACCCGTTCTTAAACCCTTATGTTGACCCAAAATGCAACTGGGCACTCAATCACATGGAGCTGTTCCCGCTTGAAATAAACCGCGCAACAAAGGAAGAACTGCTGAGAATACCCGGCGTCGGCGTGCGCAGCGTTCAAAGAATTTTGGCGGCTCGGCGTGTTTCGCCGCTGAGCTTTGAAGATCTCAAAAAACTCGGCGTGGTGCTCAAACGTGCCCAGTATTTCATAACCTGCAAGGGCAAGCATTTGGCGGGACTCAATGTCAATCCCGACAGAGTCCTCGGCTCGTTAATTTCCGAGCGGTGTCAGTCGCTTTTGCCGAATATGCAGGGCGAACAGCTGAGCCTGTTCGACAACAGGATAACAAGGGAGGATGTAGTACAATGTCTGCACGGTCAGATGTAACATATGTATATGACGGTTCGTTCGAGGGACTTCTGACAGCTGTTTTCGAGAGCTTTGAGAGCCGCGAGCTGCCGTGTTCTATCGTCGCGGAGGATGAGTTCGTGCCGACTCTCTTCGCGTGCAAAACCGTTGACACCGATCCGCAAAAGGCAGACAGAGTCCGCCGCGGGCTCAAAAATGTCAGCGCCGATGTCTGGAACGCCGTGCGGCTCGGGTACCTGACCTGCGTCGAGGACAGGGGAACGCTCATCAACGATTTTGTGCATATGGCGATGCACTACGGCGCGGGTGTCATGCGCATGCTCGCCGACGACACCGTTTCGCGCCTGACGAAAGCCGTCCGCGCCCTCAAGCAGGAGAGTCATAAATATACCGGCTTTGTCCGCTTCAGCATCAGCGAGGATAACACCCTCACTTCAATTATAGAGCCGAAAAATTCCGTCCTGCCCCTGCTCGCGCCGCATTTCTGCGACAGATATCCGAACGAATCGTTTCTGATATATGACAAGACCCATTCGCAGGCACTCGTCTGGCATAACAGGCAGAAAATGATTATCCCGTTAGACGGCTTTGAACAGCCGCAGGCGGGGGATGAGGAGCTGTATTTCCGCGTGCTGTGGAAGCATTTCTATGATACGGTAGCTATCGAGGCGCGGTATAATCCCCGATGCCGCATGAACTTCATGCCCAAACGCTATTGGAATCAGCTCCCGGAGATGGATGAGAGCAATTCTCCCGATGCCGTGCGCGGAGTCAAAAGAATCGGAGCATAAAAAAGCAGGAGCCGTGGGACTCCTGCTTTTGATATTTTTTTAATCCTGCGCGTGGTTTGAAAGCTTGATTTCGTTGTTGTCCGTGAATTCTGCGATGATTCCGTTTTCGTCAACCGTCGCGAATATCGCGCTGTGGCTCACCATCGTCAGCGTCCATTTGACATCGGGATATATCTTTCCGAGCCTGTTTGTGACTATCGCTATCTTCGGCGAAAGTTCCTTTGCGAATTTCCACGAGGTCGAGCCGTAGTAGCCGTGGTGTCCGACCTTGAGCAGGTCCACCTTATGAAGCTGCGGCAGAAGTAAGCCCTCGAGTCCGGTGGTTCTCGTTATGTCCGCGGCGAGGAATGCGCTCCGCTCGCCTTTTTCGACCATCGTACCGACCGATTCGGCGTTTTCGCCCTGTCCGTGAAGACGCGCGTCATCGAGTGCTGTATTGTAGAAAGTAAGCGTGAAGTCGCCGAATTTGAACGGCTCGCTCGGTATCTCGGAAGTAACAACTGTGCCCCTGTTCTGAAACGCCTTTACCGTGTCTGCGTATGTTGTTTCGATGCCCCAGCCGTTGTATTCGTATTCGTGGGCAATCTCGCGGTTGACGGGCTTTATGTAGAATGTCTTTACCGTGATATCCGGGTCGTTGGCTATCGCCTCAAATGTGCCGACATGGTCGTAGTGATTGTGCGTGCCGAGCGCAAATTCAAGCGTTACTTTGCCCTCTGCGTCGCCGGCAGCCTTTTTCAGATATTTTATAACAGCCTCTTCGCTGCCGTTGTAGCTGAGCTTCCTGCGCGGATTGCGGTCGCCCTCGCCGGAGTCGATGAGCGCGAATTTTCCGTTTGATTCTATGAGTATTGCGTCGGAGTTATAGGTGTTGAGAAAATGTATCCTGTCCGCCGTGCCGTCCGACGAAAACTGCGCCGGGGTGATTTCAAATTTATTCTGATATCTGTTGCACATCGCAACGCAGATTATATCCAGCAAAAAGACCGAAAGCATTATCGCCATCATTATCCATGTCGCAATTTTTTTGATTAGCTTGTCTCTTGTCATATTCCCTCCGAAGCGCAAAAATAAAAACGCTTTTAAAAGTATATCATACTTTTTTAGTAAATGTCCATATGCAGACGCGCCAAAAAGCGCCGAATTTAATTGTATTCGGCGCTTTTTTGTGATATCATATACATATTAAGTGCGATACTAATCCTGATTTTCACCCTTGGGGTCGATAGCCTGCATTATCAGCGAGCCGAAGAGCATGACTCCCATGCTCGGGCGGATGCAGTCTAGCGCGTCCTTTGCGAGATATATGCATCTCCAGTAGTCGAATCCGCGCCCCGCGAGTAGCAGCACGCAGATGGCGAGAGTGAAGAGCAGCTCAAAAATAATGACCGCGCCGAGCAGCATCCTGCGTGAAACGGGATTTATGTAGCTTAAATTTTCTGCAATTTTTTCTTTTATGCCGCGCATATCTTCACCTCCGTTTGTTTGATTCTAACCCGGAGTGCGATTTTTCGCAATGCAAAGATTTTTACTTTTGAGGAAAGGAGAGGAAAACGAATGTCCGTCGGAATATCCACCGCCTGTTTTTATCCCGCGGCGACCGAAGAGGCTTTGCACTGCGTCGCCGAAGCGGGAGCAAAAGTTACCGAGGTGTTTTTTAACTCGCCGTCGGAATTGGAGCCGGATTTTCTCCGCCGCATTTCGTCTATAGCCTCTGACAGCGGCATCCGCATCCGCTCGATACATCCGTTTACCTCGTTCGCCGAGGGCTATATCCTCTTCAGCCAGTATGAACGCCGCTTCGACGATTACAGGGAGTTTTACAAAAAATATTATGCCGCCGCATCTGCGATAGGCGCGAAAATAGTCGTGCTCCACGGCGCAAAGCTGCCGGTGAATATCAGCACGGACGAATATGCCGAGCGTCTTAGCTTGCTCGTCCGCGACGCACAGGAGCAGGGGATAATTCTCGCCCAGGAAAATGTTGTCCATCATAACGGGCAGACGCCGGAGCTTATGAATGAACTGAAAGCGCGCCTCGGTGCGAATTTTCATATGGTGCTCGACATCAAGCAGGCGTACCTCGCCGGAGTCGACCCGATAGAATTTTTCGGGGAGTTTTCCGATAATATCTGCCACATACATCTGAGTGATCACGACGAAAATCACAAGTGCATGCCGCCGTTTGACGGAAAATTCGATTTCGCCGCCCTCTTTTCGCTCATGAAAGAAACCGGATATTCCGGCGACTGCGTTATCGAGCTCTACCGCTCGGGCTTCGAGCGCATAGATCAGCTGACCGATTCGATGCGAAGACTCGAAAAGCTTGACATTTGACCGTTTTTGTGCGATAAATATTATATGTTCATCAGGGAGTGATAGCTTTGAAGTGTCCGTTCTGTGGTTTTGAAGAGAGCAAGGTCATCGACTCGCGTCCCACCGACGAGGGCGAGAGAATACGCCGCCGCCGCGAATGTATCAGCTGCGGCAAGCGTTTTACGACCTATGAGATAATCGAGACCGTGCCGATAGTCGTCGTCAAAAAGGACAAATCGCGCGAGGTTTTTGACAGAAACAAGCTTTTCAACAGCATGCTCAAAGCGTGCGAAAAGCGCCCGGTCTATATGGAACAGCTCGAAAAAGCAGTCAGCGAGATTGAGGCTGTGCTCCAGAATTCACTCGACCGCGAGGTGACTACCGTCTATATCGGTGAGCTCGCGATGGAGAAGCTCAAGAGCATCGACGAAGTCGCATATGTCCGCTTCGCTTCCGTCTACAGGCAGTTCAAGGATATCAATACGTTCATGGATGAACTCGCAAAACTGCTCAAAGAAAAATAAAAAGCAAGGATCGCTCCGGCGGTCCTTGAATTTTTATCGCAATATAAATTTTACTTCGACTCCCTTAACGCGGGGAATATAAAAATATATTTGCTGTAGGACGCGAAGGTAGAGGGCGGATATCACACCGTTCAACTATTAATGTATATTAAGCCATAATCATGGCGCAAATTTTTTCTTCTCGTTGCCAAAGCTGTGATAAAGTGATAAAATCTAATCAACATATATTAATGGATGGGGTAAAAGTGAAGTTTGTCAAAATAAATCTGAAAAACAACTGCAAGTCGGCGGGAAAGTATCTGCTGACTTTTCTGAAATGGTTCGCTCTCGCCGCAGTCACGGGAGCCGTGGGCGGCGCGGTCGGCGCGCTGTTTCATCTGAGCGTCGAATATGTTACCGGCGTGCGCAAGGCTCATTCGTGGATAGTGTTTCTGCTGCCAGTCGGCGGACTTGTGATAGCCGGTTTGTATAAGCTCTCCGGCAAAAAAGATATCGGCACTAACGAGATACTCGATGCCGTGCGCTCGCCGCAGGGCGTGCCGGTTTTGCTCGCACCGCTGATATTTGTCTCAACTGTTATAACGCACCTATTCGGCGGCTCCGCCGGACGAGAGGGCGCGGCTCTTCAGCTCGGCGGCAGCATCGCGGGGCTGATAGGCAAAATATCCCGCCTCGATGAAAAAGATATGCATATCATGACTATGTGCGGCATGAGCGCCGTGTTCTCCGCGCTTTTCGGAACGCCGATAACCGCCGCCGTTTTCGCACTCGGTGTTATCAGCGTCGGTGTCATTTACTATGCAGGTCTGCTCCCGTGCGTCGTGTCCGCGTTCGTCGCATATTTTATCTCGACTCTTATGGGCACTGAGCCCGTCGCGTTTACAGTCTCGAATATCCCAGCATTCTCGCTCAAAAGCTGCCTGCTTACCGCTCTGCTCGCCGCGATATGCGCTCTGCTGAGCATCGGATTCTGCCTCGGTCTGCACGGCACGCATAAACTCTTTGCAAAGCTGTTTAAAAATACTTTTGTCCGCGCAGTCGTCGGTGGATTAATAATCGTCGCGCTGTCTCTTATCTGCCGAAGCGGGGATTACAACGGCGCGGGCATGGATATAGTCGAGCGCGCCATCGGCGGCAATGCGAAGCCCGAGGCGTTCCTGCTCAAATTTATCTTCACCGCCGTCACCGTCGGCTCGGGATACAAGGGCGGCGAGATAGTCCCGACTTTCTTTGTCGGCGCGACCTTCGGCTGCGTCGTCGGCGGACTTATCGGGCTTGATCCCGGTTTTGCCGCGGCTGTCGGACTCGTGGCGCTGTTCTGCGGAGTGGTCAACTGTCCGCTCGCGTCGATTTTTCTGAGTATCGAGCTTTTCGGCGCTCAGGCCATGCCGCTGTTTGCGCTCGCCGCTGCCGTCAGTTATCTGCTCTCCGGCTACTACGGGCTTTACAGCAGCCAGAAAATAGTCTATTCCAAGCTACGCGCGGAGCTTGTGAATATAAACGCAAAGTAAATTATTGACTTTGTACCCGTTAACTGATAAGCTTATTTCAAACAATTAGTGGGAGGGAAAATATGGATGCATTAAAAGCAAAAAAAGGATTTATATGTGATATGGACGGTGTCATATATCACGGCGACAAACTGCTTCCGGATGTCAAGGAATTCGTGGAGTGGCTGTATAAAGAAAACAAATCGTTCCTGTTTCTCACAAATTCGAGCGAACGCTCGCCGCGCGAGCTCCAGCAGAAGTTAGAGAGAATGGGACTCTATGTTGACGAGAGCCATTTTTATACAAGCGCCCTCGCAACGGCGAAGTTCATCAGCGGTCAGAAACCCGGCTGCTCTGCTTATGTTATCGGCGCGCCCGGACTTGTCAACGCGCTCTACGACCAGGGGATTACCATGAACAGCATAGACCCCGACTATGTCATAGTCGGCGAGACCTCGAGCTACAACTACGAGATGGTCGTCCACGCATCTAACCTCGTCAGAAACGGCGCGAAGCTCATCGGCACGAATACCGATCTCACGGGTCCAGTCGAGGACGGCATCGTCCCCGCGTGCCGCGCGCTCATATCTCCGATAGAGATGGCGACGGGCAAGAAGGCGTATTTCGTCGGCAAGCCCAATCCGCTCATGATGCGCACGGGACTCAAGATGCTCGGCGTCCATTCGGCGGAGGCAGCTATGATAGGCGACAGAATGGACACGGATGTCATTGCGGGCATCGAAACAGGTCTTGACACAGTCCTCGTCCTTTCGGGAGTCACGAACCTCGAGGATGTCAATCTCTATCCCTACAGACCCACATATATATTCAACGGCGTCGGCGACGTCTTTTCGGAAATATAACAAAAACGGAGAGTTAAAATGCATTACGAAAACAACTGGGAATCACTCAACAGCCGCCATGTGCCGGATTGGTTCGCGGATGCGAAGTTCGGCATATTCATCCACTGGGGTCTCTATTCCGTACCGGCGTATACCGAAAAAGGGCAGTATGCCGAGTGGTATATGCAGCAGATACGCGACGAGAACAGCGCCGCGCGCAAGTTCCACGACAGGGTGTATGCCCCCGGAACGCAGTATGAGGACTTTGTCAGCGGCTTCAAGGCGGAACTTTTTGATGCCGACGAGTGGGCGCAGCTCTTTGAAAAGTCCGGCGCAAAGTATATAAACCTCGTCTCGAAGCACCATGACGGCTTCTGCCTGTTCAAGAGCGACTATGCGTGGAACTGGAACAGCGTCGATGTCGGACCTCACAGGGACTTTTGCGGCGAGCTGAAAGCCGCGCTCGAAAAGACGGATGTTAAGTTCGGCGTCTACCATTCGGTTTATGAGTGGTTCCATCCGCTCTATCTCAAAGATCCCGAGGAATATGCCGTAAAGCATCTTATCCCGATGCTCAAGGAGCTTATAACAAAATATGAGCCATGGACTCTGTTCACGGACGGGGAGTGGGATCACCCGAGCTCCGTCTGGCACTCGACCGATTTCCTCCAGTGGCTCTATAACGAATCGCCTGTCAAAGATACGATAGTCCCCAATGACCGCTGGGGCAGGGAGACAAGAGGACGCCTGGGCGGCAATTTCACCACCGAATACGGCATAATCGACAACGGCAGACGCATCGAAGAGGTCGAGCTCGACCGCCCGTTCGAGGAGTGCCGCGGTATCGGCGCATCGTTCGGACTCAACCGCATCGAGGGCGTTGACGAATATCTGAGCAGCAAGGAACTTATCGAAACGCTCTGCTCGCTCGTCTCAAAGGGCGGCAACTTTCTGCTCAATATCGGCCCCGCCGCGGACGGCACTATCCCTGTTATTATGCAGGAGCGCCTGCTCGATATGGGTAAGTGGCTCAGCGTCAACGGCGACGCTATCTACGGCACGCGCATTTATACCAAAGCGCCGCAGGAGGGTACATATTACACCAGAAAGGGCGACAAGGTCTACGCGATAACGAACGCCTATCCGTTTGGCAGCCTCACGCTCGACAAGGTGGATTACAATCCGGATATAAAGGCGAAGCTTTTAGCGCGTGACGCGCCCATAGCCGTCGAAAACGACAACGGCAAAGCAAAGCTCGTCTTCCCGCAGATAAACCCCGACGAAATGAAGTGCGGCTGGCTCTATGCCTTTGAACTCGACGGAGTGAAGTAAATAGCGATAAAATAATACACAAAAATCCCGGAACATCAATAGCAGTGTTCCGGGATTTCCTATATATTTTTTTAGCTGGTTTAGTCCGTAATACTCTGCATTTACTCTGCACTTTCCAAGCTTTTTTGTATGTTAATACAGGATAATAGAAATGTTTTCATTTGCGGTTTGCCTAAACAAGTGCATTAATAAACTTTTTAGCGAAATATCAAAGTGTTAGAAAAAGTGTTAGAAAATATATACTTTCTAAACCTACACAAAAAATAAAAAGCCTCGAAACCGTTAGATTTCAAAGCTTTTTATTTGAATTATAACGCAATTTTTGATACGGGTTGCAAGCGGTTGCAAAGTTGCATTTTGTGCAACCAACAGAAAATCAGAATCAGATTCTTATAAATCTTTCCAAAATTAAAATATGTTGGTCAACAGTGGAATTCGTTCCGGTAGAAAAGCCACCAAATCCGCCGCGGGTACTGTTGTGTCCTAACTCATTAGCATAAGCAGAGACCAATCGCCATCCATCTAATGCATAATCATTTAAAAGTCGAGTTACTTGTGTGGTTGTAAGTCCACCACCATCATCGTCAACCAAACTTAATGTGGTATATTCATAATACCCTTCATAGCCTTTCGATTTTAGTGAATTGATCCGGTTTTCGAAAGCTTGTTTCTGACATTGGATTTGCCGTTCTCTCTCTGCTTGACGTGCGGCTTCCTCCTCTATTCTTTCTTTTCTTTCTCGTTCTCTCTCTGCTTGACGTGCGGCTTCCTCCTCTATTCTTTCTTTTCTTTCTCGTTCTTTAGCCTCCAACTCGAGTGCGTTTTCAGGGCGTGATGCGAGTTCGTCTCTTAATATTTTCAATTCCTCTTCCGAGTATAAATCGACCTGGTCTTCCAGAATCAACAATAAATCTTCTGTAGATAATTCTTTGGCTTCTTTTTTGAAATTGTCCACAACGATTTCCTCCGTTTTTTATTTGATTATACCATAAACATATTGAATTTTCAATGACAATGAAACTATTCTTTGACACGATGAAACCTTTTCTCCCACAATGAAACGAATCTCGGCACGATGAAATTATTCTTTTGAGAAAAGTTTCATTGTGGTTTGCAAGTGCGAAAAATAGGTGGGTTGGAGTCACCCAACTTCGACTTTTCTGTGGTCAATTTTGACACAATGAAACTTATCTTTTCTGCCAAAGTGTCAGATACCCTTATGCTGTGAGGGTTTATGGATAAAGAAAAAGAACGAAAGTTGCAATACCGATGGTATCATAACTTTCGTTCTTATTTGGTCCGAGTGGCGAGACTTGAACTCACGGCCTCTTGACCCCCAGTCAAGCGCGCTACCAGCTGCGCCACACCCGGTTGTACCTAAATTCAGTTTGCTTCCCGCTTGTCGGCTTTTGCTAATCGCCGCGGCGCTTCCTTCAGAAACATAGTCGCGGTACCTCGCTTGGAGCGCTCGTTCCGCTCCTTGTTTCTTCACCTCGAAGCAATGCCTTCATCCGCCACAGGCGGCGGCATTTCTCCTCGCCCAGCTGCGCCACACCCGGAAAGCTCATCAATAATACCACATGAAAAGCGATTTGGCAAGTCTTTTTTTCAAACTTTTTTAAAATATCCGCCACTTTTTTACTTTCTTTCTTATTTCCGCTCTTCCTCTTTACTTTTTGTCTCTATCTATGCTAAAATCTAAAGGACGGAAGGAGAGTCAGATATGGCAAAAATAATCGGAACAAATATACCAAACATCCCGTGGGAGGATAAGCCCGCAGGATTTGAATATCCCGTGTGGCGTTACAGCAGCAATCCCGTTATCACCCGCGACAATCTGCATATGGCGAACAGCATTTTCAATTCCGCTGTTGTGCCTTACGGCTCGGGCTTTGCCGGAGTTTTCAGGGCGGATATCCGCTCGCGCGCCCATAAGCTCGTTGTCGGCTTCAGCAAAGACGCGATAAACTGGGAGCTTGAGAATAAATATATCTTCAACGGCTACGATCCGCGCCTGTGCGAGCTCGACGGAAAATACTATCTCTCGTGGGTCAATCTCACCCCTCACGGCACAACTATCGGCATAGCATATACAGAGGATTTCAAGAGCTGGACTCAGCTTGAGGATGCCTGCTATCCCGTTGCCCGCAACGGCGTTCTTTTCCCGCGCAAGGTGAATGGCGAGTATCTTCTGCTCATTCGCCCGTGCGACAGGGGACACACCCCTTACGGCGATATATTCATCAGTCAGTCGAAAGACCTCACTTATTGGGGCAAGCACCGCTTTGTTATGAGCCCGGTCGAGAACTGGGAAGCTACAAAAGTCGGAGCGGGTCCGACTCCTATTGAAACCGACGAGGGCTGGCTCATGTTCTATCACGGCGTGCTCACGAGCTGCAATGGCTTCACCTACAGCATGGGCGCCGCTATTCTCGATAAAGATGAGCCGTGGAAAGTGCTCCACCGCGCGGATAGCTTCCTGTTAGCTCCCCATGAGCTCTATGAATGCGTCGGCGATGTGCCGAATGTCGTGTTCCCGTGCGCTGCGCTCGCGGATGCCGAGACCGGCAGAATAGCTATCTATTACGGAGCCGCCGATACTTCGGTTGCCCTCGCGTTCACAACCGTTGATGAAACTGTGAAGTACATCAAGGATAACGACATTATAAAATAAAAATGCAGCCGTGGGATGATTCTCACGGCTGTTTCATTCCTTTTCCGAGCCTTTCGAGCGCGCGCTTTTCTATCCTGCTGACATAGGAGCGGGAGATGTTCATCATCGACGCTATCTCTCGCTGCGTCAGCGGCTCGTTGCCGTCGAGCCCGTAGCGCATTACGATTATCGCCTTTTCGCGCGGGTCGTGTATGCCGATGACGAGCCCGCGCAGCTTCTCGCTCTTTATCTTCAAATCAAGATCGTCTGCGATGCAGTCCGGCGTGCAGATAATATCCATTAGTGTGAGCGGGTTTCCCTCGCTGTCGCTGTCGATCGGGTCTTCGAGCGAGATGTCGTGCGCGCTCTTTTTCATCGAGCGAAAGTGCATCAGTATCTCATTTTCAACGCATTTCGCGGCATATGTCGCAAGGCGCGTGCCCTTGTCGGGCTTGAACGAGTCTATAGCCTTTATCAGCCCGACCGTGCCTATCGAAATAAGATCGTCCTGATCCGAATATGCGGCGTAGTATTTTTTGACTATGTGCGCCACGAGCCGCAAGTTGTGCTCGATGAGTTCGCTGCGCGCCGATTTGTCGCCTGCGTGCATTTTTGCAAGAGCTTCGCGCTCCTGCGCCGCACTCAGCGGCGGGGCAAATGAGCCCGGCTGGCTCAGATGCAGGATAAAAAAGAGAAATCCGTTTGAAAATAACTGCAAAAACCAACCGAACACAGCACCGCCTCCCGTAGAATATCTATATTCGCGGTTTGTCGGAGTTTGCAAGTCCGGGCTTTTTTTGTAAATTCACTTGAAACTTCGGGACGGCTATAATATAATAATCTGTAGAAAAAGCGGGAACGGAGGTGCTCTAGTGTCGGATATCAAACTCGGCGCGCAGCTCTATACTTTACGCGACTACATACAGAATTATGAGGATGCCGAAAAGACTTTTGCTTATCTTGATTCTATCGGCATCAACACGATTCAAATTTCCGCTATCGGACCTATCGAGCCGGAGAAGGTCGCATATCTTGTTGATAAGTACAGTATGGATGTCTGCGTCACGCACACTTCGTTCGACCGCATGCTCAGCGATACCGAAGCCGTTGTCAGGGAGCATAAAATGATCCACTGCGACACGCTCGGAGTCAGCTGTATGCCGGGGGAGTACAGCGGCAGCGAAGAGGGCGTGCGCGAGTTCATAAAGCTCACTGGCGAGCTCGCAAAAAAGCTTCGCGATATGGGGATGCATTTTGCCTATCATAACCACGCCTTCGAGTTCAAGAAATATAACGGCAGGCGCGTTATAGATATGCTTATTGACGACACCGACCCCGAGCTGTTCGGCTTTATAATGGACACATATTGGGTTCAGTACGGCGGCGGCGATCCGGCGGATTTCATAAAGCGCCTCAGCGGCAGAATGAAGGTCTGCCACTTCAAGGATTATAAAATCAACAGCGAGAACAAGCCCGATTTTGCCGAAGTTGGCACAGGCAACCTCAATCTCGATGAGTGCTACCGCGCGTGCAGGGATTCTGGTGTAAGATATATCGTTATCGAGCAGGACACCTGCGATATTGACCCGCGCGAGTCGATGGCGATAAGCTACAAGAACCTTGTTGATATAGCAAAGAGAAACAGCTGATTTTTGGGAAGGGATGACAGAAGTGGAAGGAAAGATGAAGCTCCCCGTGGTTGATAGGGGATACGATATTGCGGCAACGGATGCGTATATCTCGATGCTGCAGGAGGAATATAATAAAATTTACGCCTGGGGCTCGGAGCTTGAAAAGCGTGCCGAAGCTCCTGCGGGCGAAGCGGCTTCGAGCGAAGAGATAGAAGCACTCAGAACGCAGAACCGCAGTCTATATAACAACTGCGTGGCGTTTGCAAAGCATATAAAGCGCCTTGAAAAGCTCAGAGACGATCAGGGCAGATATATGGTTGACGAGCTCAACGCCGCAGAGAGCAGAAAGAAGGCTCTCGAAAAGGAGATATCCGACCTTGAGGCGCAGAAGAGCCTGCTCGAAGTGAGCAATGAGTCGGCTCGCGGCCAGTCCGATGCAATAGTCACCGCCGCGCGCAGCCAGGCGCAGAAGACAGTTACCGAAGCGCAGGAGCAGGCGGACGCAATAGTCGCCGAGGCGCAGAAGAAAGCCGAAACTATCCTGCGCGAGCGTATCGGCAGAATGTCCGCCGTGTGCGCCCAGCTTAATGATATGTTTGATAAGGGCGAATAAATATCGGCAATAAAAATAGAATGCGGCTGTTCATCATGAGGCTCAGTGCCTGCGTGATGATAACAGCCGCTTTTGTTTTTGCTACCCTGTAAAATCTTCTATCAGCTTTTGAAGTGCTTCGTCGCCCTCGACCGTTATTCCCTTATAGACGCGCTCGGCTTCGCCGCGGGGCAGGGAGGATGTGAAAACATCGAACACCTCCTGCGGCTCGTCCTCGCCGTAGACGAACACCGCTATCCTGCCGTTGTAGTCGCGCATGATGTATTTTTCGCTCCCGTCCGGTGCGGTGCTTTCGATTATAGCCGAGACGGTCAGAAACGCCGCGGCGCAGAACGCGAGGGCAACGGCGATGCTTTTTATCGTGGTTTTCATCTTTCCTTTTCCTTTCCGCAGGCTTACTTTTTCTGCTTTCGTGGTGATTTTTGCCCCTTTCGGGCGTTTTTATACGCTGTTTTATACACTGCTATTGTTTTGATTCTACAAAATAATGAGAATATTTGGATTTAGGCTAAACTTTTTGCAAAAAGTATGCTATAATTTTTAACTGGATTGTAATGTGAAGGAGGCGCACGGATGGCAAACAGCCCCGCAAACGCATCGAAAAAGATGGGAACAGCCAAAAAATCTTCCAAAAAGAAGAATAAAAAGCCGAATAAAAAAGCCGGCAGGATAGCTCTGCTGGTCATACTCTGTGTGCTCGTCGTCGGTATGCTCACCACGGCGATAATCGGAGGTTATGTTTTCTTCAATATCGTGTCCTTTGCCCACGGCGAGATCGCGATAAATCTCGACGACTACAAGGCGAATCAGAACCAGACCTCGTTCGTCTATGCCTATGACAGCAACAATGAGCTCGTTGAAATGGCTCAGCTCCACGGCGAGGAGAACAGAATATGGGTCGATTTCGACAAGATGCCGGAAAATCTAAGAAACGCTTTCGTCTGCCTTGAGGACAAGCGCTTTAAAAAGCATCACGGCGTCGACTGGCTGCGTACCTTCGGCGCGGCTACCGGACTTTCCAGCGGCGGCGGCTCGACGATAACCCAGCAGCTCGTCAAAAACCTGACCAACGACAAGGAGGTCACGGTCGTTCGAAAGTTCAAGGAGATAGAGCGCGCTCTGAACCTTGAACAGCACTACAGCAAGGATGCTATACTTGAAGCTTATCTCAACACCCTTTATCTCGGCAACGGCTGCTACGGCGTCCAGACCGCGAGCGAGACTTATTTCGGCAAGGATGTCAGCGAACTGAATCTCGCCGAGTGCGCGACCCTTGCGGTCATAACAAAAGCGCCGACGAAGTATAACCCTCTGCTCAACCTCGAGGCGAACAAAACGCGTCAGGAACTCTGCCTCAAATATATGCTCGAAGAAAAGGCGATAAGCAAAGAGGAATACGAGAAAGCGGTCAACTATAAGCTCGTGTTCACAAACAGCGAGGGCTATGTCCCGAAGCCGGGCAAGACCAAGGCCACTACCGAGGACAAGAACACCGAGAAAGAATATCAGGATTTCTATGTCGATTATGTCATCAAGACCGTCTGCAAGGATCTGATGAGCAAATACGGCTACACCTACCGCCAGGCGATGGAGAAGATAAATTACGGCGGACTCAAGATATATTCTGCTGCCAACCCCGATGTTCAGAAGGTTCTCAATACCGTATATTCAAACAGAATCGCTTTCGATAAGGAGGCAGACACTGCTGAGCATCCCGCCGCTCAGTCCGCGGCAACCGTCATGGACTATGAGGGCAGAATCGTCGGCATAGTCGGACAGGCGGGCGAAAAGAACGGCAACCTCTGCCTCAACAGAGCGTCCGAGTCCCCGAGACAGCCCGGTTCGTCCATAAAGCCCCTTTCGACCTATTCTCTCGCGCTCGAGAAGAACTATGTCAACTGGTCGAGCATGATCCTCGACTACTCGATCTATCAAAACGGCAAGCTCTGGCCGCAGAATGCGGACGGCACAAACGGAAGCAAGAAAGAGATAACCGTCCAGTATGCTATCCAGAAGTCGTTCAATACCGTGCCCGTCAGAATAATTACGGAGATGCTCGGCGTCAACGAGGCCTATAACTTCATGAAAAAGACGTTCCATCTGACAACTCTTGATGATTCTGCGGATGCGAATATCGCGCCCCTTGCAACCGGCGCTCTGACAAACGGCGTCACTACTGTCGAAATGGCGGCGGCATATGCTGTGTTCGGCAACAACGGCTATTACTACGAGCCCTATTGCTATTATAAAGTCACAAATGCCACGGGTACGGAAGTCCTGCTCGAAACGAAGTCCGAGCCCGAGAGAGTTCTCAGCGAGGATACCGCAGAGGTCATGCGCGAACTGCTCAAGACCGTCCCGGCAAGAGATTTCCGCAAGAGCAAGAATCTCGGCAAGTTCGAGCTGATGAGCAAGACCGGTACCACAAGTGACACCAAGGACAGCTGGATAGCCGGCGGCACGCCTTACTATGTCTGCGCAGTCTGGCTCGGCTACGATAAGCCCAAGGTCATTCCGTTCAGATACAGTGCTTCCGGACGAGTCTATATCGAACTGCTCGACCGCATCCACGCGAACCTGCCTGTCAAGGAGTTCCCCAAGACCGGCAAGGTCGAGGAGAAGGACTACTGCAAGAAGAGCGGACTTCTCGCTTCGCCCTCGTGCAAGGAGACTGCAAAGGGATATTATAAGAAGTCCGCAATGCCCGCCGAGTGTACCGCATGCGGCGGCGGATCCGTCAGCGAGGTCGTCAGCGGAGTCGGCGAGGCGGTCAGCAATATTATCGATTCCATCCTTCCGACAAGCCCGCGTTCGGACGATTAAACTCAACCTGCGGCAAAAAAATATATAAACGGCCGCACCCGATAACGGTGCGGCTAATTTTTTAATTAAGAGGTATTTTATGATAATCCTGTCGGTAGATTACGGAGATACGCGAACGGGCATAGCCGTCTGCGACAAGACCGAATTTTTGGCGTCTCCCGTGACCGTTATAACAGAAAAAGAATCCGAGCCGCTGATTGAAAAAATAACAGAGATAGCGAAAGAGAAAAAGGCAAAGCTGATAGTTGTCGGTCTGCCCGTCAATATGGACGGCACCCACGGCGAACGCGCTCAGCGCTGCGAGGATTTCGCGGCGGCTCTGACCGAGTTTTCGGGCATAGAGACCGTGATGCGCGACGAACGCCTGACAACGGTTTCGGCGCATAATGCCCTGAATGTCACGAACACGCGCGGCAAGAAGCGCAAGGCTGTCGTCGATGCCGTCAGCGCCGTGATGATTCTCCAGGATTATCTCGACTATCGGCGCATCAATCACCTTTCCTGAACAGCTCTTTTATGCCCATGAGCAGCAGAAAACCGCCGAAGATTTTCCCGGGAATATTGCTGTTCATGTGCGATACCGCGAGACTGCCGAGCAAAACTCCCGGCAGACCGCCTGCGGCAAAGAGCAGAACGCTTTTCCAGTCGATGAGCTTTTTGAATGAATAAACTATGCTCGAGAGCACCGCGCAGGGGATGAAAAACAATAGATTTATGCCCTGTGCCTTGAGCTGCGGCATGCCGAGCGCGAGCACGAGATAGAGCACAAGCACTCCGCCTCCGCCGAGTCCGAGACTGCCGGCGAGACCCGAGAAAAAAGCTGCCAGTATAGTCTTCATCGCATCAGCATCCTCACTCCCGCCCAGAGCATGAAAAGGGCAAAAATCTTGCCGAGCATTTTCGTCGGTATCTTCGGCAGAATGAAAGAACCGAGAACGCTTCCTATAAGCCCCGCCGGGAGATAGGGGAGCGCGTCGCTGAAGGTGACTTTCCCTGTGTAAATATATATCCCCGCGCTCGCCGCGGTCAGCAGCATAATGAGTGCCACCGCGTTTGCCTGCGCTCTGTTTTGCTCCATTCCGCTTTTTCTGAGCATCGGCACAGCAATCATCCCGCCGCCGGCTCCGAGCGCGGAGTTGACCGTCCCGATGGCAAGACCGCCGATAATCTTTGTTATTCCTTTCATTTTCTCAGCTCCTTTTTCCTATTTTGCCCGCCGCTGTTCTAATAATGCCGCGACTCTCCGCATATTCTTTTGTGGGGGTGTCGGTATGGTGATAAATTTCAAAAAGCGTTCAAGACTCGTCGCTCTCGGTATCGCGGCGGCGGTTGTAATAATGATTATATGCTTCGTGATGATATCCTCACGTGGCTCCGGATATGCGCGCAGGGTCTCTTCAAATGCGCTTCGCACAGTGACTGTTATCGTTGATGCAGGTCACGGCGGCATGGACGGCGGCGCGACTGCGGCGGACGGAACGGTCGAAAAAGATATAAATCTGTCCATAGCCCTGAAGCTGCGCGATATGCTCGATACAGCGGGCTACAATGTCATCATGACTCGCGAAACGGACGACGATATAGCCGACGACTCCGCAAAAACCGTGCGTCAGCAAAAAGTCTCGGATATAAAAAACAGAATGAAAATCATCGAACAGACGCCCGACGCCCTGTTCGTGAGCATACATCAGAACCACTACGGCGGCCCGTCATACAGCGGCGCGCAGGTGTTCTATTCAAAAAACAATCCGGAGAGCGAGAAGCTGGCAAAGGCGATTCAACAGGATATCCGCTCGCTTATCCAGCCTCAGAATCAGCGCGCCGTCAAGCGCACGGGCACTGAGATATATCTGCTCTATCATGCGCAGTCTCCGGCGGTTATGGTCGAGTGCGGCTTCCTCTCGAACGCCGCCGAGACGCTGAAACTAAAAGACGATAATTATCAGAACGCCATGGCTTTTTCGGTCATGTGCGGTATAACAGACTATTTAAAACAAGACGAAAAACTGACGGAGGTAACATAAAATGGCAGGCAAGGCAAAATCGGTCTATATCTGTTCCGAATGCGGCTATGAAAGCCCGAAATGGTTCGGCTGCTGCCCGGGCTGCGGCGAGTGGAACACCATGAACGAGGAGATAAAAGCGTCCGCCGCTCCGGCGCCCAAGAGCGGCGCGAGCGCGCGCAGCGTCAAGACATATGCTCTCAGCGAGATAACCGCCGATGAGGAGATACGCTATCAGACAGGGCTCACCGAGCTCGACCGCGTCCTCGGCGGCGGAATAGTCAAAGGCTCGCTGGTGCTCCTGAGCGGCGACCCCGGCATAGGCAAATCGACGATTCTTCTTCAGATATGCCAGTATATCGGCAAGGATCTCGATATTCTCTATGTCTCGGGCGAGGAGTCGGTCTATCAGATAAAGCTCCGCGCGGACAGGCTCGGGGTCACAAGCCCGACCCTCACTCTCATGAGCCAGACCGATGTTCAGGCTATATGTGAGTATATAAATATCAACAAGCCCGGGCTTGTTATCATCGACTCCATACAGACTATGGTCATAAGTGACCTCAGCTCATCTGCGGGCAGCGTCACGCAGGTGCGCGAATCGACTTCGATGTTCATGCGCACCGCGAAGAGCAGCAATATTCCGATTATAGTCGTCGGGCATGTCAACAAGGACGGCAACATCGCGGGTCCCAAGGTGCTCGAACATATAGTTGACGCGGTGCTCTATTTTGAGGGCGACCGCAATATGTCTTACAGAATCCTCCGTGCCGTCAAGAACCGCTACGGCTCGACGAATGAGATAGGCGTTTTCGAGATGCTCGACAGCGGACTTTCTCAGGTTGAGAATCCGTCTCTTATGCTCATCTCAGGCAGACCGAAGAACACTTCGGGCACCTGCATCGCCTGCGCTATGGAGGGTACCCGCCCGATACTCGCCGAGGTTCAGGCTCTTGTCAGCGCGTCGAGCTTCGGCAATCCCCGCCGTATGGCGACCGGCTTTGATTACAGCCGCATGGCTATGCTCTTAGCCGTCCTCGAAAAGCGAGCAGGCTATTTCTTCGGCAATATGGATGCCTATATAAATGTCATCGGCGGACTCAAGCTCGATGAACCCGCGACCGACCTCTCCGTTGCGCTTGCGCTTATTTCGAGCCTAAAGGATGTCCCGATAAGGGACGATGTGCTCGCTTTCGGCGAGATAGGTCTCGGCGGCGAGATTCGCTCCGTCAACCACTGCGAACAGCGCATAAAAGAGGCGGCTCGGCTCGGCTTCAAGACATGCATTATCCCGCGCCATAATTTCAAATCCGTGCCGGACAAGCTCAAAAAGGAGATAGAGGTCATCGGCGTCAAGAATGTCTATGAGGCGTTCGCGAACTGCGTTGACTGATGAATTTTATGACCCCTATAGAATCGCCGAACCTGCCGAAGAGGGGAATCACCCTCGCCGCGGTAAGCGTCGGCGCAGAAAAAGCAAAAGAATATCTTCTCTCGCGCGGTATCAGTGTTTTTGATATCCTGCCGTGCGCCGCGATAACCGACGGCACAGCCGCCCACGCCGATTTGCATTTGTTGCATCTCGGCGGGCGAAAAATCATATTGAGCCGAGAGCAGTGTAACAACGCGGAAAAGCTTATTGAAATGGGATTTGATGTGCAGGTTCTCGACACTCCGCTCGGCGATAAATATCCCGCCGATGTGCCGCTCAATGCCGCGCTTTTCGGCAATTATGCGATACTCAATCCCAAAACCGTCTGCAAAAACTTCGACTTTTCCGGGCGTAGTTTAATACCCGTGCGCCAGGGTTACACAAAGTGTTCGGTAGTGCCCGTGACGGAAAATGCGATAATCACCGACGATGTGTCAATAGCCTCGGCGGCCGAAAAAAACGAACTTGCTGTACTGCTCGTCTCAAAGGGCGATGTCGCCCTGCCCGGGCGCGAATATGGCTTTATCGGCGGCTGCTGCGGGCTCATTGCGCCCGATACAATGCTATTCAACGGCTCGCTTTCGTCTCATAGGGACGGCGAAAAAATCAGAGCCTTTCTCTCTTCGTTCGGCGTGCGTGCGGAGGAGGCGGGGGACTTTCAATTAACCGATATCGGCTCAATACTTCCGCTCGCGGAGAGATAAACCGAAAATCTTTTTGAAATTATATTTTATTCCAAAATCCGATTTTTATTATTTGCCTTTGTGCTATCATATTTCGGAAAACTTCAGTGGAGTGATAACAACGAAAAAAGGACAGCTTAAAGGCGGCATCTTTCTCATTCTCGCCGCTGTTATATGGGGACTGTCGTTTGTGGCTCAGAGCGAGGGACTTGAAGTAATCGGAACTCTGACCTTCAACGGCATAAGAATGATTATGGGCGGCACGGTGCTCCTGCCGGTCATTGCGATAATGTCGGGAGTTCAAAAATCAAAAAACAAAAAGCTCGGCTCGGCTGAACAGAAAACGCCCGAAGAGAAGAAAAAAGACAGAAAAAGTCTCATTGTCGGCGGACTCGTCTGCGGGACGGTGCTCTGCGTGGCGAGCAATCTTCAGCAGGCGGCGTTCGGCTATACAACGGTCGGCAAGGTCGGCTTCATAACCGCGCTCTATATGCTTCTCGTACCGATAATCAGCCTCGTTTTCTTCAAAAAACGCGTCAGTCTTCCCGTGTGGATCGGCGTCGGGCTCGGCGTTGTCGGACTCTATCTGCTGTGTGCGGGCGGCAAGGCGACTTTCGGCAAGGGCGAATTGCTCGCTCTCGCGTGCTCGGTCGGCTTTGCGATACATATTCTTGTTATCGACAAATATTCGGCGATAGTCGACGGAGTCAAACTCTCGTGCGCGCAGTTCTTTGTTTCGGGCATAATTTCCGTCATTCTCATGTTTATCTTTGAAAAGCCGAGTATCCACGCCATAATGAGCGCCGCGCCCTATCTGCTCTACACAGGTATTTTATCCTGCGGAGTGGCTTTCACTTTCCAGACCCTCGGCCAGCGCGATTCCGACCCCACGGTCGCTTCGCTCCTGCTGTGCCTTGAATCTGTGTTCGCTGTTATATTCGCATGGGTGCTGATAGATCAGAAAATGTCGGTAAGGGAGCTCAGCGGCTGCATCATAATGTTCGTTGCAATAGTCCTCGCCCAGCTTCCCGCAGATGTGTTCAAGAGAAAGAAAAAGGTATAATAAATCCTAATTTTTATCCGACAGACCGTGTTATTGCATGGTCTGTCTTTTTCTATACCCATTGATATCATTGACAAAAAGCCAATATATGGTGTATAATTAAATATGTATGATACAAAATAATGCGTAGCATTTGATTTACGGGGGACAGCTAAATGGCGAATAAGGCAACCTACAATCAGGAGAGCATAGAGGTGCTCAAGGGCGCCGACCGCGTGCGCAAAAGACCTGCGGTCATCTTCGGCTCCGACGGCATAGAGGGCTGCGAGCACTCTGTGTTCGAGATTATCTCGAACTCTGTTGACGAGGCGCGTGAGGGCTTCGGTAATACAATAACCGTTACCAGATTTGAGGACAAGTCCGTTGAGGTTCAGGATCAGGGACGCGGAATACCCGTTGAGTATAACCAGAAAGAAAAGGAATATAACTGGAAGCTGACTTTCTGCGAGCTGTATGCCGGCGGCAAGTATAAGACAAACGACGGCGGCAGCTATCAGTATTCTCTCGGCACAAACGGACTCGGTCTTTGCGCCACTCAGTATGCCTCGGAATATATGGAGGCGGAAATACATTCAAATGGCTTTTGCTATCATCTGAATTTCAAGGGCGGCAAGCCCGTAGGTGATATGATAAAGGAGCCGTATAATAAAAAAGACACCGGCACACGCATAAAGTGGCGCCCGGATCTCAAAGTTTTCACCGATATCAACATACCACTCGAGTATTTTCAGGATATGATGCGCCGCCAGGCGATAGTCAACGCGGGCGTCAAATTCGTGCTCAAAAATCAGAACGGCTCAAAGTTCGATACTTTTGAATATTTCTACGAAAACGGCATCGCCGACCATGTCCGCGAGGTGGTCGGCTCAAACGGACTTTCTTCCATTTGTACATGGAGCGGCGAGCGCGTCGGCCGCGACAGAGCGGATCAGCCCGACTATACTTTGAAGATAAACGCCGCGCTCTGCTTCTCGAACAAAGTTCAGCTCAAGGAGTTCTATCACAACTCGAGCTACCTTGAACACGGCGGCGCGCCCGATAAAGCTGTACGCTCCGCTTTCGTGTCGCAGATAGACGCTTATATAAAAAAGAGCGGAAAATATCTCAAATCCGATTCAAAGATAAATTTTCAGGATATTGAAGACTGCCTTGTGCTTGTCATCTCGTCGTTCTCGACCATAGCTTCATATGAGAACCAGACGAAAAAAGCTATTACGAACAAGTTCATTCAGGAGGCAATGACCGAGTTCTTCAAGCATCAGCTCGAGGTGTATTTCATCGAAAACAAGCTCGATGCGGACAAGATATGCGATCAGGTGCTCATTAATATGCGCGCGCGCGTCCGTGCGGAGACGACGAAACTCAATATAAAGGGCAAGCTCCAGTCGAGCAACGATATGGGCAGCCGTGTGCAGAAATTCGTTGACTGCCGCAGCAAGGATGTCTCCGAGCGCGAGCTGTTCATAGTGGAGGGTGACTCGGCTCTCGGCGCCTGTAAGCAGGCGCGCGACTCGTCTTTCCAGGCGATAATCCCCGTGCGCGGAAAGATACTCAACTGCCTCAAGGCGGAATATAACAAAATATTTGCAAACGATATCATAACCGACCTCATAAAGGTTCTCGGCTGCGGAGTCGAGGTCAGGTCGAAGTCGATGAAAGATATGGTCGCGTTCAATATCGACCAGCTGCGCTGGAGCAAGGTCATAATCTGCACCGATGCCGACGTTGACGGATTCCAGATACGCACGCTTATCCTCGCGATGATCTATCGCCTCATGCCCACGCTTATTGAAAAGGGCAAGGTGTATATCGCGGAGTCGCCGCTCTATGAGATAAACTCAAAGGACGAGACGTGGTTTGCATATAACGAGCAGGAGAAGCAGGATATCCTTTCCCAGCTTGAAAACAGCAAGTTCACTATCCAGCGCTCGAAAGGACTCGGTGAAAACGATGCGGACATGATGTCGCTGACGACGATGAATCCCGCGACCCGCCGCCTTATCCGCATCGACCCGACCGACGCCCAGAAAACTGCCGAGATATTTGATCTCTGGCTCGGCGACAATCTCGCCGGCAGAAAAGAGCATATCGCACGCGACGGCGCGGCATATATCGACATGGCGGATGTTTCGTAACAGCTTAACTATTGAAAGGATTTTGATATAAATGGCGGGAAAAAGAGGCAAAAAAGAACCCCCGAAAAATGAAATCGATCCGCTCAAGAGCGGAGTTCATATCATCGGCGCGGGTGAAGTTGTCGAACAGCCGATAACCGATACCATTGAAACGAACTATTTCCCTTATGCGATGAGCGTCATCATGTCGCGTGCTATCCCGGAGATAGACGGCTTCAAGCCCTCGCACAGAAAGATACTCTATACCATGTACAAAATGGGTCTGCTCACCGGTGCGCGCTCAAAGTCGGCTAACATCGTCGGACGCACCATGCAACTGAACCCCCACGGCGACGCCGCCATATATGAGACTATGGTCAGACTTTCGCGCGGCTATGAAGCGCTGCTGCACCCGTACGTCGATTCAAAGGGTAACTTCGGTAAAGCGTATTCGCGCGATATGATGTGGGCGGCTTCGAGATATACCGAGGCGAAGCTCGACCCCATAAGTGCCGAGCTTTTCAAGGATATCGACAAGGACACCGTCGATTTTGTCGATAACTACGACAGCACCATGAAAGAGCCGACCCTTCTGCCGGTCACTTTCCCGAGCGTGCTCGTCAATAATAACACCGGTATAGCCGTCGGCATGGCGAGCTCCATATGCTCCTTTAACCTCGAAGAGGTCTGCCGCACGACTATCGAGCTTATCAGAAACCCCGATCACTGCGTTGCGGATACCCTCAAAGCACCCGACTTTGCGGGCGGCGCGAAGATACTCTATGACCGCGCGAAGATTGAGGAGATTTACCGCACAGGCCGCGGCTCGTTCAAGCTCTACGCCAAATATACTTATGACAAGTCGAACAACTGTATTGATATAACGGAAATTCCAATGACCTCGACCGCGACGAGCGAGTCTATAATAGAAAAGGTTATCGACAGGGTCAAGGCGGGCGCGATAAGAGAAATAAGCGATATCCGCGACGAGACGGACAAGAGCGGTCTTAAAATAACCATAGACTTAAAGAGGGGAACTGACCCCGACAAGCTCATGCAGAAGCTCTACAGGCTCACTCCGCTCTCGGATTCGTTCGCCTGCAACTTCAATGTCCTGATTGCCGGTTCGCCCCGCGTCATGGGCGTCAAAGAGCTGCTCAACGAGTGGATTGCGTTCCGCATGGAGTGCGTCAGACGCAGAACCTATTTCGACCTCAAAAAGGCTAAGGACAAGCTGCATCTGCTGCGCGGACTTGAAAAAATCCTCCTCGATATTGACAAGGCGATAAAAATCGTCAGAAATACCGAAGAGGAGGCGGAGGTCGTCCCGAACCTCATGATAGGCTTCGGAATCGACCGCATCCAGGCGGAGTATGTCGCGGAGATAAAGCTTCGTCATTTAAACCGCGAATATATCTTAAAGCGCACGCAGGATATCGAAGATCTCGAAAAGCTCATTGCCGATCTTGAGGATATCCTCGCAAAGTGCGGCAGAGTCGGCGCGATAATTATCAGCGAGCTTGAGGAAGTTATCAAAAAATACGGCAAGCCGAGAAAGACGGAAATTATCTACGCATCCGATATCGCAGAGGAGGAAGAGGAGGAGCAGATACCCGATTATCCCGTGACGCTCTTCTTCTCGAAGCAGGGCTATTTCAAGAAGATAACCCCGCAGTCCCTGCGTATGAGCAGCGAGCAGAAGTTCAAGGAGGGCGATGAGCTCGCCCAGACTGTGGTCACGGATAACGCGAAAGAGCTTCTCTTCTTCACGAACCGCTGCCAGGTCTACAAGGCTCGCGTCAACGACTTCAAGGAGACAAAGGCGAGCGCACTCGGCGATTATGTGGCGAGCACGCTCGGCATGGACGAGGGCGAGACGGCGGTCTATATGGTCGTGACCTCGGACTATTCGGGTCATATGCTCTTCTTCTTTGAAAACGGAAAGGCGGCGAAGGTCGAGCTTTCCGCCTATCAGACGAAGACGAACCGCAAGAAGCTCATAAAAGCTTATTCCGACAAATCGCCCGCCGCGGCGATGCTCCATATTGAAAGCGATGTCGAGCTTGTTATAATCTCTTCTGCGGGCAGACACCTTTTGATAAACACCGGCGCAATCTCGCCCAAGGCTACCAAGGACACTCAGGGAGTCGGCGTTATGAGCCTCAAGAAGGGTCAGAAAGTTATGACCGTCCGCGCGTATAAAGAAGGGGAGTTCGCCAAGGCGTACAGATATAAGACAAAGAACCTGCCCGCCGCCGGAGCGCTGCTGAGCGCAGAGGACAAAGGCGAGCAGCTTGAGCTCGGAATATAAAAAAGACCGTTTGCAAGGCTTCCCCGCAAAACGGTCGGCGGGAAAAGCCCTGCAAACGCATTGACTTCGGACTCTTGCCGCTGAGAGTAGTTTGCTCAGCCGCGCGCCGATAATACATCTTTCGGAAGGAAAATTTCTCCGTTCGGCAAAAGTTTTTGTAAAAACTATTGAAATGTGTCAAAGTATATGCTAAAATATCTTAGCAATTTGTGTTTGGAGGTTAACTTCATGGCAGTACATGAGATTATATTGGGCATAGTCCTCATTCTTCTTTCGGTCGCTATTATTGTTCTTGTCCTTCTTCAGGAGGGTAAGTCCGCTGGTCTTTCCGGCGCTATCGCAGGCGGCGCAGAGACTTTCTTCGGCAAGAACAAGAGCAGGACTATGGAGTCGAAGCTTGTGCTTATCACGAAGATCATTGCTATCTCTTTCTTCGTTCTCGCACTCGTTGCAACCCTGCTTCTTCTCTTCCTTTAATACAGGACAAGTAATATCTGAAAGCTGAACTTATGCGATCCTTCGGGGTCGCATTTTTTCATGTGTAAATATAAAAACGGCCCCGGGCTTCACAGATTTTCCGTGAAGCCCGGGGCTATGTGTGTTTAAGGGAGTTTTTATATTTAACCGAGATTCAGCTCGACGCGCCCTTTCGGGACATACATTATCGTTCTGCATCCGTTGGCACGTCTGAACTCGGCAACATATCCGCCCGTGAGGTCGAATCTGTAGCCGTAGGCGTTTTCGGCGAGTGCGTTTATCGTTGCGCCGTCGGTGAATTCCCTTGAATTTTTCGGCATGTAGTCGCCGCTCGTGTATGTGCTTATCTGTTCTCCGGTCTCGCGGTCGGTTTCCGGCTTTGATTTGCCGTTGTCCCAGAAAGCGTTGAATATCGGCGTGGTGTATTCAAGCGCGTCGACGGTGAGCTTGCCTATGTCCGCCACTCTGACGGCGACTATAGGCGATTCGTCAACGAGCAGGTCATAGAGCCCGTGGGCTTTTAGATATTCAACGGTGTTCGTCATTTCCTCTGTTATCGGAATAACGGATTTGAACTTGCCGAAATCTCCGTATTCCGAGCCGTTGGTCATCATCTCGCCGTAGTTTCCGGCTTTCCAAGCGTTGCGAACATCGTCTGCCGGCGTGTCAATATCATCAATATCGGGGACTTCCGCCTGAGCTTGGGTCGCCGTCACGGCTTCGACTCCATCCGACGCTATGTCGTGATAGAGAGCCATAGCGCCGAGCCACTTTGAGTCGGAGCAGAGTATTCTGTCCGCGCCCAGAGCGGTTATGTCGTTATATATCGCGCGGGCGAGTCCGCGTGTAAATTTTTGGTCAACGACGGTCTTTTTGTCCATCTGTCCCGAGAAGAGAACGGGGAATACTTTTTCGCTGTCTATGTTCAGCAGCTCGTTTTTGATTTTGTTGTTCCAGTTCTCGGTGTTTTCTATTGAATAGAGCGGGAGATAGTCGCCGAGCCCGACTGTCTGATATTCTCTTATTATCTCGCGTCCGTTCTTGAGCTTGTATTTTATAATAACAGTGCTGCGCACGGCTCTTTCGGAATAATCCTCGCTGCTTGAAACAACTTTTCTGCCCGAGGCGATGAGCCTTTTGTGCAGCTCGCGCACGGCGTTAATGTCGCTTTCGCTTTTGAATCCGTCGATAATTATGCGCCTTTCGTCGGCGTTGCTGCGATAGTAGCAGCCGCTGTTTATGCCAACCGGGTTTCCGTCCTCGTCGAAGGCGAGATAGTAGCCGGAGTTTGCGTTGAATTTGAGCTCGTCTGCTCTTGTGCGGTAGCTTCCGAGAAGTATGTCCGGAGCGGATACCGATGCGCTCTCGATGCTGTCGGTATCAGGCACGCGGCTGCTGTAACCGAAGAACCCGGTGTAGAGCGAGAGCATAACGGCGACCGCGAGAGCCACATGGACAAGCCCGTATTTCCAATCCTTTTTGAGTGCCTTGAAGCTGAGATTGAGCATAATATCGAAAACCACGAATATAACAGCGCTCAAAAGCACGGTTGTTATGCCCATTATAAGATATTGCTTGTCGGTGATTTGCGAAAAATAAAAATTAACGGCGACGATAGTCGAGCCTGCGGAAACAGAGAGTATGGCGGTCAGCAAAAAGTTTAAAGCCTTGCTCCTGCCGCTGAAGCCGCATATCTCCACCTTCCTGCGCTTTAGCATCAAAAGCCCGAAAACGAACAGCAGGGCGGTCAGTATCGCCCAGAGTATATAGGGCTCAAGAGACGGCGCGCTCCAGCTTTTCAGCTCGTCTGCGGTGATTTTAGAGAATCCGTCGGCCGAGACCAACGAGCCCGAGCGGATGAATACGTCGTTGTTGAGCGAGAGCAGATTTAGACGCGACAGCACGCGCCCGAAAGGGGAGAGGGCCATGCTGATATCCTGGCTGTGACTCGCCGACGGATAGAGTGCGTAGTTTGAATTGTGAGGCGCGCCGAAGAGCAGCTTCGGTACAGTGTTATTGAGAAAATATACAGCGGCGCTCGGAAACGCTATGAATGCGAGCGAGAACAGTACCGATTCGCCTGCGGTTCCCACGCAGACGGAGACTGCCGCCGCAACAGAGAATCCCGCAAGCGCCGTCACGGTCATGTGAACGGCGTAAAACAGCAGCGTGCGCCAGAGCATGACGGACGAGCCGAAGTAGATAAGGTTCAGCATTGCCGAAAAGGCGAGCGGGAGAAGCACGGCCGCTTCGAGCATGACCGCTCCCGCCAGCCAGTGCGCCGAAAACAGACCCGCGCGGCTGATGCCGAGACTGAAATATATGTTGTTCTTCGCCCTGCTTGAGACGAATCTGAAAAGCATTATACCCAGCGCGGCGGAGAGAACAACGACTGCCGCCGTGTAAAAATAGAGAATATCCGTCAGCATATAGTTGTCAGATCCGCCGATTATTAAAAATTTTCCGGATTCGCGCAGAAGCTCCAACGTCGCCGAGCCGCCGCTCTTCAGCGCCGTAAGCTGTCTTATCTTGTCGCTGCCGAAAAAGCTTCTGAGGTAGAGCGCCAAGCTCATTACAAAGACCGCGAGCGGAAAAGCAAAATTCTTTCTTATCGCGTGAACGACTGTGAAGCCGAATGGGCTTTTGAAGCCGTCTCTTGATTTGTTCACTCTTTCTCCCTCCGATGCTGCTCAGTTCGGCGGCCACACCGTTTCAGCGCAGCCGCCGATTTGATTTTATTTGCCCGTGCCGAGATTCAGCTCGATGCGTCCTTTCGGAACATACATTATCGTAAGAGCGCCGTTCTCGCGCTTGAACTCAACAAGGTATCCGCCCGTGAGGTCGAAGCGGTAGCCGTAGGCGTTGGCGGCGAGCTTTTCGACAATAGTCTTGTTTGTTATGGTTACGGCATCCTTCGGCATGAAATCGCCGCTGTTGTAGTTGCTCACCTGATAGGTGTAGCCGGTGGAATCCGTCTTTGAAACTGCCTTTGATTTTCCGTCATCCCAGAAGGCGTTGAATATCGGGCTACAATAGCCGTATCCGTATCTTGCTTGCACGGAGTCGGTCGAGTGACCCATGTCCTTAACTCTGACGCTGACTATCGGGGACTCGTCTGTGAGCTTCTCGTAGAGTCCGTGCTCCTTGAGGAAGCTTATCGTGTTCGTCATCTCCGAGGTTATCGGAACTGTTGAGTAGTCGCCGAGTGAGATATAATGTCCGCTCGACTCTCCATGCGCCGAAAGCTCGTTGACCTTATCCTGCCTTGACATATCAAGATCTTCCTCAATGCCCGGTTCCGGCATAGGCTCTGTTACGGTAGTGGCGCTTCCGTAGTACGCCTCCTCCTGTGTGTTTTGACGAGAAACATAGAACGCAACCGAGCCGAGATATTTCGCGTTGCTTGTCAGGAATTTGTCGGAGCTCAGCGTGCTGATATCATTATATATCGCGCGCGCAAGACCTGCGGTCAGCTCTTCGTCAACAGCGGTTCTCTTGTCCATCTGAGCGGAGAAAAGTATCGGGATAACATTTTCCGAGTCGATGTTGAGCAGCTCGTTCTTGATTTTGCTGTTCCAGTTCTTGGTATCCTCAAGGGTATAGAGCGTGGGATAGTCGGTCAGCGGAACATAGTTATAAACTCTGACAAGCTCGCGTCCGTTCTTGAGCTTGTATTTTATGATGACCTTCTGGCTTGTAGCTCTCTTCGAATAGTCATCAGGGTCGCAGTTCATTTCGTTGATGTTTCCTGCTTTTATCATGGCCTTGTGGATTTCGCGGACAGTATTTATGTCATCTTTGTCCTTGAAGTCCTCAACGAGTGAGTTCGAACGGTTGCCGACATAGTAGTAGTCCTTGAGTCCGTCCTCGCCGAAGTAATAAAGGTTGCTGTTATATCCGGACCGGAGCCCGTTGCCGAGCTTGTAGCTGCCCATCAGTGCGTTGGGCGCGGAGATGGATGCGCTCTCGATGGACTGAACATCGGGCACGCGGCTGCTGTAGCCGAAGAAGCCGGTGTAGAGCGAGAGCAGGAACGCTGCCATGAGTCCGACATGGACGAGACCTATCTTCCAGTCTTTTTTAAGAGCCTTGAAGCTCAAATGGAGAATGACATCGAGTATAACAAATACCAGGAAAGCTGCGACGATTACAAGGGCTATCATTATCCATCTGCTTATCTGCGATGTGTATGCTATAAAATATATTATCAGCGAAGCGGCTCCGAAAGAGGCAATCATGCAGAGCACGAAGTTGAGAACGGCGCTTCTTCCGGGGAAACCGCATATCTCGGCTTTTCTGCGCTTGAACATGAACAGACCGAACACGAAGAACGCGGCGATGAGAACTGCCCAGAGAATATAGGGAGTCAGCGATGGCGCGGCCCATTTTTTTGCTGCCTCTTTTGTCATAGCTTCAATGGAAGATGAGTTAATAAAAGAGCTTCTGTTGAGCATGAGCAGATTTATATGGGCGATAGCGCGGCCGAACAGGGTGCTGTTCGTCATATCCAGATAGTTCTCGCCGAAGCTTGAAGCGACGGGATATATGTCGTAGTAAGTTTTGGAGGGAGCGCCGTTGAGGATTGCGGGAACGCTGTAGTTCACGCACATTGTCACAACGCTCGGGAACGCCGCAAGAACGGCTGAGAAGCCAAGCGATTCAACAACCGTACCCACGCAGCTTGAGACCGCCGCCGATATTGTAAGACCGGCGAGCACACATATCACGTTGTGCACCGCATAGAACAGGAAGGTTCTCCAGAGCATGGCGGACGAGCCGAAAAAGTGGAGGTTGATTCCGAGCGATACTGCGAGCGGGATGAGTGTTGCCGCGAGCATCATAATTATGCCTGCAACCAGACGCGCTGTGTAGAGATCGGCGCGCTTAATGCCGAGGCTGTAATAGACGTTGACGGTCTTTTTATTGGTAACGAATCTGAAGAGCAAAACGCCGACTAACAGCGATATCACAACGAGCAGAGCGGGGTAGAACGAGATGAGCGGTTCATATGCCGCGCGCTCCGAGTCGAAGATAAAGACCTCGTACGCTTCGCGCATTAACTTCATAACGTTCTGACCGGTGATAGCGGCCTTGTTCTTTGCTTCGCTCAATACATCCCAGCAGAAGCCGGTGAGATAAAAAATCATGCTGAGCACAAATGTTGCAAGGGGGAGAATGAAGTTTTTCTTTATCGCGTGAGCGACGGAGAAACGGAATGTGTTCTTATATTTCTTCATCTGTGACACCTCATTTCTTCTCTTCGGGCTTGCCGAAGATGTCCTTGAAGTCGTAGTCGCTGCCCTCCATCTCCTCGAGGAAGATTTCTTCGAGCGTGAGCGGGAACTTTTCGATCATCAGCGGATTCATATTTTGAAGCTTCTTCTCATTTTCGTCCATGTCACCGTTGGCGCTCAGGGTGATTATCTTTCCGTCCTTCGAGAAGTGCCTGATGTCGAGATCCTTGAAATCGCTCTCTTCGAGGTCGCGGTCAAAGACCAGCCTGAACTTGCAGCGCGAGCCGCTGATATCGTCAACCGAGCAGTCCATGACTATGCTCTTGCCGTTTATCAGCGCAATGTGGTCGCACATATCGGCGAGGTCGTGGAGATTATGAGAGGAGATTATGACGGAGCATTCCTCTTCGGCCATGTATTCGAGCAGGAGGTTCTTAATAAGATTCCTCTTTGCCGGGTCGAGTCCGTCGAAGCTCTCGTCGAGCAGGATAACCTCGGGCATCGTGGACATTCCGAGGATTATCTCCGCCTGCCTCTGCATGCCCTTTGAAAAGCCGCGTATGCTCTTCTTTGTGTCGAGCCCGAAAACCTTTGAGAGCTTGTGCATGGTGTCGAAGCTGAAGCGGGGATAGTAGCCCGCGTAGAACTTGCCCATGCTCTCTATTGTCGCGTTGGGCTCGAAATAGAGGTCATCGGGGACATAGAAAAGTCTCTGCTTCACTTTTGCGTTGTCAAAAACATTCTCGCCGAATATTTTGACCTCGCCCTCGTCGGCTCTGTAGACTCCGGCGACCGTCTTGAGAAGCGTTGTTTTGCCCGCGCCGTTGTAGCCGACAAGCCCGTATATTGACGACTTTTCGACTTTCAGCGAAAGATTCTGAATGGCGGTGAAGTCCTGAAAACGTTTTGTAACGCCGATTACTTCAATCATAATTCTTCCTCCTGAGTGTAGATTTCATTGAGTATGTCGATAATTTCCTGCTTTTTGAGTCCCTTGGCGCGGGCGGCAGAGATGGCGTCCGAAATTTCGGAAACCGCCGTATCGTGCACCGAATCGTTCTTGAAAGCCTTTTCGCTGACGAAGCTTCCCTTTCCGGGCACGGTGTATATCGCACCGTAGGATTCAAGGTCGGAGAACGCCTTTTTGACCGTGTTTATGTTCACACCGGCGTCGGCGGCAATGGACCGTATAGACGGCAGCTGCGAGTGCGGAGCGAATGTACCGACAAGGATAAGAGTCAGCAGCTGATTTCTTATCTGCTCGTATGCCGGCACGCGGCTCTGCTTGTCGATTAAGACCACAGCGATTCTCCTTTCTTTTTGATTCCGGCGCGCCGCAGTGCACCAAAATCAGAATAGGTGTGCTATCTGTCGTAGCACACTTATATCATAACACGAAAAATCTCGTTGTCAACACTTTTTTTTAAAAAATGTGAAAACAAAAAACCGCGATTTAAAGCCGGAAATATAAAAAAACGCCAAATGCAGGATATCAGACAGGCAATCAAAAGAAAGTCGTCCAATAGACTCTGCATTCGGCATTGATAGTATTATCATAACAAGAGAATCGTGTCAATACTTTCCGCGCGGCAGTATTTCTAAAAAGTGGAGCACCGATGATAATTTATCTGCATATCAAAATAAAAGAACCGATATCTGACCTCAGGCCTTAAGGCTCCAATTGCCGGTGGGGGAAGTCAAATATCGGTTCTGTATTAAAAATATCACGCTTTGGTATAAATGTCAACAATAAGATTAATGCTGATTTTAATATCGGTATCGCTGAACGCTTCGTTCCTCTCGGATTGAACAGCAAAAGAGCCTTACTGAGATACTGCTCCATTGTTCCTGCAACGAACATCGAGACACCTTTATTCGTAAAAGACACCTTGATTCCCATAAATCAGAGCACCGTGAAACAGCTTTTCAGGCGTCTGAAAGTGCAGGCTGATATCCCTCGGCTGCACCCTCATTTGTTGCGCCATTCCTTTGCTACACGGTACTTAGAGAACGGCGGGGACATTTACAGCTTGCAGTTGATTCTCGGTCATACCTCGCTCGAAATGGTCAAAAAGTATGTGCACTTGATTCCCTCAAAAACGGTAGTTAATTTTGCTTTTCTCTCGCCCTTGGATAACGCCCTCAAAAAAAGAAAAAACCCAGCAGTTACAAGGCTTGTAGCTGTTGGATTTCTCTTTTGGTGATCCATCGGAGATTCGAACTCCGGACACCTTGATTAAAAGTCAAGTGCTCTACCGACTGAGCTAATGGATCATATCCTTTTCGCTGTGCGGAAGCTGTATCCGCAAATCAGCTTGATTATCATATAATATTTGCTCGAAAAAGTCAAGCCTTTTTTGTATTTTCTTCCCATTGTTTTCACTCTTTATGATAAATTGTGCTTATTTAACCCGAATATTCATTCCCGACCGGCAGATACTATTCAGAGAAAACTGCCGGAGGCGCATTCTATGAAGATACTTTTTTATGATACAAAGCCGTATGACCGCGAGGCGTTCGAAAAGCTTGCAGGCAAATATTCCGACATTGAAATAGACTATCTCAAGACGGATATCTCCTATCGCACCGCGCCGCTCTCGAAAGGCTATGACGCCGTGTGCCTGTTCGTCGCGTCCGATGTCGGCAGGCGGGTGGTGGATATCCTCGCCGAGAACGGGGTCAGGCTCATTCTCATGCGCTGCGCCGGGTATAACAATGTCGATCTTCCGGCGGCGCAGGAGCACGGTATCTCCGTTATGCGCGTGCCGGGGTATTCGCCCGAGGCAATAGCCGAGCACGCCCTCGCGCTCGCGTTCGCCGTCAATCGCCGCATACACAAGGCTTATATAAAAGCGCGCGAGAACAATTTCAGCCTCATGGGACTGACCGGGGTCAACTTCTGCGGAAAGACGGCAGGAGTTGTCGGCACGGGAAAGATAGGCGCGTCGTTTGCGCGCGCCTGCCGCGGACTCGGGATGAATGTTATCGCCTATGATAAGTATCGGAACTCCTCGCTCGACTTCGTTCGATATGTCGAACTCGATGAACTTCTCGGCGAAAGCGATCTTATATCTCTCCATTGCCCGCTGACCGAGGAGACCTATCATATGATAAATATCGACGCAATAGAGCGGATGAAGGACGGCGTTATCCTCGTCAACACTTCGCGCGGCGCGCTGATAAGCACGCCCGATCTTATAAAAGGTATAAGACAGCATAAATTTATGGGCGTTGGGCTCGATGTGTATGAGGAGGAGACGCACAACGTTTTTGAAAACCGCGAGGACGATATACTCGAAACCTCCGTCACGGCGCGCCTTCTGTCGTTTCCGAATGTTATAATCACCTCGCACCAGGGCTTTTTGACCCGCGAGGCGCTTGAGTCGATAAGCGAGACCACGTTTGAAAATGCCGCCTCGTTCGGCAGGGGAGAGCCGATACAGGCGAATATAGTTAAATATAATTAATGTATGCTAACCATGCGCGGCGGTAAATTTCGCCGCTTTTTTCTGTCCGCTGTTGATTAAATCGCATTTATGTGATAGAATTTTCCCGTAACCGATTCAAAGGAGTGAGGGAGACTTCGGGTCTCGTAAATATGAAAAACAAAGTTCTGCCAAAAATAACAAATATATCGGCTATTGTTGACATAGTCGGCGCAGTCGCATTTTTTATTGTTCAGATAATCAACGCCGCAAAACCGAATTTTGTCAGCGCGTCGGTGATGCTCGGATTTTTGATAGCGAGTGCCGTGGCGATAATATTGTTCTTCGTGCTCCGAGTCGTAGGTATTGCGGTCGGTGCTAAGTCATCGAAAGTTCTGACGATAATTTCATATATTGTCGATGCGGCATGGGTCATCTCTATGATATTCGTGCTCAGGAATCTCAATATCTTTTAAGGAGAGTCGGAATGATTTATGCTTTTGTCGCCGCTGTCGTTTCTGCGGCTCTGCTGATATATTTTATCGTCCATATAGTGCGCGATCCCGGTGATGCAAAATATGCCGTACATATTCCAAGATGGCTTTTCTTCTTCGGCATGGCTGTCTATATTGCCGGCGCCGCCGTCTGCATCGCAATGCTCGCTGTCGGGAAGTTCTTCGTTGCGATTCCGGGTTTTGGCTGTATGCTTTTCGGTGCCGCGGCGATGCTCTGCCAGCTCGACCAGAAGGTCGTGTCTGCGGGCGAGGGGATATATATCTATTCGACCATGTTCGGCAAAAAGAAGCGCTTTAATATTTCCGATTTTGTCTCGATGAAGCGAAACTCCGATTCGCTCACGCTCAAATTCAAAAACGGGAAGATGCATATAGATAACCTTGCCGTTATCAGCGACGGCTTCAGAGAGAGCCTGCTCGACGGCAAAAAAGACTGAATATCTGCTTAGTGCAAAATACGAGGGTCATAATCCGTGTCTGACAATGCGGATTATGACCTATATTTATTTTTTCGGCTGTCTTATAAATTTTTTTGAAAAAACTGTTGACAACAACATATGAATGGGCTATCATATGAACAGTGAGACATATGAATGAACAGTCATATGAATTATCGCGCAAATGAACGGAGGACAAAAACATGGAACACAACCACGAGAAGATGCTCGATATGGTGAGGCACGAGCTGCCGACAGACGAGCTGCTTTGCGACCTGTCCGATCTGTTCAGGCTCTTCGGCGACACGACCCGCGTCAAGATTTTGTTCTCGCTCTTTGAGTCGGAGATGTGCGTTTGCGCCATTGCGGAACTGCTCGGCATGACGCAGTCGGCAATATCGCATCAGCTCAAGATACTCAAGGACGCAAATCTTGTTGCCAACCGCCGTGAGGGCAAAACAATCTATTATTTTCTTTCTGACGACCATGTCAGAACGATTATAGCCAAAGGTTTCGAACATCTTATTGAAGAAAGGAACGAGAACAATGAAGAAGATCTTTAAGCTTGAGGATCTGGATTGCGCAAACTGCGCGGCGAAGATGGAGGCGGCTATCGCCAAGGTTGACGGAGTCGAGAGCGTCAGCGTCAATTTCTTCACCCAGAAGCTGACCCTTGAGGCGGCAGACGATGCTTTTGACGATGTGCTCAAGAAAGTTGTCAAGACCGCAAAGAAAGTTGAGCCCGATTGCACAATAATTCTTAAGTAAGAGGGGTGTCCCCGATGACGAGAAAGCAGAAAAAAACACTGATAAGAATAATCGTATCTGTCGTGCTGACAGGTGTTGCCTGGGCAGTCGATGAGATATTCGGCTTTGAGGGCTGGAAAGCACTGCTGCTGTATATCGCGCCGTATCTTGTGATAGGCTACGATGTCCTGTGGGACGCTATACGCAATATTGCCCACGGTCAGGTGTTCGATGAGCATTTCCTCATGGCCATCGCCACTGTCGGCGCGTTCGGCGTCGGCGATTACCGTGAAGCCTCGGCGGTCATGATATTCTATCAGGTCGGCGAGCTGTTCCAGAGCATCGCGGTCGGCAAGAGCCGCAAGTCAATATCCGCGCTTATGGATATCCGTCCCGACTATGCCGTAGTCGTGCGCGACGGAAAAGAGGAAACCGTGTCGCCCGAGGAAGTTGAACTCGGCGAGACTATAGTTATCAAGCCCGGTGAAAAGATTCCGCTTGACGGCGAGATAATCGACGGCTCGACCTCGGTCAATACCGCCGCCCTGACAGGCGAGAGCCTGCCCACAGACAAGACGGTCGGTGACAGAGTGACGAGCGGAACGATAAATCTTTCCGGCGTTATCCATGTTAGAACGCAGAGCCGCTTTGAGGAGAGCACGGTCGCGAAGATTCTCGAACTCGTTGAAAACTCCTCGGAGAAAAAGGCGAGAGCCGAGAACTTCATCACCCGCTTCTCGCGCTGGTATACTCCCTGCGTCGTCATCGGCGCCGTTGTGCTCGCGATTATACCTCCGCTTGTCTCCATGCTCATGGGCACTCCCAGCACATGGAGCCTTTGGAGCAGATGGATCGAGCGCGCGCTTACCTTCCTCGTTGTCTCGTGCCCGTGCGCGCTGGTCGTTTCCGTCCCGCTGTCATTCTTCGGCGGCATCGGCGGAGCTTCGCGTGATGGCATACTTATAAAGGGCGCCAACTATATGGAGACCCTTTCAAAGATCGACACGGTCGTGTTCGACAAGACCGGAACGCTGACGAAAGGCACATTCGCGGTCAACGCCATTCATCCCGAAAATATCACCGAGGCGCATCTTCTCGATGTCGCCGCCGCGGCGGAGAGCTATTCAACTCACCCGGTCGGCGAGTCGATAGTCGCGGCGCATAAGGGCCATATAGACAAGAGTCGTATCGGCAAGATAACCGAGCATGCAGGCATGGGCCTTGAGGCTGTTATCGACGGCAAGACTTATTTTGTCGGCAACGGCAAACTCATGGACATGGCGGGAGCCAAGTGGCATGAGTGCCATATGGCAGGCACCGTTATTCATATCAGCGAGGGCGCGCAGTATCTCGGACATATCGTTATCAACGATGAGATAAAGCCAGATTCCGCAGATGCGATAGCGAAGCTCAAAGAACTCGGCATCAAGAACACCGTTATGCTCACGGGCGACAACGAGCGCGTCGCCGAAGCGGTCGGCAAGCAGCTCGGACTCAGCGCAGTCCATGCAAAACTGCTTCCGTCGCAGAAGGTTGAGCGTGTTGAAGAGCTGCTCGGCGAGGGCAACAAGGTCGCGTTTGTCGGCGACGGCATCAACGACGCACCCGTGCTCACAAGAGCCGATGTAGGCATCGCAATGGGCGCAATGGGCAGCGACGCCGCAATCGAGTCGGCAGATATCGTCCTCATGGATGACAAGATTTCAAAGCTCCCGACGGCGATAAAGATAGCCAGAAAGACTATGCGCATCGTCAACGAGAATATCTGGATCGCGCTCGCGGTCAAAGTGATTATCCTCGTGCTCAGCGCATTCGGTATCGCGGATATGTGGATAGCGGTCTTCGGCGATGTCGGAGTTCTTATTCTCGCTGTGCTCAACGCCATGCGCGCAATGCTGAAGATAAAAGACAAATAAATAATTAATAAATCGGCGGCAGGGGATTGACCTTGCCGCCGATTTTTTATGCTTTATTGAGCTCTCTGCGCTTTGCGCGTCTTACTCTGTTTATGTGCCGCTCGAAGTCGCCGCTGTTCAGAAGCTCGGTCAGCACCAATTGCTCGAATGTCGGCACGGTGCAGGAATAGAACCCGAGCCGCTCTTCAAATGTCTTAACGAGCCTTTTCGGCAGAACCATGTATCCGACACGCAGCGAGGGCGATATAGTTTTTGAAAATGTGTTGAGATATATTACATTGTCGCGGTCGGAGAGCACAAAAAGCGTGTCCGCAGGCTTCTGCGAGACCGAAAACTCGGAGTCGTAGTCCGACTCCACAATGAATCTGTCGCCCGATGAAGACCAGCTGATATATTCATATCTCTTCGAGGCGGACGCCGTGACTCCCGTCGGGAAGCTTCGATATGGCGTAGTATGCAGAATATCCGCCTTGCTGCCGCTCAGCGCCGCTCCGTCTATGCCGTCGTCCGAGAGGGGGAGAAGCTCGTATCTGACTCCCGCCGCCCTGTATACCTGCTCGATTTTTTCATATGACGGCGACTCTATCGCGTATGTTTTGTCCCTGCCGAGCAGGTCGACTATCAGCCCGTAAAGATATTCCGCACCCGAGCCTACAATTATCTGATCGGTGTCAACCGATATGCCGCGGTTTCTCGCGAGATATTGCCGCAGTGCGTCGCGCAGTTCAATGCGTCCCGAGTGCGGCGAGCGCTCAAGTATCTCGTCCCCGCAGTCCGCAATAACTTTGCGCATCGTCCTGCTGAGCAGCGATAATGAAAATTCGGGCTTGCTGTGTTCGATATTTTTCCCTCGCTTCGGCTCTGTCGGTCTGCTGTCTGCTGCCGCAAAGCCGTCCGAACGGCGGAAAACAACAAAATATCCGCTTCGTTCGCGCGCCTGGGCGTAGCCCTCTTCGCAGAGTAAATTATATGCGTGCTCTGTCGTTATCGTACTCACCCCGAGCTCTTCCGCGAGCAGCCGCTTTGACGGCAGTTTGCTGCCGTAAGCGAACGCTCCGCCGACTATATCCGCCCTGAGCTGTCTGTAAATCTGCAAATAGACCGGGCGGTCGTTCAAGTCCACCGTGTATTTCATCTGGTTATATTATTTTCTCCGTTTCTGACTATTTTATATTATCAGTGGTATTGTATAATATTCCTGTCAAAAAAGCAAGGAGGACTTTAAAATGAAAGAGAAAAGCAACACGAAAAGAACCACGCTGTGGATATGTTTGACGGCAATGTTCATGGCGCTCAATGTCGCGATGAGCTCGTTCGGCGTTCCCGTTCCGGGCGGCCACCTGTATCTCAATGATATAATTATTTGCACCGCGGCGATAATCCTCGACCCTGTCGCGGCGTTTATAGTCGGCGGAGTCGGCGCGTTCCTCGGCGACCTGTTCTTCTATCCGCTCCCGATGTTCGTCTCATTGGTTACCCACGGACTCCAGGCTGTTATCATCTCCGTTTTCTCGCACTATGTTCTGAAGAAGCACCCCGTGCTCGCGAGCGGAATAGGCGTCTCAATAGGCGCGGTCATTATGGTCGTCGGTTACTCCCTCGGCAGAGCGTTTATCTACAGCACACCGGAATACGCCGTTATGAAGCTTCCATATCAGATTCTTCAGGCGGTCGTCGGCGCAGTCGTCGGTATGCTCCTGTGCTGGAAGTGCGGAGTGTACAAGCTCTATAACAAAGCGCTTGCAAAAACTTCCGGCGGCAAAAGAGAAGAGCACAAAGAACCGGCAGAGAAAAGCTGAAATAGATTAAAAAACTCTTGATTTTTATATCTTGCTGTGATATAATATCCGAGCATTACGCACGCGAAGCTTTAGGAAGTCGCCCGGTGCGGTGAATTTTCGCCGTTGCGGCCGCCCTGTTTCGCGGAGGAAAAACCAAAGGAGGAAAAACAAATGTCAGTAGTATCAATGAAGCAGCTGCTTGAAGCAGGTGTGCACTTCGGTCATCAGACCAGAAGATGGAACCCCAAAATGGCTCCCTATATTTTCACGGAGCGCAACGGTATTTACATCATCGACCTTCAGAAGACGGTCAAGAAGCTTGAGGATGCCTATATGGCGGTCCGCGATATCGCTGCAGACGGCAAGGAGATCCTTTTCGTCGGCACGAAGAAGCAGGCTCAGGATTCTATCCGCGAGGAGGCTGAGCGCTGCGGCATGCCTTATGTCAACGCCCGTTGGCTCGGCGGTATGCTCACCAACTTCAACACCATTCAGCGCCGTATAAAGAGACTTGAGCAGCTCAAGACCATGGAGGCTGACGGAACTTTCGATATGCTTCCCAAGAAGGAAGTTATCAAGCTCCAGCTCGAGATAGAGAAGCTTGAGAAGTTCATGGGCGGTATCTCCAAGATGAAGAAGCAGCCCGCTGCTATGTTCATCGTCGATCCCCGCAAGGAGAAGATCGCTGTTCTCGAGGCTCACAAGCTCGGTATTCCGATCATCGCTATCGTCGACACAAACTGCGATCCCGATGAAGTAGACTATGTTATCCCCGGCAACGACGACGCTATCCGCGCTGTCCGTCTTATCTCCGCCGCAATGGCAGACGCTGTCATCGAGGGCAGACAGGGCGAGCAGGGCGACGCAGAGGCTGCCGAGGCCGCAGAGACAGAGGAGGACAAATAATGAACTTCACTGCTAAAGACGTACAGGCTCTCCGCGAAAAGACCGGAGCAGGTATGATGGACTGCAAGAAGGCTCTCACAGAGACCGACGGCGATATGGACAAGGCCGTTGATGTTCTTCGTGAGAAGGGTCTTGCTTCCGCCGCCAAGAAGGCAGGCCGCGTTGCCGCCGAGGGCGTTGTTGTTGCATATTATGATGAGGCAAATAAGGTTGCTTCTATGGTAGAAGTCAACTGCGAGACAGACTTCGTTGCAAAGAACGAGAAGTTTGTTGAGCTTGCAAATAAGATTGCTGTCACTGTTGCGGAAAAGAATCCGGCAGATGTTGACGCTCTCCTTGCTATGACCCTTTCGGGCAGCGATGAGACTGTCTCCGACGCTGTTCAGGAGCTCTTCCTCGTAATCCGTGAGAACATGAAGGTTCGCCGCTTTGTAAGAGTTGAGGGCACTGTTGCTTCCTATATCCACGGCGGCGGCTCGGTAGGCGTTCTTGTCAGCTTTGATACAGACGCTGCCGATAAGGCAGAGTTTAAGGAGATGGGCAGAAACGTTGCAATGCAGATTGCAGCTATGAGCCCCGAGTATCTCAGCAAGGATTGCATCTCCGACGATGAGCTTGCAAAGATGAAGTCGATCACTATCGACAGCTCGCTCAACAAGCCCGAGTCTCTTCCGAAGCCGATTCTTAAGAATCTCTTCGATAAGGCTGTCAACGATAAGCTCTTCAGCGATGAGGATCTTGTAGCTTATGAGGAGCAGAAGAACAACAAGTTCCTCTTCAACTTCCTTTCCGATAAGGCAGTTGAGACTCTTGTCGAGCTTGCAATGGCAAGCAAGGCTGATATCGTTGCAAACAAGATCTTTGCAGGTGCAGTCGACGGCCGTATGAAGAAGCAGCTCAAGGAAGTTTGCCTTCTTGAGCAGGCATTCGTTCGTTCGGATCTCTATGACGGCGATGTCGCAGGCTACATTGCAGATGTTGCTAAGAAGCTCGGCGCTTCGATAAAGGCTACCGGCTTCATCCGCTACGCAAAGGGCGAGGGCATCGAGAAGAAAGAAGAGAACTACGCCGAAGAAATCGCAAAGATGACCGGCAATAAATAATTAAACAAAAAGTGAGGCAGTCGAAAGACTGCCTCGTTTTTATGCCGTGATATAATCTGACCCCGCAGTAAACACAACTGCGGGGTCAAATTTATTCTGCTTTTGCCGGTTTCTTGTCTTTTTTGTAGATGCTGTAGCTCAGCCAACGCTTGCCTCTGTAGCGCAGGCAGAACGCAACCGCGCGGAACACCCAGTCGACTATCATCGCTATCCAGACGCCGATAGCGCCCATGCCGAGCTTGAGTCCGATTATGTAGCTCAGAAGCAGTCGGAAAGTGAACATCGAAAACAGCGCGATGCACATCGTGAACTTGACGTCGTTCGCAGCCTTCAGGACATTCGGCATGGTGAACGAAGCAGGCCAGATGAAAATGGCACAGCCGTTGTGGATGATGATGAGCTTGAGCGCGAGCGAATATGCATCGGGCGAGATGTTGTACATCCTGAGCGTCAGCGGCAGGGTAGCGAGGATTATTGCGTTCCATATCGCCGACATAAGATAGGTCAGCTTCATCAGCTTCTTCGTGTGCAGTCTTATCTGCTCTTCGCTGCCCAGACCGACGCATTGACCAATGACCGTTATCACCGCAAGCCCCATCGCCTGACCGGGTATGCAGCCGATTCCGTCGAGGTTATTTGCGACTGCGTTAGCCGCTATCTGAACCGTTCCGAACGAGGTTATGATGCTGACAACAAGTATGCGCCCGAGGTGAAACAGGCTGCTCTCGATGCTGCTGGGTATTCCTATAGAGAGTATCTTTTTTATAAGCCCGAAATTCGGCCTGAATTTATCTTTAATTGAGATATAAATCGGACGATCTCTCTTGTGCAGGAGGATGAGCAGGAGGAGCATCGCCGCAAAACGCGAAATAGTCGAGGATATCGCCGCGCCAGCAACACCCCATTTGACTCCGTATATGAGAATGGCGTTGCCGATTATGTTCATAATTGTGGTGATGAGCGAGGCTAACATCGATATTTTCGAGTTGCCCATGGCGCGGAAAAGCGCTGCGCAGCAGTTATATATAGCGAGGAACGGGAACGACAGCGCGGATATCCAGAAATATGTCAATGCGGACTGCATAACACCCTCTTCAAGCGTGCTAAAAAAGAGCCTGAGCAGCTGAGCCTTGAAAACAAGGGTCAGTGCCATGAGTACAATCGAGATTATAAACGCGACAAATATCAGCTGAGACGCGCTGTTGCGCGCGTCCTTTGCTCTTTTTGCGCCGATGAACTGCGCCGCAACGACTGCGCCGCCCGTAGCGAGCGCGGCAAAGACGTTTATCATCAGCGTCATTATCATGTCAACGAGCGAAACGCCCGAAATAGCCTCGTCGCCGAGACCGGATATCATAACCGTGTCGCAGAATCCGACGGATATCGCGAGAAATTGCTCGATGACAAGCGGGAATATCAATTTTTTGAGTGCTTTGTTGCTGAAAAGCGGCTTTCCAGCGAGGGGAGTTGCAACAGCTTCCATTTGAGACCTCCGTTTATTATACATATGTATAATAACATATTTGCTCTGCCAATTCAATCCGTCGGGGCTGTAAAAAATATGCACTGCGGTTTTCCACAGTGCATATCTTTATTTTTTCTTAACTATTCGTAGTTCGCTTATCATAACTCCTGCGTGCTCTTCAAATATCTCGATTTCAACGCACCCGTTGACGAACACATCTTTCGGCAGCTGATATACCGCGCAGACAAAGCCGTCCGGGAGCATCTCACGGTTGAATTCTTCGTCCTCTTCGCCGAACTGACCGCCTTTGTATACAATCGTTCCGTTGGCTTTTATCGTCAGGTCGTCGATGCTCTCATCTTTTTTCTGATGATAGGTGACTTTCAGCTCGTAGTCGGTGTCATATCTGAATCCGCCCAGCTTGCACCTGAACGACTGGTTGTCGTAGACTTTGAAAAGGCAGGTCGGGAGACTGCCGTTGTTGACATCGGGGCGGTCACCCTGGAAGTTCATGTATATGCCCTCGGGGCCGACAACTTGCTCGCACCCGAGCACTCCGAAGCCGTGCTCCGCGACCGAGAAATAATATTCGTCGCTCTCGACTTCGTTGCGCCTGACGCTGCGAATCATGTATTTTTTAGCCTCGTCATCGGGCATCGATTCAGCCTTTTCGAGCCGACCCATAAGCCATGCGCGGTCGGTGTTCGGCAGGTCGATTGTCTCAAGCACTGCGCCGCGCTCCCAGCTGTTGGCGCAGTAACGCTCAACATCCGTCTGCAATCCTATCTGTTCAAAAAGCTCTCCCGCAATGCGCTCTATGTCCGCGCGAAGCGCCTTTTCACGCCCGTCCTCAGCATTTTTGAGTATATCCTTTGCGCTCGCGAGCCTGCCGGAGAGAATCTCGCGTTTCGCTTCTTTTATCGCTCGCAGTTCGATTATCCGCTTGTGTCTTAGATATGCGTCGCACTTTGCGCGGAACAGACACTGGTTGAATCGCCAGAGCTTCACGGCATCGGGATATCTTTCGGCGAGCGACTCCCAATCTTTGAGATTGTCGTCAATGCCGGGATTCTCCGCCGGATCCGCCTGCCAATTTAGCTCAAGCCCGAGTATCCTGTCCGCAACCTCGCTTGCCGGCAGAGAGGGGAAATACAGGCGCGAATAGTCCTCAAGCGAGTCGCGGACATCGACATCGGGGAAGAAGTCCATGTCGCTCCAGACGCATTTGTTGACATCGTCCGTTATTCCCTCGGAATATGAAACACTGCCGACAACATATCTGCGCGTGAGGCGGTGAATCTCCCTGTATTCACAGGGGCGGGGATTCGTGCATTCGCGGCTGAGTCCCGCGGCGAGCGCATAGTGCCAGTCGTCGCGGTCGAAGTGAACCGGATATTCGCAGCGCACGTTGTGCGTTATGTCCGGATAAAATCTTATCGGGTATTTTGCGGGCACTCTGCGGCGCAGCTCATCCATCTCAAACGCGTGGTTCGGACCTGTTATAATGCCGTCAATTTCGTCGGGCAGTTCTTGCAGCTCGCTTATGAGCTTTTCGCCCCAGTTCGGTATCGAGTGCGGCTGCTGTGCGGACGGCCACATCTCGGCGTTCGGATGATATTCCTTGAGCAGGCGCGAAAAATCGCGGCAGCGGCTTATAAATTCGTCCGCATCGTAGTCGCCGGGGTCGCCTCCGGGCGGGAACATTACATTTATCCTCGGCGTGCGCTCGAAAACTCGCCTGCGCCGTCTCTCGGCGTCCTCAAGGCTCTCGCGGTCGTTCGGGTACCAGAGCGACACATCGAGGTCATATTCGTCCGCGATTCTTGAAGCTTCAACGAGAAAGTCCTGCGGGTCGTATTTCATCAGCCTGTTCTGCTGCGCTCCGAGCCCGTCATAGGGGATGTGCTCAACCGTATTGCAGCCGAAGAACATCAGGTCGAGATAATATCTGCGGTAGTCCTCCAAATCCCACGCGTCGTAGCTGTTTGGCGTTGTGCGGTAGCCGAGCTGATGACCCCTTATGCGCTTGTCGGGCTTGTATTCTCCGCCGATATCCTGTATGAGCGTGATCTTTTCGCCCGAAACTTCGATTTTTCTCAGGAACATGCCGATGGCGAATATCAGTCCGCGTATGCCCCGCGCCCTGAAAACGAGGCGGCTGCCGCTCTGCTCTATTTTATATCCGTCGCGCAGACCGTTCGGGTCGGCGATAAGAGATATGTCCGCTTTTTCAGAGTCGGTCATTTGCGGCATAGCTCCCGTTCTCGATTCTATTTCTCCGCGCAGTATCTCTGCGGTTTTGATTGCGTCGCCGCCCTGCGCGAAAATTTTAAGATTGCTATATTCGTGTCTCATTTTATCCTCACTCAAAAAGCTTCTTCATCATTTTAAGCCCCTCTGCCGCTTCGGCTTCAAAGTCGATGCAGTTGGCTTCAATGCTCATTCTTCCGTCGTATCCGGCTTCCTTTACGGCTTGCACAAACGGCGCGTAATTGTATCCGTCGCCTTCTGCGGGGAAGATGCGCTTCATTTTTCCGCCGTTCGGCGAATCTTTTGCGGTCGGGTTCGAGAAGTGTATGTGTATCAACTTGTCTCCTGCATACCGAAGCGCACCGAAGTCCTCATTTTCCATGACCATATGATATATGTCGGCGAGGACAAATATATTTTTGAGCCCCAGAGCGCGACAGATGTCAACACTCTCGCGGACTGTCGTAAACACATTTGTTTCAAGCCTGTTCAGCGGCTCAATTGCAACTCTTATTCCGTGTTCGCCCGCTTCGTCGTCTATAACTCGCAGAGCCGAGTGTATCTGTTCGAGACCATTTTCTCTGTCGAATCCGTCCGGCACGCTGCGCGAACGCCCGCTTCCGAGCACGCAGGTTTTGATTCCGAGAAACACTGCGTTGTCAAACGCGCGGCGCGTGTAGTCTCTTATGATTTCGATGTCCGCATCCTCTCCTGCGAGGCGTATTTCCCCGGGAAAAAAGCAGTTCGCCGCTTCAAGCTTTGCTCCATAACCGTCAAGCATTGCTTTTGTATTTTTTAGTTCCTGCTCGCTGAGACTTTTTATGTGCCCCAGGTTGCTCTCAAGATAGTCATATCCGAGCTTCGCGGCAGATTCGAGCTTGTCAAATCCAACGCAGGTTCCGAACCGCATAGTGCGCCTCCTTCAATATTTTTTATTCCGGATAAATGGTAACACGCCCGCCGCCGCCGTGTCAATCTCAGCTCAAAAATTTTTCTCCGCGGTATTAAGAGCGCGCTATATGGGAATAATTTTTTATAGCGCGAGCAAAGTGGGAGGCGGCGGAATGCAGTACAACAGGGTCGAGATCTGCGGAGTGAATACATCGAAGCTGAAGGTGCTCAAAGAGAAAGAAAAGACGGAGCTTCTGCGCCGTATGCATTCGGGGGACAAGTCGGCGCGGGACGAGCTTATAAACGGAAATCTGCGCCTTGTCCTGAGCGTTGTCCAGCGGTTTACAAACAGGGGAGAGAACCCCGATGATCTCTTTCAGGTCGGGTGCATCGGGCTCATAAAGGCTATAGATAACTTTGATATAAACCAGAATGTTCGCTTTTCGACCTATGCCGTACCCATGATAATCGGCGAGATACGCCGCTATCTGCGCGACAACAACGCGATGCGCGTCAGTCGATCAATAAGAGATGTTGCCTATCACGCGATGCAGGAGAAAGAGAAGCTTGTCGCAAAGCTCGGGCGCGACCCGACGGTAGAAGAGATAGCAAAAGCGATGAACATGAAAAAAGAGGAGATAGTTTTAGCCCTTGAAGCGATTGTCGAGCCCGTCTCGCTCTATGAGCCCGTGTTCTCGGACGGCGGCGATACGATATATGTCATGGATCAGCTCGGCGACAGCGGCGATGACGGGAGCTGGCTCGATGAGATAATCTTTCGCGAGTCGGTCGAAAATCTGCCGGAGCGGGAGAAGAAAATACTTTATCTGCGCTTCTTAAAAGGCAAGACTCAGATGGAAGTGGCAGGGGAGATAGGCATTTCGCAGGCGCAGGTCTCGCGGCTCGAAAAGGGTGCTATCGAGGCAATAAAAAGAAACAACAGAGCGTAATCTCAAAGCCGGGAAATCTTTTATCTCGGCTTTAAATTTTTTTAAAGGATGACAAATCCTGCAATTAATGATATAATCCGTATTGGTGAATTTTTCAAAGGAGGTCATGATTTGAAGAAAAAGATAGAATTTGATTCCGGAAAGAAAGTGTTCCCGATAATCGTCAGCGTTATCGGTACCGCACTCATGCTCGCGATGTGGATAACGAGGCTCAATATGACAGCGGTCATCTGTGTGGGATTTTGCTGCATTGTGTCCGCGCTTATAGTTATCGGTATGTTCTTCAAGCGCCGACTTTATCTCGGCTTTCTTATCGGCTACTGCGCCGCGCTGTTCGGCGTTATCACTTATTACATAATTTTCGGCGCGGATGCGGGCTTCGGCGCGTTCACTTCCGGTCTTGCGGGATTTTCGAGCGCGGAGCATCCCTGGCTCACGGGCGAGGGTAATTTCTTCACCCGCCTGCTCGGCAATCTCCTGCTCGCCCTGCCGAGTATAGCCGTTATTGTCGGCGTGATTCTCTGCGTTGTGAAAATCGATAAAAAAGTTACTCTTCAAAAAGTACTCTCGCGTGTTCTCAGTGTGCTGCTCGTGTTCACGACCGTTGCGTTCGTGCTGACCATGAACCTGCGCTCGAAGCCCAACACCGAGCGTCTATGGGACGGTCAGGACGACTACCTCAAGGGGATAGACAAAAATAAAACAAAAGAGAATTCGCCCAATGTCCTGTTTATTCTCATGGACGATCTCGGCTACGGCGATGTCTCCGCAAACGGCGCGATATATGATACCCCGAACATCGACCGCATCGGCGAAGAGGGCGCGCAGTTCACGAATTTCTATTCGAGCTATTCCGTCTGTTCTCCTGCGCGTTTTGCCGCGCTCACCGGGCGCTATCCCTATCGCGGATATGCCGACAATGTCATATATCCGACCGTTGACACCTTCTCGCCCTTTGCCTCGACCCGTATATTCAACTCCATCGAGATGGGCGGCAATGCCGACGGTATGCTCGGTGACGAGATAACCATTGCCGAGGCTCTCAAGGGAGCGGGCTATGCGACAGGCTGCTTCGGCAAGTGGCATCTCGGCGATTACGGCGAGTATCTGCCGACCAATCAGGGCTTCGATTATTTCTACGGCAGCCACTATGTCAACGATATGAACCCGTTCTATCATGTCCGTGAAGAGAACGGCGAATATGAAATTGCCCGCGGTACAGACGAGCTCAAGGATCAGGGCAACGCCACAAAGTGGATATACGAAGAGATAAACAGCTGGATAACCGAGCAGGTCAAGGAGGGTGACGAGCCGTTCTTCGCGTTCTATGCAACTCCGTGGCCGCACGCGCCCGTGTATGTCGGCGATGAGTTCAAGGGCAAATCCGGCATGGGCACATATGTTGACTGCGTGACCGAGTTTGACTATTATCTCGGCAAGCTGTTTGATACCCTCGAAGAGCTCGGCGTTATGGACGACACGATAATAGTGTTCACCAGCGACAACGGCCCCGCGCTTCAGGGCTCCACGGGCGATCTTCGCGGCGGTAAATATCTCGCATATGAGGGCGGCCAGAAGGTTCCGTTTATGATCCGCTGGGGCAACAACGGCGGTCTGTTCAAGGCGGGTTCGACTTATGACGAGTCCGCTACGCTCGTTGACCTGTTCCCGACGCTTATAGAGATGTGCGGCGTCACCGGAAACGGCGGAACGCAGAAGAACTATCTTCCCGCGGATCGCGTAATAGACGGCGTTTCGATGGTTCCCGTTTTCACTCAGAACAAAGTTATACACACTGCCGAAACCCCGATACTCCACATGAAGCGCGAAAAGCTCAAGGCTATCCAGTACGCTATACCGACTGCCGATATCCTTGCGCGCGAAGAGTACAAAGACTATGATTTCGATGTTCTCAAAAATAATGAGTATGTCGTGTTCAAGTATTTCAAGAATATACAGAACGACAACTCTGCGTTCTTTGATAAGTTCCGCAAGAATTGGCTGCATATCCTGACCGACGATGCGGGCGAGAACTACAACCGCACCCCGGCATATCCGACAATTGCCGATGAGATGCGCGACAGACTCGACGAGAAGATGAACGAGTTCAAAAATAACCGCCGAGGAATTATAGAAAACAGCTGATAGAAACGCCGCCGAACGGGTGAACAGTCCGCTCGGCGGTCGGAATATCCGGGGGTGAAATTTTGCCTGAACTTTCAATAATGATAAAGCCCGCGTCGAGCCTTTGCAATCTGCGGTGCGAATATTGCTTTTATCACGATGTTTCGCAGATAAGAGAAGAGCATAACCTCGGCATTATGTCCGCCGAAACTTCAGACAGGCTCATAAAAAGCGCGCTCAGCTTCGCGAAAGGGGACAGTGTAGCTTTTGCATTTCAGGGCGGAGAGCCGCTGCTTGCCGGGATAGACTATTTCAAAGATTTTGCCGGGCGGGTCAAAAAATATAACCTGCGCGGCAGCCGCATATATTTCAGCATTCAGACAAACGGTATGCTGATAGACGAGCAGTGGGCGCGATTCTTTCACGATGAACATTTCCTCGTGGGTCTGAGCCTTGACGGCGATATGGAAGCGAACCGCTTCAGAGTCGATGCCAACGGCACAAACAGATTCTATAAAATTCTCAATGCCGCTCAGATGCTGAACATGCACGAGGTCGATTTCAATATCTTAACCGTGCTCACGGGCTACGCTGCCGAGAATATCGACAGGATATATTCGTTCTTCAAACGCAAGGGATTTAAATATCTCCAGTTCATCCCGTGCCTGCGCCCGTTCGGAGACAAGAGCGAGAGCGAATTATATATGACTAACGAACAGTATGCATATTTTCTGATACATCTGTTCAACGCCTATGTCAAAGACTACGTTCGTGGCGAATACACGAGCATCCGCCAGTTTGACAACTGGGTTCAGATGTATGTCGGCAGACAGCCCGAGCAGTGCGGAGTCTGCGGACACTGCATGCACCAATTTGTGGTCGAGGGCAACGGCAATGTCTATCCGTGCGACTTCTATTGCCTTGACGAATGGTTGCTCGGCAACATAAATTCAGATGAGCTTGAAGCGATGGCAAATTCAAAGAAAGCCGCCGATTTTATCCGTGAGAGCCTGCCGGTCGATCCGAAGTGCAAGTCGTGCAGATATTATCCGCTCTGCCGCGGCGGCGGATGCAAGCGAAGCAGAGCCGACCGCGATTATTGCGAGGCGTATAAAAAATTCTTCTCCTCATGCGTGCCGCTGTTCCGCGTGTTTGTCGACGAGGCAAACAGATAAATAAAATTACTGCCCAGACAGTGTAATAAAAGCATTAAATCCTGCCCAGTTTTCATGGGTAGGATTTTGTGTTTGCGATACATGTGACAAATTAGGATTTATCTATCACTTGAGCTATAGCAAGGTAAAAGCAAGTGACTCAAATAATTTTTTATAATCAAGCTTTCAATAGCCGCGCCGCAGTGTTTGAAAGCTTTCTTAGAGGAGCGGGCAACATCACCGAAGCGCCGCCTGTGGCGGATGAAGCGAGGCGATGTTGACGAAAAACAAGGAGCATAGCGCCCGCTCCAAGGGCGATAGGCGACTATGTTTTGAGAGGGCTGGACGTCTTGCGGAGCAAGATGCACGAGCCCGTACTGTTTGAGCGGAGCGAGTTTGCGTGCGAATGTGCCGAGCAACTAACTGAGAGCCGCAAGCTATGTACTGCGGCGTGGCGTTGTCGGGGGTACAGGGGAGCCTGATGGATTCCACGATAAATTCCAATTTTCTCTATACAAGTCCACCACAAAAATATAAAACAGCCGCAACAGTAACCCCGTTGCGGCTGTAAGTTTTTATTGAATTACCGTCAGTCGGTGACATTCTCCCAGAAGAAGTCGCGCTTGTCCTGAGTGTTGAGCAGGACAACGGGCTTGAGCTGGTTGAGGTTCGCGCCCTCGTTCTTTTTCATCTCGAGATACTGGTGATAAGTGCCCTTCTTGACAAAGTGAAGCTCGGTCTTGCTGAGGGTCTTTTCGTGCCAGGCATCGCTGATGAAGAGGTTCGAATCGCTGAGCTTTTCGTCAAATACCGCCGCGAACTCCTGACGTCTTGCGGGGTCGATTTCGTCCTCGGTCTCAACGAAGAGGACATAGTGACCGGGAGTAGTCGTCTCAGTGTCGGGATAGACGCTGTGACCTATCGCGACCGTGCCGAAACGGTCGCACATCTGCTCAACCGCCCAGTCAACCATGCTCTGGTCGGTCTTTTCTCCGCCGATGTTAAGCACCTGGTTGAGTCTGTACTTGAACATTACCGTCGGAGACTGCTTGTAGAAGCCGGTGACCTCGACGACGTCGTCAATGCGGTAACGGTAGAGACCGGAGAGATTCGTGATGATTATTTCATATTCCTCGCCGGGCTTTACTTCGCTTATGGTGAACGGGCGGGTGCCCTCGGGAGCGCCGACGGGCAGGAACTCAAAGAATCCGTTGTGAGGAAGAATTACGCAGTCGTTGGAGTTGAGCGCTATCGGAACTGCAACAAGATCCTCGGATGCGCCGTAGCCCATGTTGTGAATCGGGAGATTTCCCGTGTAACGACCCAGCTTCTTCGAGTATACCTCGAGTGAGCCTGCGCCCATGCCGAACATCCAGCAACAGTTCTTCCAGATTCGGGGGACTATCGGAGTGTCAAAGCCCTTTTCAAATTCGCTGCGAAGCTCGGCGGCGCGGCCGGGCATGGGCTTAATGCGCTTCATGAGCTTTTCTTTTACCTGGGGCGGGCACGCGATGCTCTCGTTTATCGTGCCGTGCTCAATGTCGTCGCAGAGCATCTCCCAGTTGTCCTCGAGATAATGCATCATCGACTCGAGAACGGTTATTATCATTGTGCTCAGGTAGCTCACGTCTCTGTCCATCAGAGCGAAACGCAGCTTGAAATACTGCATATCCGTTCTGCTCGGATCCTCCGGGAACATTATCTCCGGTGGAGAGGTGACAAAGGAGCTGACTATGGGCTTTAAGTACATCATCGGGATACCGGAAAGGCAGCTGCAGGTCTTTCCGTTGGGAAGGCGGTGGGGCGTTATCTCGAGCGTCAGCATGCCTTTCTGAGGAGGCAGACGCTTGCCGTGCGCGTGGAACCACTTGACGGCGCAGCCGACGGGAGCCGAGAAGCTGAAGCACTGGCAGTTCCACAGCGACCTTGCGGCGAGGGGAACGAGCTTCGGCTTGCCGATGCTGCCGGAGGACTCGGCGTATCTGTGTATGCGGTATCTGGTTATAAGATTTCTTTCGCCGGTTTCAACCATGCGGTCGATATATTTCTCGTAGTCCTTGTAGCGCGAGAGAGGAACCTTTGCCTGATAGTCCGCAACGGAGTGAACGTCCTTGAAATTGTGCGCCTTGCCGTATACGGTGTTCTTGTTGTCGCGCATGAGCTTCTTGACAATGTGTTCCTGAACCTTAACGGCGTTTTTTGCATAGATCCCGAGCTTGACGTGCTCCGCAAGACCCAGGAAGCCGCCGAAGTCGGTCATAAGGCGGCTGAGCGGTTTGATTTTCATATTTTCCTTGCATCTCCATCCCATGGCGGCGGCTGTCTGTTCGCAGCCTGTCCCACCTTAATATGCTGTTATTTTAGTATAAGTATAATTGTATTTTGTTCCTTTTATGAACTTAAGAAAGATTTAACAATAGAGAATCAAAACAGCAGGGGGTTCAGAGCCAATCTGTTTTTTTGATATTGAAAAGACCGCACTTATATGTTATCATCTTCTTGATATTCGCAGGGGAGGCGAAAAGGTGAAGAAAAAGAGTAATAATGCAGTCATTCAGTACCTGAAATTCATCGTCGTCGGCAGTATAAACGCGATAGTCAACTATGTTGCGTATGCCGCCGTTGTTTTTGTCGGGGGTCACTATGTGCTTGCGACTCTTGTGGGCTTCGTGCTCAGTGTGCTCTCGTCATATCTGATTAACAGCAGCCTTGTCTTTGAACGCGATGAGGGAGTCAAGGGCTGGCAGGTTTTGCTCAGACTCTATGTTGTGTATGCTTTCTCGGGACTGTTTTTGACAACCTTGCTCACCTGGCTCTTCCTTGACGTATTGAACCTCGAGGAGGGCGTAAGGTCGTTGGGCGAGGCCATAAGGCAGTCGGGCGTCGATATGACCGACAGAAAGCTCGCGGAGTATATCGCTCCGTGCATAGTCGCGGTTATAGTAACGCCGCTTAACTTTGTGACAAACAAGTTCTTTGCATACAAAAAGCTCGGCAAATCCTCGAAAGAAAAAGCAAAAAAAGAAGAAGTGCAAAACGCATCGACCGGACGCGATCAGTGAAGCTGATTCGTCCGGCTTTTTGGCTTTTTAATATAAATTATAAACTTTTTCTAAACTAATGCAAATGTTTATTAATTTCGTTATAGTAAAAAAGAATGCTCTGCAATCATATAAAATTATGTTTTGAGAGAACTCTGTAAGGGGTACGGAGTTCAAGGCCAGAGAAAATAAAATATGAGGGAAGGAATCAAAAAATGAAAAAGAAGTACAAGGATGTATACTATGATGTGCCCGATGTCAAGACGATAAAAGAGCTTGTCATCCACGGCGTCGGCGAGGGAAAGGATCAGCCCCTCTTTATGTATGACAACGTGAACGGCACAAAGGACAATCCGTTCATCACCAAAACATTTAACGACGTTTGGCACGATATCAACTGCCTTGGCACATATATGTTTGCCCACGGCGTCAAGGACTGCAATGTCGCCATTATCGGCGAGAACTCATATGAGTGGATAATCGCGTTTTTTGCGAACCTTCTCGGAAAGATAGTCAGCGTTCCGCTTGACCCCAAGCTTCCCGCAGAGGATCTTGCCGTTCAGCTCAACGAGGGCGAGTGCAAGGCTATCTTCTATTCCGAGTACTATGCTCCGACAGTCGAGAAGATAAAAGAGATAGGTGCTCCCATGGATACATATCTCTATATCCCCGATTTCCAGAAGTACATCGATGAGGGCGAGAAGCTCCTTGCGGACGGCTACACCGAGTATAAGGATGTCGTCGTATCTCCCGATGACCTCGCAACCATCGTTTTTACCTCCGGCACCACCGGCAAGAGCAAGGGCGTTATGCTCACTCACGGCAACCTCGCTTCTGTTGTCACCTCCTCCTGCATGTGCTTCCAGGGCGGAAACTCCGTCGGCTTCCTGCCGCTTAACCACACCTTCTCGTGGGTTGCGACTATCTTCGCCGCGTTTATCATCATCACCTACGGCTATATCTGCGTAGATATAAAGAACCTCGTTAAGGATTTCCAGACCCATCATCCTCAGAACTTCTCCGGCGTTCCGCTGGTTGTCGAGACTATCTATAAGCGCGTCTGGAAGACCGCGAGAAAGACCGGCAGAGAGGAAGTCCTCAAGAAGGGCATCAAGATAAGCCGCTTCCTTATGAAGTTCGGCATCGACGTCCGCCGCAAGTTGTTCGCTCAGGTTCATGAGCAGCTCGGCGGAAATCTGAAGTATATCATTGTCGGCGGTGCTGCGCTTGACCCCGAGTATGAGCAGGGTCTCTATGACCTCGGTATACAGGTTCTCAACGGTTACGGCATAACCGAGTGCTCGCCCGCAGTTACCACCAACACCATGGAAAATCATAAGTCCGGCAGCGTCGGCAGACCGCTTCCGTGCAACGAGATAAAGATAAACGATCCCGATGAGGACGGCGTCGGCGAGATATATGTCCGCGGCTCCAACGTCATGAGAGGCTATTACAAGGATCCTGAGGCAACCGCCGCGGCATTCGACAACGGCTGGTTCAAGACCGGCGACTACGGCAGAATCGATGAGGACGGCTTCCTCTTCTTCGTCGGCCGCAAGAAGAATCTTATCATTACCAACAACGGTAAGAACGTCTCTCCCGAGGAACTTGAGGACAAGCTTTCTCAGCGCTGCCACGCGATCCATGAGATTCTCGTCAGCCAGGAGGGCAACAAGATCGTCGCAGAGGTTTATCCCTACTACGAGGACTACGGCAAGGAAGCGGATCAGCTCATCAAGGACGCTGTCAACCAGTTCAACCGCGACATGCCCAGATGGAAGAACATCGACAAGCTCGAGTTCCGCTCCGAAGAGTTCCCGAAGACCACGACTCTCAAGATTAGAAGAAACTACAAAGAGCTTGAAAAGGCGGGCAAAATCTGATTCTTTTCATCAGAATAACACAAAACGAGAGCTTCCGACATGTGCCGGAGGCTCTTTTTAAATATTTTTGTTGTCATTTCCAACAAACTTTTGGCGCTTGTTTTGTAGGATGTTCCAAAAAATCTGCTTTTACTTCGTCATAATACACAATCAGGAACGCTCTGATTGTGCAATATGCACATAAGATTTTAATGCGGTTAAAAGCAATTATTCAAACTGGTAGGTTTATAAAAGTCTGTTCATTTAGTGAAATTGCACAAATGAGAGTGCACTTGTTTGTGCAAAATTACTTGACAAATAGCGGAAACTGAGTATAATGAAAGCATACCAAATGAAAGGACTGACAGATATGATGATGAAGCAGTACTACAAGATGGAACAGGACCTGTTTGGTGAGATTGAGAAGGAGAAGAAGTTCAGCTTCCACAAGCTCATGATGCTTCTCGCGCTTAGTTCTGTAGCAAGCAAAGCTACAATATAACTTAAGCGGCGGCTTCTCAGCCGCAGGAACTAAAACAAGCCCGAAAGGGTTCCAATATATCGGCACCGCACAGTTTTGAGTGCGGCGCTGTTTTTTTATGTCTATAATTTTTTCAATCGATAGATGCGGCACTAAATTCCTATTGTTTTTTTCGGCTCAAAATGATAAACTGAAGCTTGAAGAGAAAATCGCAGGGAGGAAACAGGATGAACAAGCCCGTATTCAGACTCAAATATTCTCTCGCCGGCGCAGTTTATGAGACTGTCGGCTATTCGGGACCGCATTTTTCGGTCATTACCGTTAACGATGAGAGCGGAGTGAAGCTGACTCTCATTCCCTCGCGCCCGATAACGCTCATTTCGGCGTCGCTTGAATTCTGGCACGAGTATGAAAAGAACGAAAAATTCTTTGTCAACGGCTATCAGTCGTGGACAACATCGGGCGAGATGTCCGCAGAGGATATCTATCGCGGAACGACTCCGCTCGCTGGTGTCACAAAATATACGAAAGATATGGCGATAACCTCCGGCGACTATGCGTTCACCCGCTATGAGCCGCGCCCGGGCTTTTTCCATAGCTTTACATATACCTATCTCCGCCGCGGCGATGAGTTTGAGCTCTTCGGCTCGCTTAGCGAGAGAAACGGCTATACCGTTTTTTATTCGGATATGGAGAAGCATATTTTCTCCGTCGAAAAGGATGTCGAGGGGCTGACTATAAGCGAACCGTATGAGATGTTTGATATCGTCCGCTTTGTCGGCGGTTATGACGAAGTGTTTGAAAAGTATTTTGCCGCCATGAATCTGCCCGCAAAGAAGCGCATCGACAGGCTCACGGGCTATACTTCGTGGTATAACTACTTCCAGAAAATAGATGAAAATATAATCCTGCGTGATTTAAAAGGACTTTCAATGGCGCGCGAGAGCGTCAATATATTCCAGATCGACGACGGCTATGAGCCTTTTGTCGGCGACTGGCTCGACTATAACGGCAGGGACTTTCCCAACGGCATGAAAACCATAGCCGACGCCGTCCACAGGGAGGGCTATCTCGCGGGAATATGGCTTGCGCCGTTCAATGTCCAGCGCGGCAAATCGCGAATATTGAAAGAGCATCCCGATTGGCTCATTCGCAATCCCGACGGCAAGCCACAGCTCGGCTGCGTCGCATGGGGCGGCGCGTATACGCTCGATATCTATAATCCCGAGGTGCGCGAGCATCTGAAAAAAGTCTTTGACACTGTATTGAACGACTGGGGCTATGATATGGTGAAGCTCGACTTCCTCTACAGCCAGTGCAGAACTCCGCGCAACAACAAGACCCGCGGCACTATCATGTGCGAGGCTATGGACTTCCTGCGCGAGTGTGTCGGGGATAAAATCATCCTCGGCTGCGGAGTGCCGCTCGGTCCCGCATTTGGCGTTGTCGATGCGTGCAGGATAAGCTGCGATGTCGATTTATCTTACGGCGGCAAGTTCTATAACTCCATGTCGATAAACAACGAGCTGCCCAGCGCGCAGAATGCCATAAACAACAGCATGTTCCGCCGCCACCTCAACGGCAGAGCGTTCTTAAACGATCCCGATGTTTTCTTCCTGCGCGACCATAATCTGACTTTTACATGGGAACAGAAACTGCTGCTCGCGAAGATAAACAACCTCTTCGGGCGCGTGCTCTTCGTATCCGACGATGCCGGGGAATACAGCGAAGCGGAGCTCGAAGTGCTCAAAGAGACTTTCAGAGAATCCGATGCAAAGATTCTCGATGTCAAATGCGTCGGTGCCCGCGCGGACGGAAACTATGAGATAAAATTTATCGAAAACGGCGAAGAAAAACTGTTGTATTTCAATCTCTTCACTGGCGCGAGCAATATACTCGAAGTCAGATAAACAAATCAATATCGGCACTCTGCATTTTTGCAGGGTGCTTTTTTGTTCTACCCGGGGACAAGGCTTCATATTATTTAGAGAAACGGAGGCGATATCATGCGGGCGGCGGATTCATTTGACAGCGCGGTGGACTTTCTCGATGATCGGCTTCGCACCGCTCTGCTCGGGGTCGACAGCCGTGTCAAAGAGAGCGCATATGAACTTCGCCTGCGCGCCGCGAGACCCGTTGTTATAGTCACGCGCGTAGGCTCGCTGTTTGTTTATAAAAGCGGTAGAACCGGCTCGGTCTATTCGCCGGGCGCGCTTGCGGCAACTCCTGCGGAGCTTCAGGCGAGCTTTTCGCGCATGTGCGGCTATTCCGTCCATTCTAATTCCGCCGCCGCGGCGAGCGGGTTTATAAGCCTTGCCCACGGACACAGAGCTGGAGTTTGCGGAACGGCGGTCATGGCGGAAAGCGGAGCGGTGAAGTCCTTTCGCGATATCTCGTCCGTGAATCTGCGCATCGCCCATGAAATTCCGGGCGCGGCGGATGAAATATATCCGTCTCTCTTTTCTCAAGGCATCGTGTCTGCGATTATCGCGGGGCCTCCGCTCTCGGGCAAAACAACGCTCCTGCGCGACCTCGCACGCAGGCTGTCGGGCGTCTCAGGCGGCAGATATTATCGTGTGGCGATAGTTGACGAGCGCGGGGAGATAGCCGCTTCGAGCGGCGGATGCCCGCAGTGCGATGTCGGCTTCTCCGACGTTCTGACAGGCTATCCGAAAGATGTCGGTATTTTGACAGCGCTCAGAACTCTCTCGCCTCAGATAATCATCTGCGACGAGATAGGCAATCTCTCCGAAACGAAGCGCATCTTGGAGGGCATGAACTCTGGCGTGAATTTTCTCGTCAGTGTCCATGCCGGCAAAGATGAAGATCTGCGTAGCCGTCCCGCCGCGGCGGAGCTGCTCTCGTCCGGCGTGTTCTCGAAGCTCGTCATGCTCGGCGAATCCCCGGGTGAGACGGCTGGAATATATGATCTGAAGGAGCATTTTTATGCGAATGATCGGAGCCATCCTGACGGCGTCGGCGCTGCTGCTCGCGGGCGGATATGCGGCGCGTATGCTGAGCCTGCGCGTGAGCCTGCTTGAAAAGATATGCATTATGCTGCGCGTTGTGCGGACCCAGCTTGAATGCTGCTGCTGTCCGGTCGGCGATGTGCTCGGGATACTCGGTTCGACCCCGGATTTGAAAGAACTCTTGTTTATCCCGGAGTGTATAAAGCTCTGCGATTCCGAGCCGTTTCCGCAGGCGTGGAGCGATTCGCTCTCTGCGCGGAAAAACACCGTCGGCTTGACTTCGTCCGATGTCTCGCGGCTTGTCTCTTTCGGCCGCTCGCTCGGCACCACCGCGCTCGAGGGGCAGATAGCAAACTGCGATATGTTCTGCGCCGATTTTGAACTGAGACTATCGGAGGCGCGGGAGAAGAAAAAGAAATATGCAAAAGTTCTGCCGCCTCTCGGCGCGCTCGCGGGCGCAGTCATTGTGATAGCGGCTGTCTGATAAATTCAGGAAAGGAACGGCGTTTGCCGTGCATCGTCTATGGAAGCGGGAATAGTTATAAAAATAGCAATGGTCGGCATAATCGTGGCGGTGCTCAGTCAGGTGTTGTCAAGAGCGGGTCGGGATGATTATGCGCTGATAACCGTTCTGGCGGGTATAGCCGCCGTGCTTATCATGCTGCTGCCGTATCTTTCGCAGCTGCTCGATGCCGTCAACGGTATGCTCGGTGGCTGATATGGCGGAGATAATTAAAACCGCCGCGCTCGCGGTGTCGGTGTGCGTGCTGTGCGCTGTGATAAAGCAGTACCGCCCGGAGTATGCCCCGATAGTGCAGATAGCGGCAGTCGCGGTGATAGCTGCGTCCGCAGTGCGCATTTTGCAGAATATAATCTCGCAGCTTGATTTTTTCTCCGGGATGTCGGAGACAGGCGGCGAGTGCATATCCGTGCTGATAAAGGCACTCGGCGTTGCCGTCGCGGCGCAGATCGCAGGCGATATCTGCCGCGACAACGGCAATTCCGCCGTGGCGGGCGTGTCCGAGCTTGCGGCAAAGGCGACGATAATCGCGCTCGCCCTGCCGCTGATAAAGTCGGCGGTCACGCTCGCAAAAGAACTGATAAATATCTGAGGGACGTCTATGAGATGCTTGAAAGTGATTGCGGCTCTGCTGATGCTGCTCGCGCTCAATACTGCCGTGTGCTTCGCTCTTGAAGAGGAGACGACGGACAATTATTCGTCTTTTTATGAGTCGAGCGGAGCGGACAGCCTCGACGATTCTCTGCCCGATGATGTGAAAGACACTATTGACTCGGCGGGGATAGATATATCAAATTGGCAGTCGATGCTCTCACCATCACCTAAAAAAATTATCTCCATGTTCGCCGATATCGCGCGCGGGAGCTTCAAAAAGCCGATAAAAGACATGATAATAATCGCTGGCGTTGTTGTTCTCGTCGGTCTTATCAAAGGCACTGCAGCCGCCGAAAACTTTTCCGAGCCGCTGAATATAGTCATAGGCTGCGCCGTCGCGATAACCGTCTTCGCCTCGTCCGCCGGAGTTATCTCGCAGGGGATGAGCGCCGTTGAGGTGACTTCTGATTTTATGCTTGCGCTCATTCCTGTGCTCGCCGGCATAATAACCGCCGCGGGAAATCCTACGCTCGCCCTGACTTACGGCTCGTTTGCCATGGCGGCGGCGCAGGCGGCGGCGCAGACGGCAGGGAATATAATAATGCCCCTGTGCGGCGCATTTTCGGCTTTCGGTATGTCCGCGTCGCTGAGCCCCGAATTGAAGCTCACGAAGCTCGCGGATATGATAAAAAAGCTCACTATAGGTGTTCTGTCATTTGTTGCGGCGGCGTTTTCGGCCGTTCTGGGGCTCAAAAGTCTGCTCGCCGGGAGCGCGGACACTTTAGCTTCAAAAGGCATAAAGCTTGCGCTCAACTCCGCCGTGCCGATAGTCGGCGGCGCGCTCAGTGATGCCTATTCGTCTATAATCGGCAGCGTATCTCTGCTCAAAAGTACGGTCGGCGTGTTCGGCGTTATCGCCGTTGTGATGATAGACTTGCCCGTCGTTCTTCAGTTGACGGCAAGAATTATTTTGTTGAAGCTCCTCGGCGTGCTCTCTTCGTCCATGGGTGACGACACAACGGGCGAAGTGCTTGACACTCTCTCGTCCGCGCTGACCGTGATAAACGCGGCGGTGATTTTTACGGCGACTCTCTTTATTATCTCAACGGGGATAGTCATCTCCGTGAAAGCTGGTGCGTAGCATGGAGGAACTGAAAAAATGGGCGCTCGGCGTGTGCACTGCGGCGATATTCTCGTCGGTCATATATGCGCTCGTGCCAAAGGGAAATATGCAGAAAATAATGCGGTGCGTCACTGCGCTGACGGTCATATGCGCGCTCGTTTTTCCGCTTGCGAGTGTCATAATGAAAACAAATTTTTCTGCATCCTCGCCCGACACAGAGGCTTTGATACCGAGCGAACTAAATAACGAGGTGAACTACCGCCTGACCGCCGCATATGCCCAGCAGATGCAGGACGGCGTGCAGGAAATACTCGCGTCCTACGGCTACCCCGACTGCGAAATAGACCTTTTGACGGATATTGATGAGCAGGGCGGCATATTTATTAAAAAGGCGAATATCATATTGCCGGGCGGGGCAGTGCTGAAAGAAGCGGCAGTCGAGAAATTACAAAACCTGTTGGGGGACGCAGTGATAGATATAAGAACCGGGAGCACAAGCTGATGGATATAAAACACTCATTTGAAAAATTGAAGTCCGTATTCACTTCCGACAAGAAGCTTGCCGTGCTCTGCGCGGTCGGCGTGCTCGGTGTGGTGCTGCTCATTCTCTCCGAATTTATTCCGTCGGGCGAAAAGAAGGCGGAGAAAAAAGAGAGCGTCACTGCGGCGCAGAGCCAGGAGACATACGCTGAAGACATAGAAAAACGCCTGACAGAGATAGTCTCTTCGATAGACGGAGCGGGAAAAACGCGCGTCATGGTGACTCTTGAGAGCGGCGCCGAGCAGGTCTATGCAAAAAACGAAAAGATAAAAAGCGACACCTCCGGCGGCACGGCTCTCGAAAAAGAAAACTTTTCGGATGAAAAGGAGTATGTTCTTATAGAGACCGACGGGAACGAGGGCGGAATGATAATAAAACTCATTCAGCCGAAGATCCGCGGCGTTGCGGTCGTTTGCGAGGGCGGTGGCTCTGATGCCGTGCGCCAGGAGATAACCCAGGCGATAACCGCCGTTCTCGATATCAGCGCGTCGCGCGTATATATCACGAAAATGTCGGCGTAACAGCGCCGTTCAAATAAAAGAAACCCGAAAGGATTGATATTTATGGTCGTCAGGAAAAGGCAGATAATCGCCGCGGCACTCGTTCTCGCCCTAGGCTCGGCAGTGTTTATAAACTGGTATTATAACCGCCCGTCGGTGAAAAGCGCGAACGCGAAGCCGTCGGTCGAGGCGGTCGATAACACGGGCGGGAATCTCGGCGATGCGCAGCTTGTCAATTCGTCGGGAGTCTCGGAGAGCGCGGTGGCGACAGGCAAGAGCAGCGATTATTTCGCCTCCGCCAAGCTCAGAAGAAATTCCGCCCATGACGAAGCGGCGGAGACCCTCAACAAAGTTATAAAAGACAGCTCGTCCGATGCCTCCGCGGTCAAGGAGGCGACCGAGGCGCTCAAGGCTCTGTCAAACGCGATAAAGCTCGAGGGCGATATCGAAGCGCTGATAAAAGCGAAAACCGGCGGCGACTGCGTCGTGATAATCAACAACAACTCCGCCGAAGTAATAGTCGCAAAAGGCGCTCTCAACGACACGGTTATCCTCCAGATAAAGGAGATAGTTCTCAAACAGACCGGTTTTTCAGCCGAAAACATAACAATTGTTGAATTAAGTAGTTGAGAATTTTCAAGTTTGTGTTATAATATAGGGCAGAAGGAGGAATGCCCTGTGGAAGAAAACAAAACTGTTGACAATATCGGCAACCTCGTAATATCCGAGGATGTCATTGCATCGATAGCTCTCAATGCTGCCAAGGACGTTGAAGGCGTGAGCAGCTTTGCCGCCAGGACTCCCGACGTACATTCGATCTTCAAGCTCGGAGAGGGTGCGGCGAAGTCCGTGCGCGTCTTGTCGTCGGATAACGATGTCAAGATATATATCCATGTCAATATCGCGCCCGGAACAAAGATTCCGAAGGTCGCGGCGGATATTCAAAAGAATGTCAAGAACGCCGTCCAGAGCATGACCGGAAAGATGGTCTCGAAGGTCAACGTCTCGATAGCCGGTATGGATATCAAGCCCGAAAGCGAAAAGTAAATTTTTCAAGCCCTCTCTTGCGGGAGGGCTCGATTCGGTTTTTATGCCGAGCAATGTTTACCGCCCGAGAGCGGAATTCTGAGGGGAGTACAGGAAAGTTTATGACAAGAAGCCAGTCGAGAGAGCAGGCGTTTGCCCTGCTGTTTGAAAAGTCCTTCAATCCCGAGACGGATATGGACGATATTATATCTCTCAGCCTTGAAAACGAGCTTATAGAGCCGGACGAGTTCGCGTCCATGCTCGCCCAGACTGCGTGGGACAAGCTGTTTTCAATCGACGATATCATCGAAAAATATTCAAAGAACTGGAAGAAGCACAGAATATCCCGCGTCGCTCTGTCCGCTATGCGACTGAGCATCTGCGAGCTTATGTACATACCGGAAGTCCCGGTCGGCACCTCAATAAACGAGGCTGTCGAGCTGTGCAAAAAATACGCTACGGCAGAGGATGCGTCGTTCGTCAACGGCGTTCTCGGCTCTGTGGCGCGTGAAGAAAAGCTTGCCGACAGAAGCGGCTCCGACGCCCCGGAAGGGGAATAAGCCATGGCTGTTTATCTTGGCATAGATACAAGCAACTATACTACATCCGCCGCAGCCTTTGATGATGTGAGCGGATGTGTTTTTCAAAAGAAGATGCTTCTGCCCGTCAAGAGCGGCGAGCGCGGACTGCGTCAGAGCGACGCCGTGTTTCATCATACACAGCAGCTCTGGCAGGTCGTTTCTGCTGTTATCGATGAGTGCGGCAAGCCCGATTTTATCGGCGCGTCATATGCTCCGCGTGATGCAGAGGGCTCGTATATGCCGTGCTTTACCGTCGGACTCAATACCGCGAAGTGCCTCTCATCTGCCCTGGGCGTGCCGCTTTATGAATTCTCGCATCAGGCGGGTCATGTCGCGGCGGCTGTCTATTCGAGCGGCCATATTGAACTTTTTGACCGCGAGTTTATCGCGTTCCATGTCTCCGGCGGAACGACCGAGGCACTCTTGGTGCGCCCCGATGAAGAGAAGCTTCTCAATATTGACATCATCGGCAGAACTCTCGATCTCAACGCGGGACAGGCTGTTGACAGGGTCGGCGTTGCTATGGGACTCAAGTTCCCTGCGGGCGCAGAACTCGAAAAATTGGCGCTCAAAAGCCAAAAAGTATTCAATCCGAAACCCTGCGTCAAGGGCACAGACTGCTGCCTTTCGGGCATTGAAAACAAGTGCCTCGATATGATAAAAAACGGCGGGGAGCAGTGTGATATCGCGCTCTATTGCCTCGATTCCGTGGCGGCGGCTCTCGAAAAAATGACGAAGAATATACTCGAAAAATACGGCAACATACCGCTTGTCTTTGCGGGCGGCGTGATGTCCAATTCAATAATACGCCAAAGATTTACAAAGGAGTTCGGCGCATACTTTGCCGAGCCTGCATTCTCGGCGGATAATGCCGCCGGAACGGCGTATCTGACTTATCTCAGGGAGCAGAAAAATGCTTGAAACCGTCAGCGTAACAGTAAGTCAACTTAACAGATATATAAAATCCGTTATGGATTCGGACTATAACCTGCGAACGGTGTTCGTCAGCGGGGAGATATCGAATTTTACGAATCATTACCGCACCGGGCATTTCTACATGACCCTCAAGGACGAGAAGGCGGCAGTGCGCGCGGTCATGTTCAAGTATGACAACGAGCGCCTCGGCTTCATGCCCGAAAACGGTATGAAGGTTATCGCCAGAGGGCGCGTCAGCGTCTTTGAGCGCGACGGTCAGTATCAGCTCTATATTGAAGATATGCAGCCCGACGGAGCGGGCGCTCTGAGCATCGCTTTTGAACAGCTCAAGAAAAAGCTTGAAGCTGAAGGGCTGTTTTCGCAGGAGCGCAAACGCCCGATACCGCGCTTCCCGAAGCGTGTCGGTGTCGTCACTTCGCCGACGGGCGCTGCGGTCAGGGACATTATAAATGTCATAACGCGCCGCAGCCCGTCAACGCAGATAATTCTCTGTCCCGTGCAGGTGCAGGGTGCGTCTGCGGCGGGTCAGATATCCGATGCCATAAGGCGGTTTAACGCAGGGCGTTATGCCGATGTGCTCATAGTCGGGCGCGGCGGCGGCTCGGTCGAAGAGCTCTGGGCTTTTAACGAAGAAAAAGTGGCTCGCGCAGTTGCGGCGAGCGATATCCCTGTTATCTCTGCAGTCGGTCACGAGACGGATTTCACTATCTGCGATTTCGCGGCGGATCTCCGCGCGCCGACCCCGTCCGCAGCGGCGGAGCTCGCCGTCAGTGACAGGGCGGAACAGCACGCATATATCAATCAACTCGGCAGGCGCTGCGCCTCTGCGCTGGATTCACATATTCGCTTCGGCTGTAATGAAATAAAACGTATCTGTGCGGAACTTTCGGCATACGGACCGATGCAGCAGATAATCTCTCAGCGGCAGACTCTCGATTCGCTCTTTTCCGATATGCAGTCGGCGGCTCTGCAGGCGCATCACAGGGATAAATTAAATCTCTCCGTCCTCGCGGGCAGGCTCGATGCACTCAGCCCTCTGAGAATACTCTCGGGCGGCTATGCGGCGGTCGAACGCGGCGGAAAGCTGATATCAAAAACGAATGTCCCCAAAGAGGGCGACGATATAACCGTGACTGCGGCGGATATAAAGCTCACCGCCCGCGTCACTTCATCTGTCGGAAACGGAGGAACAGGCAATGGCTAAGAAAACTTATGAAGATTCAGTCAAAAGACTTGAAGATATAGTTTCCGCTCTCGAGTGCGGCGACGCTTCTCTCGATGAGTCATTGAAGCTCTTTGAAGAGGGGACGAAGCTCGTCTCTTTCTGCAACGAGTATCTCGACAAAGCCCAGACGAAGATAAAAGAACTGTCCGAGCTCGAAAAGGAGAATGAAGATGAGTAAAAAATATACAGCCGACGAGTATATCTCTATGATAAATAACTCGCTCATGGCATATCTTTCGTCCGAGCCGTCGGGCGCGGGTGAAACAAAAATGCTCGAAGCGATGAGATACAGCGTCGAAAACGGCGGCAAGCGTATCCGCCCGATGCTGACTCTCGAATTTTGCAGGATGTGCGGCGGCAGCGTCGAAGCGGCTCTGCCTCTCGCATGCGCTATCGAGTTTATCCACACATATTCGCTCATCCACGACGATCTGCCCTGCATGGACAACGACGATATGCGCCGCGGCAAGCCGTCGAGCCATATCAAATTCGGCGAGGCAAACGCGCTCCTTGCCGGCGATTCGCTGCTGACTTTCGCATTCCAGACCGCAGGCGAAGCAAAAGATATCCCCGCCGATGCCGTTGCAAAGGCCGTTTCGCTTCTTGCGCGTGCGGCGGGCTGCGCCGGAATGATAGCGGGTCAGGTGCAGGATCTTGAAAACGAGAACAAGACTGTTTCGGTCGATGATCTGCGCAGTGTCGATGTCCTCAAGACGGGCGAGCTTATAAGATGCGCGTGTCAGCTCGGCTGCATCGCCGCCGGAGCCGACGATAAAAAGCTCGAAGCGGCGAGAGTATATGCCGAAAATCTCGGTATAGCCTTCCAGATAGTCGATGATATCCTCGATGTCACGAGCGACGAAGCGACCCTCGGCAAGCCGATAGGCAGCGACGCCGAAAACTGCAAAAACACCTATGTCTCGCTCCTCGGTCTCGAAGAAGCACAGAGAATAGCCGCGGAGCTTACCGATAAGGCAATAGACGCTCTTAAAATTTTCGGCGATGAGGCTGAATTTTTGATATCGCTTTCCGAAAAGCTTCTTTCCAGAAATAAGTGACCGTCAATCCATTCTCAGTGAAAGGTTGAAGTCAAATGGCATCTGACAATTACCTTAAAAATATACATTCCCCAGCGGATATAAAAGGCATGAGCTATGCTCAGCTAAACGAGCTTGCCGCCGAGATACGCACAGTTCTTATCGACACAGTCTCGAAGAACGGCGGTCATCTCGCGTCCAATCTCGGCGTCGTGGAGCTGACTCTCGCCATGCATAAGGAGTTCGATTCCCCGCGCGATAAGTTTGTCTGGGATGTCGGCCATCAGGCCTATACCCACAAGCTGCTCACAGGCAGATACGAGCGCTTTCACACCCTGCGTCAGGAGGGCGGGCTCTCCGGCTTCTGCCGCCCGGATGAGAGCGAGCATGATATGTTCTACAGCGGCCATTCCAGCACCGCCGCATCGAGCGCACTCGGACTCTCGACCGCGAACACCATGCGCGGCAGCAAGAATACCGTCGTCGCCGTCGTCGGAGACGGCTCAATGACCGGCGGAATGTTCTATGAGGCTTTAAACAACGCCGGCAGAACGCATGACAGGCTCATAATCGTGCTCAATGATAACGAGATGTCTATCTCCGAAAATGTCGGTTCGATGGCGCGTTATCTCGCCGTCGTCAGAGCAAAACCCGAATATTACCGCATGAAAGCGCACACCGAAAAGCTCCTGAAACATATCCCGATCATCGGAAATGAGCTTTCGGATGCCGCGTTTGATATAAAGAGCGCATTGAAGCGCATTATCTATTCCGATTCGTGGTTCGAGGATCTCGGACTTCACTATATCGGACCCATCGACGGGCATAATATCCAGCAGCTCTGCGAAGCGTTTGAGATGGCGAAGAAGTATGACAAACCCGTGCTTCTCCATGTCAATACCCTCAAGGGCAAGGGCTATGATTTTGCCGAGCGTTCGCCTGAGCAGTTCCACGGAATCTCGAAGTTTGATATCAACACCGGCGAGCCTCTTTCATCCGGCACGAGCTTTTCGAGCAATTTCGGCGATATCATGTGCCGCTTCGCCTCCTGCGACGACCGCGTCTGCGCCATAACCGCGGCTATGTCCATCGGCACGGGGCTTGAGCGGTTCTCGAATGAATATAAATACAGATTCTTTGATATAGGCATCGCCGAGGAGCACGCCGTGGCGTTCGCGCTCGGTCTTGCAAAGAGCGGATTTATCCCGGTTTTTGCAGTCTATTCCACCTTCCTCCAGCGCTGCTTTGATCAGCTTCTGCACGATGCCGCGCTCCAGAAGCAGAAGATGGTCATTGCCATCGACCGCGCCGGATTTGTCGGCGAAGATGGCGAGACACACCAGGGCGTTTTTGATGTTTCGATGCTCAGAAGCGTGCCGGATATAACCGTCTATTCGCCCTCGTCCTATGAGGGACTCAAGCACGCCATGCAGCAGGCGCTCTATTCCGAGTCGAAGCTCGTCGCGGTCAGATATCCGCGCGGAGCTCAGCGCGCGATACCCGAGAGCATCAAACCGACCTTTGCCGACTTTGATGTGTTCGGCGACGAAAACGCCGAAAAGGCAATCATAACCTACGGCAGGACTTTTTCAGCCTGCGCGTTCGCATATGAAAAGCTTGTGAATTCCGGCGAATCGGTGAAGCTTATAAAGCTCAACCGCATAATTCCCGTCTGCGAGGGCGCGGTAGAAGCGGCGAAAGACTGCAGGGACGTCTATTTCTTCGAAGAGGGCATACGCCGCGGCGGAGCGGGCGAAGGCTTCCTGTTCGACCTCTCGAAAGCGGGATTCTCCGGGAAATATCATCTCAGAGCTATCGAAAACGGTTTTGTCAAGCAGGCGTCCGTTGAGTCGCTCTTACATAAATACGGTTTTGACGAAGAGGGCGTGCTCTCGTTCGTCACTTCTGTGGAGGCTTGACCGTGGAGGAAAACAGAAAGCGTATAGACGCTCTTATGGTCTCCTTGGGTGTCGCACCGTCGCGCGAAAAAGCCAAGGAAATGATAAAGAGCGGGAATGTATATTTAAACGGCAAAGTTGTATCTAAAGCTGGACTTTTGGCGAGTGACTGTGATATAATCGAGTATAAAGGCGAGTCGGAACGCTATGTCAGCCGCGGCGGACTGAAACTTGAGAAAGCCGTCGATGTTTTCAAACTCGATTTGAACGGATATTTATGCATCGATATCGGCGCGTCAACGGGCGGATTTACCGACTGTATGCTCCAAAACGGCGCTAAAAAAGTCTACGCTGTCGATTCCGGCAGCGGTCAGCTTTCGCCGAAACTTAAGTCCGACCATCGCGTTATCGATCTCGAAAAGACAAATTTCAGATACATAACGGAAAAAGAGATTCCCGAGCGCGCTGATTTTGCGAGCGCGGATGTCTCGTTTATATCTCTGAAATATATCCTGCCTGCGCTTTCGTCGCTTTTAAAAGACGGCGGCAGTGCCGTCTGCCTTATAAAGCCGCAGTTCGAGGCGGGCAGGGAGAATGTCGGCAAGAAAGGCGTGGTCAAGGATCCGCGCGTGCACATAAAAGTCATCAAAAATGTCTGCTCCTATGCCGTGCAGGCGGGATTTTCGGTGTCGGCTCTCGATTTTTCCCCTGTCAAAGGACCGGAGGGCAATATAGAATACCTCGTATATCTGAAAAAGGACGAAGTGCAGTCCGTTTCGGCACCCGATGTCGCGGGAGTCGTCAGCGCGGCGCACGCCTGTTTCAAAGCGGGAGAATAACTATGATGTTTGCAATAATTCCAAATCTTACTCGCAAAAACGCCGCTCAGGTGACAAGGCTCATCTGTGCGAAGCTCGACGAACTCGGCGCGGCATATTCTCTGCCGCTCAGTACGGAAAATGTGTTTTCCGATACCAAGGCTGAATTTTTGCCTGAAAAAGAGCTGCTCGGCGGCTGCGAGGCGGTCATAACCGTCGGTGGGGACGGAACGATAATTCATTCCGCCAAGAAGGCCGCGGTTTATTCAAAGCCCGTCCTCGGCATCAACGCGGGTCGCCTTGCGTTTATGGCGGGTCTCGAGATACACGAGCTCGATCTGCTCGAAAAGCTCATAACCGGCGATTACAGCATGGATAAGCGCATGATGCTCAAAACCACCGCCGCCGACGGCGACAGCGTGCAGAGCGGATACAGCATGAACGACTCTACCGTGATGCGCCAGTCGAGGCTGAGCAGAATATCCGAGATAAATGTCGATCTCGACGGCAGATATTTCAACCGCTATCTCGGCGACGGACTCATTCTCTCGACTCCGACCGGTTCAACGGCATATTCGCTCTCTGCCGGCGGTCCCGTGGTCGATCCGAAGCTTGAATGTATGATACTCACTCCGATTTGTTCTCATTCGGTGTTCACCCGTTCGCTCGTTTTGGGAGACGACGCGGTGCTGCGCATCTATTCCGATGATGACGGACCGCTCTCCGTCTCGTGCGACGGCGACGAGCCGTTCACAGTCTCGGCGCAGGGGAGCATAACGGTCGAAAAGGCGGACATCTGCGCGAGCTTTATCAGACTCAAGAACGACAGTTTTGTAGATATACTCAACAGAAAAATGATGAAATGGAACAGCAGTTCCCACGATGAACGGGAGGTATAACCTTGAAAAAAAGAAGGCAGGAAGCAATACTCGAAATAATTGAAAAATATGACCTGTCAACCCAGGACGAGCTTCTTCAGAAGCTCAAAGACAGCGGCTTTGACGCCACTCAGGCGACGGTTTCGCGCGATATAAAAGAGCTGCGCCTTGTCAAGACTATGGGCGCAAACGGTCAGTATAAATACGCCGTCACAAAGACCGAGTCGGACGAACTACTCTCGAAGTTCCGCAGCATATTCGCCCAGTCCGTCGTCTCCGCCGACTATGCGGGCAATACAATTGTTATCCGCTGCTATACCGGCATGGCTCAGGCGGCGTGCGCGGCGTTTGATTCCATGCATTGGGAGGGGCTTGTCGGCACCCTCGCGGGCGATGATACTATATTTGCCCTTTGCAGAAGCGAAAGCTATGCTTCGCAGATGAAAGATTCCATAAAACGACTTATTGAAAAATGAGGTTTGAGCTATGCTTCTCAGTCTGAAAATAGAGAATATAGCAATAATTGAGAGCGCCGATATCGAGTTCGATTCGGGGCTCAATGTCCTTACGGGCGAAACCGGCGCGGGCAAGTCGATCATAATCGATTCTATAAACGCCGTGCTCGGTGAGCGCACGTCACGCGAGCTTATCAGAACCGGCGCGCAGTCCGCGAGCGTTACTGCACTCTTCTCCGGCGTTTCCGCCGACACTGCCGCGCGGCTTAAAGAATATGATATCGAGCCCGACGAGGACGGGAATATACTTCTTCGCCGAACCCTCGGTCTGGACGGCAAAAATACCTGCCGCATAAACGGCGTGCCCTCGAATGTCGCCGCGCTCCGACAGGCGGGGCATGAGCTGATAAACATACACGGTCAGCATAACAATCAGGCGCTCATGGCGCCCGAAAAGCACTTCGAGTTCATCGACTGCGTCGCGGACGATGCCGAATTGCTTGAAGAATACAGAGAGAAATTCAGAGAACTCTGTTCGTATATCAGGGAGCGCGACTCCCTCAAAACCGACGAGTCGGAGAAGCTTCGCCGGCTTGATCTGCTCGATTATCAGATAAACGAGCTTGAACAGGCGGATATAAGACCCGGAGAGCGCGACGAACTCAACGAGCGAAAGACGCTTCTGCAAAACTGCGAGCGCGTCACGGCATCGCTTAGAGCGGCGTATGATATTCTCCAGGGTGCCGATGACAGCTTCGGCGTGATAAGCGCGATAGGCGACTGCGCCGGGAACGCGGAGGACGCTGCCCGATTCTATAAAGACGTCGAGTCTGCCGCAAAGACTCTTCGCAATGTCGGCTATGAGCTTGAGGACTGCGCGGGAGAACTTCGCTCGGCTATTGAAGATTTCTCCTATGATCCGTCCGAGCTCGAAGAGATTGAAGCGAGACTTGATGAGCTTTTCCGCCTCTCAGTAAAATACGGCTCGACGGAAGATGAAATGCTCTCTTTCCTTGATTCCGCGCGCGAGGAGCGCAATAAAATAGCCCTCTCGGATGAGCGGGTCAAAGAGCTCGATGCGCTCGTCAGCTCGACCAAAGCCGAGGTTCGCGCCCTTGCCGAAAAGCTTACTGCGGCGCGCGAAAAGGCATCGCGCGAGTTTGAGCGCGGAGTGACCGAACAGCTCGAATTTCTCGATATGCCGTCGGTCAGCTTCAAAGTCAACAGAGAAAAAACACCGTTTACAATAAACGGTGCGGACAATATAGAATTTCTCATCTCCGCAAACGCGGGCGAGACGCTCAAGCCCCTCGCAAAAATCGCTTCGGGCGGCGAGCTGTCGCGCATAATGCTCGCGATAAAGAGCGTTATCGCCGGCAGAGACGGACTCGATACGATGATATTCGATGAGATAGACGCGGGACTCAGCGGCAGAGCGGCGCAGAAAGTTGCCATGAAGCTCAAAGAGGTCTCGCGCGGCAGGCAGGTCATATGCGTCACCCATTCCGCTCAGATAGCGGCGCAGGCGGACTGCCACATGAGAATCAGCAAATCCGTCTCGGACGGCAAGACGTATACAAAGGTCGAACGCCTCGACACAGAGGGCAGAAAATATGAAATAGCAAGGATAACTGGTGGACTCGATGTCACCGAACTTCAGCTCAAATCGGCCGAAGAGATGCTCAGAAATGCCGGGAATCTGTAAAAACATAAAAGGGGAGATAACTTATGTCAGACGAGAAAAAAGAAACGCAGGGCGCTGCCGAAAATCAGAGGCTCAGCACAAAGGAAAATGTTCTTCAGACTGTCAAATTTGCGCTGTTCTCCGCCTCTGCGGGAATTATTCAAATAGCAACATACACCCTGTTTTATGAGGCATGCCATTTCAAAGAGTGGATAGCCTATCTTATTTCGCTTGTTCTCTCCGTGCTCTGGAATTTTACTTTCAACCGCAAATTCACCTTCAAATCTGCGAACAATGTCCCGATAGCCATGCTTAAAGTCGCGGCTTATTACTGCGTGTTCACTCCGCTCTCAACTTGGTTTACGAAGTATGCCACTACCGATCTTATGTGGAACAACTATCTTGTTGAGGCTCTCTGCATGGTGACAAATTTCGTGACCGAGTTCCTGTACGATCGCTTCGTCGTGTTCCGCAATTCCATGAACACCAACGATGTTGCAAAGAAAGACAGAGAAAAAGCCGAGCACAAAGCGGAGCAGGATAAATAACAAAAAACGGGACTGCGCATATGTGTTAGCCCCGTTTTTTAGCGAGTATAAAATATATTTTTGAATGGAATTTTGATATGACTGAAGAAAAGAAGTGTCCTCTATATAAAAAATGCGGCGGATGCCAGCTGCAGAATCTGAGCTACGCGGAGCAGCTGAAATTCAAACAGCGCAAGGTGGAAAAACTGCTCGGCGAGTTCGCCCATGTCGAGCCGATAATCGGCATGGCTGAACCGTATCATTACCGCAACAAGGTACAGGCGGCGTTTGCCACGGCGAGAAACGGGAAGATAATTTCCGGCGTCTATCAGTCCGGCACGCACAGCATAGTCTGCGTCGATTCGTGCCTCACCGAGGACAGAAAAGCAGATGAGATAATCGTCTCGATCCGCAATATGCTGAAGAGCTTCAGAATACAGCCGTATGACGAGCGAAGCGGCGGTACACTTCGTCATGTCCTCGTCAAGCGCGGATTCAAGACAAATCAGATAATGGTCGTGCTCGTCACATCGGGTCCGATTTTCCCCGCGAAGAACAACTTCGTAAAGGCTCTTCGCAAGGAGCATCCCGACATAACGACGATAGTCCATAATATTAACCCGTATCAGACGAGCCTCGTGCTCGGCGAGCGCGAGAATGTGCTCTACGGCACGGGCAAAATCGAGGACGAGCTCTGCGGGCTGACTTTCAGAATATCTCCGCGATCGTTTTATCAGATAAACCCGGTGCAGACCGAGGTGCTTTATAACACAGCGATGGAATATGCCGGCATGACCGGGAGCGAAAAGGTTATCGATGCCTATTGCGGTATCGGCACAATAGGGCTCGTCGCGTCGAAGCGAGCGGGCGAGGTGATAGGCGTTGAACTCAACCGCGACGCCGTCCATGACGCCATAGCCAACGCCAAACGCAACGGGATAAAGAACGTCCGATTCTTCTGCGACGATGCAGGCGAGTTTATGCTCGGTATGGCGCAGGACGGGGAGAAAGCGGACATAGTTTTCATGGATCCGCCGCGCGCAGGAAGCGATGAGTGCTTCCTGTCGTCGCTCGTGACCCTCGCGCCGAAAAAGGTGGTCTATATCTCCTGCAACCCCGAGACCCAGCAGCGCGACCTGCGCTTTCTGACAAAGCGCGGCTATAAAGTCGAAAAGATTCAGCCCGTCGATATGTTCCCGCATACGAATCATGTTGAGACGGTTGTATTGATTACTCGACCCGAGTAGAGATTACAGGCTGGATGTAAATAAGGAGGCGGAGAACAATGTTTGTACTCAGAGCCGGATGTAAAGTTCCTTTTCCCGAAAAGCTTTCCGAGGAATATATGCTGATTGAAAACCAGATTATCGCAAACATATCGGCGGATAAAATCAAGGATATAATGAATCATTTTATCTACATTCATGAAGAACCTGTTTTTTTCATTCTTGAGTTACCCTCTAAACAGGATAACGAGGAAGAGATTCGACCGGGTATTGTGGAAAAAATGCATAAGGATGTTTATTATATTGACGAATGTACAGGTGAAGAAGCATTTACGATTCTTCTTCGTATCGGCGATTTAATGATAAATGATGGATTGTGTTCATTCGGCTTCGGCTGCCATGAATCAGAAGATGAGATTGTGTTCGGCAAGTATAATGTAACAACCATTTTTAGCAAGAACATCAATCAATACAATAGTTTTATGGCGGAACACGGAATTGCAAAATCAGAAGATATCGTGACCGCTTGGGATACTTTTTCGCAGGAGAATCCCGGTATTTCGGAGCGTATTGAGATGGACGGAAAAGATATATACTCCATTCCTGAGATGTTTGCCGATTGGGGAATCTACAAGGCTGAACAACGCGAATGTTAACTGATTTTTTGATCATGTTTAATGGCATATTCTTTATATCAACAGTCTTGACAACAGAATGAATATTTGCCCCTTTATTCACGCTATTGCTACAAGTCATACGAAAAACGACAGTATCCCTGAAAAACAATCCAACGCCGGGAGGGGAGATAAACGGCAATTTCTGCGATATTTTTGAGGTAGGCGGCAAAATCTATGCCGTCGATTCATTGAGCCATCTCGGTCTGGCGAGCACAACGATTTATTCCTTTGACTGCGACTGCAAACATCATAAAATATTCAGCGATGAAAATCTGGATTTTAAAGCACGGCATGTGGCCGGGGAGCGGGCATATATACTCGTTTCCGGTAGCGTCAGCACAAGAAGCGGCGGCGAAAAGCTCAAATCAATTTTGCTCGAAATATCGGAAAACGGAATCGATGCAAAGACGGAATTTGATTGTGGCTTTTATCTCGTTTTCAATATGATTGTAAAGAATGGCAAAATGATTCTTGGTGTGGATAAGGCGGTCGTGACCGCCGACCTGCAAACAAAAGAGATAAAAGCTTATACGCCGCTCAGCGTCGAAGCGGAGAAACATATAATCGGAATAAGCCGATGAATAAGCCCTGTAAATTTGGCGGATGACTGCACTTTTTAAAAACAATGCCTACTGATTTAGGATAATTTACTTTTTTGCCCTCAGGCATTGATTTTCAAAAAAATCTGTGCTACTTTAAAGCTGTACAGTTGTCTTGGCTGTGCGGCTTTATCTATTTTGATAGGAGGATCAAAATGAAAAGGTTTATAAGCAGGGCGGTCGCAGTGATTCTCACATGCGTATTGGCCTTCGGCTCCGCGGTCTGCTTCGCCGCGGACAGCACCGAGAGTGCAGACGCAAAGAAGTATTATGATTACGGCACATATGTGCTTCTGGGCGACAGTGTCGCCAGCGGTCACAACGACCTTGTATATGTGGATTCGGAGTTCAAGCGCGTTGAAAATTCATACGGCGCGTATGTTGCCGATGCTCTCGGAGTGAATTATGTTCCGATGGCCTGCCCCGGTTTCAGGACGATAGATATCCGCTATATGCTCGAGGACGATTATCCGGGCGACGATTATCTTTTCCACGATTCTCATAACCCCGAGGTCATGAAATCGAGGATCCCCGAGTATCGCCGCGCAATTTCACAGGCGGGTCTTATTACCCTCGGTGTCGGCGGAAACGATTTCGGCACTTATCTCACATGGGTAATCGCCGACATTCTCGAGAAAGAGGGCACTTGCAGCAAGTATGTCAAGGCTCTGCGCGATCTTCTCAAGGAGAACGGCATAGTCAACGATAAGCTTGACAAAATAGTTGAGCTCGCTAAGATTACCGACGCAATGCCCGAGCTTATCAGAGTTCTCCCGCGTGCGCTTAAATACGGGGTCGAAAACTTCTTTGAGAACTGGAACCATGTCATTGAGGATATATATGCTCTGAATCCCGACGTTCAGCTTATGGTTATCGGAATGTTCGACACGAGCGTCAAGAGCGACGACGGAGCGACAGACACCGAGGAGAACAAGGATGACAGCCAGAGCATCAATCTCGGACAAATGGTCGTCGATCTGGCAAACAAGCCGATGAAAGAGGGCGCCGAGAAATACGGCTATATCTTTGTTGATACAACGGGCACGACCTGCGACACATACCATCCGAACGCAGCGGGTCACAGACATATCGCCGACAGAATCCTTGACGCTCTGCCCGATGCAAACTTCCCGTTTACGGATGTCGCGTCCGATTCGGAGTATTACGATGCAATCGAGTTTATGTACAGAAAAGGCTACATGGCGGGCACTTCCGAGACACAGTTCAGCCCCGATTCCGCGCTGACAAAGTCGGCTCTTGTTCAGGCTCTTTACGGCATGGCCGGCTCGCCCGAGGTCAATACCGAGATCATTTCATTTGCCGATCTCGACAGCTCGAATCCCGCGTTCAAAGCCGCGGTGTGGGCTGTCAGCAACGGAATAGTCAAGGCGTCCGACGGCAAGTTCGAGCCGGATAGCGAGATAAGCGTCGCCGATTTCGGCCTTACGATGATTCGCTTCTCCGCAAAGGTCGATTTCAACCTGAAGAGGGTAGTAAAGACCGTTTCAATGTCGTTCAATCTTGCTCTTGAGAACAAGTTTATGATTATCAAAAGATCTATAACCCGTGCCCAGGCCGCGCAGAAGCTCGCCGGATATCGATATTATTGATAGAAGTATAGTAACGTAAACAAAGCGGAGAGCTCAAGAGGGTTCTCCGCTTTTGTGATATAAAGAACACCCGTCCGCAGATACATAGCTCCCGCGGACAGGTATTTTTTATTCGCCGTTCCCGATATTTTCTCCGCGATTTACGGCTAAAACATTGACATCGGGGAAAATTAAGAGTAAAATATTTGAGTAAATATTTTTGGCTGTGAAGAGCAGAGCCGTTTATTCCGCTCGCAGAGAGGCGCGCCGGCATTATGCCGCTGTGAGGTGCGCCGTGTCAGGAAGTACGGCAGCCGGCTCGGAGCCTCCCGCGTTGAACGGGCGTAGCCTGCGTTAAGGGCAGCAGAGGGGTGCAGTTTTGTGCAATCCGGGTGGTACCGCGGTTTCGGCCGTCCCGGGCAGAACGGCATCTATTTTTATTTTTTAAGGAGTTGTTTATCATGGAATGGACGGGACTCAATGAACTCAGAGAGAAGTATCTGAGCTTTTTCGAGAGCAAGGGTCATCTTCGTCTGCCGAGCTTTTCGCTTGTGCCTCAGGGAGATAAGAGCCTGCTGCTCATCAACGCCGGCATGGCACCGCTCAAGAAATATTTCACAGGCGAGCTGACCCCGCCGAGAACCCGCGTCACAACCTGCCAGAAGTGCATCAGAACGCCAGATATTGAGCGCGTCGGAATCACCGCGCGCCACGGCACTTTCTTCGAGATGCTCGGCAATTTCTCGTTCGGCGATTACTTCAAGCATGAGGCGACCGCGTGGGCGTGGGAGTTCTGCACGAAGGTGCTCGAGATGCCCGCGGATAAGATATATATCAGCGTCTATCAGGACGATGATGAGGCGTATGACATCTGGACAAAGGAGCTCGGTGTTTCGCCCGACCATATGGTTCGCCTCGGCAAAGAGGATAACTTCTGGGAGCACGGCGCAGGCCCCTGCGGTCCCTGCTCGGAGCTCTATTTCGACCGCGGCGAGAAGTACGGCTGCGGTTCTCCGACCTGCGGAGTCGGATGCGACTGCGACAGGTATGTTGAGTTCTGGAACCTCGTTTTCACCCAGTTTGATAACGATGGCAACAATAACTATACCCGCCTCAAGAGCTGCAATATCGACACCGGTATGGGCCTTGAGCGCCTTGCCTGCATCATGCAGGGCGTGGACAACCTCTTCGAGGTCGACACCGTCCAGAATATCATGAAGCACATCATGCAGATAGCGGGCGTCAAGTACCACGAGGACGAGAAAAAGGATGTCTCACTGCGCGTTATCACCGACCATATCAGAAGCACCACTTTCATGATCGGCGACGGCGTTATGCCTTCAAACGAGGGCAGAGGATATGTCCTTCGCCGCCTGCTCAGAAGAGCGGCTCGCCACGGCAGACTCTTAGGTATCGACGGCACTTTCCTCTACAAAGTGTGCGAGACCGTTATCAAAGAGAATGCAACAGCCTATCCGAACCTCGTCGAGAAGCACGACCTTATTGTAAAGGTCATCAAAGCTGAGGAGGAGAGCTTCAATAAGACTATAGACACAGGTCTCAATCTGCTTGAGAATATTATCGCTCAGAGCGATTCCAAGGTGCTCAGCGGCGCAGATGCTTTCAAGCTTCAGGATACTTTCGGCTTCCCGATAGACCTGACAAAAGAGTTGCTCGAAGAGCGCGGCATGAGCGTCGATATCGATGAATATGACCGCCTCTATGCTCAGAGCAGAGCGGCAGCGCGTGCGGCGCGCAAGGATGCCGGAGCTCAGGCGTGGAAGGACAGCAACGTTTCGTTCAAGGATGTCGGAGCCACCGAGTTTGTCGGCTATACCGATTATTCCTGCGACGCCGAGATAAAGGCAATAGTCACAAACGGCGAGCGTGACGAGTTCGCAACCGCGGACTCCGAGGTGGTTGTTGTGCTCGACAAGACCCCGTTCTATGGCGAGAGCGGCGGACAGGCGGGCGACACCGGCGTTATCAAGACCGATAATGCAACCCTCGAGGTTACCGCAACAGGCAAGACTCCCGACGGCGTTGTGCTCCACATTGCAAGATTTATAAGCGGCGACAGCATCGCTCTCGGCGATAAAGTCCACGCTCAGATAGATGTCGAAAAGCGCGAGGCGACCCGCCGCAACCACACTGCGGCTCATCTGCTCCAGGCGGCTCTGAGAAAGCACCTCGGCGGCCATGTTGAGCAGGCGGGACAGCTTGTCAACAGCGAGGAGATGCGCTTCGACTTCACCCATTTCTCCGCTCTCTCGGGCGATGAGCTCAAGGCGATAGAGCGCGAGGTCAACGAGGTTATCCTCAAGGGTATTCCGGTCGAGACACGCGAGATGCCCATTGAAGAGGCGAAGAAGCTCGGCGCAATGGCTCTGTTCGGCGAGAAGTACGGCGATGTCGTGCGCGTTGTCAGCGCGGGCGATTTCTCCGTTGAGCTGTGCGGCGGCACCCATGCGGACAATACCGCAAAGCTCGGTCTGTTCAAGATCGTGTCCGAGTCCTCAGTTGCCGCGGGAATCAGACGTATAACCGCCGTCACCGGCTTCGGCGTGCTCAATCATATAGAAAACGATGAGCGCATCATGCAGTCTGCAGCGGCGGCGATGAAGCTCGGCAATGTCGCGGAGCTTGACAAGCGTGCGGCGACCCTCGCTGCCGAAGTAAAGGCAAAGGATAGAGAGCTTGCGGAGCTTCGCAGCGAGATATCCGCTCTCAAGGCGGGCAGCCTTATGGACAGCGCAAGACAGGTCGGCGGCGTCAGACTTATCACCGCTGAGGTCGAGGTCTCCAACCCCGGCGAGCTTCGCTCGATGTGCGATACCGCCCGTGACAACGGCGCAGATATCGTCGCAGTCTTTGCTGGCGTCAACAAAGAAAAGGGTACTCTGAACTTCGCCTGCGCCTGCGGTGCTGATGCGATAAAACTCGGCGCTCACGCCGGCAATATCGTCCGCGAGACCGCAAAGATAGCAGGCGGCTCGGGCGGCGGCAAGCCGGACAGCGCAATGGCGGGCGCCAAGGACGCTTCCAAGGCGGACGAGGCTCTCGCGGCGGTTGACTCTATCGTCAGCGCCATGTTAAAATAAAATCATAGCTCCGCCGGTCTTTCCCGGCCGGCGGAACAAGCAATGCAATACGGAGGTTTTCTGAAAATGGATGACTGTATTTTTTGCAAAATAATTAAGGGCGAGATACCCTCAAAAAAAGTCTATGAGGACGACGATGTTCTCGCATTCTATGATCTCGAGCCGCAGGCTCCGTTTCATATTCTCATTATCCCGAAGCAGCATATAAAGAGTGCTGCCGAGATAACCCCGGAGAACAGCGCGGTCGTCTCCAAAGTGTTCGAGGCGGCGGCGAAGATAGCCAAGCAGTTCGATCTCAAGGACGGCTTCAGAATCGTCAACAACTGCGGCGACTGTGCGGGTCAGACCGTCAAACACCTGCACTTCCATATGCTCGGCGGCAGAGATTTCGGCTGGCCGGCAGGCTGATAAAAAAGACCATATTAATATTCAGGAGATGTTTATTTTGGCAAAGACCTATACAATGGAAATCGCAGGCGTGAAGAGAGAGCTTCCTCTCTGCCCGGTCAGCGACAAGCTCGATATCGCGGCATTCATCCTTTTCGGTGATGTCGAAGTCACCGTTAAAGCGGCGGAGGAGCTGCTCAAGAAGTGCCCTGAGTTCGATTATATTCTCACTCCCGAGGCGAAGAGCATCCCGCTTGCCTATGAGATGTCCAGACAGAGCGGCAAGAAATATTTTGTTGCCCGCAAGAAGCCGAAGGTCTATATGACCGATCCCGTCTGTGTCAGCGTGCGTTCTATAACCACCGATGCAGAGCAGACCCTTCTTCTCGGCAGAGAGGACGGAGATCAGCTTCGCGGCAAGAAAGTGCTTATCGTTGACGATGTTATCAGCACCGGCGAATCCCTCGCGGCAGTCGTTGCCCTCGCCGATAAGTTCGAAGCGAACATAGTCGCCAAGGCGGCAGTCCTCGCAGAGGGCGACGCGGCGGAGCGCGACGATATCGTGTTCCTCGAGAAGCTTCCTCTTTTCTTCAAATAATCGGAGAATTGAGAAATGGCGCGCCCGTTCACGGTTATCGGTTTTACAATGTTTTTTACGCTGGCTCTTGTTTTTGAACTCGGTCAGAAGGCGGCAGTCGTTATCCTTTCGGCAGCAGCTGCCGCCTTTATCTTTTCTCTGTTCTTCAAGAGCGTTCGGCGTGACTTTGTAATCCCGACTGCGTGTATCGCGGCGGTCGTTGCAGTCCTTTTGTCTTTTGCCGCCGCACTTGTTCCTGATGAAGCATCGGAGAATTTCAACGACGGCGTGCATACCGTGAAAGCGAGCGTTGTCTCGCTCGAGGAACAGAGCGGCGAAAGATATTATACAGAGCTTAAAACTTCCGAGATAGACGGCGAAGAATATAAGCTGAACATACGCCTTTCTTCAAAATCGCGCCTTGGGTTCAAGCCGTATGATACTGTCGAGGGCGATTTGCAGCTCTACGATATCGGCAAGACCCGTGACGCGAGAAACTACTATCTGTCCGAAAATATCTTTATGGGCGGATACGCAAAGGGCGATATGAATATATCTCAGCCGGAGCGCAGGCCGATAGGCTATTATCCGCTCGCGATGCGCGCTTATATCAAAAACACGGTTTCGCGTCTTATCCCCGGCGAACGCGGAGCGCTTGCAACTGCACTTCTGATCGGCGACAAATCAAATTTGCCGAAGAGCGTTTCGGATTCGTTCTCGTCCGCGGGAATATCGCATCTGATAGCCGTTTCGGGTCTGCACCTCTCAATTTGGTGTCTGTTCATTTTGAAAATTTTCGATGTTTTCAGGCTCAGACGCAGAGCGGGAGCAATTATTTCGGCGGCGTTTGTTATAGTTTTTATGGCGGTCTCGGGCTTCACATATTCCGTCATGCGTGCGGGCTTCATGATGCTCGTTATGCTCCTCGGAACGCTGCTTTCTAGGCAGGCGGATTCACTCAATTCCCTCGGCATCGCGCTTGTTATTCTGTGCTTTGCCAATCCGTATTGCGTGATGAGCCTCGGACTGCGCCTCTCGTTTCTCTCAACTCTCGGAATAATATTAGGCTACAGTAATATCGCTTTCCCGTTGAATCCGTATATTGCGCGCGTCAGAAATAAATATGCAAGGCGCGTCTGCGAGTTTATTTTCGGTTCCGTTAGGAGCACCGTGCTCGCCTGTGCGTTCACTCTGCCTGTTATGATACTCGATCTCGGCAAAGTGTCACTTATCGCGATCCCGGCGAATCTTATTTCCGATCTTCCCGCATCTGCGTGTATGATCCTCTCTGGGCTTACCGCTCTCACCGCGAAGTTTTCATTTTTGCGCGTGATAACGGCCGGTCTTGCAGAACTGTCCGGCGTGTGCGCGTCTTTTCTTATCAATTCATCGAAGTCGCTCGCGGCGGTTCCTCATTCGTCTTTGAACGCCTCGACATTTCTGTTTCCACTGTGGCTTGTTTTGATTTTTATCGTCCTTGCGGCGGCTGCGCTTATCTATAAATTTTCGGGGCGCAATACCGTCCGCGCAGCAGTTTTGATATGCACGCTCACCTTTGCGGGCGTGTGCGTCGGATCTTCTGCACTTTTCCGCGCGGCAACCGTAATAACCGTGGCGGATGTCGGCAACGGCTCGGCTGTTGTCGTCAGCTCCGGCGGCAAAACAGCTTTGCTCGGCTGCGGAGGGGACAGCTACTATGCCCTCTCAAATATAGAGTCCGCAATGGACAGCGTCGGCGCGGATAATCTTGATTTTCTTCTTATCCCGCGCGTATCTGAGGGCGAAAGCTCACTCGCACTCGATGTTATCGACACTTTTTCGCCCGAGTATATTCTTGCCGGCGAGACTGATGCCGACCTCAATGAAATACTTAAAACAGAAAATTATAACCTCGCGCCTGCCGCGGATATAAACATCGGCGGCGCAGAATTAAAATATAAAACAACGAATAAAACGAGCACGGCGGTGCTCGGCATGAGCGGCGCTGACGCGGTCATTGTTTTCAGACCGTTTTATGCGCCGGATACAAAAGGGGATATTCTTGTTTTGCGGGAGAATCTGCCGCATGGCATTTCCCCGGAAAACTATAATTTGACTGTGTTCTCTGCGGATGCTGACAGAGCGCCTGCGGTCATGGGCAAATTGCTGTCCCTCGGCGCGGACGCGTACGCGACGGGAGGGCAGGGGAACATCAGAATCACGGTGTTCCCGTCGGGCAGAATTTTGACGGAAAGGATGGACTGAATGGCTGCTATCGGCGAAAAAGAGATAAAAGCGCTTATCAGAAGCGGAGATATCGGCGGCGCGTTCCTGCTTTTTGGAACGGAGAGCTATCTCAAGGAATTTTATTCATCAAAGTTAAAAGATAAAGCCGTCAGCCCGGACTTTGCGGATTTCAACTATCATTTCTTCGACGGTGCGTCGTGTACCCTCGAGGATATCGAGCAGGCGGTCGAGGCTTTTCCGATGATGAGCAGCAACACCTGCGTGTTCGTCAAGGATATGGCTGTCGATTCGCTCGACGAGGATTCTTATGAAAAGCTCGAAAAAATAGTCGGCGATGTCCCGGATTACTGCACGCTGATTTTTTATATCGGCAAGGCAGATTCGCTCAAAAAGACCGCAAAGGCCAAAAAGGCAGTCTCGCTCTTTACAAAATACGGTAATGCAATCGAGCTCAACAAAAAGACCGCTTATGAGCTTGCAAAAATGCTTGTCGGCGCGGCGCAGAAGCGCGATTCTTTGCTCAGCCAGCGAAACGCCGAATATCTTGTCTCTTGCGTCGGGGACGATATGGTTACTCTTTTAAACGAAATCGACAAGCTTTCGGCATATGCCGAGAGACGCGAGATAACCCGCGCAGACATCGACCTGATGTGTGTCAAGACTATCGAAGCGAATGCATTCGACCTGACAAAATATATAATCTCGGATAATTTTGACAAGGCGTACGAAACGCTCAATATGCTCTTCGCCCAGCGTGCGGATGTTATGATGATAATGGGCGCGGTGATATCCGTCTTTGTCGATATCTATCGTGTCAAGGTCAGCGTATCTGCGGGCTACAGAGACACTCAGCCGGCGGAGATATTCTCAAACTACCGCGGCCGCGAGTTCAAATTGACAAAAGTTTCGCGCCAGGCGTCGGCTCTGAGCGTGCGCGTTTTGCGTCAGTGCCTCGATGAACTGCACAGAGCCGATACACTGCTCAAGAGCTCTGCCGTTGATAACAGGATAGTTATGGAGGAACTGCTTGTCAAGCTGTTTGTGGCGATACAGTCACGAAAATAAACGCCGGATGGTGTTGATGGTAAAATGATAAAGATAAAACAGGCGGTCATCGTCGAGGGAAAGTATGATAAAATAAAACTCTCCACAGTCCTCGATACCGTTATAATACAGACCGACGGCTTCGGCATTTTCAAGGACAAAGAGAAGCAGAAGCTGATAAAACGCCTCGCTCAGACACGCGGCATAGTCATATTGACCGACAGCGACTCGGCGGGCTTCAAAATCCGTTCGTTTATCGGCGGAAGCGTTCCGAAAGACAGCGTCATTCACGCCTATATTCCCGACGTGTTCGGCAAAGAGCGCAGAAAGGACGCGCCGTCTAAAGAGGGCAAATTAGGGGTCGAGGGAATCGATACTGAGATCTTGCTTGAAGCGCTCAACCGCGCCGGAGTCACCTGCGAGAGTACGCAGGAAAAGAGCCGAGCTGTAACCGTTGCCGACCTCTACGAAGCCGGGCTCAGCGGAAAAGCGGATTCGGCGGCTCTGCGCAAAAAGTTCCTGCGCAGTCTGTCGCTTCCCGAGCGCCTTTCAACAAGCGCGCTCGTCGATATGATAAATATTTTCATGACATACGATGAATTTCAGGAAAGTATAAGAAAATTTTCACTCAGCGGAGATGATAATCAATGATAAGAATAGGCAGCGGATACGATGTTCATAAGCTTGTCGAGGGGCGGAAGCTCATAATCGGCGGCGTTGATATACCCCATACCATGGGACTTCTTGGCCATTCGGATGCCGATGTCCTGCTCCACAGCATCAGCGATGCGCTGCTCGGCGCGGCGGCAATGGGGGATATAGGCTGCCTGTTCCCGGACAACGATGAAAAATACAAGGGCGCGGACAGTCTCGAACTCCTGCGCGAAGTCGTGCGCGTTATCGGCGCTCAGGGCTGGCACATAGTCAATATCGACTCAACCGTTGCCGCCCAGGCTCCGAAGCTGCGCCCGTATATAGATGAAATGCGCCGCAACATAGCCGACGCCTGCTCGCTCGATGTCTCATGCGTCAGCGTCAAGGCGACCACCGAAGAGGGGCTCGGCTTTACGGGACGCCGCGAGGGCATAAGTGCCTCCGCCGTCTGCCTTATTGAGAAGTAATTTGATTTCAGGCGCGTTTTATGGTATTATAGGAATTGAAGAGAGGTATGCCTATGTTTACTGAAAAGATCGCATCTCTCTGGGATCAGCTGAAGGTCGTATTCTCCGACTTCGCCTTCACGGATTTCCTGGATATCTGCCTCGTTGCGTTCATTCTTTATAGTGTTATCAAGCTCATCCGTGAGACAAAGGCCATTCAGCTTGCAAAGGGTCTTCTGCTTTTCGGTGTGGCTTATCTTGCCATTTACCTGCTCGATATGCAGGCGAGTGAGTTCATATTCAAAAAAGTCTTCGGCGAGATAATTATAGTCCTCGTCATCCTCTTCCAGCCCGAGCTGCGCCATATGCTCGAATCCGTCGGCAGACGCAGCATAACAAAGCTCAATCTTTTCGGCGTGCGCGATGAGGAGACGGAGCGCAATCAGAAGATAAAGGATTCGATCTACGCCGTGTGCAAGGCGTGTCAGAGCATGAGCGAGAGCAAGACAGGCTCTCTTATCGTCTTTGAGCATGATACGCTCCTCGGTGATATCATAAAGAGCGGAACTCCCGTCGATGCGATAGTCTCGCGCGAGCTGATAGGCAATATTTTCTATCACGGCGCGCCGCTCCATGACGGAGCCGCAGTTATCCGCGACGGCAGGGTAGTTGCCGCAGGCTGTGTCCTGCCGCTGACTCAGAAAGAGAATCTCGATACTCAGCTCGGAACCCGCCACAGAGCCGCCATAGGTATGAGCGAGCAGGGCGATGCGATGATAGTCGTCACTTCCGAGGAGACCGGAACAATTTCCATCGCCTGCAAGGGCCAGCTCATCAGAAATCTCACCGATTCCGATCTGCGTGAGCATCTTGTGCGCTACCTTTGCGGAACGAATAACGAAGATAAAGCCGCCGTTAAGGGCATACGCAAGCTGTTCGGAGGTTTTAAGAAATGAAAAAGAAAAAAATAAGCTTCAAAAATCTCATATATGATAACAGATTCGTTTTGGCGCTTTCAATAATCGCCGCAGTTATAATCTGGATCGTTGTCGCAATTCAGGCGAGCCCCGAGGATGACCGGATAATAAAAGATGTCCCTGTTAAAATAGAAATATCAAACAATGTCTCGAATCTCGGGCTTCAGATGTTCGGCAATACGGATTTCACAGTCGAAGTCAAGGTTCACGGCAAGCGCTACGAAGTCGCCGAGAGCGTGCTCACAAAAGACGATATCTCCGTTGTCGCCAAGACCAACTATGTCGATTCGACAGGCAGCCAGACCCTGAAACTCGAAGTGACGGCAAAAGACCCGAGCAAGGCGAACTATGAGATAGTTTCGCTCTCGCAGGATTCGATAAATGTGTATTTCGACTACTACAAAGAGGGAGAATATACTCTCCAGCCCGATGTCGTCTATGACGGCGCGTCGTATGTGACAAACGGACTGATAGCAGAAACCCCGGTGCTCTCTGCGAATACCGTGAAGCTGTCGGGTCCCGTGACTGAGATGGCGAAGATAAAGAAAGTTGTCGCGCGCGTGACTCTGAACAAGAAAATCAGCGCGACCACAACGCTTGACGCCGAGATAATCCCGCTGAGCGAATACGGCGGAAAGCTCCAGTATATAACCGTCAACGACGGACTCGCCGATATCACGATGACTCTTCCGATTTATCAGCGCGCCGAACTGCCGACTACGGTAACTTTCAAGAATGCGCCTGCCGCTTACGCGAGCAACCCGCCCGCGTTTACCTGCAGTCCCGCGAGACTCAATTTCACTATGGACGCGACGAAGCTCTCGTCCATAACCGAGCTGTCGGTCGCCGATATCGATTTCTATATGCTCGGCGCAGGCAGAAATGAGATAACCATAGACCTGACGACGTTGAGCGGAGTCAAGGTTATGAGCGGGGAGACGAAACTCAAGGTTACGGTCGAGATGAACGGCGTGACCTCACAGAAGAGCTCGGTGAGTGCCAACAATATCTCGTTCATCAATGTCCCCGCCGGATATAAAGCGGTCGTGACTCAGACGCGCATACCGTCCGTTGAAGTTGTCGGCCCGAAAGAGAATCTCGAAAAGATAACCACGGATCAGCTCTTCGCCGAGGTCGATCTCAGCAGTGCCGACCCCACCCAGTCCCACGGCACGGCATATGCCCGCGCCTATGTCAAGGACAGCAACAATTGCTGGGTGCATAACAGATACACCGTCAGCTACAGACTCGAAAAAGTCCAATAATAAAAACTTGAACCCTCTGCCGAGTGCAGAGGGTTTATTTCTGCAATTCCATATAAGCAAAATCAAATTGATGAAGCTATCGAATCGGGCTATAGCAAAGTTGAAGCAAGTTACGTCCGATATTGATAATCAAGCTTTTGATAGCCGCGCCGCAGTGTTCGATAACTAATTGAGGAGAGCGAGGGGACGGCTTGCGCAGCAAGACGCACGAGCTCGCACCCGTTCAAGCTCCGGCGCGTTTGCGGGCGAATGTGCCGAGCAGCCGACTGAGAATTGCAAGCTGTGTACTGAGGTGCGGCGTTGCCGGGGTCTCGGGGTGGAACCCCGAGTTTGCTTTTCTTTTGCAGGCGTTTTCTTTTTCAAATAAAAAGAAAATGCCGAAACGCTGACAGTATAAAACTTTTTGATTATATTTTGTGGCGAAGGTAGAAAGTAGATTGCTGCTGATACGGATTTACTGTAATTTCGCATTGCCTACTGTCGATTAGTAAAAAATTATTCAAGGTGAAAAACAAATAGTAAAAAGCGGAGCACCGTTTTCAGTGCTCCGCCTTTTGTTATGCTCTTTTCTGAAGCTCACGCTCAAGCCAGATAGAACCAATGTCTATCGCGCTGTAGAGACCTCTGCGCTCCGCCTTCTTGAGGATCCTGTCGCGCGGACGAAGATCTTCGTTTGTGCTGACGAGCTGCACGAGTATTTTATCTGAGAGCTCCGCGCCGTTTACGTCCTTGGTCGAGGTTATCTGCATCATGATGATGCAGGGCTCATCCATGTATCCGTAATAAAGCGTGTTGTCTTTTCTGACAAGGGGCTTGCCCTTGTACATGAGAAGCTTCTTGTTCTCCGCCACTCAATGTCACTCCAATCGGGTTATAGTTGCACTTTATTTTTTGATTCCGAGATAATCCTCAACCATGCTCTGCAGCAGCTCGTCTCTGTCCAGCTTTCGCACAAGACTGCGGGCATTGTTGTGGGTGGTGATATATGTCGGATCCTCAGAAAGGATGTAGCCAACTATCTGGCTGACCGAATTGTACCCCTTTTCGTTAAGTGCGTTGTAAACCTCGAGGAGTATCTTTTTCATTTCTTCGTCGTTTTCGTTTTTTATTGAGAACTGAATAGTCTCGTCGGCCATGAGTAACCACCTCCATAAAGTTTATTATATACCAAAATCTGCAACAAAACAATGGTATTTTGAAAATTAACTCAAACTCTCAGCGAAACGCCGATCGCGGACAGTCTGTGAAGTATCTCGTCTATCCAGCCCTGAACCTCTTCCATCTCGAGCGTGCGGTCGTGTGAGGAGAAGGTGAAGCGGAGCGTGATGCTCTTTGTGCCGAGCAGCTCGTATGTGTCGATGAGCTTAACGCTCTCGAGCTCTTCAATATTCATGCTCTTCCAGTTCTCGGAAAGCTCGTCGTAGGTGACGCCCTTTCTGAGCACGAGCGAGAGATCATAGTAGGTGGACTGCTTGGTCGAAGGCTCCTTGAACTCGATGTCGTATGCCTTCGCGTCGCTGAACTTGTCTATATCCATCTCGATGCAGACTGCCGAACCGGTCTTGTCGAGCTTGGAGGCGTTCTGCGGATGAAGCGCGCAGACGAAACCGACTTCGTTGCCGTCAGCAAGAACTGCGGCGGTGTTCTTCGGATGCTGCCATGCGTGGACGGGAGCTATCTTTGCGAACTTCGGCGCGCAGTGCTTGATTTGCTCGAAGATGCAGTTGACAACCTCGATAGCCTTGTAGTAGAGATCGCGCTCGCTCTGAGACTTCGAGAAGAGCACAACGCCGAGATGGCGGCGCTCGTTGCAGTAACCGTTTTCGAGTGTGCCCTCAATAACTCTGCCTATCTCGAATATGCCGTAGCTGTCCGCGAAGTCCTTGTTCTCATATGCCGCGACGAGCAGGGTGGGAAGCATGGAGTCGCGCAGAACGCCGTTGTCGGAGTTCTCGATGTTGAGTATCTTGACATTGTCCTCAACCTCGATGCCGAGCTTCTTGTATTTCTTCTTGTCGCACCAGATATAGGAGTGAACCTCGTGCATGGAGTATTTCTTGACGAGGATGTCCTTTATCTCGTCGCCGACAAGTCTCTCGGGCGCGCTGTGAACGGGCTTGAGGGGGCTGCGGGTCGTGGTGATTTCAAAGTTGTCGTAGCCGTAGATTCTCGTTATCTCTTCGATGATGTCCGCCTTTATCGTGACATCCTTCGTGGCTCTCCAGGAGGGGACGGTGACGGTGAAAACGCCGTCTTTTTCGTCAACGCCGAAGCCGAGCAGAGTCAGCGTATGGATAATGCGCTCGTTGCTTATCTCGATTCCGGTGTATCTGTCAACATAAGCCTTGTCGAATGTTAGCGTTATCTGCGGATATTTCTTTGCGTATTCGTCTGTCAGCTTTGAGTCGATGACTGCGCCGCTGTCGATATCCTTGACGAGCTTGACAAAACGCTTTATAGCGACAAGAGTCAGCTCAGGGTCGAGCATCTTCTCGTATCTTGCGCTCGCGTCGGTGCGCAGTCCGAGGCGCGATGACGACTTTCTGACGCAGATTCCGTCGAAGTTCGCGGATTCAAGCACAACGCTCGAGGTGTCGCCGACTATCTCGGAGTCGAGACCGCCCATGATTCCGGCTATAGCGACCGGCTCGTCGTGATTGTAGATGAGCAGGGTGTTGGTGTCCGCCTTTCTCGTCGTGCCGTCGAGGGTGGTGAAGTCAATATCCTCTTTGGGCATGTCAACCTTGATGTGGTCAATTTTTGTCGCGTCGAATGCGTGAGTCGGCTGACCGATTTCGAGCATGATGTAGTTCGTGAGGTCTGCGAGCAGATTTATCGGTCTCATGCCGCAGTAGAACAGTCTGATTCTGATTTCCATCGGGCTGACATGCTTTGTGATGTTAGCCATTCTCAGGCAGGAGTATCTGAAAACGTGCTCGGTGTCGCCGATAGTTACGGGAACAACATTCTCGCTGTCGCTGTCAAGGTCGGCGAGGTCGAGCGGCTTTAATTCGCGGCCGGTGAGGGCTGCGAATTCGCGCGCTATTCCGTAATGACCCCAGAGGTCGGGGCGGTTTGTGAGAGATTTATTATCAACCTCAAAGACGATATCGTCTATCGGGAACAGCTCTTTTATGTCGGTGCCGTTCTTGTATGACGGGTCGAGCTCCATTATGCCGGAGTTCTCGTCGCTGATGCCGAGCTCTTTCTCGGAGCAGCACATACCCTCGGATTCATATCCCGCGACTGTTGCCTTGCCGATTTCGCCCGCGACAACTCTGCCGCCGGCGGTGGCAAAAGCGACCTTCTGACCGACTCTGACGTTCGGCGCGCCGCATACGCAGTTTACTACCTTGTCACCGATATCAACCGTGAGCAGGTGAAGTTTCTTCGACTCGGGGTGATTTTCGAGCGTCTTTATCTCGCCGACAACGACGTTTTGAACGTCGCGTCCCATATAATATATGTCCTCAACCTCAGCTGTGGCGAGGGTGAACTTGTTGATGAGTCCTTTTATATCGCATCCGTCAAGGTCAACATAGTCCTTGATCCAGTTTATTGAAACAAGCATGACTTTAAGCCTCCTCTTTCTTCGTGTCGTCGGGCACGGTGAACGATGAATTGGTGAACTGCGAGAGCGACTTGAGATTGCAGCTGTTGAACACTCGGATGTCCTTGACGCCGTATTTCATCATCGCAAGGCGCGTCAGTCCCAGACCGAAAGCGAAGCCCGAATACTTCTCGGGATCGATGCCGCCCGCCTTGAGAACGTTCGGATGTATCATGCCGCAGGGGCAAAGCTCAAGCCAGCCGGAATCCTTGCAGGAGGAGCAGCCCTCGCCGCCGCAGATAAGGCACTGGATATCAAGCTCGAAGCCGGGCTCAACGAACGGGAAGAAGCCGGGGCGCAGGCGCACCGTGACATCCTTCTGGAAAACCTCGGAGAGCATCGTCTTCATGAAATAGATGAGGTTAGAAATGGATATGTCCTTGTCGACCATCATGCCTTCCATCTGGAAGAAAGTATTCTCGTGGCAGGCGTCGATCTTCTCATTTCTGAAGCAGCGTCCGGGGAAGACGGCGCGAAGCGGAATACCTTTTTCGAGGTCGGCGGCGTATTTGCGGAGAATAGTGTTCTGCGCCGCAGAGGTGTGGGTCTTGAGCAGTTGACCGTTGCTCAGGTAATATGTGTCCTGCATGTCGCGCGCGGGATGGTGCTTCGGAATATTTAACGCCTCGAAGCAGTTGTAGTCGTCGGTGACCTCGGAATAGTCCTCAATGGAGAAGCCCATGTTGAGAAATATCTCGTCAACCTCGCGCTGAACGAGCGTTATCGGGCTGTAAGAGCCGGGATTCGTGTCGCAGGGGAAAGACTCGTCGTAGACCTCGGCGCTTTCAATGAGGCGCTGTTCTTCAAGAGCCTTGAGCTCCTGGAGACGCTCCTGCATGGAGGTCTCGATGAACTGTTTTATCGTGTTTATCTTCTGACCTGCCTCTTTCTTCTGATCGTTTGGCAGGGCGCGAAGCTCGCTCATGAGATTTGCGATGTGACCCTTTTTGCCGAGGAACTCTATCCTCAGCTCCTCAAGCTCAGAGACCTTGCCCGCCTCGGAGGATTTCTTTTTGAATAACTCTTTGAGCTTTTCGGCGTTTTCGTTCATACTTCTCATCCTTTCAAAAAGCATAATTTACATCTTTTCTGCCGGCAGGGGAGGCAAAATAAAAAATCCTCCGTCCCACTGAGGGACGAAGGAAACTTCGCGGTACCACCCTGCATTCGCGCCCATAGGACGCCTCAGCCTGTTCCGCTCGATGGCGGACAGCACCGTGTAACGGCGGTGAACCGTCTCAGCCTACAACATAAAGCTTCAGCCGAGCCGCTCCGGAGTGAACTTCGGCGTGCTCTGACACGGGATCATTCCAGCCAAGTGATCCCTCTCTACGGTGTTCGCCGCGCGCCTACTCTCTCCATCTGTGCGTTGTTTTTATATCCTGCTTATCATAGCACATTATTTTTGTTCTTGCAAGTGCCGTGTGAAAAATTTTTATTTGTTGTCATATTCGTCAAGAAAGCTGTGCTTTATTCCGTCCTTTTTGTAGGCGAGAACCGTGTCAATATTGACATTTTCAACGCTGCTGAATATGCATTTCTCAACGTCGGGATTGCTCTTTTTAAGCTCGCGTATCAGCTCTTTCGTCTCCTGACGCTTTGAGTGATTCTGCCCGTCGTTACAGGTCGTGCAGGTGTCGGTGAACTTGCAGGCGCACTGGATGAAGTGAAGCCCGTTGTAGTCGCGCCACGCCTTTATGTCGTCCTCGCGCACGAGGTAGAGCGGGCGAATCAGCTCCATGCCCGGATAGTTCGTGCTGTGGAGCTTGGGCATCATCGTCTGTATCTGCGCACCGTGGAGCATTCCCATGAGTATCGTCTCGATAACATCGTCGTAGTGGTGACCGAGCGCTATCTTGTTGCAGCCCAGCTCTTGCGCGAATTTATAAAGATATCCGCGCCGCATCCTCGCGCAGAGATAGCACGGCGATTTTTTGACATTGTAGACGGATTTGAATATGTCCGACTCGAATATGTTTATCGGGATGTTCAGCGCCCGCGCGTTGTCCTCGATTATCTTGCGGTTCTCGGGATTATAGCCGGGATCCATGACGAGATATTTGACCTCGAAATTCACCTTGCTGTATCTTTTAAGCTCCTGAAAGAGCTTCGCCATGAGCATCGAGTCCTTGCCGCCGGAGATGCAGACCGCCACTCTGTCGCCCTCGTTGACGAGTTTATATATCTTGAGAGCCTTCGTGAACGGACTCATTATTGAAACGCGGAATTTCTTTCTTAGGCTCTGCTCGACCTTCTGACACAGTTCGCTGTCTTGTCGGTTCTGCATCTCATAGCGCATCCACGCGAGATAACCGCCCTCGAGGCTGTACGCTTCGTAGCCCTGCTTGCACAGCCTGTCCGCAATGTCTATGCTGAAAACTCCGTGCGCGCAGTAGATTATTATTTTTTTGTCCCTGTCCGCGGGCGGATTGTTCTCAAGCTCGTCGGCGGTTGTGTGCACCGAGCCGGGGATGAAACCATACGCCCTGTCCGTCTCGCTTCTTATGTCATAGACGGTGTATTCCCCGTCGTTGAGTTTCTTCAGCTGTTCTGCCGATATTTCCATTGCCTGCGCTCCAATGCTGCATTTTTGCCGTAAACGGCATTGCTATTATACCGCGAAACAAGGCGGTTTGTCTATAATAAAGGTGCAAAGTCCAATAAATGTCACAATGGAAAATAATGCTGCAAAAGCTGAATATCTTACGCCAAGTTAAAAGGACAGAGGTTTGAGTGTCAATAATAAATTGAAAAAAGGACTTGCTTTTGCAAGTCCTTTTTCATGGTCGGAGTGACGGGATTCGAACCCATGGCCTCTTGGTCCCGAACCAAGCGCGATACCAAACTTCGCCACACCCCGAAGTGCTTTAAGAATTATATACTATTGTCGCGAAAATTGCAAGAGCTTTTTTAAATAAATTCGTGTGTTGCGCAAATTTATTCCGCGCCTGCGAAGCAGGGGAGCCGGATTGCCGGCTCCCTTTTGGTATCAGTCTCTGTGTTTTTCTTCGAGTGCTCTTTTGGTTTCGTCCCATTTCTCTCCGGCGAGGGGATAGAATTTCAGGCTTACCGCGCAGATTATGAGCAGCGCGGCGGGTACAGCCATCCATGCGACGAGCACGCCCTGCTTTGCCCATTCGCTCTGCATTCCGGAGGCGAGGGTCGTGTCGTAGCCGAATGCCTTGGCTATGAGCAGAAACGCGGAGTTCGCGAAGCTTATTGCAGGCTTTGTTATCAGGCTGTTGACTCCCGCGTACATGCCCTCGTGGCGCAGCCCGGTGATGCTTTCATCGTAGTCGATAACATCGCCGTTCATCAGCGGAACAAGGTACATTCCGCCCGCAAATCCCATGCCTGCGGTGAAGAATCCGAGGACGGCAATGACGCTTATCTTGCCGAATATCGCCATTGCCGCAGAGCCGCATGCGAATATCACGCACATGATGAATACGCATTTTTTGACGCCCCATGTCCTGACTTTATTTGCCCATAGTATAACCCCGAGCACTGCGCCGAGCCCCAATGCTCCGTAGGCTACCGGCATCGGCAGGTCGAATTCGTCAAAGTAGTATATGACGCCCTGCATGAGTATCGTCTGAATGAATACTACAGTAAACGAGAGCACCTCGAAAACGACGAACGAGCGGTTCTTGAAGCAGTCTATGACTGCCTTGAAAATGTTTTCGTTCTTGTCGCTCTCGGTCGTGACTTTCTCTTTGTAGAAGAAAGTAGATGTGAATATGATAACGAACGCGAGGATTCCTATGCCCGCCATTATCAGCTGAAATTTTGTCGGGTCGCTTCCGACCTCCGGCTTTATCAGCGGGAAAACAACGAGCGGAACCGCCATCGCGATGAGCGTGAAGAATATCTTCCACAGGAAGATGCCGCTGCGTGCCTTGTTCGATACCGCCATGGTGTAGGGCATGACGTAGATGGACGTCGCGATTGCCGTGTAGAGCGTGTCAAACAGGAACAGCGTTGCGAGCATCTGAATGAACAGAGCCGTCTGCGAGCTGCCGAGCGGCCATCTGACCCATGTCAGCACGAAAATCAGCGAATAGAAGAACGCGCCGTATCTTATATACGGTATTCTGCGCCCGAGCTTCGACTTCGTGTGGTCGGAGATATAGCCGAACAGCGGGTCGTTCAATGCGTTCCATATGGCGAATATCATCCATACCGTGCTCGCGCGTCCCTCGGAAAGACCGAGGAATTTCGTGAAGAAATATGTCATTCCTCCGCCTGTCAGCAGGCTGTTTATCGTTGTGCAAAGGCAGTCCGCCGAGCAAAGCCAGAATTTGCTTGACGCGGAGACTCTTTCTTCGGTACCTGCGGTGTTTTTATTTTTCATATTTTTACCCTCATTTCCTGAACACTCTGTCCGTGCGGTAGATTATCCCGTCCGGTCTGTTCGGATATTGTGTTATCTTCGGCAGCTTTGAGTTGCCGCGGCTTTTTGCCATGATTTCCTTGCCCCAGGTTATGACCTGAGCTATATATTCGCGCTCCAGCTGCGGAACTCTGTGACCCCAGAATATCCTGTAGTCGGCGCTCATGTCATATAGCCACTGCGCGCTTGGGAGCCACTCTTCAATGCTCGTGACTCCGGGCAGCTGCATCCACAGCGCGTCGCAGACATTGTCGCCGCTGAATATGATTTTGTCCTGCTCGTCGATAAATGCGACGCTGCCGTGAGAATGTCCGGGCGTGTGCCTGACGCGAACAGTCTTTCCTCCGAGGTCAAAAATATGCCCGTCATCCATGGGGATTATCTTTGTTTTGTATTTGCCGGGTTTTACGTCGCCCATTTTGAACCCATGCGATTTTACGGGCGCGTTTGCTGCGAGGAATACTTTGCGAAACAGCAGGGACATCTGCGCTTTGTTGAGCATCTCACAGTCAGCGCGGTGAATGTAAATTTCTTCAAACTGTCCCGCGCCGCCGATGTGGTCGCCGTGTCCGTGCGTCGCCGCGAGAATTATCGGCAGATCTGTGAGCTTTTCCGCCGCGCCTCTTATGTCGCAAAAGCCGGTGCCGCAGTCTATCAGCAGAGCCTTTTCGCTGCCGACGACAAGATAACAGTTCGTGCCGTCAAACTCGTTGAGCAGATAAACATTTTCGGCGAGCTTTGTTACCGGAAGATCGCTTCTCATTCTTTGCCCTCCGCTGTCTTTTCGCTTATGCGCTTGTCGTGGTATTTCTTCGCGGGGATGAGCGGGATTATCGTCAGCAGCACGAGAGCCGCGCCGACGAGCAGAAGCGTGTAGGTCGGCAGATATGCCGTCAGCCCGTTTTCGTCAACGAACTCGCCGCTCTTTTTGATTATCGGGTTTGCAATCAGCGGAGCTACGACCATCGGGATGAGCACGAAGAAGAGAATACGGATTCCCTCAAACTGACCTCTCGCATCCTCGGGATAGAGCTGCTTGCCCCAGACCGTGCTGCTCTGCAAAAACAGCACATAGCCCATGCCGAGCAGGAGAACGCCGATGAGAAGCATCGGGTTCAAAATCGAGTTTGTGTTGACATTCTCGGGTCTTACAAACAGCCCGAGCAGACCGACTCCGATGCTGTTGAGAACAGTTGAAATAAAGCAGAGCAGGGGAGCCTTGTTATTGTTGAGCAGCTTCGTGCAGGGGATAGTGAACAGCATCGCGAGCACGAGCGCAACGCCCTCGATATATCCCATCATGTCGGCGGAGAAGCCGAGATAATATATCATGTAGTTGCCTATATGGGCGAAATACATGTTGAACGCTATGAAATAGACGGAGAGCGAGAGATTGACCCAGGCGAGCTCCTTGTTCTTTATGTAGTTTTTGAAATTGAGTATGCTGAAGAACTGCTTGGCAAATGTGCCGCGCTTGCTGGGCTTTAATTCCGGGCTGTCCTTCATCGCGAACAGGCAGTATATGCCGAAGAGTATAACCGCAACGCCCATGACTAAGAAAAGGCGCATGTAGTTGTCGTTGCTGCCGACGAGCATTCCGCCCGCTACAGTGCCGACTATCGTGCCTATGACCGGCTGAGTGGCAAGAGCCGCGCCTATCTGCCCCTTGTTGCTGTCTTTCATGTGGTCGTTGACCCATGCATTGAAGCCGATGTCATTGCCCATCGAGCCGAAGAAGCTCATTATCGCGTCTGCCGCGACGACCGCAACGCCGACTGCCATGAGTACGGACGAAGTCTCCGTGCTGCCGCGCACGAGATACTGCGTCAGACCGAATACAATGGTGAATATGCCCCAGAGAATGTAGCCGACCGAAGCCATCACCTTGCGCTTGCCTATCCTGTCGGAGATGCAACCGAATAGGAAAGTTGAGATAGTCGTCGCCGTTGCCGAAACGCCGACCATCCATGAGATTATCGTCGGATCTTTTGCAATCTTCGCGTAGACAAATGTGTTGAACCACTGGTTTTCCATGTTCCAGCATATCTGTCCGGCGATTCCGAGACCCCATACGAGAATCCAGAACCTTGCGTTTGAAAGTCCGTTTTTGCTTTTCATTATCTTTCACCGCCTCAAAAGATTTCTGTTAGTTTTATATTAAACTTGCACCGCCCAAAAGTCAATAAAACTATATGCAGAATTGCTGAAAAGTTTATAAATATATTTATTATTTTGTACATGATATAAAAACACGGCCTGAAAATATCAGACCGTGCTTTTATTTAAAATATTTTATTTTTTCGCTTTGAATCGGCGGCCTTTGGCGTTGAGCGATTTCATCGCTTCGATGAAGCCCTCGCGGGTCACGCCTGCGGGCATGTGCGCCCATTCTGTTGTCTGAACGAATTTGTCCGCCATCTTTTCGAATTCGCTCTCGTCTATTTCAACATCGTCGAAGCAGACGGGGAGACCTATCGAGCTGTTGAACTTCATTATGCGCTCGACCTCGCTGTCGTTTTTCTCAAACTCGAGCAGGCAGAGCACGCCGAGCGAAACGACTTCGCCATGCAGGTGGTGATGTCCGTTCTCGGTTACAGTCGAGCCGTAGTAGACGCAGTGGGCGAGGGTGGAGTTGTAATAGTAGCTGTCAACCGTGCTCATCATGTTCGAGACGATGCCGGTCGATATAATAATGTCGAGCGTCACCTGGTCGAGCGCGAACGACGCTTTCTTTTCTCTTATGGATTCCAGAGCCTCTGCGCCGTATTCTATCAGCGGGTCAGTGCATATCCTGCTTATCTGCTTGCCCATGAGCGGCGTGTGCGAGAGCGTGTCGTCCTTTGAGGAGAACACAGCTTCGTATTCCTTGCTCAGCGCGTCGCCGATGCCCGCCCACAGCAGCTGCTCCGGCGAATCCGCGATAACTGCGGAGTTTATAAAGCAGTGGTTTGCAAGCTTCGGATAATAATATTCCCTGAACGAGCCGTCGGGGTTGTATATGACCGAGATGGCGGTCACTGATGCGCAGTTTGAAGCGACGGTCGGAAATGTGAACAGCGGCTTGTCAAGCTTGTCTGCAACATATTTGCCCGTGTCGCATGCGCGCCCGCCACCGACTGCGAATATCATGTCGGCGTCCCTGACAGTCAGATTCGCTATCAGCGCGTCGCCGTTTTCGTATGTCGAATCACCGCCGTATTCGATAAAATCGAGCAGCTTTACATCGCTCCCGGCAACGCCGTCGATCATGGCTTTTTTAGCCTTGGCCATTGCGGTCTTTCCGCCGATGACTGCGGCGGTCTTGCCGAAGAACCGCGTGACATGCGGTATTTCTTTGTAGCAGTCGGGGCCTATCGAATAGCTCGGCAGGTATAGGTTGTAGTTGATGTTGTAGTCAGACATTTTTATCACTATCCTTTTTCAGTGTTCCGCGTTATATTTTTCAAGCTCCGTTATGGCGTCAACAATCATGTCCTCAGTTACTTCATAGGGATATTTGCGAACATCGATGCCCTTGAGCGCTTTCTCGGCAACGGTTCTGACATCGTCGGGAGTTGCGTGAATGTCGCTGAGCTTTGTCGGCAGACCCATGGAGCGGTTGAAATTGAATACTTTTTCGCGCTCTTCGTACTGCTTGTCAACCGTCAGCAGAACGAGAATTCCATAGGAGACTACCTCTCCGTGCAGATGATGATGCTCTTCGGTGCTCTTGAGAACGGTGAAGCCGTTGTAGACTGCATGAGCAAGACCGGTCGTGTAATCGACCTGAACGAAGTTCGAGACAAGTCCTGTTGAGACGATTATTCCGAGTATAACTTCGGTCAGCTCGTCAGTTACTTTGTGAGCGCGGCAGTCCGCAAGAGCCTTTTCGCCCCAGCGGAGCATCGACACCGCGCACATTGAACTCAGCGCAATACCCATGGCATCCGAGTGAGCGGGAATGTCACCGCGCGAAGATACCGTGCATTCATAGTGCTTCGCCATCGTGTCGCCGATGCCTGCCCAGAGATATTTGTCCGGCGCGTCGGCGATTATCTGAGTGTCTATAAAGATGTGCTTGGGCGGGATCTTCGAGAACGAATATTCGCGCAGGCTTCCGTCCGGATGATAGAGTATGCCGAGGCTCGTGCAGGATGCGCAGGTCGAGGCAATGGTCGGGAATGTGAAGAACGGTCTGTCCGTCGAGTGGGAGAGTACCTTGCAGGTGTCGATAGCCTTGCCGCCGCCGACTGCGAAAATCATGTCCGCGTCCGCAACTTTTGGCTTGAGCATCTCAATATTCTCGACCGATGCCTCGCCGCCGTACCAGAACGGACCGATGATTTCGATTCCGGCTTCTTTAGCCGCTGCGATTATTTTATCCTGCGCCGCGGCGAGTGCGTGCTTGCCGCCGATTATTGCCGCCTTTTTGCCGTATGCCGGGCAGATTTCTTTTATATCCTCATATGCGTCCGTGCCTACCGAATATCCGGGAAAAAGTGTTCTCTTCATATTATATCATCCTTTCCGAAAAAGTGAAGTCCTGTTATTTGCACTCGGGGTGCTCTTTGATGTATTTTCTGTTCTTGTATACACCGACCGTCAGGAACGGTACAACAACTATGGCGATGGCGAGATATCCGCAGTAGCCGTAGCCGTATTTGATAATATTTGTAAGACCGACGAGCGAGATGGTCATCGACAGTATAATAATAAACGCCGAAACAACTGCGCTGCGCACTCTCTGCGACTTGATCTTTTTGAATACTTTGTGGTTCTCAAAGCGGGCGACGAAGCCGAAAGTTGTTGTGACGCCTGTCGAAATGAGGCACAGGAGCAGGCAGATACCGTAAATAACCGTCAGCCACTTCATGCCCATCTCGGTGCATACGGTCAGCGTCGGAATTGTCGAGCCGCCTTCAACCGAGCTGTAGTAGCCTTTCCACGACATCAGCATGAATACCGAGAGAACGAGCGCAACGGAGTTCATGACGAATGAGATCCACATCGACTTCGAGCAGTTCTTTTTGCCCTTGAGCGGAGTGCCGCAGGCTATCATCGTCGGCAGGGTGACGCACTGGAAGCCCGCATATGTGAAAGCATTGAGAATGGCCTTGGGTATATTCTTGAATCCGACCGCGCTGAAATCTGCGCTCATGACCGTGAACAGTGTCTTGCTCTTGAAAATACCGATGGTGTAAATGGTTATCGCGGTCACAAGAATAGCTATGCCCATATAGGTCGAAACTTTTCTGACAAGGTCTGCGCCGAATATCGTCAGCAGCAGAACGAGCGCGCCGACAATAACAATGCCGATATAGTAGTTGAGCCCGAAATACTGATTAAGTGCGGATGCCGCGCCGGATATAGCGGCGGCGACTGCCATGAGCACCATTATATAAAAGAAAACTTCAAACAGAACGTAGCATTTGTCGAGCGGGTGATAGAGCGTTTCAAAAAGCTCTTTGTGGCTCTTGAGTCCGCGCGAGTTGTACATGATCATCGCCTCGCGCATTGTGAACGTCAGCAGAAGCATTGCTATCACTGCCGATATCGGACCGAGCCAGCCGAGCCCGACATAGTATGTGTTTGCCTGGTTACCGGTTGCGAAGCCGCCGCCGGCGTGCGCCGAAAACAGAACCGAACCGACGGAGAATGCAAGGGCGAACGAGCCCTTCGCTGCGATGTTCTTTGCGGATGTTTTTTCTTTCATTTTTTGCATCACCTTTCGTGAGTGAGATTTTCAGGCAAGCAAAAAGCCCTTTCGTCTCCTATGCTTGCCACATAAGAGACGAAAGGGTAAAACCTTCCGCGGTACCACTCTTATTCATTCATCCGGGGAATGTACTTAGGGGATACTGACATATCCCTGCTTTTTAACGGCAGCGTCCCGTCCGCACCTATTTTCCGAAAGGCTTTTCAGCGCAGCCGCTCAACGGTGAGTTCGTCGCTGAATCTCCTTGATGCCTCGCAGCTCCCGGCACTTCTCTGAAAGGGTATCAACGCTTACTATTCCGTGTCATCGCGTTTATGCTTCGTATTTTAGTCCCGAAATCACGGATTGTCAAGTAGAAAAACGCAGGACTTAAACAGTATATTTTTGTTCATTTTTGAACCACAGTTTATCAAAAACTGTTGCGCTTCGAGCCACATATTTGCTTGACATTGATATATAAAAGTATTATACTGAAATCAGATGTTATGTAACTTGTGTTATATAACATATTGAAGCAAAAAGGGGATACTGTTATGCCGCCAAAACCGAAATTTTCAAGAGAAGATATAATAAACGCCGCGTTTGATATAGTGCAGAAGAGCGGTGCCGATGCCATGACCGCGCGCGAGGTCGGAAAATATCTCGGCACTTCGTCAACGCCGATTTTTACCGCGTTCAATGATATGAGCGAACTGCGAGCCGCTGTGTGCGACAAGGCGAGAAAGGTGTTCGACGAATACATGGCTGTGGCGGAGGACTTCTCGCCCGCATATAAAAAGCGCGGAATGCAGTGGGTGAAATTCGCCCGCGAAAACCCGATGCTTTTTCAGCTGCTATTCATGAGCGGCAGCGAGACCGAGACCGACTTCAACTCCGCTGTTGAGATAATGCCGTTCGGCAAGGAGAATGATATTGCCATTATAACCCGCGACTATAACGCGACACCAGAGCAGGCGGAGCATCTTTTCAGCCAGATGTGGACATATACCTACGGACTCTGCGTGCTCTGCGCGCGCAAGGTGTGCAACTTCACCGAGGACGAGATAACTAAAAGACTCGGCGAGATTTTTGCCGGCATGATTTATGTTCTCAAAAGCAATCTCGGAAAAACCACTGCCGTCAACCCCGCTCAAAAGGACTCGCAGAGCGGCATTGAAAACAAGAGCAAAAATCCCGATCTCTCCGAAAGCGAGATGGACGAAATATATCGCGGCGACCGATGAGGTGAATTTATGCAGAAAACTTTGACCCGCAGCGGACTCGATTCAAATATGCTCAAGCTTATCGCGATAGCGGCCATGACGGCGGATCATATTGCGTGGCTTCTGTTCCCGGGCTATCCGACAGACCCTCTGCCGATAATTTTGCATATCATAGGCAGGCTTACCTGCCCGATAATGTGCTTTTTCATTGCCGAGGGCTATCACTATACGCGCAATATTAAGAAATATACGGCGCGCCTGTTTGTGTTTGCGATGATATCGCATTTTGCCTATATATTCGCTTCAAACGATTTTGTAGACTGGCACTCGTTTATTCCGTTTTATTATGGAAATATCCTCAACCAGACGAGCGTCATATGGTCGCTCGCATGGGGACTCGTCCTGTTGCGAATAGCAGACAACAGCAAAATCAAAATGCCGGCAAAGGTGATTTTGACTCTGCTTATCTGCGCCGTCGCCCTGCCTGCCGATTGGAGCTGCATAGCGTCGCTGAGCGTGCTGTCCATAGGCACGAACAGAGGAGAGCCGAAAAAGCAGATTGCCTGGTCTATGCTCTGGGCTGCAGTCTATGCAGTTGTATATTTCTTCGCTATCGACAAAATATATGGGCTGATACAGCTCTGCGTCGCGCTCGCGATACCGCTGCTGTTTTTGTATAACGGAAAGCGCGGACGAAACCACAAAATCAACAGATTCATGAAATGGCTGTTCTATGCATATTATCCTCTTCATTTGCTTGTTATAGGTATTATAAGAGAGCTTGTGCGTTGACAAATAAATTCACGGAGACAATACAATGGCTAAAAACGACAGATTTGAAAACGTCTATTCGCAGGGCGGATTATCAACTATGGAAATCTGGGTCGATAAAGAAACAGGAGTAAATTACCTGTTTCACACAAGCGGCTATGCCGGAGGTATGACGCCTCTGTTGGGTAGAGACGGAAAACCGATAATTTCTCCTGTTCAAAGATAATACGGACGTAAAAACACGGCGCGGAACTCGCACCGTGTTCTTTTATATCTTCGCCGAGAGCTTTATGTAAATCGCTCCGGCCGTCAAAAACGCCGTGTATCCGATTATCGCGGCAGCTGTTCAAGAAAAATATCGGCGAGCCGGCTGTGGCAATCATGCGAATTTGTAAATTTTTTTTAAATAATATGAATAAGCGGAGCATTGCATACCAAAAAGGTGTATAATATATCCGCAGGCGGGAGTCGGAGACTCCGGCTATCTTGAAACAAAGGAGCTGTGTAAAAATGAAACTTGTGTTGCTTCGCCACGGAGAAAGCGAATGGAATCTTGAAAACCGCTTCACGGGCTGGACGGATGTCGACCTCTCCGATAACGGCAGAAAAGAGGCGCTGTCTGCGGGAAAGGCTCTGCTCGACGGCGGATACGATTTCGACATTTGCTATACGTCTTATCTCAAACGCGCCATCCATACTCTCGACGCAGTGCTTGATGTCATGGACAGGGCATGGCTTCCCGTTATAAAATCATATAAGCTCAACGAGCGCCATTACGGCGCGCTTCAGGGGCTGAACAAATCCGAGACTGCCGAGAAGTTCGGCGAGGAGCAGGTGCTCGTCTGGCGGCGTTCGTTCGATGTGCGTCCGCCCGTGCTCGAGCCCTCCGATGAGCGCAACCCCGCCAACCAGGCGCAGTACAGAGACGAAGATAAGTCAGAACTTCCGCTCGGCGAGAGCCTCAAGGACACGATTGCAAGAACCGTTCCGTATTTTGAAAACGAGATCGTGCCGAAAATGCGCGAGGGCAAGCGCGTTATTATCGCGGCGCACGGCAATTCGCTGCGTGCGCTCGTCATGCATTTTGAAAAGCTGACCCCGGACGAGATAATGAAAGTCAATCTCCCGACCGGCGTTCCGCTTGTCTATGAGTTCGACGACAACTTTAATGTAATATCCAAGCAGTATCTCGGCGATCCCGAAGTTATAGCCGCAAAAATAAACAAAGTCGCGGCACAGGGTAAAAAACACTGAGAGTGTGTCATAAATGACCGTACCTCCCGGGCTTTGAACCGGGAGGTATTGCTATGCCGTGGTTTTGCATAAAAATCTCTGCTTGCATGAATCGTTTTTGATCGTTTCACAGATAGTAAAAATTTTTGAAAAAAAGTGTTGACTTTAGCGTAGTAACGTGATATCATACAATCACACTAAACAACACGGAGGAACACACCATGAAAAAAAGAATTGTTGCACTTGTACTCGCAGTCCTGACCCTCGTGCTTGCACTCGGTTTTGCAGGCTGCAAAAAGAACGATAAGACCGATTGGGACTACATCGCAGATAAGGGCGAGCTGGTCATCGGAATTACTTACTTCAGACCCATGAACTACATGGAGAACGGCGAGCTTGTCGGCTTCGAGACCGAGTTTGCCAAGGCTGTTTGCGAGAAGCTCGGCGTGACCGCAAAGTTCCAGGAGATCGACTGGGATTCGAAAGTCACCGAACTCAACTCCAAGACTATCGACTGCATATGGAACGGCATGACCGCAACGGACGAGCTCAAGAATCAGATCAACTTCTCCAACGCTTACATGAACAACTCCCAGGTCGCCGTTATCCGCAAGGCTGACGCCGCAAAATATAAGGATCTCGCTTCGATGAGCGGCGCTAAGGTTGTCGCAGAAGCAGGCTCCGCAGGCGAGATAGCCGTCAAGGCGGACGCAGGACTCAGCAAGAGCTACCTTCCCGTCAAGGATCAGGGCACCTCGCTCATGGAAGTCAAGAGCAAGACCGCCGATATCGCGATAATCGATGCTGTTACCGCAGCGGGCAGCATCGGCGAGGGAACCGACTATGACGATCTTATGATAGTCGATGTCATCTCGAGCGCAGATTCTGAAGTCTATGCGGTTGGTATCCGCAAGAGCGACACCGAGCTCACCGCGAAGATCAACGCCGCTATCAAGGAGCTCTACGATGACGGTACTCTTGCAAAGCTTGCCGAAAAGTATAACCTCTCCGGCAGAGTCATCGCTCAGTAAAGCAACAAACTAAATATCACGCAGGTCCTGCCGATTTTCTGCGGCGGGGCTTGCGCTGTGCTCGAAAATGGTTTAATATATATCGAAGTCAGATAACCTCAAAGGAAGAAGGATACATAAATGGATTTTCTCGGCGTCAACGCTCAGCTGCTCGGGGGCTTTAAATATACGCTGTTGATATTTTTTATAACCCTCGTTGCGGCCATACCGCTCGGCCTGCCGATAGCTCTCGGTTCGATGAGCCGTTTCAAGCCCCTGCGCTGGATCAGCCGCGCTTTTGTGTGGGTAATCCGCGGAACGCCGCTGATGCTCCAGATTATGGTCGTCTTTTATGTTCCCGGTCTTGTGTTCGGCACGCCGTTCAGATCGCGCATAATCGCTGTTATCATAGCGTTCATAATCAACTATGCGGCGTATTTTTCGGAGATATACCGCGGCGGCATAGAGAGTATCCCGGTCGGTCAGTATGAGGCGGGTCAGGTGCTCGGACTCACGAAGACCCAGACCTTCTTCAAAGTAGTGCTGCTCCAGGTCGTCAAGCGTATCATGGCGCCGATGAGCAACGAGGTAATTACGCTCGTCAAGGATACTTCACTCGCGAATGTTATCGCAGTCGGCGAGCTTATTATGTCGGCTCAGAATATCGTTAAAGTCTACGCCATAATCTGGCCGCTGTTCTATACCGCGATATTCTACCTCATCTTCTGCGGAGTTCTCACTCTGCTCTTCAACGCGCTCGAAAAGAAACTTAACTATTACAGAGGTTGATCATGGCTATACTTGAAGTTAAAGATCTCAAAAAATCCTTCGGCGATGCCGAGGTTCTCAAAGGCATAAGCTTCTCGCTTGAAGAGAAGAATGTCCTCGCTATAATCGGTTCGTCGGGCAGCGGAAAAACAACTCTGCTGCGCTGCATCAATATGCTCGAAACTGCGGACAGCGGCTCGATAACCGTTGACGGCGGCGTTGTTTTTGACGGCAGTAATACCGATAAGCTCTCCGCTCAGCAGCAGCGCGAGAATCAGCTCAAGATAGGACTCGTGTTCCAGTCCTTCAATCTGTTCCCGCAGTATACGGCGCTTGAAAATGTCACTCTCGCCGCAAAAATCCATGCAAAGAGCCGCCCGGATTTCAAGAAGAACCGCAAGGCTATCTTCGCCGAGATAGATGAAAACGGCAAAGCTCTGCTTCGCAAGGTCGGACTCGGCGAGAAGATGAACAACTATCCCTGCGAGCTTTCCGGCGGCCAGCAGCAGCGCGTGTCGATAGCCCGCGCAATGGCTCTCAAACCGAAGATTCTGTTCTTCGACGAGCCGACGAGCGCTCTCGACCCCGAGCTCACCGGAGAGATTCTCAAGGTCATAAAAGACCTTGCCGCCGAAAAGATGACGATGGTTATCGTCACGCATGAAATGAGCTTCGCACGCGAGGCGGCGGACAGGATAATCTTCATGGATAACGGAGTTATCGAGGAAGAGGGAACTCCCGAAGAGGTGTTCGACAATCCCAAATCCGAGCGTACCCGCGAATTCATCGCCGGCTATTCGGACTGATAATTGATAAATCAAAGACCCGTTTCGGCGGGTCTTTAATTATTCGAATGTTTACAGATTGTCTATATACATTTTTGCGTTCCTGTGTTAAAATACATATCGTTGTGATATCCCGCCGATGAAGGGATATAATATATGACAAGGCGCAAAAGGAGAAAAATCATGCTTGAATTCAGATACGATACCCAGCTTCTTATCGACGGCCACGATCTTGACGAAGATGTTATAAACGATTATTTCACCGAGCATTTCAAAGGCGACTGCCTGCTTGCCGTCGGCGACGAAGAGCTGATAAAGATTCATTTCCATACCAATGAGCCGTGGAAGGTGCTTGAATACTGCGCGTCTCTCGGCGAGATATACGATATCGTCGTTGAGGATATGGACAGACAGGAACGCGGTCTCAAGGGCTGAGAAAATTTGATATTCCGGGCTGCTGCATTTGAATGCGGCGGCCTCTTTTCATATTATCTGACCTGTCCGCATAGATTTAAATGATATCTATTTTGGAGGCGGATGTATGGACTCGGAAAACGGACGCATGACGCGCGAAGAATACCGCGCGCAGATGGGGCTCGATGCTGAGCCGAATGCAAAACGCGAAAAGAGCGGCGACGCCGGGGCACGTCTTATATTGCTCCAGCTCATTATCTGCGCCGCCGCCGTCGGTCTGATTTTCGGTATACGCAAGCTGTCTCCCGCAAGCTTTGAGACAATTAAGAATACATATAAATCCGCCATGCAGTACAGCATAAACGCGCGTGAAGCATGGGGAAAAATAAAGAGCGCCGCGGGCTTTGTGTTTGAACCCGCAGGCGTGCTTGCCGACAGTGATAAAGATTCAGAAACGAGCACCGAAAGTCTCGGCAAAGGCTCGTCGGAGCTCAATGTAAAGGCATATAGAATGAGCTTCTCGCCTTATTACACAACTATGAGCGCGCATATGCCGGTCAGCGGCAGGGTCAGCTCGCCGTTCGGCAGGCGTGACGATCCGTTTACAGGCGAAGCGTCGCTCCATTCGGGGCTCGATATCGCGGCGGCGCAGGGGAGTCCGATTTCCGCCGCATTTTACGGCACCGTCACCAAGGTCGGAGAGGATGAAATTGCCGGCAAGTATATCCGCCTGACCCACGCGGACGGGCTTGAAACTTTTTATTGTCACTGTTCCGAGATATTGGCTCCCATGAATGCGGTTATTCGCCAGGGCGAGACGATAGCCCTCGTCGGTTCAACGGGCATGGCGACCGGACCGCATCTTCATTTTGAAGTGCGGATAAACGGGCTCAAATATGATCCCGCGCGTCTGCTTTTCGGCGAAAATATCTGATGCATTTTTATATAAAAACGACCCGCATTGATTTAGGTTTCCCGTTCGCCGCATCCGCCGCCGTTATTCTTATGCTCGACAAAAGCGAAACGGTGCTGCTTATTTTTCTTTGCTGTGCTCTGCATGAAGCGGGTCATATTTTGCTCTTGACCCTCTGCTCCGCGCCGCCCGATGCGATAATTCTCGGTGTGTTCGGCATGAGGATAGAGCGGGGAGAAGTGTGCCTCGATTACCGCCGTGAGGCTGTATGCGCCCTCGCGGGACCTGCGGCGAATTTTATTGTTTCGCTTGCCGTTTTTCCGTTTGCGCGAGTGTATCCCAATGCCTTGAAGTTTGCGGCTCTGAGTGCGGGTATAGGCGTTTTCAATCTCCTGCCCGTCGAGCCGATGGACGGCGCGGCGGCGCTCAAAAGCTTGCTGCTGCTCAAATATGAGGAGCGCACGGCTGATAAGATTGTTGATATCTTTGCCGCCGTTTTGCTGATTCCTCTGACCGTGTGCGGGATAATTTTGCTCATAAAAACAGGAAACAACTTCACTCTGCTGTGCGTGTGTATTTATATATCCGTCTATCTTATAGCAAAAAAGCGCACCGCCTGATTCTTTCAGACGGTGCGCCGTTAATTTTATCTGTCAGATCGTGATGATGCCGAAGGCGGAAAGAACCTGCGCGATGAGGATAACAACGAGAAGAATCGGGGCTACCCACTTTATCATCACGCGGTGCAGCTTCTCGCCAGTAAATTTGGCGGAAAGTCCGACCTCGTCCGCGATGACCTTTGTGCCGACAACATGACCGATAAGAATACAGGTCAGGAAAGCGACGATTGGCATGAGCACGGAGTTCGAGATGAAGTCGAAGAAGTCGAGCATCTGCATGCCGAAAATCTTGAAGTTTGCAAGCGGGCCGTAGCCGAGGACGGAGAGCGAGCCGATGGCTACAGTACACAATGTAACAACGACAGTCGCGACTACGCGGTTCCAGTGGAACTTGTCTCTGACCATCGAAACGACCGTCTCCATGAGGGAGATGGAAGAAGTGATTGCCGCGAAGAAAACGAGCAGGAAGAACAGCGTGCCGACCACACCGCCTATTGATCCCATGGCGTTGAAGACCTGGGGCAGGGTGATGAACATAAGACCGGGGCCCGCGTTGATTCCGTCAGCCGAACCGCCGTTGAATGCGACGACCGAGGGAATGATGATAAGACCCGCGAGAAGAGCTATACCGGTGTCGAATATCTCGATCTGGCGCACGCTCTTTTCGATGTTGTCCTCTTTCTTCATATATGAGCCGTAGGTTATCATGATACCCATTGCCAGCGACATCGAATAGAACAGCTGACCGAGCGCACCGAGAACGGTTGCGGAGGAGAACTTTGAAAAATCGGGCAGCAGGTAATATTTGAGACCCGCGAGCGCGCCGTCAATTGTCAGCGCGAAAACTGCGATAACCACGCAGAGTATAACGAGTATCGGCATCATTACTTTGCTGACCTTTTCGATGCCCTTTTCAACGCCGAATATAACGACGGCAGAGGTGAGCGCGACGAAAATGATGAACCAGAGCATTGGGTTGTCAACTATGCCGCCCTTCATTCCGATGAAGTTCGAAAAGAAATCGGCGGAGCTTGTGGCAAGATCCTTGCCGTGACCCGAAACGAACTCGGCGAAATATCTGATGACCCAGCCGCCGATAACGCAGTAGTAGGGGGTTATAATAACAGGCACGAGTGCGGACAGCCAGCCCATGAAGCCGAAACGCTTGTCAAGCTTCTTATATGCGCTGATGCAGGAAAGCCCGGTCTTTCTGCCGATGGCAATTTCAGTCACCATTAGCGTAAAGCCGAATGTTATCGCGAGAATAATGTAGACGAGCAGGAAGATACCGCCGCCGTATTTTGCCGCAAGATAGGGGAAACGCCAAAGGTTTCCGAGTCCGACTGCAGAACCTGCCGCCGCCAGAACGAAACCGACGCGCCCTGTAAAGCTGCTTCGTTTTTTCTCCATTAAAGATCCCTCATTCTGATAAAAATTTTTGCCAAAAAAGTTGCACCAGTATATTAAAGCACAAAATCGCCGGTATTGCAACAGCCTTTTTATATTTGTTTGTATTTGTGAACAAACACCGTGCTTTATTGACAACAGAGAACAGAAATGCTATATTAGCAGTGACAAATCAGAGATTACGGAGACAGAGAAAATGAAAAATATATGGCTCGTTGTTCCATGCTATAACGAAGAAGAAGTTCTGCCGGAGACATCAAGGCAGCTGAAAGCCGTCATGCAGTCCATGATAGACAGCGGCAAAATATCGCCCGAGAGCAAAATAGCTTTCGTCAACGACGGCTCAAAGGACAACACATGGAATATAATAAGCGCCCTTTGCACCGATGACGGCATTTTTGCCGGAATAAATCTTTCCCGCAACAAGGGGCATCAGAACGCTCTGCTCGCGGGACTTATGACCGCGAAAAAATACGCTGACGCCGTGATAAGCCTCGACGCCGATCTCCAGGACGATGTCGACGCCATTGAAAAGATGGTGGACAACTTTATTGCGGGCGACGATATAGTTTACGGTGTGCGCTCTTCGCGCAAAAAAGATACATTCTTCAAACGCTTCACCGCAGAGGGATTCTATAAATTCATGGCGGCAATGGGCGTTGAGATAGTTTTCAACCACGCCGATTACAGGCTCATGAGCCGCCGCGCTCTCGACGCTCTGAGCGAGTTTGACGAAGTGAATTTGTTCCTGCGCGGAATAGTGCCGCAGATAGGTTTCAGGACTTCTACTGTCGAGTATGAGCGCAAGGAGCGCCTTGCGGGCGAGTCAAAATATCCGCTGAAAAAGATGCTCTCGTTCGCCTTTGAGGGAATAACTTCGTTCAGCGTCAGACCGCTCAAAATTGCCACAACTCTCGGTATATTCTCTCTGCTCGTGTGCCTTGCAATGCTTATCTACTGCATCGTCAGCAAGGCGACAGGTCATGCCGTCGCGGGTTGGGCGAGTATAGGCGCATCCGTGTGGGCGCTCGGCGGACTTCAGCTGTTCATGCTCGGCATTATCGGCGAGTATGTCGGCAAGATATACACCGAGACCAAGCATCGCCCGAAATATATAATAGAGTCAATTATTATCGACCGCGAAAAGCTTGAAAAATAATTGATATGCCGTCAAAACTGTGGTAAAATGAAAGTATAAACAGGAAAGGAAGTTGTATTATGACCGAAATTACAAAAGATATGCTTATCGGAGATATACTTGACGCCGACAGAGGTACCGCAAAGTACTTCCTTGAGATGGGTATGCACTGCCTTGGTTGCCCCGCTTCCAGAGGCGAGAGCGTTGAGCAGGCCTGCATGGTTCACGGCGTTGATGTCGATTCACTTGTTGCCGAGATCAACGAGTATCTCGCTTCCAAGTAAATGATTGTGCTTTCACCCCGCCTGAAAACGGCGGCTGATATGGTGCGCAAGGGCGTGGTCGCTGCCGATATCGGTACCGACCACGCCTATCTTCCGTCATACCTTGTTTTGAACGGTATCTGTCCGCGTGTGCTCGCCTGCGATCTGCGAAAAGGCCCGCTTGAAAACGCTGCGGAGACGCTCGAACGCTGGAACATTTCGGATAAAATAACCCTGCGTCTCTCCGATGGACTCGACGAGCTTTCGGCGGGCGAGGCGGATGATATAATAATGGCGGGAATGGGCGGAATACTTATCGCCAAACTGCTCGAACGCACCGAGTGGGTAAAAAATAAAAACATAAGGCTGATACTTCAGCCGATGTCCCATGCCGAAGAGGTGCGATTGTTTCTCTGCAATAACGGCTTTGATATAATTGAAGAGCGCACCTGCCGCGATGACGGGCGCATATATTCAGTCATATGTGCCGAATATTCGGGGAAAATAGAAGCTTTCCCTCAGGGTTATGAGTTCTACGGAAAGCTTGATCCAAACGATGATATCGCGCGAAAACTCGTTGAGAGACAGCATAAGCGGCTGAAAATACGCGCGTCGTCTCTGCGCGAAGCTAACTTCAAACTCGACGAGGCGGAGTACTGCGAAAAGGTCTGTCTCGGTATGGAAAGTTTTTTGAACGGAGGAGAAAAGTGATGGCTGTTGTCGGTGATATTTATAACGCTCTTGATGCGTTCTGTCCGTTTGATGTCCATGAGCAGTGGGACAATGTCGGTCTGCTCGTCGGCGAAAGCTCGGCGCAGGTCACAAGGGCTGCCGTTGTGCTCGATATAACGCCAGATGCCGTTGAAAGAGCGCACGAAGCCGGGGCACAGCTTATAATAAGCCACCACCCGGTCATATTCCATCCGATAAAAAATCTCGGGGCGCACGACCCTGTATATTTGTTGGCAAAATACGGCATGAGCGCTATCTGCGCCCATACAAATCTCGATTGTGCGGACGGCGGCGTCAACGATGTTCTGGCGCAGTGCTTAGGCCTTGAAAATGTCCGTAAGATTCCGTCCCCGAATGCCGGAACAATGCTTCTCAGAGCGGGCGAGCTCAGAGAAGAGCTTTCGCCAAAACAATTTGCGGAGCTTGTCTCGCAGAGACTCTGCTGCCATGTGCGCTATTGCGACGGCGGCAGAAGCATAAAACGAGTCGCCCTGTGTGGCGGCGCGGGCGGCGAATTCTTCTCCGATGCGCTCGCGTTCGGCTGTGAAGCGCTTGTCTCCGGCGATGTTGCGCACCACGAATTTTTGGGTGCGTCCGCCTGCGGAGTCACTCTTGTTGCCGCCGGGCATTTCGAGACCGAAAATCCTGTAGTCAAAACAATTTTTGATTATCTTGAAAAGACTGTCACGGATGTCGACTTCTTTGTTATATCACAGCAGTCTCCGACCCATTTTATCTGATATATTAGTCTGGAGTTTTACTTATGCCGCTTGACGGATTTACATTGCATTTCTTAACAGAAGAGCTTCGCCGCGATATCGTCGGATGCCGTGTCGAAAAGGTGCATCAGCCCTCAAAAGATGAGCTTGTCATGCATCTGCGCGACAGAAACGGCGCAAAGAAGCTCTTTCTCTCCGCGTCCGCAAACAGCCCGCGCGTCCATCTGACTTCACGCGCGCCGGAGAATCCGGCAGTGCCGCCGATGTTCTGCATGCTCATGCGAAAGCATCTGACGAGCGCACAGATAACCGATGTGCGCCAGAACGGGCTTGACCGCGTGCTCGCGATAGATTTTTCTGCCACAAACGAGCTCGGTGACAAAGTCGCGCTCACGCTCTACGCCGAAATTATGGCGAAACACAGCAACCTGATTCTCGTCTCGGAGTCGGGGAGAATAGTCGATGCCGTCAAGCGTATCGACTGCACCCAGTCCTCTGTAAGGCAGATACTGCCCGGCGGCGAATACCATGACCCGCCCGCGCAGAATAAACTGAGCCTGCTCGAAGAGACTGCCGAAAAGACAACCGAAACCGTGTTCTCTTTCTCTTCAAAGATGCTCTCATCCTCGCTGCTCGGCTGCGTCGAGGGCGCGTCGCCGCTCATATGCCGCGAGATAGCGGAGACGAGCGGGGGAGATGTTCAAACCGGCTGTGCCGACGAAGCACAGCGTGAGCGAGTATGCGCCGCACTTGAGAGCATAAAAAACAGGCTCGATTCAAATTCCGGCGAACCGACTATGCTCAAGGACGAATCCGGCAAGCCGTTCGATTTCTCTTTTGAAGAGATACACCAGTACGGCACGGCGTATACCTCCGAGAGCTATGACAGCTTTTCTCAGCTTCTCGATGAATTCTACAGCGAGCGCGACAGAATAGACCGCACGCGCCAACGCTCGTCCGATCTTCAGAAGCTTCTGAGCAACGCAACTTCGCGAATAAGCCGCAGACTCAACAATCAGCGCGCCGAGCTTGCCGCCTGCGCCGATAAAGATGAACTGAGGATAAATGCCGAGCTGATAACCGCATATCAGCATACGCTCGGCAAGGGCGTGCCGTTCTACGAAGTGGCGGACTATTATAACGAAAACAAGCCTCGCCGTATAAACGCCGATCCCGCGCTCTCTCCGAGCGCAAACGCGCAGAAGTATTATAAAGAATACCGCAAAGCAAAGACGGCGGAGCAGATGCTCGCAACGCTCATCGAACAGGGCGAGGCGGAGCTCCAATATATAGATACTGTCTCCGACGCGCTTAGCCGCGCCTCGGGCTTCGGCGAGATAAACGAGATCCGCACCGAGCTTGCGGCGTCCGGATATATAAAGAGAAAGAGCGTCCAAAATAAAAAAGGTCTGCAGAAGCCGAGCACTCCGATGGAGTACCGGTCCACAGACGGATTCAAAATTTTGGTCGGCAGAAACAACGTACAGAACGACAAGCTTTCGCTGAAAACCGCCGCAAAGGGCGATATGTGGCTCCATACGCAGAAGATACCCGGCTCCCATGTCATAATCTGCGCCGAGGGTATGGATATACCCGACTCGACGCTCGAAGAGGCGGCGCGCCTCGCGGCTTATCACAGCAGAGCGAGGGAATCGTCAAATGTGCCTGTTGATTATACGCGGGTCAAGAATCTCAAAAAGCCCGTCGGCGCGAAGCCCGGCAAGGTTATCTATCATGTGTATAACACAGCTTTCGTGACTCCCGACAGCGCCGAGGCGGAGAAGCTTGCCGTCAAGGTATGAGCCCGATGAGCCAGAAAATTCCGCTCAGCGGAGCGGGCAGAAAATATAAATAATCCCTGTACTTTTCCGGCAGTGACAGATTGAATGTCACTGCCGTCTTTTCGTTTATATTGAGTTCGAGCTTTTTTTCGTTATGGGCGAGTGCCACCGTGCTGCCGCTCTCTCCCATAGCCATGTGCCGCGAGTTGCCGCCCGCATATGATATCCCCGCCGCGAACCCGGTCATGCTCAGAATGAGTATGCAGCTTATCATAAATCGCTTCGCGGTGACTGTGAATGTTTCTGCCTTTTTATTTTTGCGCCTTTTCATGGAATACCCCCGTTCTGCGGGAAGTATTCCCTTTTTTATGCGGAATATTCGTCGAGCAGCTTTGCGATGGCTGTGCCGACAAGTCTGCCGGAATATGCGGCCTCTTCGAGCGTGTTTGCGTCGCTGCCCATTTCGAGCAGAAGATTGCAATGCGACAGGTTCATATTGTATTTGCGCTGCGAAAACAGAATAGGTCTCATCAGTCCGGGATACATCGTCTCGCAGGTCTGCTGCAATCTTACCGCAAAGCGCAGATTCTGCTCCCAGTCGGGGAAGTCTTTGACCTTGCCCTCCTGCGCTCCGGTGATTATCATGATTTGCGCCGCCTTTTTGCCGTTTATCTGTGCTGTGGGCTTTATTTTGTTGCCGTTGCTCAGATGTATCGCGTCGCGGTGGATATCGAGCACGACTTGAATCGACGGATATTTCTTGAGATAAGCCTCGACATTGACTTTTGAGTGGTCGTATGCGCCGGTGTATTTTCTGTCGTGTATTTCTGTGTCGTGGATTACTTTGTATCCGGATTTTTCGAGCATTTTTGTAATTTCATCGCCGACGCGCACCATGTTTCGACTTTTGTCCTCTCCGCGCCCGGTGTAGCTGTTAGTGTAGAATCCACGGTCGAGCATCTCATAGCCCTCGGTCGTGTGCGTGTGGAAAATGAGCACGGCGGGCTGCGATTTGTCGACGGCTTTCAAATCAATCGGCTCGTTCAGAACTTTTTCTATGTTTATTGATTTTGTCTGCGTCGTGTTTTTGATGCAGATGTTTTTGTATGTGTTGGTCGCGTTGGCTTTTCCGTATTTTGTTTCAACTATCTTGCCGTCGCCTTTTTCGGAACTGTGCTTCGATTCAAATTCCGCCATCGCCGCTAAAATATCCGAGGGTGTCGCCGCGATGTCGAAGCTCTTTTCCGTTTCGCTCGCTTTCTCTTCCGATTCCGGCGCGTTTCTGCTCTGTACTGTGGCGCTCGCCTGAGCTTCGCTCCCTGTGGTCTCTGTTTTGTCTTTGACGGAAGGGGAGTTCTCTTTTATGTATTCTATCCCGCCTTCGGGCATGGCAAGTCCCGCGCTTATCAGCGCAAGCTTCGTTCCGCCGACCCCGAACAGCAGCAGCGACGCCGTGAGAATGACCGTTATTGCGAGGGCAGGCAGCCCGCCGGCAAACGACGGCAGACGGAATGTGCGGTATATTTTTGTCTTTCTTCCTTTTTTCATTTTGATTATCGCGCCTTTCATCATGCTGTGAAAATTATATGATGAAATTTCCGCGGTTATGTTAGTTTGACTTCAAACAGAGTGAATATTCACTGAATGGTATATTGTAATTGTGAATAAACAGTTAACAAGCAGCGCTACGAATTACAAAGATATATTTATATCAGAATTAAAATGACGAGTTTTCAACAGTTTCCACACAGTTATCCACATTGTCAAGTGATTTGCTTTACACTTTTGCTATATTCATCGAGACTGAATAATATCCGCAATATTCATTTATCCCGCCCATTCCTGTTTGATAAAAGAATATTTCCGAGAGGGTGTTCATGCGCCGCGAAGCTATAAAAAGAAATATAAGCGCCACCGTCAGCACGGCTGCGGCAGTCCACATTCTGATTATTTTTTCGTTCGGATTTTGCCGCATATTTCTCCCGCCCTTTCTCTTTTGCTATTCTCTGCATGTTATCCGGCAAAATTCAATGTAAAATATTACTCTTGACGAAAGCATAAAAAAGATATATAATATGTTTGAACAAATGTTCGGATTAAGGAGGGCGAACACCGATGGGGGACAGGGTTATTCTGCACTGCGATCTCGATAACTTTTTTGCCTCGGTGGAGTGTACCTTCAGACCCGAACTGCGCGATGTGCCGATGGCAGTCTGCGGCAGTGAGAGCGACAGGCACGGAATAGTGCTCGCGAAAAATCAGCTCGCCAAAAAGGCGGGCGTGAAAACCGCGCAGACCGTCTGGCAGGCGCGCTCGATTTGCCCTCGACTCGTCTGCGTGCCGCCGCATATGGATAAATACCGCGAGTTCTCTGTCCTCGCAAGACAGATATATCTAAGATATACCGACCTCGTCGAGCCGTTCAGTATTGACGAGTGCTGGCTTGATGTGACCGGCAGCGCTCTGCTCTTCGGCTCGGGGGAGGAGATAGCGCAAAGAATCTCCGCCGATATGCAAAACGAACTCGGGATAACAGTCTCGATCGGCGTCAGCTTCTGCAAATTTTTCTCAAAGCTTTCAAGCGATATCAATAAGCCGAACGGCATATTCTCTGCGAACCGCAGCGATTATAAAGAAAAGCTCTATCCGCGCCCGGTGACGGAGCTCATGGGCGTCGGCGGCTCAACGCGCGACAAGCTCTTTTCGGTCGGCATATTTACTATCGGCGACCTCGCCGCCGCATCAAATGAACTTGTCAAGCAACTGCTCGGCAAGCCCGGAGATTATCTTTTGAAGGCCGTCCGTGGGCTTGACTGCGATCCTGTCCGCCGTTACGGCGACAAGCCTGCGCCAAAAAGCATCGGGCGCAGCGTGACTCTGCCCGAAGATGTTACAGACGCTCTGCGCGTGCGCGGAATTTTCGCCGAGCTTGCCGATGATATATCCTCGAAGCTGCGCCGCGAGGGGATGCTCGCCGGTGCGGTTCAGGTGCAGATAAAAGACAATACTTTCAAAACCTCTCAGTATCAGAAAAAGCTTTCAAACCCGACCCGCATCGCCGATGAGCTTCTTTCGGCGGCGATAGGGCTTGTTCGCTCGAATAACGCCCTGCGTGTGCCCGCGCGCCTTGTCGGCATAACCGCTTGCGACCTTGTCGGCGAGGATGAGGGCTTTCAGCTCTCATTTGACTTCGACCAGACTCACGCCGACAGCATGGAACAGCTCGGCAGCCGCGTAGACGGTCTGAGGGACAAGTACGGCAAGCAGATAATCAGGCGTGCGTCTCAGCTCAATAGTGAGCAAAAAGAATCAAAAGATAAAAAATAGTTATATTTTCATAAAATCCACGCCAAAAAATGATGAAATTGCACGAAAAAATGTTGACAAAATTTTTAAATTTGTTATTATAAACCTAATGATGCTTATCAAAGGAGTGGAATATGGATCGCGATCTCGGCAAATTCAGCGATGAACAGCTCTGCTCTATGGCTGCCTCGGGCGATGATTCCGCAATGGCGGAGCTCATCAGCCGTATAACGCCGCTCGCCGGCGCAAAGGCCGCAATGTACAACAACGGCGATATCCACAGGGACGATCTTTTTCAGGAGGGCATGATAGCCTTCATAACGGCGGTCAATACCTATGACCCGAAGAAAAACGCGTCATTCAGAACATATGCCGCCGCGTGCATCAATAACCGTATTATCTCCGTGCTCAGAAGCAGAAACGCACAGAAAAATATCCCGCAGGACATGATGCAGAACATCGACGACGGGGAAGAGGTTCAGGACTTCTCCGCCGACCCGCAAAATATATATTCCGCGCAGGAGGACGACGCAAGGTTTGAAGATCTGCTCAGCGAAAAGTTGACCGATTTTGAACGTAGCGTTCTGACTCTCAGAGCGGAAAAGCTGAGCTATGAAGAAATAGCCGAGCGCCTCGGCACCAACCCGAAAGCTGTTGACAATGCTCTTCAGCGCATAAGGCGCAAACTCGCTTCCGACAGCCGTCGGTAATCACAAATACATCCGACCGGCGCTGTTCAGATAAATGCCCGCGTAGCTTAAAAGCAGAGCGTTGAAGTTCAAAGGCGGCGGTGCGATTCCGTCCAGGGGCGACTATACTATCAAGTGAGGTTAGACAAATGTACGAAGACAAGACTCTCATCTGCAAAGACTGCCATAAGGAATTCGTTTTCACGGCCGGCGAGCAGGAGTTCTATGCTGAGAAAGGCTTTGTAAACGAGCCGCAGCGCTGCAAGGCTTGCCGCCAGGCGAAGAAGGCAAGCACGATGTATGAGGCAGTTTGCGATGATTGCGGCGGAGTCGCAAGAGTTCCTTTCAAGCCCAGCGAGGACAAGCCTGTTTATTGCAGCGCTTGCTTTGAGAAGAGAAAGAACAACGCATAAGGATATTTTAATATAGTTCTATGCAAACGGAGCAGGGCGGTTTATACCGTCCTGCTCCGTTTTTGTGCTTTATTTGTGCGCAGAGGTTATTTGCTTCGGTGCTTTTTTATTTCAGCCTTTCTTCAAAATCAACTATGCGGCAGTTTGAATATCTCTTGAGACATTCGTCAAATCCGCAGCTGAGAAAATACGAATCGTGGCAGTCGGAGGAGAGAATGAATTCGCCGCCGCGCTCGGTGATGTATTCGGCAATGTCCAAAGCAGGGTAGGGAGTCACGCGGCAGTTTCTTGCGATAGCTCCGGTGTTTATCTCGAACGGCACTTTGAGCTTCAGCAGCTCGTCTGCGGCTGCCTGCCATGCCTCAATATATCGCGGGTCTTTCGTCGAAAACAGGCAGTCGTTCTCGTTGAACTTAGTCACAAGATCAAAATGCCCGATGAACGACGGATTTATTTTCTCTCCGAGCTTAGCGACATTTTCATAATATGCCTGCGAAAAGCTTATAAACGAGCCACCGAAATATTTGTTGACATAGTCGATTTGGTGTTGCGCCGGCGACTCGTCAACGGGAACATAAACATCTCCCGCCTTCACATAGTGAACCGAACCGATTGTGTAGTCAAATTCAGACAGGTCAGTTTCGTCTGTGTAAAGATCTGCCTCGAGACCGATGTATATCCTGATCTTGTCCGCGTATTTTTCGCGCAGGGCTTTGAGCTCGTCTATATATCTGCGCGTCTCGTCCGTCGTCATGCAATATGACGGGTCAATCGATGTGTGCGAGTGACCGGAGAACCCGAGCGCCGTGAAGCCCTGATTTATTGCGGAAAGAATCATTTCCTCTGCGGTGTTCTTCCCGTCGCAGTATGTTGTGTGAGTGTGAAAATTTTTCAGTTCCATGTCTTTGCCCTTACTTTCTGAGTGATCTGTTTATTGCGCAGAGTATGCCGCGTATCGAAGCGTAGTTGATGTTGTGCGAGATGCCGACGCCGAACAGCTGCTTGCCGGCAGGCGAGGTGAGGTGAATGTAGGAGACAGCCTTTGCGTCCGAGCCTATCGATATGGCGTGCTCTGAGTAGTCGACGAAGCTGTATCCCGTCACGCCGACTGTCGCGAGCGCGTTGAAGAATGCGTCGATAGGACCGTTACCTTTGCCGACGATTTTTCTGTCTCCGTCTCCGTCGTGACGAAGCACGCCCTCAAACCTGACCTTCGGCGAGGTGTCATTGACCTCGTTCTCTTCGTAGAATTTGTGGCTGATGAGTGAATAGGGACCGTGAATGTCGATATATTCGCGCCTGAACAACTCCATGACCTCGTCCGCGCTTATCTCCCTGCCGACCTCGTCGCAGTAGTGCTTGACCGCGCGCCCGAATTCGGGATGCATCGCCTTTGGCAGATTGTAGCCGAAGTTGTTCGCCATAACGAATGCCGCGCCGCCCTTGCCGGACTGGCTGTTGATGCGGATTATCGGCTCGTATTCGCGCCCGAGATCGGACGGGTCTATCGGAAGATACGGCACTTCCCAGTAGTCTCCGCCGTGGTCTTTCATATACTGCTCGCCCTTGTTTATCGCGTCCTGATGCGAACCCGAGAACGCGGTGAAAACAAGCTCGCCGGAGTACGGATGCCGCGGCTCAACGTGCATATGTGTCGTGCGTTCGTATATGTCTTTTATCGCGTTTATGTCGTGCAGGTCAAGCTCAGGGTCGATGCCCTGAGTATAAAGATTGAGCGCAAGGGTTATGAGATCGACATTTCCAGTCCGCTCGCCGTTTCCGAAGAGCGTGCCCTCGATTCTTTCAGCTCCCGCGAGCATACCGAGCTCCGCCGCGGCGACTGCTGTTCCGCGGTCGTTGTGCGGGTGCAGGCTGATTATTGCATTTTCGCGGTGGGGGAGACAGCGGCAGAAATATTCTATCTGATCCGCGAAAAGATTCGGCGTGCTGCTCTCGACTGTCGAGGGCAGATTCAGTATTACTTTGTTATCATCATCTGCGCCGAGCGCGTCCATGACCGCCGCGCAGATGTCTGCGGCAAAGTTCGTCTCCGTGCCCATGAAGCTCTCAGGCGAATATTCATATATAATGTTTGTGCCGTCGGCTTTTGCTTCGTCGCCGAGCTGCTTTATGAGCTTTGCTGCGTTGACGGCAATATCAGTAACGCCCCGCTTGTCTGTGTGAAACACGACTTTTCTCTGCAAAGCGGAGGTGGAGTTATAGAAATGGAAGATGACATTCTTGGCGCCCTTTATCGCCTCGAAAGTCTTTCTTATAAGATGCTCGCGCGACTGCACAAGCACCTGTATCTTCACGTCGTCCGGGATATATCCGCCGTCTATCAGCGCGCGGAGTATCTCGTATTCTGTCTCGCTCGCCGACGGGAACCCGACTTCTATTTCCTTTATGCCAATGGCGCAGAGCGTCTTGAACATCTCAAGCTTCTCCGGCAGGTTCATCGGATCGATGAGCGCCTGATTGCCGTCCCTCAGGTCGACACTGCACCATGTCGGCGCGCGCTCGATTTTATTGCACGGCCATGTGCGCGATTCAAGCTCAACAGGCTTGAACGGTATGTATTTTTTGCAGCCCTCTTTCATTTTGAAAACCTCCAAAAATAAAACACCCCTACGCAAAAGCATAGGGGTGTGAAGCTTCACACGGTACCACCCTAATTCGGCGAAAACGCCCTCAGAGGTCTCTGATAAGACCCGGCATATAACGCTGCCAGACGGATCGCCCTATACATCTGCAGACTTTGAGGCGGTCGACTCCGGAATGAGCTATACATCTGCATCGTGGCACCGCTCTCAGCAAACGCGGCTCTCTTGGGCTCGCAGGTGCAGATCTTGTTTCCTTCACAGTCTTTGCATTTGAATTATATCAAATCTTGGTATTTTGTCAAGAGTTGGTAAACCGATAAGTGGTTACTCGTTATTAATGTATATATAATAACGCTCAACGTCACTGAACGCCCGGATAAGTGTAAAAGAAGTTGGGAAAAAGACCAAAAAAGTTGGAAAAAGGTGTTGACAAACGGAGCTGGGAGTGGTAATATAGTCGAGCACTTGAGGGACGGGACAGCGCGAAAGCGCAGGAACGTCAGAAAT